>Ga0163155_10001781_pt1 | contig 25281 bp, 15 predicted proteins | sample OliLakLV19SP4G1_FD_148611 | JGI IMG/M metagenome (GOLD analysis project Ga0163155, IMG submission 148611) | Freshwater microbial mat bacterial communities from Lake Vanda, McMurdo Dry Valleys, Antarctica - Oligotrophic Lake LV.19.SP4.G1 | ecosystem: Environmental > Aquatic > Freshwater > Lake >... | reverse complement strand
CCTCTTTGTTACTGTTAGACATCGGATGTGTACAGTGCACCTAACTTGAAGGAGCCTACTTGAGAAAGTCAATAAACCGTTTAATCTAGATCAGAGCACTTTAGGCAAGACGTTGTAAGCCATCTGCTATGGCACTGACGATCGCATGAGGAAACGACACGATGGCGCTTAAACTTTACGATTTAGCGGGAGCAGAAGACGATCGCCGCTTTAGTCCCCCTTGCTGGCAAGTCAAAATGGCGCTCAAGCACAAAGGACTGGAGGTCGAAACCATTCCCTGGCGGTTTACCGAGAAAGACGCGATCGCCTTTTCGGGTCAGGGGCGAGTACCTGTTTTGATGGATGGTGATACGACAGTGACAGATAGTTGGGAAATTGTACGCTATCTGGAAACAACCTATGCCGATCACCCCAGTTTATTTAGTGGCACGCTGGGCGAGTCAGGCGCGTTATTCATCAAGTTCTGGTGCCTTCAAGCCATCAATCCACTCATCTTTAAAGTCATCCTTCCAGACTTATTGCAGCATTTACATGAGAAGGATAAAGCGTACTTTCGTGAGAGCCGGGAGCGGCTGATGGGTATGACGTTAGAGGAAGCGGCTGCACCGCATGATGCCACTATCACTGCACTGCAAACTGCGCTAACGCCACTGAGACAAGTGCTGGCACGTCAGCCTTACCTCAGTGGTGAGCAGCCTTATTTTGCCGATTATGTGGTGTTGGCTCAATTTCAATGGGCAAGGACAGTTTGCCCCATCCAGTTGCTTGCTCAAGATGATCCTGTTTATCACTGGCGCGATCGCTTGCTGGATGCTTTTGATGGTTGTGCGCGCAGTGCCTTGGGTTATCCAGTCTAACCCCTTGCGAATCGGGATCAGTGCCGCACAAATTGCCTCAGGGCGACCAGGAATCGCTTGTTTAGCGACGAGTTGGTCTTTCTCCAAGCGGGTCACATAGCGTTCATTACTCGTGATGCCGCGCAGTCAACATTTGGCATCAGCAGTCGTTGAGTCAGTTGATCCACTCGTCACCGTCAGTCTGGATGCCTCCGGTAGCGAATCTCCCACAACCGCTGTCATACTGACAATTTGCCACGGTCCTGTGGCTCCATCGCTAAAGGTAAATAGTCGGTTGCTCATTGCTACTCATCCTGAATTTCTCTCATACAGTCAACGACCCACGGAACCGATCTGGTTCATTCACTTCCATTGATATTATGCAATGCAACCGTTTTCTATCATTCAGAGTTCAAATTAAAGCTAAAAGCTCTGGCTTGAAGACAGTGAGTTAAAGGCTATCACTAAAACTTCGATCGCAATCTGAGAAGTGACTGAGTTGAGGCTGAGAAATTTATCAGGCTAAATTTAGGGAAGATGTAGTTTCAGTCCTTTACTGTACTGTTAGGCAGAAGCGAGCTATAGCTCAGCCTGCGGTTCTGGGCATTTTCAAAAAGGATTACTCTGGAGATACCGTTTCATTTTTGGGATGCTGAAACTTCAGCATGGATGGTTTGGTATGAAAAGCCAAATTGCAGCTTAGGATCGTGGATTAAATAACCTGTAATTCTGCGTAGGATGCCGTTAGCGTAGCGTAACGCATCGACTCCAAGCTTTGATGCGTTACGGCTAGCGCTTAACACATCCTACAAAATTCGGTGTTATTGAATTCTTATCCCTGAATCGTACTGGCTTTGTCTGGTGAACGAATTTTTTGTCGAAAGATTGAAGGTCGAGTTTGTCTTGACGAATTAGTTTGCTGCCAGGTCTGCCGCTCTTGATGCGCGATCGCCAGAGTGAGTGCGGTCTTGACATGTGCTTTGTGTCAATGAGCCTCAATCAAATGCAAAAGCCTCAGGCTCCCTTAAGAGTCATCTCATTTGTAGGTTTTACGGTCAAGAAACAAACGTACTCAAGCAATCCGATTTAGCTTCAGCGTTGTAGATCAAGTGGATCCTTAAACAGGTAGCGAGTTTACAGGGGGGCGCTCTCCTCCTCTAAGCTTGCAGAGCGCGCCTCTAGCCTTTGTAACCGGTGTCGATTGAAGGAAGAGTCATTGCATGAATAGTTTCCCCGGCAAAAGCATTGAAGTTTCTCCCAAAGGCTCAACGTTGGTTGAGTTCGTTCGTTTTCGTGCCAGTCATAACACGTCTCAAACTGCATTTACGTTCCTGATTGATGGTGAGAATGAGAGCGTTAGCCTATCCTATGCAGACCTTGATCGAAAAGCGCGGGCGATCGCGGCGCAACTTCAGCAAATCTGTGCGGTTGGAGAGCGGGCGTTAATCCTTTATCTGCCTGGATTGGATTACATTACTACTTTGTTTGGGTGCTTATATGCGGGAGTGGTAGCGGTGCCTGCCTATCCACCGCGCAATGCTCGCAATTTTCCTCGTATTGCGGCGATCGCGAAAGATGCTGAAGCAGCTTTAATCCTCACGCCAGAAGCAAGTCTAGCCAAAACCCAGTCTTTTTGGAGCCAGATGGATCATGCAAAAGCCATTCACTGGCTGGCAACAGATACCATTTCACCGTCTTTAGCGACTGATTGGCAGAACATTGAAATATATCCTGACACGCTGGCAGTGTTGCAATACACCTCAGGGTCAACGTCCCTTCCCAAAGGGGTAATGCTCACCCACAGCAATTTGCTTCATAATCTATCGTTGCTTTCTACCAGTTTTCAAACGCATCCTCAGAGCCAGGGTGTCATTTGGCTACCGCCTTACCATGATATGGGGCTGATCGGTGGCATTCTGCAACCGCTTTATGCTGGGTTTCCTGTCACGCTGATGTCGCCCGTGACGTTTCTGCAACGTCCCCTGCGCTGGCTTCAGGCAATTTCTCAAGCGAAGGCGACAGTTAGCGGTGGTCCGAATTTTGCCTATGAGTTGTGCATTCGCAAAACGACTCCTGAGCAGCGATTGGAGTTAGATCTCAGCAGTTGGGAGGTTGCCTTTAACGGGGCTGAACCAATCCATGCCGCAACGCTCGATCGCTTTGCGAAAGCCTTTGCGCCTTCTGGGTTTCGTCGAGAAGCGTTCTACCCCTGTTATGGTTTGGCAGAGGCGACACTGATTGTAACAGGTGGTCAAAAGGCTGAACCACCCGTTGTAAAAGCCTTTCAGAAAGCAAATTTAACGCAGAACCAGGCGATCGCTTCGATTGGTGGAGACAGTCAGACGCTTGTGAGTTGTGGTTGCACGTTGCCAACTCAAGCGGTTGTGATTGTTGATCCTGAAACACTAACACCCTGTCAGCCGGAGCAAGTTGGAGAAATCTGGGTCACAGGAAACAGCGTGGCTCAGGGTTACTGGAAGCAACCAGAGCAAACGAAAGCGACCTTTCAGGCACGTCTCAACGATCAGGATGATGTTCATTTTTTGCGCACCGGAGATCTGGGCTTTTTACAAAAGGGCGAGTTATTTGTCACCGGGCGATTGAAAGATTTGTTAATCCTGCGGGGACGCAATTACTACCCGCAGGATATTGAATGGACGGTCGATCGCAGCCATTTATTGTTGCAAGCTGGCTGTAGTGCCGCTTTTGCGGTGGAAGTAACGAGTGAAGAACGGCTGGTCATTGTTCGAGAGATCGATCGGTACGATCGCGATCCAGTGCTTTTAGATGAAATTATCGCTGCTATCCGTCGATCAGTGGTGGAACAGCATGACTTGGAAGTGCATGGAATCATCCTGGTGAAATTGGGCAGTATTCCCAAGACCTCCAGCGGCAAGATTCAGCACTTTACCTGTCGAGAAGCGTTTCTGACGGAGCAACTCTCTATCATTCATCAGTCGATTCAATCACTCCCGGTACAGAAGCGATCGTCAGACTCCAATGAACAACCCATTTCGGTTCCAACTATATTGTCATCTGGGAAAACAAGTCGAGAGATTCAATTCTGGTTGATCGCTAGTCTTGCCAAGAAGTTAGGTGTTTCAGCCAGCGCGATCGATATCCATCAACCGCTTGCAGCCTATGGCTTGGGGTCATTGGCAGCAGTGAGTCTTGCAGGAGAATTGGAAGATTGGTTGGAGTGTCGCTTATCTCCCACCGTGATCTATGACTACCCAACGATCGCTGCCCTTGCCCAAGCACTGGCGCTTGATCATACCGCTGTAAATTCAAGTGCAAAGCAGCCAGAAGCCAATCGCGATCCCATTCAATCTGTCACTAAATCTACTGATGATATTGCCATCATCGGCATTGGCTGTCGGTTTCCTGGTGCCGATAGCCCAGAGGAGTTTTGGCAGTTAATGCAATCTGGAAGGGATGCGATTCAGAACGTTCCGCGCGATCGCTGGCGGTCTCAGCTTGAACCATTCGCATCCAACAGGGTTAGCAACGTTCAGGGCGGTTTTCTAGACCAGATTGATGGTTTCGATTCGCAGTTTTTTGGCATTGCGCCTCGTGAGGCAGACCGGATCGATCCGCAGCATCGCTTGTTGATGGAAGTGGCATGGGAAGCGTTAGAAGCGGCTGGGCAATCGATCGCTCCACTTTCTGGCGGTGGGATCTCTGGCAGTGAGACGGGTGTTTTTATGGGCATCAGCAGTCAGGATTACGCCCAGTTGCAGTCGCATACGGCTGAGGTTAGCGCTTATACCGCAACGGGCAACGCGCACAGTATGGCGGCGAATCGACTCTCTTACCTGTTGAACTTCCAGGGTCCGAGCATGGCAGTTGATACAGCCTGTTCATCCTCTTTAGTTGCTGTGCATCTGGCGTGCCAAAGTTTGCAAACCGGGGAGTGCAATTTGGCATTGGCAGGCGGAGTCAATCTAATGTTGTCACCGACGCTCACGATCGCCCTTGCTCAAGCAGGTATGTTGTCACCAGACGGACGGTGCAAAACGTTTGATGCCAGTGCCGATGGTTATGGGCGCGGCGAAGGGTGTGGTGTAGTGGTACTCAAGCCACTGAAGCGGGCGATCGAAGCAGGGGATACCATTCTCGCGGTCATTAAGGGATCAGCCGTTAACCAGGATGGTTTGAGCAATGGCTTAACGGCTCCCAATGGTTTAGCGCAACAACGAGTGATGCAAAAGGCGCTGCAAAAGGCAGGGGTCAGACCAGATGAGATTGGTTATGTGGAAGCACATGGCACGGGTACGGCTCTGGGTGATCCAATTGAGCTAAATGCCTTAAAAGCCGTGTTGATGGACGGACGATCGCCGGAGCAACGATGTGCGATCGGCTCCGTCAAAACCAACATCGGGCACCTGGAAGCGGCGGCTGGCATTGCAGGGCTGATCAAAACCGTCCTTGCCCTTCAATACAATCAGATTCCACCTCATTTACATCTAGAGCAGTTGAATCCAAAAATTTCCCTGGAAGCAACGCCATTTTCAATTCCCACTGATCTCACTGCCTGGACGGGCGATCGACGCTTGGCAGGAGTGAGTGCCTTTGGGTTTGGCGGCACGAATGCCCATGTCATTTTGACAGCAGCTCCCCCTACAGAAATTGAGCGGAAAGATTCAACCATGCCTCTTGCTCAACTGCTACCGTTGTCTGCACGCAGCCCAGTGGCGTTGCAGGCACTCGCTCTAAGCTATCGATCGTTTCTCTTGTCTGAGACTGCCAGAAAGCTTCCTTTATCAGACATTTGCTATACCGCCAGTGTGCGTCGCAGCCATCATCCATATCGTCTGCCCGTGGTTGGTCACTCTCACACAGAAATGGTGGAACATCTGGATGCGTTTCTACAAGATGCCAACTCAAGCGAGGAACCTATTGACTCCATTCGTCAGTCTCACTCCTTAAATCAGCCCCCCGTTGTGTTTGTGTTCTCCGGACAGGGACCGCAGTGGTGGGCGATGGGAAGAGAACTGCTGGAGCGAGAACCCGTTTTTCAAGCAGCGTTGCAGCAGTGTGATGCTTTGTTCTATGACTGTGCGAGCTGGTCATTGCTCCCTGCATTGACTGCTGATGAAGCGTCATCTCGGTTACAGGAGACCGCGATCGCCCAACCCGTTTTGTTTGCCCTGCAAGTCGCGCTGGCAGCCCTCTGGCAGTCCTGGGGTGTTGTGCCAGAGGCGGTGGTGGGTCACAGTATGGGCGAAGTGGCGGCAGCGTATGTGTCGGGGGCATTGAGTTTGCCCGATGCCGTACAGGTAATTTTTCATCGCAGTCGGCTGTTACAACGGTTGACTGGAAACGGCAGGATGGTAACAGTGGATCTGCCTCTCGCTGCGGTCAAACCTTTGCTGCGAGGCTATCTCAAGCTGTCGATCGCCGCTGTCAATAGTCCCGTTGCCACGGTTTTGTCGGGAGATGCGGTTGCGTTAGAAAGCCTGGTGCAGACGCTGGAACAGCAGCACATTATCTGTCGCTTTTTGCCCGTCAACTATGCGTTCCATAGCTGGCAGGTCGAGCCGCTTCAGGATGAATTAGTTTACGCTTTGCAAGCGATGCAACCACGTCCTACTACCGTGCCGTTAGTCTCAACGGTGACCGGGCGGCGGGTGGATGGGCAAGCGCTGGATGCGTCTTACTGGAGCCGTCATCTGCGATCGCCTGTGTTGTTTCAGGCTGCAATTGAAGCACTCAGCCAAAGCGAGCCTTCATTGTTTGTTGAAATCGGTTCCCATCCCGTTCTGAGCACTGCGATCGCCCAATGTCTCCAACCGCACCAGCGAGCAGGCACGATGTTGCCCAGCTTGCGGCGGGGGCAACCAGAGCGAGCCACATTGCTGCAATCCCTCGGAGGGCTGTATCGCCAGGGATATCCCGTTGACTGGAAACGTCTGTATCCTACGGGGCATTGCGTTGCTTTACCCACCTATCCCTGGCAGCGGCAACGACATTGGTTCTCACCCATCAGCGAATCGTTGATGCCAGTGACGGCACTAAAGACAGCAGCGCCACCGGAGGTTCAGTGCAGGCAGTCGGCACCGGAAGCCACTAGCGACAAACCATCCACCAACACATTGACGCGAGATCAGTTGTGGTCGTTGCCAGTGGGCGATCGCCTGGGGATGCTGGAAGCCTACTTTCAGCAACGCGTTAGCCGTGTGTTGGGGATGGCAGCCAAACTACCGATCCACGAACCGCTCTGCAATGTGGGATTGGATTCCTTAATGGTGGTGGAACTCAAGCACGGCATTGAAACTGACCTGAATCTTAACCTGAGTATGACTGAATTTCTGCGCTGTCCGACGGTGGCTCAATTGGCAAGTCGAGTGCTGGCTCAACTAGCACCACCCTCCAGCCTGAACGTGAGTTGGGAAGAAGGGGCGCTATGACTGTTGATGCTTTGTTAGCGACATTGCGCCAGCAGCAGGTGCAGCTTTGGGTTGAGGGCGACCAGTTACGCTATCGCGCTCCCCAGGGTACTTTGACAGAGGCGTTGCGCGATGCCCTGATTCGTCAAAAGCATGAAATTATGGCGCGGTTGCAGCAATCGCAGCGATCGCCTCAACTCACACCTGCGGCTGCACAACGCCACCAGCCCTTTCCCCTAAACGATATCCAGCAGGCGTATTGGCTGGGTCGCGGTGGAAACTTTGAAATTGGCAATGTGTCCACCCATGTCTATTTGGAGATTGACTGCCTGGATCTGGATTTACCACGACTCAATCTTGCCTGGAGAACGGTGATTGAACGCCATGCTATGCTCCGGGCGATCGTTCGTCCCAACGGTCAGCAGCAAATCCTCGAAACGGTTCCTCCCTATGAAATAGCGGTTCTGGATCTGCGTGCCGAAAGTGAAGCCGCGATCGCGGCTCAACTAAACACCGTTCGCCAGCGGATGTCCCATCAGGTGCGCCAACCGGATCAATATCCCTTATTTGAAATTCGTGCCAGCCGTTTAGATACCCATTCCACACGCCTGCATATCAGCATTGATGGTTTAATTGCGGATGGTCGCAGCCTGTTTCTGCTGTTTCAAGACTGGGCGGAGTGGTATCGCCAACCAGCGTTGTTGTTGCCACCGTTGCCGCTTTCTTTTCGAGACTATGTGCTGGCAGAAGCCGCGCTTCAGGACTCGCCCACCACGCAGACAGACCTTGCCTATTGGCGCGATCGCCTGCCCACCTTGCCTCCAGCACCAGAACTGCCGCTGGCGAAGACTCCTGGCACTGTCACTCATCCCCGGTTCGTGCGGCAAAGCGATCGTCTGGATGCAGCTACCTGGAACCGACTCAAAGTCCATGCCAAAGAGAAAGGCTTGACTCCTTCCGGGGTTTTATTAGCTGCTTACGCTCAGGTTCTAGCGACCTGGAGTAAGCGTCTTCAGTTCACGTTGAATGTCACTCTCTCCAATCGGCTCCCACTCCATCCTCAGGTCAATGACCTTGTCGGTGTGTTTTCCTCGCTCAATCTCTTGGCGGTGGACTATACCTCATCGGATGCCTTTGCCGATCGTGCCCTGCGACTGCAACAGCAGCTCTGGCAAGATTTAGACCACCACCAACTGAGTGGGATTCGAGTGTTGCGAGAACTGGCTCAGTTGCGGCAAACGGGCGTGAGCGCTCAGATGCCCGTGGTGTTTACCAGTACGTTACTGGATCTATCCCAACTGGGGTGGATGGGAGAAATTGTCTACTGGATTACGCAAACGCCCCAGGTCTGGCTCGATTGCCAGGTCTATGAGCAGCACGGGGGGCTAGTCTTTAGCTGGGATGCTGTAGAGGATTTGTTTCCATCTGGACTCCTGCAAAGCATGTTTGGAGCCTACCAGACGTTATTGCGGCAACTGGCAGAGCAACCGGAAACCTGGCAGCAATCCTCTGTAGCGTTGCTACCGATGGATCAACTGCAACAGCGTGATGCGATCAATGCCACTGCAACGACGATCCCTGATGCGTTATTGCACACCCTATTCAATCGTCGAGCCACGCAGCAACCGGAGCAGATTGCCGTCATTGCGGGCGATCGCACCCTAACGTATGGTGAACTCCACGACCAATCCCATCAGCTTGGCTACTGGTTGCGCCAGCGAGGGGCACGCCCAAACCAACTGGTTGCTGTCGTCATGGAAAAAGGCTGGGAACAGATTGTTGCCGTTTTAGGCGTGTTGCAGGCGGGTGCCGCCTACCTGCCGATCGATCCAGCCTTGCCCCTAGAGCGTCTGCACTATGTCTTGACTGATGGGGATGTGCACTTAGTGCTGACCCAATCGCACTTGCGGGACACACTGGCTTTGCCCGATACCGTTCAGTGTTTGTGTGTGGATGCAGATGAGCTGCAAGCGATGGATCGCCCCCTGGAAGCGATTCAGCACCCAGATGACCTTGCTTATGTGATCTACACTTCCGGTTCAACAGGAACCCCTAAAGGCGTGATGATTGCCCATCAAGGCGTGGTGAATGCGATCGCTGCGACCAATCAGCACTTTGAAGTCACTGTTGCCGATCGCGTCTTAGCGTTAACCGCCCTACATCACGATATGTCGGTCTATGACCTTTTCGGTATCTTGGCGGCAGGGGGCGCGATCGTCCTACCAGAGGCGACGGCTCAACGCGATCCAGTCCATTGGTTGGAGTTGATGCATCGCCACCAGATCACCATCTGGAATTCGGTGCCTGCCATGATGGAAATATTGCTGGAGTCGGTTTCTGGTCACACCTTGAGAGACCAGCTAACGTTACCGAATTCCCTGCGGCTGGCATTTCTGGGCGGTGATTGGATTCCCTTATCGCTACCGGAGCGTCTTCATGCATTGGTCGAAACAGTTCAACTTGTGAGCGTTGGCGGTCCCACAGAGACCACATTGTGGAATATCTGGTATCCAGTTGAGCGAGTTGATCCAACGTGGAAAAGCATTCCCTATGGTCGTCCGATCGCCAACACCCGCTACTACGTTCTCAATGAAAAGCTGGAACCCTGTCCGGTTTGGGTTGCTGGTCAGCTTTACTGTGCTGGAGTTGGTTTAGCAAAGGGCTACTGGCGCGATCCAGAGAAAACCAATACCCGCTTTAGTCACCATCCCCAGCTAGGACGACTGTATCAAACGGGAGACCTGGGGCGCTATTTGCCAGATGGAAACCTGGAATTTCTGGGCAGGCAAGATTTTCAAATCAAAATCAATGGTTTCCGCATTGAACCGGGCGAAATTGAGACAGCGTTGAGCCAACACCCTCTGGTGCAGTCAGCCGTTGTTGTTGCAGCAGCGCCATCAGAGCGTAAAAAGTCTTTAGTTGCTTACATTGTTCTGAAAAATCAGCTTTCTGCTTCAAGTGAAAATGCTGGAGATTATGCTGATTGGGAAGAACAGTTCCGCCAAGCGCTCTCTCGCCAGTTGCCTGCTCACATGGTGCCTTCCAGCTTTGTACTGCTGGATCAGTTGCCGCTGACTGCTAATGGCAAAGTCGATCGCCAGTCCCTTGCAAGGCTTGAAAAGCCCTTTTCAAAAGCAGTTCAGGCTGATGACACACCTCGCAATCCAACAGAAGCCCAACTCGCAGCAATTTGGGAAGCACTGCTTGGTTTAGAACACGTCAGCATTCACGCCAACTTTTTTCAACTGGGTGGAAACTCGTTGCTGGCGGTGCAACTGGTCAACCGAATCGCTCATGCTTTTCAGGTTGAATTACCGTTGAGTCGCTTGTTTGAATCGCCGACGATCGCCGCCCTTTCGCCCATCGTGGAGCAGTTGCAAACCGATGCTGCTGATGGGATTCTTGACATCGTAGACTTAGCCTCTGAAGCCGTTCTAGATGCGAGTATTCGTCCGGGAAATGATCCGGTACGTTCCGTCACCCAGCCGCAAGCCATTCTACTTACGGGTGCGACTGGCTACTTGGGAGCCTTTCTGCTGTATGAACTGCTCCGACGCACCAATGCAACGGTTTACTGTCTGGTGCGTGCTCAGACGATCGCCGCCGGGAACGATCGCTTACAGGCAAATCTAGAGTTTTACGCGCTTTGGGATGAAACGTTTAGCGATCGCATCATTCCCGTTTTGGGGGATTTATCGCAACCGCTGCTGGGGTTGACACCGCAGCAGTTTGGAGACTTGGCAACTGAAATTGATTGCCTTTATCACAATGGCGCACAGGTCAACTTTACCTATCCCTATTTGGCTTTGAAAGCTGCCAATGTTCTGGGTACACAGGAAGTTTTGAGACTGGCAGCGCAACAGAAAACAAAGCCCGTTCACTTCGTCTCAACCACCCATGTCTTTCCCGCCGAGCCAAAGGCAGAGGGTCAAACCATTTGGGAGAGGATGACCCCCGATCGCGCAGAGAATCTCCCTACAGGGTATGTCCAGAGTAAATGGGTTGCAGAGCAACTGCTTGCGATCGCCCGCGAACGAGGGCTGCCTGTCTCTATCTACCGCCCATCGTTTATTGTGGGTCATCAGGAAACCGGGGCAGGAAATGCTCAGGATCTACTCTTTCGCCTGATCAACGGCTGCATCCAACTAGGGATTGCACCCGATATTCATCTGTCATTCAATATTGTTCCGGTTGATTACGTTAGCCAAGCGATCGTCCATCTTTCAACCCAGGCAGAAGCATCGGGAAAGACCTTCCATTTAGTTAATCCCCATCACATCGCGATCGATTGGAAGCAGATTCTGCACTGGCTTCAGGCATTAGGCTACACCATTCAGCCGATCGCGTATGCTCAATGGCTGGCTGTACTGCAAGCGATGGGCGATCGGCTTACAGACAACGCTCTTTACCCGCTCTTACCCATGTTTTCGGCAGTCAGCAAAAATCCTTCAAGTGCCCGACTCAATCTAAGCCATGAGCTTCAGTTTGATTGCCAAAATACCCGTTCGGGTCTTGCTGATACAACGCTCAATTGCCCAGCGATCGATGTGGATTGGTTGAGCAACTATCTTTCCTTTTTCATCGATCGTCACCTTCTAGCTCCTGACCCCTAACTCATCCCTCATCTCTTCTGCCTTCTGCCTCCTTCTAACAACCACTAACCAACAACTAACAACTTCCTCATGAGACTCAAACCTAAAGACGCTGCAAAACCTTTCCACATTGAAGATGTTCATGGTCAGTCGATCGCGTTGCAGGACTACGCAGGTAAAAAGCTGCTGCTGGCATTCTTCCGCCATGCTGCCTGCCCTCTCTGCAATTTGCGTATCCATCAACTGATTCAATCCTACCCTGCACTACAAGCCAATGGGGTTGAGATTCTTGCCTTCTTTGAGTCACCCAAAGATAAGATTCTGAAATACGTGGGCAAACAGGATGCCCCCTTTCCGATCGTTGCCGATCCCACGCTGAAGATTTACAGACTGTATGGTGTGGAAACGTCTGTCATCGGCATGTTGCGAGGATTGTTTCGGTTCGCGGAATTTTCGGAAGCTGCCCGTAAAGATCTCATGTTTTTCAATCCTCACAATGACATTGCTTTACTGCCAGCGGACTTTCTGATTAACCCCGATTTGACGATTCACACTGCCTATTACGGTCGGGATATTGGCGATCACTTAGATCTTGCAGCCGTCCAGCAGTTTGCGGACTTGAGTGCCGCATCGCGCGCGATCGCGTGAGTTGACGTAGGGTTGCCTGCGAGATTCCCGACTTCTTCAAGAAGTCGGGAATCTGATCAGCCGCTCAATTGTTCAATCCACCACTTAAAAAGCTTGCACCATCATGTTAGATCGCCAGACAGTCTCCCCAGTAGACACTTCAAACGGATCATTTTTTGCCTGGATGGGGCGTGTTTCCTATCGCTACCGCTGGCTTGTCGTCGTCATTTGGAGTGCAATTCTGATTCTCAGTTTGCTGCTCGCTCCTCGGCTGGAAAGTGTCCTCAAAGGGCTGGGTGTGGTATACGCACAAGGGGCAGCAGGGCAGGCAGAGCAATTACTAAAGCAGGAATTGAACCTGGAAACCAATGCACTGGTCACGATTTTCCAGAGTCCGGCTGGCGAACCATTGGCATCACACCGAGGGGAGATTGAGCAAACGCTGGATCAGATTCAGCGGTTGGATGGGGTAAAAACGATCGCCCGTGCCAGCGACCATCCCGAATATCGCACTGCCGATGGACGAACGGAGTACAGCACCATTAGCCTGAGCGTGGCAGATACGCAGGCATTTCCGGTGATTGAGCAAATTGAACAGCGCCTGAAGCAACGCTCAACGCCATCGTTACAGACTTTTCTCACGGGGGAACCTGTGATCGATCGCGATGGTCAACATCTGACCCAGGACGATCTGCGGCGCGTTGAGCTACTGGCGCTTCCCTTAACCCTCGTCACACTTCTCTTTGTCTTTGGCTCAGTGGTTGCGGCGGCGCTTCCCATTGTGATGGGTGTGATGGCGGTTGCGGTCACCTCTGGGGTACTGGCAATCATTACCGTGCAGGTGGATATTTCGGTGCTGGCGCTCAACCTGACCACGATGTTGGGCTTGGGGCTGGGCATTGACTACTCCTTGTTGATCGTCAGTCGCTTTCGGGAAGAACTGCACCCAGAGGCTGTGGAGCAAAGTGTGATTCGCACAGTGGATGCGGCTGGACGAGCCGTGTTCTTTTCAGGACTGACGGTTGGCATTGGACTCTTGAGCTTGTTGTGCTTTCCCGTCTTGCTGTTGCGATCGCTCGGGATTGCTGGCGCGATCGTCGTGTTTGTATCGGTTGCTGCTGCCTTAACGCTGGTGCCTGCGCTGTTGGGACTGGTGGGAACAGGCATCAATCGTTGGCGCATTGTGCCGCCCTCATCTTTGCGAACGGGCATCTGGGGCGCGATCGCTCGTAGCACAATGAAGCACAGCATTGCGGCTGTTGCGTTTGTTACAGCTCTCATTTTCGTGCTAAGTTCGCCCTTTCGGCACGCCCGTTTTGGTTTGGGAGACTACAGCATTCTGCCGCAGAACGTCCCCTCACGGCAGGGCATTGAGGTTCTGCAACAGGCATTTGGCGTAGGGGAAACCGTCCCAATTTTGCTGGCAGTCAGTGCCGCCACGCCTGGAGAGCTGATCCTTTCTAAGCCTCATGTCGCGACCCTGTTTCAACTGGTCAATAACTTGCAACGTGATTCGCGAGTGGAGGATGTTTACAGTCTGTTTAATCTCGACCCGAAATTGAATCTGGCAGCGTATCAACAACTCTATGCGCGATTAGCGTCATTACCACCCGCTTTGGCAACCGCCGTCAAGAACCTCAGCAGCCCCTCGACCACGTTAATCATTGTCAAAAGCCGGACGGGTAGCAACAATGACGACTCTAAAGCTCTGGTGGAAAAGTTGCGTAGCCTGTCGCCAGCGGGACTGCACCTGCAAGTAGGTGGCGCGATCGCCCGTCAACTAGACACCATACAGGTTGTTACTCAGCGGTTCCCACTGGTTTTGGCAGCCATGCTGACCATCACTTTTGTAGTGCTCTGTTTATTGCTGAACTCAGTTGTGCTGCCACTCAAGGCGATCGTGATGAATTTGCTCTCAATGGGTGCATCCTTTGGCTTGCTGGTGTTTGTGTTTCAGGAAGGACATTTGCACGAGTGGTTGAACTTTACCCCACTGGGTTATCTCGACACGCTGATTGCGGTGACGATGTTTTGCGTCTTGTTTGGGCTGAGTATGGATTACGAGGTGTTTCTGCTCTGTCGCATTAAAGAGGCCTACGATCGCACTCAGAATAATCATCTCAGCGTGGTGGAAGGGGTGGAGCGCACCGGGGGCATTATTACCAGTGCGGCACTTCTGCTGATCCTGGTGACGGGAGCTTTTGCCTTGACCAGTTTAGTGACTGTCAAAGCGTTGGGATTGGGTATTGCGCTGGGTGTCTTGATTGATGCTACGCTGATTCGCACGCTCCTTGTTCCTGCCACCATGCGCCTGATGGGACGCTGGAACTGGTGGTCACCCAAGTTTCTCAGGCTCGATCGCTTTCAGTTCAAGGTTGATTGATATCTGCATTGGAACGTGGGCATTTCTCGCTCAAGCGTTGTTTGCGGAAAACACTAAAACGAGTGCGCGATCGATTGAAATGCAAAAGCGGATAGTCAAAATGAGCAAGCAAATGAGCGTCGAATCCACTGCACGTAAGTTTCCTCAGTGCGGTAGGCATCGTGCTTGAGCTGAATGACATGACATCTCGTAACCGATCGAGCAGAACTCACTATACTTCGGCAGCAAGGCGCAAAATCTCGGCGTAAAGCTGTGAACTGATCCTAAATCGTGCCTGAATCATTAAAGCATCTACTGTTGGCTTGATCTTGGAGACAAAACCTTTGTTTTTTGCCTCTAGAAGGACACCGACTAAACCAGTAATATTTAATCCTTCGTTGACTGCAATCCTTCTACCTAATTGTTCATCAATCAGCAGGAGTTCTGCTCCTACTTCAAGTGCCAAAGCAATTGCTTCGGATTCTCCTGCATCAAGCTTTTCGCCTCGAAGCCTTTCCACAGTTGTCGTATCGTTGACTGCTTGAATCGTGATCCACGGTTGATTAGGCACAAATGCTGCTTGGGTATAGATTGTTGCAACTTTTGCAATCTCATCAGCAACAGCTTGGGGAATTGTGATGCTCCCATACATCTGCTGTAACAGTACTAACTGACCAATCGCAGCCAAATTACTGATGGGCGATGTATTGCTGATGACAGTCATAACCGACCCAAGCGTTGAAGGGTGGTGACATCATCCTTTAGGTCATCAATATCGTAATGAACACAGATATTGCGACTGTCTATCAAGTGTTGAAATTGGATCAAGTTCATTTCTAGAAGGTTGCTGGCTGTGCCAATGCTGATTTTCTTCTGCTGAAATAACATCAGCACAACTTCCTGCAAGAACTCCTCCTCTGACAGCCCAGAGGCTTCTAAGACTCGATCGGGAATGACAACGCTCATAAAGATACTTCTCCAGTGCTTAGATTCCTCTGGTTATTAGGATAGACGATTCTGCATCAGCACAGAGGGAGCTAAGAAGTAACCGGATGTTCCATAATGTTTCAGAAAGCTCTTGACACGTAAGTTTCTTCAGTGCGGTAGGCATCGTGCTTGAGCTGAATGACATGACATCTCGTAACCGATCGAGCAGTTTCTTTGGATGCTCTTGCATAGCGAGTGCGGAGGAGAAATGTGTGGTGTATCTAATAACACAGGCGTTCGCACCCGTAGTAAACCTGAAAATATTGTAGAATGATTCTGTCTATCCACCTCCAGCAACGTATGATGCGGAAAGATCCTACCTAAGCGCTAGATCTAGGGTGTTATGCCGAATCATTCTGCCTATCTACCCACTGTGGGATCTTAGGCGGAAAGTTTTCGTCTACTAATAGTTAGCTGGCTTCATTTTGGGGTTGGGGCGGTACAGCCAAGTTATCGGTAGATACCCAATGCTAAGTAATCCAGTCCTGATCCTGCAAAGAAGTGCGTAACTGTTCTCGGTTGGTCAAGATTTCTACAGAATTGAGAGCAGTGCCTGATGATCCAGACGATGATACTGTGAGTGATTCTATTTCTACATGGTTCTGCTGTTGTTCAATGTCTGTTTGCTTCCCGATACTCAACACCTTCCTTCAAACCTATGAAATATTTACTACTGGGTTCGTTGTTGGCGATCGTTTTGCTTCCCCTGCCTGCATGTATGAACAGCAAGGCAGCTCAGGAATGGCTGGAAGCTCCTAGTAAGAACGCAAATTTTCAGAAGAAAGACCAGGCAGAACTGATGGCAAAAGTTGCTGGTGGATATGGGACGATTGGCGAAGCGGAGCAGACAGTACAGATTCTCGACAAAGCCCTGACAATTGCTAAACCCTTGCCTGAAAACTCGTTCAAAGATCTTGCCTTGAGGGAAATTTGTCACCAGTATGTGGCGATCGATTACCTCGATAAAGCGATTGAATCAGCCAACGCAATGCCTCAAGATACCTTAAGGGTTTACTGTTTAACGGCTATTGCAGCTAAGTACCGTATCCAAGGAAACAAAATCATAGCTACCAGATTAATTGATCAGGCATTACAAACGACAAATGCGATTCCTGTGGAAAATTCAGACAATCAGGCTGTGGTAGAAGGTTCAGACCACCAAATATTTCGAGGTGTCGAAAGCAAAAGCCTGGGATTGCTCAATGTGATCAAAGAACAGATCGCTAGTGGGCAGTTCGACCAAGCATCGCAAATTGCCAAAACCATTCCCCTTACCTCTTATCAGCAAGAGGCTTACACAAAAATCTTGAAGGCGAAGGAGACGAGGGTTCAAACGTTGAAACCAGAGCAGGAAAAGGCTAAAGGTGAGCCTCTTTCCGCCATACCCACAAAGGTTTGTACTGGAGTCCCGGCAAGCGAGCTTTTGAGATGCGCTTTTCAAAAGACTACGCATGAAGATCTATCCTTGGAGTCGATCCTCCGCCGGTTCGATCAACCTATGATTGGGATAGAGCAAACCGCTCAAAATTGCAGCGTTCAACCACTCGATCAACCAAACTGTGTCGCTCAAGGTGTAGAGAGAACAGCGCTAATGGGAATCTTCAACCTCTTTTTAGAAGAATCAACGAAGGGTGAAAAGCCAGCCGAAACTCAAGAAATTCTGGCGCAAGCACTTCAGATCATTCAATCAACCAGATATGAGAGTGTGAAACCTGAAGCAATGACGCAGATTGCCATCAACTATGCGAAGGTTGGGCAGAAAGCAAAAGCGATGGAAATTCTAGCAACTGCTCTGTCTATTGCCAAAAATTACGGTCATCCTAAGCATCTAGTCTGGTTTTAGACTGCCAACCAGCCGGCTAACAATTTGCTTGCACGCCGACCGTATCAAGGTTATCTGTTGGAGCGAGAAGTTATTTGCGGCGGGTGAAGCGAACCGTTAGAGGGTTAAAGTGCCTGCAACTGCGATCGCAGAAAGAAGGTTGGGTTCAGTTAGAGAACGGTGGTTGGGTTGATAGTGATTACCTCAAACCCCTGTAAAAAAAGCTGGTCAAGGGTACTACTGACAAAGTAGTTCCTCATACCACAATTCTCGATTAGATGAGCTTGTCCTATAATTGAGGCACAAACAGATTAGGTTTAGTAAGGACGTTGCTATTATGTCTCGATTAACCTCTAGTGACGGAGCTATCGCTCAATGCGGTAAGGAACGTTATGCAAGCCTTCGTGAGCAGGTTGAAGTGCCGGATAATATTGGCAAGTTGATTGCGATCGACCTAGAGACGGGAGATTACGAGATCGGCGACGACCTGCTTGCGATTAGTCTTCGCTTAAAGTCTAGGTATCCCAATGCGGAGATGTGGGCAGAGCGCATCGGCTTCAACGCGGTCTATACTGTTGGCGGCACATTAACTAGGACTGCGCCGTGATTCATGGGACTGTCGTCGGGCTTCAGGCTCAAGTCAATGCTATTTTTTGCTTACCAGATCAACGACGTGTAGAGGTTGAATGCGCCGTTGACACTGGCTTTTCAGGTGCTTTGACACTTCCGCCTGAGATCGTGACAGAGTTTGATTTGCCATTCGTGATCCGGATGAATGCCAACCTCGCTGACGATAGTAATGTCATGACTCCGATTCACCAAGCGGTCATCATCTGGCATGGAGTAGAACGCAATATCGCAGTTCTAGCAATGGGTCGTCGTCCGTTACTCGGAACCGCACTACTTGAGGATTCTAATCTCAATATAGATTTTTATGAAGGTGGCACAGTCATTGTCGATGAGTTGTAAGCCATGATGTTGTAGAACGCACGCAGGCTAACAAGTCGTTGGAGCAGCAGCTTGAAGGTTTTCTACTTCGTTTCGGTGTTATCTGCTGCTCAACTTGGTCGTTAGAGGGTTAAAGTGCCTGCAACTGCGATCGCAGGTTTTATTTTTGTAGCTGCGTTTCTCAACCACTATTCCCTAACTCCCCTAAACGGGATCAGTGTGAGAAGCGATCTAAAATTCATCCAAATTATCTCAGCAACCCCAACTCTCTGAGTGTCGTTGATCCGACCACGCCATCGACCGCCAAGCGTCCAGTTGCCTGCTGAAGTTGCCTGACCGCTCTCTCGGTTGCCATATCAAAAACGCCAGTGACGTTCAGGTTGACTCTGACGATCGACGATTGCAATAGCGCACGTTGTACCGCCGTTACATCTTCACCTTGCAGCCGTGGTTCCTGAAGCTGGAGCGATCGCCTGGTAGATATCCATAATCTGCTCAGCAATTTCAGCGCATCGACCTTGGGACGCTGGAACGAGTTGCGTCCAATGATGGAACCAAAGCCACCGCCTGACTGGATCGCGCGAATTTCATCCAGTAGAATGCCGTCCGTCTGCGTGGCTCCACCAGAGAAAATCACGATCCGTCGTCCGTTAAAACTGCATTGAACAATGTGGCTGACGCGATCGGTCAACGTGGCGATCGGTACGGCTTCTTGTTCATAGACCTTGCGGGCAGCCATCTGCTCCACATGATCACCAGGCAACTTGACTTTAAGGATCGTGAAGTAAATAAAACCGACAATTTTTTTGCAGGTAGGGGCGCACGGCCGTGCGCCCCTACGAGAAATACTGGAGTTATTAGATGCTTGTTCCTAAGAATGTGGGCACCGATTTGGGCGGCAATATGCGCGGCGTAACCTGTAATGTCGATCGCGGTTTCTCCCGGTTTGCTCACGCCTGAGCCATGTGGATACGACCAGATCACCACGACTAGCCCATAGTGCCTGGTTTCCTCCGCATAGTCCTGAATTTGCTGATACATTTAAAACCGATGAGACGAACCTGGATAAATGGTGAACCCAATGCTCACACAACCCAGACGCAAAGCCTCATAGACGCTGCCTGTTAATGCCTGAAGAGGATCTTTTTCATCCATCAACAGGTCATGATCATTCACTTTGAGAATCAGGGGAATTTGACCAGCAAAGTTGCGCGCTCCGGCTTCCAAGAAACCGAATGGTGCCGCATAGTCGTGACCGCCCGCCTCCACTGCCAATTCAAAGTGATAGTGAGGATCATAAGCAGGCGGGTTGGTGGCAAAGCTTTGAGCAGGTTCATGCTCAAAGCCTTGATCAAGGGGTTTGAGGCTCAGTGGAACGGAAAACCGGGTTAAGTGGCTCTTTTACATAGCCAAATTGGTTGTAGCCCCATTGACATCGGCTTTATTGCTCTTGGCTAGCGCTGCTAGGATGGGTCAACTAGGGTATACCTATTCTGACCAGCGCTCCAAAGCTATTGCCCACTTCGACCTGAAGTCATGGAAGCAAAGCTGTCATGAAGAGCGACAATTCTTGAAAGCTCTGTAGGGATGAGCTTTCAAGATTCTACTTAGACGTGAACATTGACGCGCCAGATTGTCCAATTTTCATTTAGCTATTCAAATTGTCCTCTTAACCTGATTTTTCGTTCCACTGGACCTCAGACCCCAACTTCTACGTCTCAACGGTTGACGATCTATTGCGCTATGCCGACGATCGGGATTGTGCTGTGTATAGCGATCGTCACAACGTTTAGAACATAGGGATCAAAGGGGGTGTGGGGCGTTGCCCCCAGTCAGGGGTTTCACCTCTGCACCCCGTCCTCACCTATCTGTCTATTGCCATATATGAGTCAGTGAGACTATTGCTCCTAGAAAATCGACACTTAATTTGCGAAGCAAGCTTTCTCAGAAAAACGACATCTACAGCAATTTTCACATGGGTAAACCACAGATACTTTGTAGGGCGCTTGGCAATGCCAAGCCGCTACGTAACGGTGTGGCTGATGCAATTGCAAACTGCTGTCATTCGCGAAGCTAACGTTGCGACCCACAATCTGCAAATTCGACCGATTGTCGTTTTTCCAGCAAAAAACTCCAGGATTGCCTGTTGAGCCTTCATTTGAGGTTGTTTGTCTCTTGCGAAAACAAACCATCAACTGCGACATTTAATGTGCGAACGTACACCAGTAATGACCTGTCGATATTTAAAACTTCAACGATTCGTAGCTTCTGCCGCTGGATTGCTCTGAATGCTTCACGCTTCTGTGCAGGGAATATGGCTTCTCTTTACTGGCTCATCTGCATGACTGACGCGACGCGAAAATGTGCTTCATGTTTGATCGAGCCGTTTTGAAATTTTTACCTACTACTGATATTTTTCCCTTCGTGTGGGAAATCTGTAAGTAGTTGCGTTCACGTACTTTCTTCATCAAACAGAAACAGACTGCTTTCAATCTGATGCGGCGATCGCCTGTACCTCTGCTTGCGAAAGCGATCCTTAGCACTGCTCTGAGTATGGAGAGAGCAGTATGAGAAGGGTTAAAGCCGTCTTTTCGCAACAGCATACAAGTCCTGGACTTGCCTTCTCTCGCTAGAGCAGAGGCTACCGCTCCGCCGCTCTAGCTTTACTCGAACGAAAGAGCTTTTCTCAATCGTAATCAGGACTCTATGCACGTTGGTTTGATCTCCACCCACGTGAACGATCGATGTCCTCAGCTTTGTTGTGTTTACCAATCCATACTGCTATGAACTTCGCCAAACCTCCAGTCTCCAGTGCTTCTCTGTTAAACGTGTCGAGTGTGCCAGGTCTAGTGCCTGCACTGGGTGAAACGTCCACTGCTCTGATCAATCCGCCGCTTCAATCCTTCCAGCAGGGGGCAAGTGGGGCAAGCGCGATCGCCTTTATTGATGCCAATGTGTCTGACTACCAGACATTACTGGCAGGCGTTACACCAGGCACGGAAGTCCATGTGTTGGACTCTAGCCAGGATGCCGTCACCCAGATTACCAACACCCTGTTAGGACGCAGCAACATCTCTAGCCTGCACATTGTTTCCCACGGGGAAGCAGGCGGACTGGATTTTGGCACAGGCAAGCTGAACTTGAGCGACCTGCCAGAGTACGCCGCCCAGTTACAGAGTTGGAGCAACGCGCTGACGGCTGATGCCGATATCCTGCTCTACGGGTGTAACGTTGCTGAGGGTGAACTAGGCAAAGCCTTTACCAACATCCTCAGCCAGCTAACCGGAGCGGATGTCGCCGCCTCCAATAACCTGACGGGTAAGAATGGCGATTGGAATCTGGAAGTCACCACTGGCAAAATTGAGTCGTCCCTCGTCTTTAGCTCTAGCGTGACCGCTGCCTATGCCTATGACTTGGACAACATTTTGGGAGAGACTTTCAGGGGCAGCGATGTCACGAACCCCGCCTGGATCTACAACACAACAGGCACGCAACCGTTTCTGACTGCCCGTTCGACAACAGCAGCATCAACAGGCGGCATACCTGGTGGTGGTGGTGATACAGTTGGCTCAGGTGCCTTGCGGTTAACCTCTGCTGCTACAGGTCAAGCATCTTTTGTCATCTACAATCGCCCCATTAACGCCAGCAGTGGGCTGTCCATCACGTTCAATATTCATGCCTATGGCGGCAGTGGTGCTGATGGCATTAGCTTTTTTCTCATTGATGGCAATGCCAGCCCAACAGCCTCAGGTGCTCCTGGAGGTTCTCTGGGCTATGCTGCAAATACGAGTGGAGCCGCTGGTCTAGTCGGTGGCTATCTTGGCATTGGCTTTGACGAGTTTGGCAACTTCTCCGCTCCAGAGTCGGGACCAACTAGTCCTGGTGCCAGGGCTGATTCCATTGCGGTTCGCGGTAGACAAGCAAGTAACTACCGGTATCTTGCTGGCACAGGTACGCTCACACCAGGTATTGATGTAATAGGGGGGACGCGATCGGCTGCCCAGAAGAAGGTGCAGCTTGATTTGACACCCGCTGGGGTGCTATCTGTCAAAATCGATTTAAATAATGACGGTGTGTTCTCTGGTAGTAATGAAATTCCAGCCGCACTGCAAAATTACAACGTCACTGCCAACAATGGCGCACTACCATCGACGTTCAAGTTCGGTTTCTCTGCCTCTACTGGCGGCTCTACCAACGTCCATGAAATCACAGGGCTGGATGTTATTACATTCAACAATACGCCTTACGTCCCGTTGGTTAACTTTACCAGCAGCAGTGCCTCGGTCAGTGAAGGTGCAGCCAGCCTAAACCTTACTGCCCAGATTGATGTGGCAACCTCAAACACCGTGACAGTGCCAGTCACGCTGTCGGGCACGGCAGTAAATGGCACGGACTACACGCTGTCGAATAATGTCATCACGATTCTGCCGGGGCAACTCACGGGTAGCATTACCCTGAATCCGGTTAATGACTCACTGGTCGAGCCTAATGAAACGGCTGTAGTGACAATGGGAACGCCAACAGGTGCGACGCTGAGTCCTCAGAATAACGTCTTCACAGCCACGATTATAGACGACGATTACTCCGTCGCTGCAACCGGCTCACCCACCTACGTTGAAAACGCTTCACCGATCGTGATTGCGCCAACAACGACAATCACTGGCGATCTCACTGCCTCAACTATCACCAGTGCCACGGTCAGTATTGGTAGTGGGTTTAGCAGTGCTGAAGATCGCCTTGGCATTCAGGGGCAGAGTGGCACCAGCGGTACGATCGCCAGCACCAGCATTACCTGGAGCTACAACACTACATCCGGCGTACTCACTCTCAGCGGTACAGCCACGGGTGCCAACTATCAGGCAGCGCTCCGGCAGGTGGTCTACAGCGACCTCAGCGATACTCCCAGTGCAACCAATCGTACTATTGCGTATGGCATCCAGTATGGGTCTGGTGGACAGGCAACCAGCAGTACAAGCCCAACGATTAGCGTGACGGCAGTGAACGATGCGCCAACGGTCACGGCTCCTACTGCGATCGCGGTAACTGAAGACACCACCACCACGCTCACAGGTATTTCGTTTGCCGATGTGGACGCGGGTAGCAGCACTGTGACCGCCACCTTAACGGTTGGTGCAGGTACTTTGGCGGCGACCTCAGGTGGTGGAGTGACGGTGGGCGGTACGGCAACCAACCTCACCCTCGGCGGCACCATAACGGCGATCAACAGCTTCATTGCTGGTAATGGTCTCACCTACACCACAGCCCTTAATGCCACTACGGCTCAAACGTTAGGAGTCAGCCTCAATGACGGTGGCAACACTGGCTCTGGTGGGGCACAAACTTCCACTCTGGCGAACGTGACACTGAACGTGACAGCGGTGAACGATGCACCAACGGTCACGGCTCCAGGCACGATCACGACCCCTGAAGATGTTGCTACTCCACTTACAGGCATTGCGTTTGCCGATGTCGATGCGGGTAGCGGTAGTGTGATCGCCACCTTTACTGTCGGTGCAGGCACTTTGGCAGCGACCTCAGGTAGTGGAGTGACGGTGGGCGGTACGGCGACCAACCGCACCCTCAGCGGCACCATAACGGCGATCAACAGCTTCCTTGCTGGTAATGGTCTCACCTACACCACAGCCCTTAATGCCACTACGGCTCAAACGCTAGGAGTCAGCCTCAATGACGGTGGCAACACTGGTTCTGGTGGGGCATTGGCTTCGGCTGTGAGTACTGTGGCGCTGAACGTGACGGCAGTGAACGATGCGCCAACGGTCACGGCTCCTACTGCGATCGCGGTAACTGAAGACACCACCACCACGCTCACAGGTATTTCGTTTGCCGATGTGGACGCGGGTAGCAGCACTGTGACCGCCACCTTAACGGTTGGTGCAGGTACTTTGGCGGCGACCTCAGGTGGTGGAGTGACGGTGGGCGGTACGGCAACCAACCTCACCCTCGGCGGCACCATAACGGCGATCAACAGCTTCATTGCTGGTAATGGTCTCACCTACACCACAGCCCTTAATGCCACTACGGCTCAAACGTTAGGAGTCAGCCTCAATGACGGTGGCAACACTGGCTCTGGTGGGGCACAAACTTCCACTCTGGCGAACGTGACACTGAACGTGACAGCGGTGAACGATGCACCAACGGTCACGGCTCCAGGCACGATCACGACCCCTGAAGATGTTGCTACTCCACTTACAGGCATTGCGTTTGCCGATGTCGATGCGGGTAGCGGTAGTGTGATCGCCACCTTTACTGTCGGTGCAGGCACTTTGGCAGCGACCTCAGGTAGTGGAGTGACGGTGGGCGGTACGGCGACCAACCGCACCCTCAGCGGCACCATAACGGCGATCAACAGCTTCCTTGCTGGTAATGGTCTCACCTACACCACAGCCCTTAATGCCACTACGGCTCAAACGCTAGGAGTCAGCCTCAATGACGGTGGCAACACTGGTTCTGGTGGGGCATTGGCTTCGGCTGTGAGTACTGTGGCGCTGAACGTGACGGCAGTGAACGATGCACCCAGTTTGACTGGCAATGCTACGCTGTCAGCCGTTACACAGTACACCACTGATTCCAGCGGTAGCAGCCTCACCAGCTTATTTGGCAGCCTGTTTAGTGACCCTGATACGGGTGATAGCCTGAGTGGTCTGGCGATCGTGGGTAACGCAGCCAACAGCAGCACACAAGGACAATGGCAATACTC
>Ga0163155_10001776_pt1 | contig 25311 bp, 19 predicted proteins | sample OliLakLV19SP4G1_FD_148611 | JGI IMG/M metagenome (GOLD analysis project Ga0163155, IMG submission 148611) | Freshwater microbial mat bacterial communities from Lake Vanda, McMurdo Dry Valleys, Antarctica - Oligotrophic Lake LV.19.SP4.G1 | ecosystem: Environmental > Aquatic > Freshwater > Lake >... | reverse complement strand
CGCTGCCGCTGTAGATGAAACACTCGAATCATTTCTGCTTCCGGCACTGCTTGAATTTGTTCTTCTTGCTGCTCACTCAACACCTCGGCTAAGTCATCTAAAATCACCTGCGCTGGATCAATCCATTGATGGCCACACTCGGGGCATTGCATCAGCGCAATCCGCAGAATAAAGCCACAGGCAGGGCATTGCTTGGTGGGAGCAGAACCCATGCCCAGCGTTTCCGGCTCTTCTGTGGTCGGCAGGTGATACTCATACACATCTTCTGGAAACCCCAGGCGATTCAGGTTGCCCGCCTGATCCAAAATGGTGCCGTGCAGCTTGCCCGACTGGGGTGAAATCCGCATCACCCGACCAATCTGCTGATGATGCAGCGCCCGTGATTTGGTGGGGCGCAGCAGCAAACCCACTTCAACGCTGGGTTCATCAAAACCGATGCTAATCACGTTGCAAGAGGTGAGTACGGTGATCTGACCCTCGCGCAATTTGGCGTAGAGCTGATGGCGCTCTTTGATCGGGGTTTCTCCATTTACCACGGCAGCGATAATGCCAGCCCGGTTAAATGCCTCGGCGACGTGGCGGGCATGTTCGACATCAACGCCAAAGGCAATAGTGCGCTTGTCTGGCACCAGTCGCAGCCATTCTTCAACGATGCGTTGTACCAGTTCAGGGCGATCGCAGGCATTTTTCAGCGCCCGTTCGTCATAATCTCCGGCTACTGTGCCAACGCCAGACAGGTCAATCTGGTTTTCTGCCGCAAACCCGTAGTACTTCATCGGTGCCAAAAAGCCCATCTTTTGTAGCTCCGACGGCACAGGGGAGGCTACGAGCGTTTCCATGTGATCCCCGAGCTGCTCGCGTCCCAATCGATAAGGCGTTGCTGTTAGGGCTAGATGCACCGACTGCCGATGCGTTTCATAAATAATTTGCTGCCCAATTTGGCTAAATACCGTGGTGTGGGCCTCGTCAAACAGCACCACATCGGCGTGCCATTTGCGCCACCAGGTGCGCTTGGCCATGGTTTGAATGCTGCCAATCTGAATTGGGGCACTGGGGTCCTCTTTCCAGCCCGATTTGATGAAGCCGCAGTGCAGCCCAAACGACCGCATTTTGTCGTAGGTTTGGCCAACCAACACATCTAGGTGCACCAAAAACATCAGCCGACAGCCACGCGATTCGGCATGGGCGCAGATTTGTCCGGCAATCACGGTTTTCCCGGCTCCGGTGCCTGCAATCACGGCCACACGGGTGTGTCCCTGCCCCAGTTTGGTGTACAGGTCTTTAATTAGCTGCATCTGATAAGGACGTAGCTCCGGCGGGTTGGGCGCGGCCACGTTGATTGAACTGTTGGGCATTCGTTACACGAGCGATCGCGCTATAGCTCACTGTAGCAGAGCTACGGGTCAAATTCGGTGCAGATGTACTGATATCGCAACGGCACCATTGAGCGCGCAATTCGGCTCCAGCAAAAATCGACTGACGGCGATCGCCTATAGTGGTAAATGCTCTACGTCAGCCAAATCCCATGCCAGAGTTTCCCAGGGTCATCCTCCGCAACAACAAAGCCGATGCCGTCCGTCGGTTCCATCCCTGGATTTTTTCTGGCGCGATTAAGACGCTGGAGCCAAATGTCCACGATGGCGATTTTGTTGAGGTGCATACCGAAAAGGGCGAATATCTGGCCAGCGGCATCTACAACTCGGGCAACATTGCGGTCAAAATCCTGTCGTTTCAGCCTGTCGATGATTTAGATCAGCTGTTTCTAGAACGGGTACAAAGCGCTTATTTTCTCAGAAAACAAATTGGCTTGGCTACCAGCAATCAGACCAACTGCTACCGCCTGATTAATGCCGAAGGCGACGGGTTGCCAGGGCTAATTGTCGATTGGTACAACGGCACGGCGGTGATGCAAGCCTATTCCGTCGGGATGCACGAACAGCGCGATCGCCTGGTCAACGCCCTCAAAACTGTCTACGGGTCGCAGCTCCAGGCCGTATACGACAAGAGCGGTACGGTGCTGCACAAGTCAAAAGCCCAGGCCGAGAATCAATATCTGCTGGGCGAAAGAACCAGCGGTGAGGTGTTGGAATATGGCCATCGGTTTGTGGTGGATTGGGAAGAAGGGCAGAAAACTGGCCTATTTCTCGATCAGCGGGAGAACCGGGAACGGTTGACGCACTATGTAGAAGACAAAAAAGTGCTCAACACGTTCTGCTACTCTGGCGGGTTTTCGGTATATGCGATCGCTGCCCAGGCTCGCTGTGTCCATTCGGTGGATAGCTCGGCCAAGGCGTTGGAGTGGACGAGGCAAAATGTCGAACTCAATCACCTCGATGCAGCTGACCACGAAATTTATGCGGCAGACGTGTTTGACTTTCTCAAAACCTGCGATGCCGACTATGACGTGATTGTGCTCGACCCACCTGCCTTCGCCAAAGGGTTGTCGGCACGGCACCAGGCGGTGATGGCCTACAAGCGGCTGAATGCCCAGGCATTTGCCAAGGTGCGATCGCCCGGTATTGTCTTTACCTTTTCTTGCTCGCAAGTCGTCCCGCCCGACCAGTTTCAAGGTGCGGTAACGGCAGCCGCGATCGAATCGGGGCGACGAATTCGCGTGCTCGATCACCTAACCCAGCCTGCCGATCACCCCACCAGCATCTACCACCCCGAGGGGCTATACCTGAAAGGCTTGGTGCTCATGGTGGAGTAGCGATCGCCGCACAAGCGCTGAGACAGTTCAATTCACTCTTAGATCCACGGAACATTTGTAGTTTAGAGCGTTTGTATCACAACGAACGCATGTATCATTAGGACACGGGATATGCCAGTGGGTTCGGTTCCTGGCATTAGTTCAGCATGGAGTTAGACAAACCATTAGGCTCAGTGATTCAAGGTTCCCTGAGTCAGGGGCTAGAAGTACGGTTACATGCCGACGTGTCGGTGGAAGATATGCGGGTGGGCAAATTTTTGGTAGTGCAGGGGCGGCGATCGCGCTTCTTTTGTATGCTGACCGATGTGTTACTGGGCACTGCCAGTCCTCGGATCTTGGCCAACCCGCCCGAACCCGCCAACTCGTTTCTACACGAAGTCTTGGCTGGCAGTGGCACCTATGGCACTATCAGTCTCACCCCCATGCTGATGTTTACGCCCACCGACCCTAGCGACGAGCTGCCATCCAGCCATCCACAAAAATCAAAGCAGGCCAAAGCCTCTCAGCAGAGCAATGCAGCTCTACCCATTGCCAACACCAATTCCGTCGAACTGCTACCTGTCAAAACTATTCCCAGCCACTTCAGTCAGGTGTTCGACGCTAGCGATCGCGACTTTCGGGCCGTCTTTGGCTGGGAAGACGATCCCCATCGGCGCAACTTCTCGATTGGCCAACCGATCGACATGGATGTGCCGATCTGCATTGACTTAGATCGCTTTGTTGAACGCAGCAACGGGATCTTTGGCAAATCGGGCACGGGCAAATCATTTTTGACGCGGCTATTACTGTCGGGCATCATTCGCAAACGCGCCGCTGTGAATCTGATTTTCGATATGCACTCCGAGTATGGCTGGGAAGCCACTCGCGAAGGCAAGCAGTTCAGCACCGTCAAAGGGTTGCGGCAGCTGTTTCCTGGACAAGTGCAGGTCTACACGCTTGATCCCGAATCGACCAAGCGGCGCGGCGTGCGCGATGCCCAAGAACTTTACATCAGCTACGACCAAATTGACGTAGAAGACCTGATGCTGGTGCGCGGCGAACTCAACCTATCGGAAGCCAGCTTAGAAAACGCCATTATTCTGCGCAACGAGTTTGGCAAAAACTGGATTACGCGGTTGTTGAACATGACCAACGAAGAAATCCAGGAGTTCTGCGAAGTCAAAATGGGCAACAAGTCGTCCATCATGGCGTTGCAGCGCAAACTCACCCGTCTAGACGACCTGAAATATCTACGCCAGAGCTGCCCTCACAACTATGTGACGCAAGTGCTAGAGTCGCTGGATGCAGGCAAGCATGTGGTGATTGAATTTGGTTCTCAGTCCAACTTGTTGTCCTATATGCTGGCCACCAACGTGATCGCGCGCCGCATCCACGGCAGCTATGTCCACAAAGCCGAGAAATTTCTGCAAACGAAGAATCCCAGCGATCGCCCTCAACCCCTAGTGATCACCATCGAAGAAGCTCACCGCTTCCTTGATCCTGCCACCGTCCGCCAAACCATCTTTGGCACCATTGCCCGCGAAATGCGGAAATACTTTGTTACCCTGCTGGTCGTCGATCAGCGCCCTTCCGGGATCGACAACGAAGTCATGTCTCAAATTGGCACCCGCATCACTGCCCTGCTCAACGATGAAAAAGACATCGAAGCTATTTTTACAGGTGTGTCTGGCGGGCAAGCTCTACGCTCCGTCCTAGCAAAACTAGACTCTAAACAGCAGGCCATGATCCTCGGCCATGCCGTCCCCATGCCCGTCGTCATTCGCACTCGCCCCTACGACGACGCTTTTTATGCCGCTGTCGGAGCCACCGCCTGGGAAGACTTGCCCAACGCTACGGTCTTCCGTGCTTCAGAAGCGGCCAAAGCCGATTTGGGCTTTTGAAGACCGACCCTCGCCTCCCGCCTTCCCGTTCGGTTTTCTCGTCGTACTACCCGTACTTGATGCTAGACTGGACAGTCCAGAATAGTAAAACAACCAGACACCTGTAATCGCCCCAGCCAATCTTGCTTGAGCGTTATCCTATATGCATTGCAACCGTGAGCTCACGCAAAGGAGACTAGAAAAGGAACCAGTTACGCCTCTGACACGTATTAGATCTTAATGGCGAGTGACTTTACAAGTCCATCCAGAAATCCTCTATCAATCCCCTGGATTGGCTAATGCAGCAGATCAAACTCAGTGATTTTTAGCTGGGGTGCTCGCGATCGCAATCGCGGTAAGGATAGCTAAAAAGGCGAAAGAGCCTAGCTAGAAGTGGTCTCAAGCTAGCTCATCGGTCAACATTCACCTTCGAAGTTCACCCTATCGGATGAGTCCCCATCTATTTACTGGAGCCTAAACTTGTATTATTCTTGTAACAGTACAAACTCATAACGACTTCATATTCTTGACACCCTAGATTGGATTGACAATCATGACAAAACGGGTGCGATCGCTGTAACAGACTTTAGAGTTTTCATTGAATAGCCTTCTCGAGCCTGTACGCAGCATGGCTGTTGCGGGAGAAGCGCTAGACGCAACGTTTTTTGGGTTCATCTGGTTTTCGCGGCGCTTCACCTGGGTCTGTTTCAATTGCTACGTGCAACGCCTGCTGCTTCAACGAGTGGGCTAGGTTGCGATTTCCCAGTTTCCGATCTGGCCTCAAGGGCTGGACGCTCAATGATTTCCAGTTTTCGATTTCCACGTTTTGTTCGACGGAGTTTCGCATCCATGGCAACCGTAAATACGACAGTTAAGACTCACAAGCCCCTATTCACGGCAGATATGGTGCGTACCTATCTACATGAAATTGGCCGAGTGCCTCTGCTGACCCATGAGCAGGAAATTGTCTATGGGAAGCAGGTGCAGCAAATGATGACGCTTCTGGATGCAAAAGAGAAGCTAGCAGACGATCTGACTCGTGAGCCAACCCGTGACGAATGGCTTGAGCTGATCGCTTTAGACGACGCGGCCCTTGATAAAATCCTGCGTGAAGGTCGCCGTGCTAAGCAAAAGATGATCGAGGCCAACCTGCGACTGGTGGTGGCGATCGCCAAAAAGTATCAGAAGCGGAATCTAGAGTTTCTGGATCTAATCCAAGAAGGAACGCTGGGGTTAGAACGCGGCGTTGAGAAGTTTGACCCGATGCGCGGCTATAAGTTCTCGACCTATGCCTATTGGTGGATTCGCCAAGCCATTACGCGGGCGATCGCCCAACAGGCGCGAACCATTCGGTTGCCAATTCACATTACCGAGAAGCTCAACAAAATCAAAAAGGTGCAGCGAGAATTGACCCAGCAGTTGGGTCATAGCCCGACTCCAGCCGAGATTGCCAAAGCGTTAGAGCTAGAGCCGGCGCAAATTCGAGAATTCTTGATGTTGGCGCGGCAGCCCGTTTCGCTAGAACTCAAGGTTGGCGATAACCAGGATACAGAGCTGCAAGATCTCTTAGAAGACGCCACCGCCTCTCCAGAGAACTACGCAGTCCATGAATCGATGCGGCAGGATATCCAAAACTTGCTGTCCGAGCTAACGCCTCAACAGCGAGAAGTGCTGATACTGCGCTTTGGCCTAGAAGATGGCAACGAGCTATCGTTGGCAAAGGTAGGACAGCGGATGAACATTAGCCGGGAACGAGTCCGGCAACTGGAGCGCCAAGCCCTAGAGCATCTACGCCGTCGCAAGGTAAATGTACGCGGCTATTTAGCCAGTTAATTCAAGCTGATAGCGGCTGACAGATTGACGCTGACTGATTGACTAGGGGTGCAGCTCAGATTCAAGTTTGCTGTGGGTGTGCGGTGCACACCCACATTTTTTAAGTTTTTTAAAATCAGGACCTCACTATCGCGGCAGGCAGATCGCCCCACGGGTTTAAGACAGTTCAATAAGTGTCCTGAGATGCATTTTTCTAAACCAGTGGGTGTGGGATCAATAAAGTATGGCTAGACTTCGAGTTTCAGGGCTATTCGCTCACTCGGTTTTCTGGTGATTCTGAGACCAATTGCTCTGAATTCAATCTAACTTCATCTAACTCAATGTAGTAACTCAATGTAGAGCAATCCCACCTCTACCACCTGATTCGGTGACCCATAGGGGGAGGTGCGATCGCCCTGAGTGTCATAGCTTAAAAATAGGCTTGCTATTAACGTCTTGCTACTTGCTCTAATTCAATCGGATTAGCCATCCAGATTATTTTCAAAAAACTTTCTGTTTTTTCTGGAATTTGCCAAGACGGCGCTGTAGCTCTACTACAAGCCCAGATAGACATCAGGCCGCATCAAGAATCTCCGCTTTTGAGCAATATTTTTCAATATTCTTCAAGAGTTGTGAAGTCTGTTCATTGGGCTAGGCAAAGCGCCTACACTCTTGATATAGAGTGCATTGGCAGCTTCATCACCCACCGTTTATGTAACGTTTAACCTTATTCCTAGGAGGATCGCGATGCTGAACCTATCTACCCATCGCTTCCAATCATTCAAGCCTTTATTGAATCATCTAGAGCGCCCCATCACTGCTCTAGCACTAACGCTGGGTCTTGCTGCTGCGGCTCTAAGTCCGGCGCAGGGAACTGAAGCGCCCCAGGTGTCATCGACTCAAGTTGCCCGTGCCAATATGGGTATGCAGGTTGTTAGCCAAAGGCTTCCAAATGGAGTTTATCTCTATGGCCAATCGCCTGAGGCTGAGCAAATTGGTTCTGCCTATATGGTATTTGAAGTTAACGATCAACAGGTAATGGGCGCATTTTACATGCCCTCTTCATCCTTCGATTGTTTTTATGGTGAAGTGCAAGCCCAGCAGCTAGCATTGAACGTTGTTGATGCTTATGAACAAACGGTGCATCCTTACGCAGTCGCACTAGAGACGACAGGTTCAGTAGCGACTAACGGTAACGAGGCGATCGCTCCTCTTAGCTTAGAGGGCTTTCATCCAATCAGTTCAGTTAGTGACAACGACCAACGCATTCTCAGCGTCTGTAAGGTTAATCGTCAGCCTGTGAATTGAGATGTTTTTAACAGTTATCTAAGCTAAAGCGGTGTCATCTTAAAAAGATGGCACCGCTTTTTAAGTATTGTTTCTGCGCATCCTCAAACTGTGATCTGGCGATCTCTCAAGGCCAGCTCGCTCAACGCCAGACGGACATATAGGCAAGGCGGAGGTCAGATCTTAACCTGCTCTTATTGATTAAGTAATCTGAAGTTTAACTGAAGATGGTGTACTTAATTGAGCGCGCTCTCCCCCAAATGTTGGGATGAGGCGGTAAAAGAACTCTTTTGTATGGAAAATCCTTATCTCAAACCCGAAACAATCTACCTTTGAGGAGACTCATATGACTCGCTCCAGTGATGATCAATCTATGCCCCCGGTGAGGGTATCACGCCGAACATTCCTGAGCTGGAGTGCGGCTGGATTTGGCGGTGCTGTGCTGGCATCCTGCACGCAGCAAGGGGCAACGCCGCCTGCTGGATCTCCTGTGGCTAGTGCGCCTGCTGCATCTCCTGCAACCAGTGCTGCGGGTGGACTGCCTGTGTCGGCAGCGGCGGCAGGTGGCCTCAACGCCATTATTGAACAGGCAAAAGCAGAAGGGGAGCTTTCAATCATTGCCCTGCCAGATGATTGGGCAAATTATAAAGAAATGAAATCTAGCTTTTTGCAAAAATACCCTTTCATTAAACTGAATGATCTGAATCCTGATGCTAGTTCTGCGGATGAAATTGAAGCGATCAAGGCAAACAAGGGCAACAACGGGCCACAAAATCCTGATGTGATTGATGTCGCCTTCAAATTTGGTGAAGAAGCTAAGACGGCAGGGCTGCTGCAAGCCTATCAAGTAGAAACCTGGGACACGATTCCCGATTCCCTGAAGGATCCAGAAGGATATTGGTTTGGCGACTATTACGGCGTCATGGCGTTTGAAGTAAACACGCAGGTCGTCAAAAATATTCCTCAAGACTGGTCAGATTTGCTGAAGCCAGAATATAAAGGACAAATTGCTCTGGCAGGCGATCCCCGTAAGTCGGGGCAGGCAATCAACGCGGTATGGGCAGCGGCGTTGGGCAGTGGCGGGTCGTTGGCCGATCCTGCACCTGGACTAGAATTTTTCAAGAAGTTGAGTGCTTCCGGCAACCTACTGCCTGTGATTGCTAAACCTGCCACAATCGCCAAAGGTGAAACCCCGATCGCCCTGCGCTGGGATTATAATGCGCTGGCAAACCGTGATACAACGGCAGGAAATCCTGAAATTGCCGTGGTTCTGCCCAAAACAGGTCTGCTGGCGGGTGTTTATGTGCAGGCCATTAGCGCTTCTGCTCCCCGACCCTATGCGGCGCGCCTCTGGATGGAGCATCTCTATTCGGATGAGGGGCAGCTGATTTGGCTGAAGGGTTACTCTCGCCCTGTCCGCTTTGATGATCTGTCTCAGCGTAAAGTGATCCCAGCTGATTTGATGACGAAGCTGCCCGATCCCGCGATCTACAGTAAGGCGGCGTTCCCCACCGCCGCTCAAATTACGCCTGCTAACGACGCGATCACAAAGGACTGGGATAGTGTAGTAGGAGCCGATGTGAAGTAAGGAATGACGTTATTTCAGCCATCTAAGCAGCCCTTTAGGGCGATCGCAGCCGTGCGATTGCATTTCGCCAACGCCGATCGCCCCTGGGATTGGCTGGGGGTAGTGCCATTCTTCGGATTTGCGATCGCCTTCCTGCTGATCCCGGCGGCTTCGATTGCCATTCGCAGCGTTCAAGACAATGCAGGCCATTTTACGCTGCAAAACCTGCTCGATTTACGCCAACCTACAATTGTGTCGGCCTATTGGGTCAGCATCAAGCTGAGTGTGGTGACGGCGCTGATTGGCGGAGTTGTGGGGGCACTAATGGCCTATGCGATTACGGTCGGCGGGTTGACGGGGGGAGTGCGATCGCTGCTGATGACGTTTTCTGGCGTGGCCTCTAATTTTGCGGGGGTGCCGCTGGCGTTTGCGTTCATTGCCACACTAGGGCGGTTAGGGATCGTTACAGGCTGGTTAAATCAGGCGGGGATCGACCTGTATCAGGGTGGGTTTAACCTCTATACCTTCTGGGGTTTAGCGATCACCTACCTATATTTTCAGATTCCTTTGACTGTTTTAATTTTGGTGCCTGCCCTGGATGGACTCAAGCGCGAGTGGCGCGAGGCGTCTGAGAATCTGGGAGCCACCTCTTGGCAATATTGGCGATATGTGGCCTTGCCGATGCTGATGCCGTCGCTGCTGGGGACGATGATCCTGTTGTTTGGCAATGCCTTCGGTGCCCATGCCACCGCCTACGCCCTCACAGGCGGACAAATTAACCTGGTGACCATTTTGATTGGTGCCCAAATTAGCGGCGATGCCCTGCAAAACCCTGGGTTGGGCAACGCGCTAGCGCTGGGGATGGTGGTGATTATGGGACTATCGATCGCCGCTTACTCGTGGCTACAGCAGCGCACGGCGAGGTGGGTGAAATGACTCGGCAGATGCCGCATCAGGGCACAGTACCTCAGCAGGGCTGGTCATGGCTGTGGCTAACGCTGGGATCGCTGTATTTTGTGATTCCCCTGCTGGCCACCGTTGATTTTTCACTGCGTGCCAAAAAGGACGAACTTGGCTTCACTGCCTATGCCAATATTTTTAACGATCCCAAGTTTTTTGAAAGCTTTACCTTCTCAGCCTTAACCGGGGTAGCGGCGATCGCCCTCAGCATGTTGCTCATTGTGCCCACAGCCTACTGGGTGCAGCTGCGGCTGCCTCGCCTGCGCCCCGTGATCGAATTAATTACCCTCTTGCCCTTCGTTGTGCCTGCCGTAGTGCTGGTGTTTGGGCTAATTCGCACCTATAGCACCACCTTGCTCAACAACCGCTCCGGCGGCTGGATTCTCCTGACCGCCGCCTACGTCATCCTCTCATTTCCTTACATGTACCGCGCCGTCGATACCGGGATGCGCGCCGTTAACGTCCAAACCTTGACCGAAGCTGCCCAAAGCCTTGGTGCCAACTGGGGCACCATCATCTGGCGCGTCATCTTTCCCAACCTGCGCGTTGCCCTGCTCAACGGTGCCTTCATCACCTTTGCCATCGTCATGGGCGAATTCACCATCGCCGCCCTGCTGGCTCAACCCGCCTTTGGTCCCTACATGAACCTGCTAGCTAGCAGCAAGGTCTACGAACCCTCTGCCCTGGCGGTTGTCAGCTTTGCCCTGACCTGGGGCGCGATCGGCATTGCGCAGATCCTAGGACGTGGTAAAAGATGAAGCGGATTCGACCTTGCCGAACACGTTTCATCTTTTGTGTTTGATCAATCATATTCCTCCTCCTGCTTCCCATGCATCTAACCCTGACGCACCTCTGCAAATCTTATGGTTCTGTGATGGCAGTGCAGGAGGTGAACCTGAGCATTCAGACCGGAGAATTTATTTCGCTGCTAGGGCCTTCAGGGTGTGGTAAGACGACCATTCTGCGAATGATTGCTGGGTTTGAACAGCCCACAGGCGGCACGATTTCGCTAGCGGGGCAGGACATTACGCGAATTCCTGCCAATCGGCGCAATATGGGGATGGTGTTTCAGTCTTACAGCCTGTTTCCGCACATGACAGCGGCAGACAATATTGCCTTTGGCCTGCACCTGCGGAAACAGAACAAAGGCCAGCAGCGGCAGCGGGTAGACGAAATGCTAGAGCTGGTGGGGCTGGGGACAATGGGCGATCGCTATCCCCATCAGCTGTCGGGCGGGCAGCAGCAGCGGGTGGCGCTGGCGCGAGCGCTGGCCTTTTCGCCCCAAGTATTGCTGCTGGATGAACCGCTTTCGGCGCTTGATGCCAAAGTGCGGGTGCAGCTGCGCAATGAGATCCGGCGGATTCAGCAACAGTTGGGGATCACAACGCTGTTTGTGACCCACGACCAGGAAGAAGCCCTGTGTATTAGCGATCGCGTCGTCGTGATGTCGCAGGGGCGCATTGAGCAAGAGGGCACCCCCGAAGCAATCTACCTGACGCCCCACACGGCGTTTACCGCGTCCTTCATCGGTGCCACCAATCAGATCCCCGGCCTGTGGCTAGAGGAGAAAGTGCAAGTAGACACGCATCCCCAGACCAGCCTAGCCGATGAATTCTTGTTAACTCAACCGACTGAGCTAGCCGCTGGATCTCGCGTGGTGGTTCTCATTAGGCCAGAAAGTATCACGGTTTTGTCTCGCGAAGCGATCGCCCCTCAGCACACCAATCTGATGAGCGGACTGATTACCAGCCGCACCTTCCTGGGTTCCACTGTGCGTCTGTCGGTTTTAGTCGGCGAATTTTATTTAAATGTAGACGTGCCCACTGACCAGGCCGAACAGTTCGCCTCGGGGCAACTGGTGCAGCTCAGCTTCCCGCCAGATCAGTGTCGGGTGTTGGCGATCGATCCGTTGACCCAGGTTGTGAGCCAGTCTGCGGTAGAACGGGTAGCAGAAACTACTGAAAATAGTCTTTAAAGTAATCCACCGGATTTTGAGCCACTTGGTTAAACCGAATTTCAAAATGCAGGTGCGGCCCCGTCACATACCCAGTGCTGCCTGATAGACCAATCACTGCTTTTCTGGTCACGCGATCGCCTACTTTAACCACCAGTCGATCTAGATGGGCATAGAGCGTCTCATAGCCATTGCCATGGTCAATAATGATCCGGTTGCCATAGCCTTGACCCCAGCCCGCAGACACAACCCGCCCATCTCTAGCGGCTCTAATCGGTGTTCCGGTAGGTGTGCCTAGATCGATGCCTTTGTGAAACCGGACGTTGCCAAAAAGTGGATGGATGCGGTTGCCAAAGGAGCTAGTGATCGCAAACCCGGTCACTGGCAGGCTAAATTGATGACCAGATTGCTCTGTGTCGGCCAATTTAGTTAGCTTAGGAGCGGCTGTATTCGGGGCGGCTGTATTCGGGGCGGCTGTATTCGGGGCGGCTATATTCGGGGCAGCTGTGAGTGCTTTAGTTTGAGGGATGGTAGCACCCTGCGCCCCAGTCAGAGTCTTTGATCGGGTTTGCGATAGAGTTTGCGGCAGTTGACGAGATCCAGACGCTGCGGGTAAGTCAGTCTGCTCTAAGGAAGAACTGGTTGCCAACAACACTTTGCCGAAGTCCGCATTCGCCAGGTCGCTTGGAGCCGGGACGACAGGTTCTAAGCCAACTGCCCTCAATGCATGGTCTAGACCCGCTTGAGAATAAGATTTAGCCGCATACAATGACAACGGCATCGCTAGCCCCATCAAGCAGAGAAACTGGGCTAGAGGTCTGCCCCAAACTGACCTACGCTCTAGTTGAGCTGGATGGTACAGATAGCCGCAGTTGGATTCACAGAAATGCTTAAGCTTTTCAATGTCGGAAATTTCGGTTTGGGCAGATTCGGTAGCCCAACTCGGGATGGGACAGGAATATTGAGACGAGTAGGCGATCGTTTGAATGATGTAACGATTGCCAGCTCCAAGGCTAAGACGGCGAGGCGGCATTGTAGATTCTGGGTAGGTGATCCCAATGGGTAGATATGGGTAGATGCTGGGTAATAGCACCCATGTATCAACAGGGCACCTGTGCAAGAAATTTATGCCAAGTGCGTGTTTTTACTTACTACAAAAATTCTACATTGACTTCTAATCGCAGCGTCAATTTCCTATTTTGACTTCATCAAAAGTTTAATTAGCATCAGAGCCGGGCCGGCCTGCGGTTGAGCGGACAGCCTGCTTCCGTTTAGTCTGCTTCCGTTTAGTCTGCCTCCGTTTCAGGGCATTACCCTCCCGCTTGGGTTAGGGCTTCGTCCGAGTCATCCACTGCGGCCTGTGGATGGAAATATTCGTAAATTTGCTGTGCCATTTTGGGGCCAATGCCGGAGACTTCGGCAATTTGGCTGGCGGTGGCTTCACGCAGATAGTCAATCGAGCGGAAGTGAGCCAGGAGCAGTTTTTGGCGGTGGTGCCCCAGCCCAGGAATCTCTTCGAGCCGAGATCGGCGCATGCGATCGCTTCTCTGCTGGCGGTGAAAACTAACGGCAAAACGGTGGGCTTCATCGCGCAAGCGTCGCAGTAGCTGCACACCGGGTTGTTCGGCTTCAGTCGTCAGGGGCAGGGTTTCTCCCGGCAGAAAAATTTCTTCGCGCTGTTTGGCTAGGCTAACTACTTTTACGTCTTCCATCAAATTCATTTCGCGCAATACTTCTACCACGGCAGAGAGCTGCCCCTTGCCCCCATCAATCATGACCAGATCAGGGAAATCGGCATTGCCCACCCGTTGCAGATTGGGATCTTGGGCATAGCGCCGGAACCGCCGCTGAATCACCTCGGCCATGCTGGCAAAGTCGTCGGAGTGTCCCGATCGCACCGTTGGGTTCTTAATTTTGTAATGCCGATAGTGCTGTTTGGCAGGCAGCCCGTCAATGAACGTGACCTGTGAGGCGACGGCGTCTGATCCTTGAATATGAGAAATGTCGTAGCCTTCAATCCGGTGGGGCAAGTCGGGCAAGTCCAAAATTTCTGCCAGGTCAAGCATGGCCTGGTTGTTGCGATCGGCAAAGCGCTGGGTGCGCGCTAGCTCATACCCAGCGTTGCGTTCAACCATGTCGATCATGTCGGCTTTGGTTTGGCGCTGGGGCAAAAAGACTGAGATTTTGCGGCCTTTGCGCTGGGTCAAAAATGCCGCCAAAATGTCGCTATCGGGTAACTCGTGCTGCACCAAGATTTCGGTCGGAATTTCAACCGCATCTACACTCTGGTAGTGTTCTTCGAGTACGCGCTGCAAAATAGCTCCGGGGGTACCTGACTGGGCATCGGCCACAAACCCCAGCCGTCCAACCAGCCGCCCGGCCCGAATCTGAAATAGCTGAATGCAGGCGTGATGCTCATCGGCAGCTAGGGCGATCGCATCTCGTGACACCGTATCATCGGGCGATTGCACCTTTTGATCTGCCCCCAGCGACTCTAACCCCCGAATTTGATCCCGCAGGCGAGCTGCATATTCAAAGTTCAACTCCTCTGCCGCCTTTTCCATCTGCGCCGTCAAAATGTCTTCCAGCTCCTGCGTCCGCCCCTGAAAAATCATCGCCACCTTCATCAAAATCTTGCGATAGTCTTCGGGGCTAATTAGCTGCTGGCAGACCCCAGGGCAGCGCCCAATATCGTAGTTGAGGCAGGGTCGATCTCTAAATAATGGCTGCGGGCGCTGGCGTAGTGGAAACACTCGCTTCACGAGGTGTAAGGTTCGCCGCAGCAGCCCCACATCGACATAAGGGCCATAGTAGCGATCTTTACCTTTGGTGAGCTTGCGCTTGCGTGTAATAAAAATGCGTGGATATTCGTCGCTCCAGGTAATGCAGAGAAACGGGTACTTTTTGTCGTCCTTCAGCAGCACATTGAAGTGAGGCTGGTGCTGCTTGATCAGATTCGCTTCTAGCGCCAGTGCCTCTGCTTCGGTGTCGGTGACGATGAACTCGATCTCGACCACCTGCATGACCATCAGCGCAATCCGGGGTTCCCGATAAGCATCGTCTCGAAAATACGAGCGCACCCGACTCCGCAAGCTCTTGGACTTGCCAATATAGACAATGTTATCCGTCGCATCGCGCATAAAGTAAACTCCTGGCTCTTGAGGAATTTCCTTCAGGCGGGCTTCGAGGCGATCGAGGGTTTTGAGCAGCGGGATCAGTTGAGATGATTCGGTCACGGGCAGGCCATTAGCTGGGGCACACTTCCACCATATGTTTAGGATAGCGAGAAAATGTGCCAGCTAACGTAACCCGTAGTACAACCGTAATGACTCAGAAATCACCGCTTCGTTGGTGCAATTGAAAATTGCTGTAACTCAGAGGCTCTATTTACTCTAAATTATTGAGATTACCCTAAATTATTGAGAGGGTGTTGTCCGGCAACGACAATGGCATCACTGTAGAGTGACACTGGTAGTGATTGTCATTAGTGCAACGGGCGATCGCCAATCATCCTTTTGAGAGACTTCTGGAACCCATGCAATTGCAATCTTCCCTGCGCCGGACAAAAATCGTAGCCACCATTGGTCCAGCCACCAGCAGCCCAGAAGTTCTACGCAGCCTAATCGAAGCTGGAGCGACCACCCTGCGGCTCAACTTCTCCCACGGCACCCACGAAGACCATCAGCGCAACATCCGCACCATTCGCCAAATATCCTTTGAGCTAAATCAGCCTGTTGGCATCCTGCAAGATCTTCAAGGCCCTAAAATTCGCTTAGGCCGCTTCGAGAACGGCTCGATTATTCTCAAAAAGGGCGATCCCTACATTTTTACCAGCATCGCCTGTGCGGGTACACAAGAAATCAGTTCCGTGACCTACGATCCGCTGGCCGACGAAGTCCCCGCCGGTGCCAGTATCTTGCTGGATGACGGGCGGGTGGAAATGTTAGTGGAAAAGGTTGATCGCGTCACGCGGCAACTGCACTGCCGCGTGGTGGTCGAAGGCGCTTTATCGAACAACAAAGGCGTCAACTTTCCGGGGGTTTATCTCTCGATCAAAGCCCTGACCGACAAAGATCGCACCGACCTAATGTTTGGACTCGATCAAGGCGTCGATTGGGTTGCCCTCAGCTTTGTCCGCAACCCGCAAGACATTTTAGAAGTCAAAGAATTGATTTCTAGCGCGGGTAAAGATGTGCCTGTGATTGCCAAAATTGAGAAACATGAGGCGATCGAACAAATGGAAGCAATCCTCTCCATTTGTGATGGTGTGATGGTGGCGCGGGGCGACCTGGGGGTAGAACTGCCTGCCGAAGATGTGCCTATTTTGCAAAAGCGGCTGATCACAACCGCCAACCGCCTGGGCATTCCTGTGATTACGGCGACTCAAATGCTCGATAGCATGGTGAGCAACCCGCGCCCCACCCGCGCCGAAATTTCTGACGTGGCGAACGCCATCCTCGATGGCACCGATGCGGTTATGCTCTCCAATGAAACGGCTGTGGGTAAATACCCTGTTCAAGCCGTAGAAACTATGGCGCGGATTGCAGTGCGAATTGAACAAGAGCCATCGTTTACGCGCAGTTTGGAAGGGAGTGCAGGCCGCTCTATCCCCAATGCGATCAGTCAGGCGGTTGGCCGCATTTCTGAACAATTGCAAGCCTCTGCCATTATGACGCTGACCAAGACGGGTGCAACGGCGCGCAATGTGTCCAAGTTTCGCCCTCGCACGCCCATTCTGGCCATCACCCCCCATGTAGACGTGGCGCGGCAGCTTCAGCTGGTCTGGGGAGTAAAACCGCTGCTGGTGTTGAACTTACCCTCTACGGGTCAAACATTCAAAGCAGCACTCAACGTGGCGCAGGAAAAAGCCATGCTGGCCGAGGGCGACCTGGTGGTGATGACCGCAGGCACACTTCAGGGCGTGGCGGGTTCTACCGACTTGATCAAAGTGGAAGTAGTCACAGCCGTTCTGGGTCGCGGCATTGGGATTGGGCAGGGATCAATCAGCGGTCGTGCCCGTGTGGCGCATACCAGTAAAGAAATTGGCAACTTTAATGCTGGAGAAATTTTGGTGGCGACAACAACGGGTGTGGATTATGTAGAAGCCATCCGCAAAGCTTCCGGTATCGTCACCGAGGATGACAGCTTGACTAGCCATGCGGCTGTGATTGGGCTGCGGTTAGGAGTCCCTGTGATTGTTGGGGTCAAAAATGCCACTGAAATCATTCGAGATGGAGCCATTTTGACGCTAGATATGCAGCGAGGCTTGGTCTACGCCGGGTCTGTGGGAGCCACTCCAACGGACTGGCGCTGAAACAGAGTGATTCCACATGCGTAAGTAGAGGCAGGTTTTGAGAGGCAGGTTTTACCCAGCCCTGGCATCGCTCAACCAAGCGCTCGCCTAAACCTGCCCGAACCAAAAATATTACAAATATCTTAGGTATTCAGTCGTCGGGGAATTGCCAGCAGGCGATCGCCTCAATATCTTTGCTGCCACAAACGCAGGGTTCGGGCACAGACACTACCCACTGGCGATCGCAGCTTCGACAATGGCAAAGGATATTGGTATAGTTTGCCAGCTCTAGCGTGCGTTGCCAGTCCTGCTGTTGATCAGGGGTAAGAGGTGTGTCCACAAGAATGTTAGGGTTCTGTTCTACCTGCTTTGCATAGTCGAATTGAGTCGATCAACCGCCTCAGTCAACTTCAAATTGACCTCTGCCAAATCAGGGCCGGGTGGTTCGGCAGCAGCCTCCTGGCGATTAAAGCCAGCTGCCCACTTAATAATTAAATAAAGTGAAAACGCAATAATTAGAAAATTCAGTACGGCATTGATAAACAACCCAAGATTAACAGGACCCAGCGTTAACGTTTTGAATGCGTCGCCAGGTACCCCAAAAATTGCGCCCAACAGCGGGGTAATCACATCGACCACTAAGTGGTTCTCGAACCGTTGCGGACTGCGTGACTTGTTACCTAGAACTGCCGATCTCACGTCAACGTCTCTATCGTTAGGAAGAGAAGGGCATTTCGTTTGGCAGATTGTATAGAGATTAAATTTCAATTACTTTGTATTATGGTGTAACAAAATGGTCTAATTTTTAAGCCAGTAATATTATGTCTGAAACCAACAGCGTCATGATGCAGTATTTCCATTGGTATATTCCACCCGATGGAAACCTTTGGAATCAACTTGCAGAGTCTGCTGAAACTCTGGCCAAAAGCGGGGTCACATCGGTCTGGTTGCCGCCAGCCTACAAGGGAACAGGCGGCGGTTACGACGTAGGCTATGGCGTCTATGATTTGTTTGACTTGGGGGAGTTTGACCAAAAAGGCTCGGTGCGCACCAAGTACGGCACAAAAGAAGAGTATTTGAACGCTATTAAGGTTGTCCAAGCAGCAGGAATTCGGGTTTATGCCGATGCTGTGTTTAACCACAAGCTGGGTGCTGATGAAGCGGAAGAAGTTGAAGCAACTCCGTTCAGCCCAGACAACCGAAATGAGGCAATTGGAGAGTATCAAACCATCAAGGCGTGGACTAGCTTTACGTTCCCTGGACGGGGAGATAAATATTCCAGCATGAAGTGGCATTGGTGGCATTTTGATGCCATTGACCACAATGCTTACAACGAATCTGAAGATGCTATCTATCTGCTGAAGGGGAAAGAATTTGATCGCAATGTTGACTTAGAAAACGGTAATTTCGATTACCTGATGGGTTGCGATCTGGATATGGATAACCCTGAAGTATGCGATGAATTGAAGTATTGGGGTGAATGGTATGTTGATACCACAGGTGTCGATGGGTTTCGGTTTGATGCCGTGAAACATGTCTCAGCAGACTTTTTTCGTGAATGGCTCGATCATGTGAGTCACTATGCACAGCGAGATCTGTTTGCGGTAGGTGAGTACTGGTCTTACGATGTCGAAGCTCTGCATAGCTTCCTGGAAACGACTAACGGCAGGGTGACCCTATTTGACGCCCCGCTGCACTACAACTTTCACGTCGCTAGCACATCTGGCAATGACTACGACATGCGGCAAATTTTTGATAATACGCTGGTTCAGCAGCAGCCGACTCTCGCAGTAACTTTAGTCGAGAACCATGACTCTCAACCGTTACAGTCACTAGAATCTTTAGTTGAATCTTGGTTTAAGCCTCTGGCCTATGCGCTAATTTTGCTGCGTCAGGCAGGCTATCCCTGTATTTTCTACGGTGATTATTACGGAGCACACTATACAGATAGTGGAAATGACGGCAATGAGCATGAAATCTGGATGGACAGCCATCGAGAAATCCTAGACCATCTGTTGCTGGCTCGGCAAACTTATGCCTATGGGGAACAGAATGACTATTTTGACCATGCCAATACGCTGGGTTGGACGCGATTGGGAGATGATGACCATCCCGGTGGCGTTGCTGTTGTTTTAAGCAATGGAGACGATGGCAGTAAGTCGATGGAAATTGGTCAACCGAATGCTACCTACATCGATATCACTGGACAGATTAGTGAACCAGTCGTCATTAATGAGGACGGGTGGGGAGAGTTTGGCTGCAATGGTGGTTCTGTTTCTGTGTGGGTGCCCCAGTAGATTGCTGATGGTTGGACGGTTGGTTTTTCGAGAGCGGACGGCTTAAACCGATGGCCGACATCCTGCCAGCGTTGTGTGCAGGTTGACTACATTCCCAATGACGGCGATCGCAGGTGCGTCAAAACCTGTTGTTTCTATCTGCTGCACAATAGTTGCTAAAGTCCCGAGCAGTTCTGCTTGCTCGGGGCGCGTTCCCCATCGCACAAGTGCGATCGGCGTATGCAGGTCTAGCCCTGCACCCTGCAACTGCTCCACAATATAAGCCAGATTGTGGATGCCCATATAGATTACGATGGTTTCGCTGCCTTGGGCGATCGCCGCCCAATTCACCGCCGGACGATACTTGCCAGCGGCTTCGTGCCCCGTCACAAATGTCACTGACGAACTGTAGGAGCGGTGGGTCAGCGGAATGCCGGCATAGGCCGGAGCAGCAATTCCCGAAGTCACCCCCGGAATCACTTCGACTGGCACCCCGGCCTGCACCAAATCCTCCATTTCCTCGCCGCCGCGCCCAAACATAAACGGGTCGCCGCCCTTCAGCCGCACCACAACTGCATGGGTTTGCGCCTTATCAATCAGCAGCTGAGTTGTGTCGTCCTGCACCAGCGAATGGCGGCCACGTCGCTTGCCCGCACTAATTGCCTCTGCTTGAGGGTTAATCATGGCCAAAATCTGCGGACTGACTAGCGCGTCGTACACCACTACGTCGGCATGTTCTAGAAGCGTTTTGCCTTTTAGGGTAAACAATCCAGGGTCTCCAGGGCCAGCGCCAACCAGATAGACTTTGCCGAGGGATGTTTGCATAGGTTAGAGATACTAGGCGGGTTTGGAAATGGAGTGAGTCAGCAGCAGCGCGATCGCCTTTCACAAGTTTGAGCTACACCTGCACCGAAATGCCAGCTTGCCACAGGCGGTCGGGCATGGCAACTTTCCTTTAAATTTAATACCTATGGCAAACCTCGGGGAGGCAAATATCTACCGTCATGTAAAAACATTGCCGTTTCTATGCAAAATGTGCATGGTTCGTCCAGGCTCAATTGCCAACGGCTACTCAATATCTAAACAATCCTGTCCCGGTTACTTGGTAGCCTGTGGGAGCCAAAATAGCCGCCGCCGCTTGTTTCCCCGAAATAGTCGCGCCTTCCATGCTGTCGATGTAGTCTTGCTGGGTGTAGCTGCCCGCCAAAAAGAAATTGGGGATGGGAGTTTTTTGGGCAGGGCGGTACGGATCCATCCCCGCATTTTCGCGGTATAGGGACTGCGCTAGCTTCACCACGTTAGACCAGGTCATCGTTAGCTCACGCGCAGACGGGAACAGGTCTTGCACCTGACTCAGCGCATGCTGCACGATCTCTTCGTTGCTCATTTTGATAAACGGATCGCCGGGGGTGAGCACCACTTGCATTAAGGAACCTTGCCCTTCGCGGTAGTAGTCTTGGGGACTGGTCAGAGCCAGGTCAGCAAAACAAGAGAAATCGGCATCGGCGCTGTAGAGCAGATTGTCAATACCCGCCGCGTGGTCGAGCTGTTGGCGCTGCTGGGCATCGTTGAGTTCAGTCACCCAACCATCGAAGCGCAGCTGGACTGTGACGACGGGCACCGCTTCTAGTTTGTAGATGTTCTCAAACTGCGGCCATTTTCGCCATTCAGGGGGCAGCAAGCGCTGAATCCCAGGCACGTCGCAGGCGGCTAGGTAGATATCGGCGGTGACGGTTTCAGTGGCTTCACCGTTGGCGATCGCCAATCCTGTCACTTGCACCGCTCCATCGCGCTCCTCAAATAAGATTTGGCGAGTCTGACGGCGAGTGTGTACCTTGGCACCTCGATCTTCTAGATATTTGAGAATGGGAGCATGCAGATATTCGGCAGGCGACCCAGCCAGCATATTCAGCCGCGATGCATCTGTTTTGGTGGCAAACATCAGAAAAATGGTCAGCATACAGCGAGCAGAAATTTGCTCGGTATCAATGAAACCAAGAGCCAAGGCGATCGGGTTCCACAGTCGCTCTAGGCTGTGCTGGGAGCCAGCATGGCTGCGAAACCAATCGGCAAAGCTAATGTGATCCAGGTTACGAATCCACTGCATTGCCAGGTCGTAGCTGACCAAGCCAGGAACGATCGGGCTGGTGCCAAGGGCGATCGCATTTTGCAATTTATCGAGCCAGGAAAGCTGCCCGGTCGTAAAAAACGCCTTTAACCCATGAAACGGCGCGCCCACCAAGAAGCGAAAATCGAGCTGGCCAATCTCGCCGCCCTTATTCACAAAATTGTGCACATGCTCTTTGGGCAGCAGGAACTGAAATGCGCCTACCCGCTGCATCAGGGCAAACAAGTTGTTGTAGTTGTTGAAAAAAACATGCAGACCCATCTCGACGTGGTTACCATCTGCATCGATCCAACTGCCTACCTTGCCACCCACAAACGAGCGGGCTTCAAAAATCTCGACGCTGTGCCCGGCGTCTGCCAGTTCTACTGCTGCTGCCAGCCCCGCCAGCCCAGACCCAATAATTGCAATCCGCATTCTAGCCTTTCCTGTGAAACCCTTTACATATTTTAATAGAAATTGGGTTAGTTTAGAGATTGGGGTAATGCCTGTCGGGCTGGTTGGCTTACGCTTCACGGTTCGAGAGCCGAATCGCTTTTGAGGTAGGCGATTCTCTTGTATCGACCAGCTTTCGGCGTTCTGGTGCAGCGACTTGTTAGATGGCGCTACTAGAGATACAAGATCGTTCGTAAACCCTCATCTACCTCCTCCTGCAAGTAATCCGGCAGTGCCCCAATACGCTCAACTAAGAACGTTTTATTGACCGTGAAAATCTGAGAGACATTTGCTACAGAATCTCTTGACAAACCCGATACCGCGCAGGGAATCAATACATTGCCTGGAGCTTCTACCAACTGAGTATTTGAAGTGATAATTACGACGATAATGGTGCTGATACGACTTTGAGTAAAGGTATCGTCTTGAACTACCAAAACAGGACGACGATAGCCCGGTTCTGAGCCTATAGGCTCAGGTAAATTCGCCTACCAAATTTCTCCCCGATACATTACCAAGCCTCATGGGGCAAAGACATAAACTGCATCCTTGCCACCACTGGATCTAGCTCAGAAGACTCTTTAGAGTAAACCTCATTGAGCTTAAGCAGAATTTGATTGTGGTTGTACTTTCCTAGATATGCTTGTAACGCTTTCGTGTAAGGCTCGCTGCGTGACAATCCTAACTGTTGAGCTAGTACTTCCGCCTCTTCAAAAACTGAATCTGGAAGCGAAATTGCAGTTTTCATAGTGACCTTAACTGTAATACCTATTCTTTAGTCATACTCTGGTTATACCAGAACGGCAAGAACCAGAGTATTTAGACACCAATGGGTAGCCTTTCTGTACGCCCCAAACTAAAAACGAAGCAAGTTAACGCCCCCGTTCACCCGCCGCCAATAAACTCTCGGACTCAACGAAGAGACTCGATGCGGTCGGTGTGCAACCAGGGTAAGCGCATCTAAATTCGTAGCACTCGATACAGACAAATTCGGCTCTATAAATAAAGAATGGCTGAATTTCCCTAAAACTACGCCTGATCTCTGAAGATTTTGCCGGAATTCAGGTTTATGGCTTGACTTCGCGCTTCGATCCACAAAAGGCTCTGAATGTCAATCTCCTTAGTAACCCTAGATCTGGTTTTTTGAGTTTTCTACGTTCCCGGCAAAACCTCAAACTGGCGTGTCAATAGGGTTTGAGATGCGCTTACCCTGGGTGTGCAACGGGATTGTTATGCGGCGTTTCTGCTAAAAAACTTCTTCAGCCAAAAGTTGCTCTTTAACCCGTTCGTATTCATCTTCGAGAAGCCATTCTTGGGCAGCTTCATAGCTAGAGTGAGTGACCACAAGTTTATAGTCAGATGCAGGATTAAAAATACGACAAGTGCCATCTTGATTGCCAACTAGCATGAGAATCTTAGGTGGAAAAAGAACTGGGTCAACCCAGAGTTCTAAAAACTTCCAGGTTTTAGCTTGTTCTGCGAGGGCTGGTGCGTGGGATTGCATGATACTCACCTGTCGTCTTTACAATTTTGATCTCACCATAGTAAAGCGGGATTTGGCTCCCATCTGCTTTAATTATGTAACCAATTGGCTCTGAGAAGTAGAGTCCATATCGCTCGTAGTCATCCTCCTCATCCGTTGTTCCGGTGCGCTCTCCACCTATGATGATAGCTTGTGTGACTCGTTCCAGTGTTTCACGATCGTTGAATATATGCGCTCTGCCCTCTTTTCGGAGCAGTCGTTGGACTTGAGGAGTATTAGGTAAATGGCGATCGATTAGGCTTGGTCGGGGATCAAGGGTAATATCTCGGTCAATTCCGCTCATTTGTTGGACGATCGCGTACGTCTCAGGATCGCCATTGTAAACGATTGCGCTGACTAGAATCGGCAAATTTCACCAAATGTATAACGAACTAAGCGATATGAAACCCAACATTACCAACCCTGTAAAAGAACATGATTCAATCGCACAAGTTTGCCCGTACTTATACAATTCCTGATTTTTCAATATTTATGGGTGTTGGGTTTCGCTCGACTCAACCCAACCTACAGGAGTTTCAGAGATCGCTCCGCTAAGAAAATAATTAAATCTTACTTTTTCTACCGCAACTTGGACAAGTAAAGAACGAGGATTGAAACATTAACCAGCCTTCTTGTGAAACACGATTTTTCATACAGCTTCCGCAAATTTTGGAACTACAGCAATTCGTTTTATATAAATTGCTTGTTGATAAACATCGAGAACATTTGGGTGCATCGAGCCATTCAGTTCCCTTACTAATTAACCAATCGTTCACTTTACCCGAGCCAAGAGAACCTCCCGATCCAGCATTAGCTGAAGCAAATACAAAATATACAATAGCCGCTAATATAACTAGAACAATTACAAAGCCAGGATTTCGGCTGAAAAAATTCTCAGCCGCTTCCTCTCCAATCTCCCTAATAGCCTGGTTTGCAAGGATATACATAAAATTAATCAGCATTGTTATCTCCTTGAAACTTTACTTTTTTAGTAACCAGCTTGAGCGCAGTAAATTTCAACAGTAGCGTGACTAGCGGTAGAAACGTCTATGACCTGACCCTGTATTGCAAAGTTCTGAAAATCTCTCGGCTTTTGGCAATACCTTGGATCATTGATGGCTATTTGATCCATTTGGTTTAGAGCATCCAAGACTTGAGTTAGATAAAACATTTGGTTTGCTGCTACTGCTGGACTGGGCATACCATTTCGCTGAAAAGATTCATTCATTTGCTCTGTTGCACTTCCATAGCCATATACTGATGTTTGAAGTTGCGTAGTCAGAATTTGAATATATGTAGCATCTTGAGCATAAACAGACCTTGAGCTATTGAGGAAAACAAACGATGCAGTGTCAATTAACAGAATTTTAGGTAAAGTTTGCAAGTAACCCTTCAAGGGGGTTACGCAAAATAAAAGAGCGAGGGTAGGACGTTGAGGTAGAGTAGAAGCCATGGGAACAGTCTCGCCTCTAGATGGAATCGAGTTAAATGCGGTGGATTGGGTCGAAACG
>Ga0163155_10001774_pt1 | contig 25333 bp, 24 predicted proteins | sample OliLakLV19SP4G1_FD_148611 | JGI IMG/M metagenome (GOLD analysis project Ga0163155, IMG submission 148611) | Freshwater microbial mat bacterial communities from Lake Vanda, McMurdo Dry Valleys, Antarctica - Oligotrophic Lake LV.19.SP4.G1 | ecosystem: Environmental > Aquatic > Freshwater > Lake >... | reverse complement strand
AAGTCAGTTTGGGCAGATAACGTTCCCCCAATCTCTCCCCAAGCTCCGCCACCGCCACCGCCACCGATTTCAGAATACACGTTTCCATCGGAATTAACTTTTAAAAGTCCCGCTGCTAAATTCGCAAGTTGAATATTCTCGGTAACAAGAAGTTGTCCTGTTTCTATGCGGTTATATGCCGCCTGTATTGTTGATTTCATTTTTGCCATTATGCCATTTTCATTTCAGTTGTGATTACATTTACAAACCAATTAACCGTTTGTGTCATTCCGCTATGTGCCATTAGTACTAAACATTGATTACTTGTGTCGGTCGATATTGCTACAACTGGTACTGTTCCAAAATTACTTGTATCTGTGCCTATTGTTTGTACCGACCCTATTATCGTAGCGTTCCCGCCCGAAGTTCTTCCACAAGTAACTTGCCTTGTGAAACTTGCGTGTGATGCCCCATCGCTTCTTTGTGCTATGATATAGTAAGTAGCAATCGTTAAACCTTTGTCTTGTATTGGGATATTGTTAACCGAAGTGGCTGTTGCCACTCCGTCCGCAGAAAGTTGGACTGTTGATGTTGTCGTAGTTTGACCAAATAAAGCTGTGGAAACAATCCCTTTGTATGCGTGGTTTGCCCCCATAGCATTCCCATTGCTTAGATATGTAGCACCAACCCTGTTTGCCACTTGGCTTCTCCCACCTATAATTGTGGTGCTTGTTGCAGTTGCTAAAATAGTAGAACCGATACTATTTATAATTGCAGAATCAGATTGACTTGCCGTATTATCCCTACCACCAAAAACCGAAGAGTATGACCCCGAAGTCGTACTACCAGTGCCACCCAAAACCACAGACTGATTGCCCGAAGCCGTGTTGGAACTACCACCCATAGCCACAGAAGCTTGTCCCGAAGCCGTGTTGGAACTACCACCCATAGCCACAGAGTTCGACCCCGAAGCCGTACTGCCATTACCTATAGCTATAGCGCTTGATGACGAAGCCACGCAGCCAACACCCATAGCTACAGAGGTGTTGCCCGAAGCCGTGTTGCTTAAACCCGCAGTAAAAGAGTTCCCTCCCGATGCTACTTGAGTAGTGTTTCCCCTTTCTAATTGCAAATCAACTGCTCTAGCACCTCTATTGTTCCCGCCAGTCGCTGCCCCATCTGCATAAGCACCTAAGTAGAAAGCCCCAGTCCCTTTTGGGGATATAACCGCATCTACGTCAGTACCTGCGTTTGTAGAGACTAACCTTGTCCCAACTCTTGTAGAAAAAGTGTTTGTACTTTCTGTGAAATTAACTAAACCACCAATGTCGGTATTCCAATCAGCTGCTGTCGTCAACGCAGTACCAACGCAAGTGAATCTTGCCGATTGACCACCGCCCAACGCAACAATTGTGTTAGCTCCGCTTGATTGTACTGTTACAGTACCAGTTGAATTGTTTTGTATCGAAAATGTATGTCCAGTTACTAATGTTGAAGTAACAGGCATTACTACATTTTGCGTTGTCGAACCTGAAAATCTTTGTATTTCGGTTGACCCTACTACTAAAGTTGTTGTCCCCGCTGCTGTTGCTGTGGTTGTATAGCTTGGTACGAAATTAACCGCTCTTAATATACCACTTGCATCTCGGGTTGCTAAAGTAGAAACAGTAGCAGCACTTGCAACACCTGCACCAGTTGCTAAACCAGTAATAAGAGGCAATTGTAAGTTAGGCATAAGCATAGTCTGCACGCCCGTGAATGTTTGAGCCGCATCAGTTCTTGCTATTGTAGCACTTGTAGTTGGAAAAGTCATTACTGTCGAATCTGTACCGCTCAAAGTCAAAGTATTTGTTACTGCTAACGTTTTTGCGTTTGTCATAGTCAATGTACCAGTCGTAGTTGTAACCGCTAAACCATTTAAACTTGTTGCAGTTGCCACACCTAAGGCAGGAGTAGTAAATGTAGGACTGATTAGATTAGCTTTAAGCCCTAATGCAGTATTTAAATCTGTTTGTGAAGATAATGTACCCGCAATTGCACCCCACGTTCCGCCACCTGCACTAACTACCGCCCAAGTATTATCGCCACGTAAGTAAGTACTCGCATTCGCAGTTCCTGAAGCTGATAAATTAGCAATTCCTACAACCGCATTCGCAATCGTAGTAGCATTCCCTACGCTCGTTACATTACCAGTAAGATTTGCGTTTGTGGTTACTGTTGAAGCATTTCCCGTTAAAGCTCCTACAAAAGTAGTAGAAGTTACAGAAGACAAACCAGCTATCGTTGTTGCAGTAGCACCTAACGAAACAGAAGTAGAACCAATAGTTACGGCACTATTAGTTAATGCTCCATTTGCTATTGCACTTAAAGTATTTGTTGAACCACTAATCGACTTGTTGGTTAGAGTATCTGTAGTAGCTGTGCCAACCAATGTAGTATTTGCATCGGGTAAAGTATATACTCTTGTTGTTAACGTTGTAATATTTGCTAAATTAAATACTGCTTGTTTGCTTATATCACTTACTGCTTTTAAATTAAATCTATCGGAACGTAATCCTACTATATTCCCTTCATCTAATGTTTTATTAGTTAAAGTTTGAGTAGTATCATCGCCAACTAAGACTGTACTTGTGCTTGGCAAAGTGAATGTTCTTGCTGTTGAATTAGCTTGACTTAGTGCGAATATTGCTGTTTTAGAAGTAGCCGCTAACAAAGTTAAATCAGAAGCATTCACGCTTATAGTAGAACCACTAATCCCTTTGTTCGTAACGTTTTGGGTGCCTGTCAAAGTAACAGCGTCTGTAATCCCATAACCAGTTGTCGTAGTTGGAGTAGAAGCTATTTGAGCAAAAGTATAATCGCTACTTGCAGGAACAACCGCACCACTACGTGAATTAAATGAACTAACGCCTGTGGTAATTGTCGCCCAAGTACTGTCCCCACGTAAGTAAGTAGTACTATTTGCAGTGCCAGTGGCTAAACGTGCAGTCGCTACAACGCCTGAAACTATATCAGCCGCAGCGTGTGTGTGGACTGAATCTGCTTTGCCATTCCAAGTAGTCTTTTCGGCATCGGTTGCAAACCTATTAGATGAATCTGTAGTAATTGAACTTGGTGCTATTGCAGTCAATGTATTCGTAGAACCGCTAATTGATTTATTACTGAATGTATTAGTAGAAGTGTCAGTTATGAAAGTTCCACTTGCATTCGGGAAAGTGAATGTCCTTGTTGTTGCAGTTGCAATACTAGATAATTCAAATTGTACTTGCTTAGTCGCATCAGCGTTATCTTCTAATGTAAACAATGTATCTTTAACATTATAAGCATTAGTGTTGTTTAAAGTTTTATTGCGGACTGTTTGTGCATCTATATCGGTTAATGGTGCACCCGTCAACACATATACCGCACTAATCATACCGTTTTCAAAACGTGGCAAACCAGTACCAGTAAATGGAGTAATTGATTTTCCGCTTGTACCATTAAATAAAGCTATTTGCCCATTAACAGAAGATACCGACCCATTTACGTCTCCAGTCCCTTGAACTGCTGACCACGTAGGCACACCAGCTGTAACTGTCAATACTTGACCAGTTGTGCCGACAGGTAATCTTACTAAAGTCCCCGACGTATCGGAGCTGTAATTAAAGTCTCCTATAGCCGCAGTACCTAAATTAATCTTAGTCCCACTACCAAGTGTTTTAGTAGTCAATGTTTGTGCTGTATTATGACCAACTAAGTTCGTAGTTGCATCGGGCAAAGTTATAACTCTCGCACCAGTAGGAGTACCAGTAACTTTTAAATAATTGGCAGGAGTTTCAACGTTGGTCGTAACAGTAAAGCCGTCTTTGCTCAATACCCCACCGCTTGAATTTACAGCGAATGATAGGTCTAAATTAGAATAGTTAGCACCAATTGAAGAAACGTAAGAACCTGCCGAAATAAAATTTTGCTCTAAACCAGTTTGTGTCCCGAGAACTATATGCCCCGATTTAGTATTGCTGTTTAATATTGAATTTTTGTCAATCAATATACCTGCTTTAGTCGCATTATTTGGATAAGCAACTAATACTTCTCCAGTTTGTGCAACACCGTGATATAATGCTTTAGTTGGCGAGCCTAACTGATAAACGCCATAATCTTTACTATCAGGAACTACATTCAAAGAGGCGACTGCTCCCGCAGGATTGCCATTTACGCCAATACTATTAGCTCCGACTAAAAGAGTACTTGAGGCAACATAAGCTGAACCGTTATATCTTAAAGTACCATTTGTGCTGTTCACAGGTAAAGTAGTGCCTAAACTATCAATAATCTGTTCTAGTGCGGATTGTAATTGTATGCCTGTAACCGAACCATAAGGGGTAAAAGTAATCTTAGCGGCATTATAATCTCCCGCAGTTGCAACTACTGTCCCAGTTCTACCAAATACGCTCGTAATAGTATCGGAAGTTTTAATTTGCTCCCAATTAGTTCCATTGGAAATTACCCAATCTCCTTCGTCCCAAGTAGTAACTCCGCCTACATCTGTACTACCTGCAACACCAACTTTATAATAGAAGCTGTTGTTCGCAGGTATAGCGGCAGGGATAGTCGGTAAACCAGTTGTAGCATTCCAAACACCTTGGAATTGCAAACCACCAGCTATACCATCGGGAATCAATGCAATAGGGATTTTTGTGTTTGAATCTAATTGGACTAAACCGTTTGCTAAATTAAAAACATTGCCTTTTTGAGTGATATTAGAACTTAATCTTGTATCGGCAATTGTCCCGCTTGTAATAGCAGAACCACCTACATTTGAAATTGTATTTAATGAACCGTCAATTGTTTTGTTAATTAAAGCTATTGTAGTATTAGCTTCTAATTTCGTCGATAAGATAGCTTGTAAATCTACTTGGTCAGTAATCGTACCGCCAATTAAACCCCAAGCACCAGCCCCGCCTCCCGATAATGGGTCAGCTAAAGCAAGCACACCGTTGGCATCTACTCGTAAGTAACCTGCTGCCCCTAAGTAACTAAAAGTAGCCTTTTCGGTAACTTTCAGATAACGCCCGTCGAAACTTCGAGCGTGTTCGTTCATTATTGATTTTCTATATTGTGGCATTATTTTAGATACGTTTTAATTGGTTTCCAATAGAATGAAATTTCTTTAATTTCTGTTCTTTGTGAAGACGATATTTCAAGCGACACTTCTAATGGCTTATTTCTTGTAGCACTATCTTGTCTGCTATCAGGCACGGCTTCTAATATATTTGAGTTAGTTCCTATTAATGCTTCGCCTTTTAATAAATCTACGCTATTTACTGTTGAACTGTATTCAAACGTATGCGAAGTATCGGCTTCTTGCGTATAGGAATTGGCACTATCTTTTGTTCTTGGTTTTATGTCTAAAGTAATCTTTCCTCTACTAAAAACATCAATTACGACTTTTCGTAATCTCTTCCAAATTGTCTCGTCATCTGCTGCAAAATACTTAGATTTATACAAGTTCGCAATAGGAACTTTACCAACAGCAGGAAAAACTCCTGCAATTGTATCAATATATCTATTAGGTCTCACAACCGTACTATCGAAATCCCAAGTTACTGCCCTAGTAAGTGGCTCTTGAGTAAATTCTCTTGGGTCTAATGTCTCATCATAATCTAAATAAATTTCAGGTCTAACAAGCCCTTCTCCCCTTTCTTTATAAGGAGTTTCGTTGTAAATCCCCGCCCATACTTTATTTGCAGTATCGTCAATCGGAACATAAACATTTGAATGACCAAAGACACTCGGGAATAAATCTGCACTACGCATTTCCCCTAAAGTATTAGTATAGTACATTCGTAAGTTTTCTCGCCCATTATTTTGCCACCTTAGCACATTCATATCACTAATATAATCAGAATACACGACAGTCGATGGATAGCCAAACTTAGTTATATATTTCTTTTCTTCGTTGATTATATATATATGACCAGTTGTACTTCTTTCTTGCTCAAAGAATTGCGATGCTTGTTCTGTATCTTGTGCTTCGTTTATTACTTCGTTATTACTAGTATTATAGACTTGTGGCAAGTTTAAATAAATTTCATTGTAATAAGGATTATACCCTAAAGAAATATATCTAACGTCTTGTTCGTGCATATTCTTTAAAATATATTGCAACTCTTCGTCAAAAGCACCGTCAATCTTTTCTAATCTATTATTATCATAACGCATTAATCCTTTCCAAGATAGGAAATAGACTAAATTAGACACATTTATCAAGGCATTTGGTGCTATACAGCCAACTTGCGGGTCTATCTCATCGTTTCTACTCAATGGGTCGTCTGTCCCTTGAACTGCATATCTGTGCATAGAGGTTTCTTTGAAGATAACTAAGTTACCTGCTAATGAGACTAATCCTGTAATTTGCTTGCCATCTCCCGATTTAACCTCAACGAAATTCTCTGCTTTAATCCAATCGGGTCTATATGTCTCTGAATACATTAAGCCACTTTCGTAATTGATATAGTCATTCGCATCGGACTTTAAAACACCTTGCGGAGTTAATTTGCTGTCTATGAAGATACCTTCATCTTCTTTCTTGCAAATACCAATGTAGCGGTATAAAACTGACCCTGTATCTTTACGGTAAATTAACAATTGCTTTATTTCTTCGTCATATCCCGCAGGTAAATAAGCTAAAACAACTGCCCTCTTTTTAGTTGGGTCAGTTGGTGCTGAAATTGAAGGAGACAAATTAGCTAAATAAGTTGGTAATGATTTTTGCCCTGCTAAGTCCTCATATACTATTGCGTATGCTGGTGCTTCCCCATAATCAAAACCCTCTGCTGAATCTACTTGGAAAAATTGTACTGACTTTAACTCATTAGTATAAGGTATAGTTGAGATTGGAAAAGGATAATTTCTTGGTTTAATGCTATCTTGTTTTTGTTTGAAATTAGCATAATACGTTCTTTCATTTAGTGCTATGTTAAACGCACTTTTTAGTTGTGTAGTCTGACCATTGTATTGGTTTGGTTGTACGCCAAAATCCACTTTTTTGTCAGGCACATCGTCAAAGAAGTATAACGCTTGTACGTCAACTAATTTCTTCTTGTTGTCGCTACCTAAAACTTGTTTTTTAGAAGTTACCGTATTATCAACCGAACCTACAATACCGTCTTTAACTCTGCTAATATCGACTGTTTCTACTAGACCATATTTGTTTGGGTTGTAGTCGTTTTCGTGTGAAGCTCTAGTCCTAAATATTAATAATTTCTTAGCTTCATTTGGCACTTTGTCGGCAGGGATTTGAAAACCTATCCTTGGCGATTTAAATAATAAAGAGCTTGGGAAATATGCAGTAAGTTGTTCTAATGCTAATAATCGTGAGCCTGTCCCATACATAGCTATTTTGACTTTGCTAAAATTAGAAGTAAAGCGTGAGTTCGTATATAAATGGACGGCTGCTACATCTTGTGGATTTGTTTGATGTGCAAATAAAGGGGCTAAGGCATTACTTGCACCTATCGTACTTGCCGTATAATGTCTTATTTCTTCCCAAGAGCTATAGTAATTATCGGTAATAACACCGTTGCTTGAATCTGTACTAACGGCTCGGGTAGGTATCGGATACCCAAAACTTGTAGCAGAAAATTCATCTACCACGCCTCCTTTTGTAACTCTACCACCATAATATTTCCAATTTAACGTAGGGTTAAGAAAGCCAATGAAATTGGTTAATTTAATCCCTTTAGTATAGTTACGTGATACTCCTTTTAAATGGTTTCTGCCATATAACGGACTTATTGATATTTGCCCGTCGCTAAGTGCCTTGTCAAAAGTTGCATTCCAGTAAACTTGGGCAGCCCACATCGTATCAATATATTCAGTATCAATGCTGAAGTTATCGGTTGTATCTTGTAATATTAATTCTAGCACGCCTTTTAATAAAATCCTATCAATTACTTGGTTAGGAATATCGCTTTTAAAATTAGCTAAATCATCATTACCACTTTTAATCGCACGGAAAATTGTACCAACTCTTTTAGTATTGTTCGTTTGGTTATTGCTGTCTCCACCTAAATACGTACTAAATGGGAGTGTGGCATAATTATTTAATTCATAATTAAAATAAATATCCGTATCAACTCCACTTGCTACTAAAGAAGTCGCTAAAGCCGACCATTGATAGCGTTCCGTACTCGTTATTCTCCAACTATGCTTCAAATGGTTAACACTAAAAAATGGGTCAGCTGGACTGCCATCGAATATACTTACATTATCACTATCGCCTAATATTGGCACGCCATTCCAAGAAGAAGGATTCCCGACCCCATAATTCATACCCGGCAAAATCCAAGTTGGTTGTACCGTTGTAATACTAGGTCTGTATCTACCTTCGCTATCAAATATCGAATTTAATGTTATATCTCTGCCATCTTGGAAGATTGGCACTTTAATCCCTCCAGCCCCTTGATAAACCCTAGTACTACCCATTGTCGACCAAAACGCACCACTTGGCATAGTAGAAGCTTTGCTCGTATATTGTTGTGGATTTTGAGTGCCTATTACCCACTCTTTTGCTGCTGTAGCCCCTATGTTTTGGAAACCATCGCCACCATTTGTAGCCACGCCAACGCTATCCCACACTTTACCTTTTAGGCTAACTAGACTACCGCCATAATCAATAGTGATTAGCGTTGTAAAGTTTTGTTTCTTCTTTGCTTGTACATCGTCCGACATTAACAAAGCATTGAAATCTGCAAACGTATTTGTTTGACTGCCGAATCTAAATGTATCTGAATATAGTTTTTTCTTTAAATTCCAAAACGATTCCATTTCAGGCTTGATTGTCCAATTAGGTGTATTATAATTTGCGAATTTAAATGCTTCAAGTTCTTCGCCAATTAAAGTGCCGTCTAAACTTGTTTGTACTAAACTTTTCTTGATGTCAGTAGTTGTAATTTTTCTAGGTCGCACATATTTATCTATACCGCTATTTGTCATTTGGCTATCAGGAGTTGCTGACCACATAATATCAGGCACTACTAATTCGGCAGAAGGAGCAGAATAAACGCCATCGCCCATATCCCAAACAAATCTATAACGATAAACACCCAAAGGAACCCTACGACCTTTTTCGTCTTTGACTGTAAGTTTAGTTATTTTCGGAATACCGCTTGACACTTTAGTAAAAATCCTATCTATATCTTTTAAGTAGTATCGTAAATCTTTATCAGTCGTATATTCTTTGCCATTTGAAGCATAGTAGTCAATTTTGAAATCATTCCATACGAAAACATTGGCACTCTTTTCGGTCTCTTCGTCGCCACGCACTTCTTCTAATTCGGGAGTTCCCATTATATCAGAAAATTCAGTATTCTCTTCGCCATTAGTAAATATATATTCTAACTCGGGGTGGTCTTCTGTACCATTGGCAATCGTTAAATGCCTATAATAAGGCATTTCTCCAGTATCTGTGCCATCATAATTCTTTTGTTTTACCCCATCAGGATAAGCAACTTGCACTGCATCGTCGAAAGTGTAGAAAGATAAGAATGTAGTATTTTCTTTCCTTACAATATAGTTCGCAATTTCTCTCTGCTTAGATTTCCGTGCATCAAGGCTTTTTCCTTCGTTCCACGGGATACTTGTCGGAAATAATTTATCTTGGTTACCTATGTAATCGCTATAATTATCCTCGCTCGCTATCATTTGTTTTTTAGGTAAAACAAACTTGTATAAACCCATACCTGTATTGACTGCTCCTAAATTGATACCTTTGTCGCCACCTATGTAAGTATCTAACCCTGTATCTACTTCTACGTCGTCTATATCGAAATCTTGTAGTTTGACAGGTTTAAAGTATATTTGGTGGGTTTTCTCTGCTTCTACTTTGTCAGTTTGCGAGTTGTAATCGTCCACCAACATCATATCGCCATTAATCCTATCAGATATAATTAGCTTATGTCTGTATTGGTTCATTCTTACGAATTGGTCAATCCAGTAATCTACCTCGGCAAGTTCACTATTGTAAGTTTCAGTTGGGTTTAGTCTTTTGGGAGCTTGGAATTTAGCAGTATCAACAGTTACGTAGTCCATTCTACCAAGCACATTAAATGCTTCGGCTACGCCATTAATAGAGTTTGTTTGTCCTTCGTGATACAACAGACGGTTTGCATATTTACCAGTCAATGGAGAGAATAAATAAGCCACAGGATAAGCGGCTAATTCTGACTTAACAGCATATACCATTAATCTATCGCTATCAATAGCATTCCACTTAGCCTCAAGCACAAACTCGCCTATGCCAACAATACCAGCAGAATGCAAATAAACTTTATTCTGCAACCTTGAGCTAGGTAATACCTCGTCAAATTTATTGCTACCTAAATCGCCAGTAACAGTAGTTTCTTCGCTATTAGGAATAGTAAATAAGCCTATCAGTACCCCGTTGCGGGAAACTAATTTGCCTAATTTTTCAAATCGGAAGTTTAAAATATCTCGTGCAGCACCATCGGGTATAAGCTCGGAGCGAATACCATTAACTAAGCCATCAAATTTAACTACGGTCTTTTTATCAAAAGGCATCTTATATCCATTTAGCAGGTCTTACACCTTGTTTGAAATATACTGGTTTAATATCTTTGGCTAATTTAACATCGGTTTTATACATACTTTCAAAGACTTGATAATTACGATTACCTTGCGTTTTAATGTATTGTCCAATTGTGTAATTCAAAAATGATTGTTCAAAGCTATTAAATTCTACTGGCACACCAGTTGTGGTAAATTGAGTTTCAAAAGCATCTTCGTTAGTAAACCACAATGCCCATTGAGAGCTTGCTGCACTAAAAGCACTAATTTCAGGGATATAACGTACTTTAATAGTTGTTTTAGTGTAAGCAGGATAGAAGTTAAATACTCTACCCCATATCGTATATAGGTTAGGAAGGTTTCCTCTACTAGCGTCTAATCTACGTATATAATCACTATATCCATCGGTTCTGTGTGCAGGTTCTTCTTCCATATATCTACTAAATTGGTCAGGGTCTTGTTGTAGCATTAAAAAACCATCAGCATCTTTAACTTCAATAATCCTAATTAAATCAGTAGGCATAGTAAATACACCGTTTACCGCAGTCAATATTACATTGATTTCTTTATATTCTGTGTCTCTTTGGAATTGTTGCATTGCACGGGAGAAATAACGCATAAAAGAAGCAGGAGTTATGTCTAGCTTCTCTACGTAATTCTTCGTTTGGTCTTTAAAATCTGAATATAATTCGCTATAAAAACTAGCCATTATGCACCCTTACTTGGAATATCGACTTGGTATTTTAATATCATTTGTTCTGATAAAGTTTTTGTCATTTTTGTTAAAAAGTCATACTCTAATTTAACATTTTCATTGGATTGCAAAACATTTATTTCTCTTAAACACATCATTAACGCATTAATAATAATTAATTCGTCATATTCAGCAGGAATGGTCGTTTCTTGTTCTTGTACTGTGCCAGTTATAGCCCATAATTGTAAATCATTTAATGCCGCTACATAGAGTACTTCTACAGTCGAACTATTAGTTGAGGCACTGTCAAACAAGCTCCCGCCTAAAGTTATATTAATGTAGTATTTCTTACCGTATATATTATTTAAAGTTTGCTCGCTATCTATGTAATAAACAGGACTATGTTTAGTCGGCTTAATCCAATCGTGCGTACCTACATTGTAAAATTCTTGGTTCTCTACTTTGCGTGATTGCGGTCTATAAGTGATGCCATTATTTAAATATTGCACCCAAACTACATAATCTACTACAAAATCACTTGGTAATTCCAATCGCAAACTATTAATTCCATTGTCATTATTAGGGGTTTGCCCGCCAGTAGAAATAACTTTTCTTTTAGTATATCTTTCAGGTATCAATGAATAAGTCTGTTTAAATACTAGTTGTCTTGCCCTGTTGATATATCCAATTATTTCTGTGTCGCCCAAAGTCCTATTAATCGCCAACCTTGATAGTCGCATAGTGATTTCATCGATATAATCTCTTAGTGTCATTGTAAATGCTCCAATTCTTTAGGTTGTGTTTTTTTAGGAACGCTTGGGTAAACTGGTTCTAAGAAATCATCTAACTTGCGTTTTGATATTTTTTCTCTTTCAATTCTCTTTGCCATTACTTCAGTTCGCTCTTTTACCATTGTTTGGTAAACACCTACGAACACTTGTGCATCTGCGACCTTAGTGCAAACTTTTAAAAATACTGACAATAATAATAAATCGTGGTATAAATAAGGAACTGGAATTATATCGTGTAGGCTAGATAAATCACTTGGCATTGCTAAGTAAGTCGCTTTGCCACTAAAGTTTTGTGTTGGGTAGAAGAAACCTGTTGGTGCTGCACCGCTTAAATATTCTGTGTTTGGGTATATTTTAATTCTTAATTGGCTCGCACCAAGTGCATTAGCTTCCGACCATAAAGTATAAACTGGGTTGAAATTTGAACCTGCATTCCACCTTTGTCTCGAATACCAATTAGTAAGGTTTGTATATTCTACTGGTGCAATATAAGTAGCCTCAATAAAGGTAGGACTGCCATTCCGAGAAACCATTACTTTTACCATATCAACAAACTCTCTTGGCAATAACGCATTGTTTGATACGACCAATGTATCTGTCGTATTCCAGTCTTCGTAAGCCATAAATAAACTATATATTTCTTTAATGCTTCTATTTAAGTAAAGCAAGAAAGTCTCATAGTCAAAGTTATTGCCTAATCTGAATATCCTAATTTGCGAGTTGAGTTCTTCGTAAATATTACTTACGGTTTTATTGTTGTAAACTATCATAAATTGCCGAACCTCTCAATGTTTTGTCGAGTATTTTGGAAAACTAAATCGCCTCTCTCAACTTCATTCACATCAATTCCTTGTAGCAATTCAGCTGCGAACGAAACTATTGCAGGGTGGTATTCTAACGGTAACGAAATTTTATTCGTGCTATTAGTTCCACCATAGATATTTACAACAATTGGGTTTTTAACATATAACAACCTTATAAATACATTCGATGTTGCATTGTCATTTTGCGTGTTAAAATGTACAGTAGTTGCATCGGTCTCATTGTTCTTTAGTGTGGTATAGAAATAAACACTCGCTGCTTGGTTAGTTGCAATATCCGGTGGCAATATTAATAAACCATTCCCGTCATATCCCCAATATACATTTGGCTCTGCATAAGTTACTCTCATCTTGCTTGAGTTAGTAAAGTTAATTGGAACTGTATTCTTAGTGATATAAGCGGCTAAGGGATATAAAAAATCATCATTTGGGATAGTTGCACCACTTAGCAATAAATCTGTTTCTTTTACTAATGGTCTTAAACAACGAAAATCCCCAGTACGGAATGCCCTGTGGATAGCAAGCATTTGTGCTTGGTTAATAGCATTGTTGTATTCAGCCGATGAAATATAGTCTTGAGATACTTCGTCAAGGACTAATCTTAAAGCTGATAATATTTCACTATTTGTCATTGTCGCTTTCTTTAGTTGGTTTCATTTCTTTAGGCATTACATTCTCTATGTCTTGCATATAAGGTAAATGGTCTTGCCCTAATGAGCTGATATAATCTACTAGTTTTTTATAGTACTTAGTATCTCTACTGTTACTAAACTCCTTGTAGCCCGCAATTGCGATAGCTAAGATTGTAATAATATTCCTATATACATCTTCGGGAAAAGAACTAAGTCCAAATTCTGCGTCGTTAGTATCTAATGTAATCTTACTTGGGTATTTGATATAAGTAAATAATGCCTGCGATTGCGTCTCTCTATTATAAGGATATACTTTCTCTTCTATAATTAATAGTTTATTGTGGTTTGTTGTGATGTAATTATACGCCTCGCCTTGTTCATATAACCTTGCTTGCATAAAATGTTCTTCTGTGCCACCAGTAGCGTTCTTCATTAATATCTTTACTTTAGCTGTTAATGCTTGGCAATAATCTACTGGTAAATTATCCCCAAAATTAACTGGGATAATTTTAAGAAGTTTGTCTAATATATGTACTGTGCCGTTTCTCAATGCAGTATTCAATATGCTGTATTGAGCTATATTTAAACAAAGCACCAACTCATCGTCCTGCCAAAACAGACCTTTTGAAGTTGGTGTCTCGAAATCGTGCAATATTTGTCGCATTCGTGCAACATACGGTAGAGCTGTCATTATGCTTCTTTAATTATGATTTTTAGTTCTGTCTCTTCGTCAATTGGCATATCGTACTATGCAATATGCCAAATTTAGTATTTATTACATTCCGCCCATTGGAGGCATTCCGCCCATTTCAGGAGGCATATCGCCCATTGGTGGCATTCCGCTTTGTGGTGGTATTCCGCCCATCGGTGGTATTCCACTCATTTCAGGGGGCATTCCGCCTTGTGGTGGTTGCATAGTGCCAGGCATTGGTGGTGGTGCTATTTGATTTACCGATGACTGTGACTGCATTTGTTGCACCAATATAGCTATTTGGTTCATCTGCGTATCTAGTTCCATTTTTGCCGATTGCAATTGTTGAGCTTGGACTGCGTTCATTTGTGCAGTCTGCTCATTTTCAGTTTTTTGTTGTTCTAATTTAGCCGCTGTTTTGCCAAGTTGAAAGTCCGAAGTAGATTTACTTCTATCTTGCTGTTTTCGTTTAACTGGCTGACCGCTTGAATACTCTACGCTCTTTTGGTATGTTGCTGACATTTTTTAACCTATTAACCTAATTCGTGTTCTTCTTTTTCTCTCGCAAGACCATTTTCTTCTCTTGCAAGTTTGTTTTTTATACCTTGTGGATATTCTTTTTCCCAATACGCTTTACCTATAGCACTATTTTCTCGCAAATATTCAATGACGCTAGCGTTATTAGTTACAAAGACCCTATTTGCAAAATGTAATGATTCAACTATTTCAGGAGTCTCATACATAATACATAATTCTTTATGATAAGATAAAAATACTACGCTATCTGCGGTTGACTTTTTATCCATATACAAACTTCGTATTGCTCTAGGCACTCGCTTGTTCTTTTCAGGAGCAGCCATTAATTGTACTATTTGTGGTTTGCTTGAAGCCTCTATTTCAAACGTTGCTTCTATTTTCTTATTCTCTGCCATTCTTATACCTTAATTAAAAATAATAGGGGCATTCCTGCCCCCTAAAATTATACCAACTATTTATAGTTGAGTTTTACCATAGAAATTCGTAGCACTACTTGTCATACTTGAGTACGGTGCTGCACCGCCAATATTGTAATTGAAGTAGTTTGGAGATTCCAAACCAGTTTCTAGTTGAGCAATTTTGAACGATTCTGTTAAGTATTGTTCTTCGTTACTATCGTCCAATGATTTTGGAATCCATACTCTGAATTTAGCGCCCGAACCACTTGTCGCAGTCGCTGTGCCATCTGTGACAAATGTAGTTGTAGCACCGTAAGCTATGCTATTGTAAGTAACTGTGCCTGCTTCTACTCTGTAAGTAATCCCTGCAATTGCAGGTACTGCTGTGCCACCCGAAATAGTCGGTGCTTTGAAGAATAGCCCTGTGTAACCACAGATTAAAGCACTTAATGCTGTGCCACCATCTGACAATCTTACTAAACTTCCTTGCCCTGCCATTTCTACGCAGTTTGTAACTGCACCTAATAAATCTGTAGGGTATCTAGTTAGTCGCTGTAATTCATTGTCCGTATCTGCTGCTTTTAGTGTTGCGTCAATTTTATTTCCAGCTCCAACATCAGTTGTAGCCGAGCCGACTAATAATCGGTGGTTCTTGAATTGGTATGCTACTGCCCCGTTTCGGTTACGAATAGCAAGGTTTTCTATTTTTGAAATGTAATACATTGTTTGTTATCCTATTTTTATGTTCTTAAAAGAGCGGCGTGTTGCTCTAAATTAAATGCAATTGTTCCTTGCCACTCCATCATTAAACTGACATCTCTTTCGTTAGGAGCAGAATACTCTCTTGTTTCGTAGTTTTTCACTAAACGCAAATCAACCATCGCAGGGTCAAATACTACTAACCAATCTGATGCTTCGGTATTTGGTCTAAATGTGCCAGTATCAATAAAATTCAATGTTTTACCATAAAACTCATAAGAACTGTAATTTAATCCAATTTTCGTAAGCTCGCCTTGTACTTGATTTGTTCTTCTAATATCTCTGAATGCCATATTGAAATTCGATAGGAATCCTTGACCCGCCATACCAATTTTTTTATTAGTAGTACTGTCATAGCGATATGCTTGTTCATTAATAAATGATATTAACAATAGTTCAAAATCACTTGTAGTCGCAGGATTGTAGTATGATACGTTTGTTCTAATTGAAGGGATAATACCTTCAAGTGTACGCTTAGGTCTGCCAGGTAGAGTATAATCAACTGCTTTTTCGCCAAACCACAAAGTTAACTCTACACTTTCTTGAAAAGAGTTCATTGTTTGCTCTTGGTGGAATTCCCAATCAGGTTTTATCCCTGCTTTTGTTTCTAGCCATTTCTTTTGCGCTTCTGTAAACTGCAATACTGCTTCTTTATGTTCCACGAAATTTGAACGGTAAAATCTATCTGATTGATAAGAAGTACCTTCGATTTTTTGAGATTCGACAATTGTACGACCTCTAAAAATCATAGTAGATTGCGTGAATGGAAGGATTGCTTCTTGCTCTACTGCTCTAACTACTACGTAGCCTGCAACTGAACGTGTTGTTGTATCCCCAGTCAAAGACGCTGGCAATGTAATTTCTCCCGCGCCTTGCGGGTTAAATGCAGCCGTCGGCGTCATAACTACTTCGACCGCTTGTCCTGTCTGTAATACAGTAAATTGGTCTTGTGGACTATACGGGATTTCACTAATGCCTGGAGATTGTGCATTGTCAAATTTAATCAATGCGAATCTTGAATATCCGCCACCTGCTGTGTCAATAGTTACATCAGACGTGTAATCATAAGGGTCTCGTTGGTGGTATTCTGCAATTGCTATCTTATGGCTTTTAGGTTTTGCCCCTCTTCCCAATTTAGCCGATAGAGCTTGAATTGGTAATCTATGTGGCTTTAGGACGCTCAATTTCTCTGATACATCTTCTGCCATTATTTGAGGGTTGACGGTTACGCTCGAACGTACGCCAGCTCTCTGTAAGTTATTAGTTGACATTTTATTCCTTGTCTATTTTTTTTGTTACATATTTAACCAATTAGCGTTTTTCTCTTTTTGAGTTACGCCATCGGTTTTTCTTTGTGTTAATGGTTGTGTGTTTGTTTTTGGTGCTGACCCAATAATTCTAGGTGCATTAAACTGTCGCAACTTCTCTTTAGCTTGGCTTCGCACTTGCGAAACTGGCTTGATAACTTTAGTTGCTACAAATTCTCTTACAATTACATTCCATTGTTTTTCCGATAAAGAAACTGTTGGGTCTATATTAGGGTATAAGCCCTTAATAATATCCCCTAAATTTGTTTGGTCGGCTGATGTCAATGTTTTCGTGTCTATATTGTGGTTCTGCAATGCTTGGCTAAACAACATCTCGTTTTGATTGTTGATTTGCGTTTGTCTTATGCTTGCAGTTTGTTGTTGTTTCTCCGATTCAATTGCCTGTATCTTAGCTTGAAGCTCTCTTACGGTTCTTTGTGTCGGGTCTAATTCTTCTTCTTCGTAATCTTCACTTTGGTTTTGAGAATTATTCGGCATTGCGTTAATTCTCGTATTAACTATATGTTCGATAATAGCGGCATCGCTATAACCTTGATTACTGTAATAGTCGTAAAATCTTAAAAACTCGGAATTTGCGTGTTTTTCAACTATGGGCGATGCCATATTTACAAATTCGCTCACTTGTGGTGGTATAGTGCCTTTGCCGTTGTTTGCTACTAAATCGGATAACTCGTCATAAGTCAATGATTTAGTAACTAAATTCCCACTAGCGTCCTCAAACTCAAATGGTATCCCGTCATCGTCATCTTCTGCACCATCTTCTTCGCCTTGCTCGGCTTCTTCTAACGGCTCTTCGCCCTCTCCCTCATCAGGAGGTATTTCCGATTGGTCTTCTTCATAACCATCGTCTTCTAATTCTTCGGCTTCGGATTCATATTCTTCAATTGGTTCGTAGCCTTCTAACTCTTCACTCATCTTAACCCCTTAATAAAGCACCTTGATTTTGAGAACCAACAACGCCTTGTGCTTCTTGTACGTTGTCAGTACTATTAATTATTTTTGATTTATCTGAAATATCTGCGTTTGAATTTTGAGCCATCATTACTAATTGCTCTAACTCTGTCATCTGTGCTTTGATACTTCTTTGTTTGTTTTTAATTTCATTTTCAGAATCTTTTAACTGCTCGCCCATTAGCATTTGCTCTTTTAGTTTAGTCTTAGCAATTGCATCTTCTACTTCTTTTTGTAGTTTTTGCTGTGCTTGAGTTTGTGCTTGCTCTTCGTTAAACTTTGCTAGCCATTGAATTTTTTCTTCAATCTCACGTTTGGTTTTCGCAGGTAAGTTACTATGTTCTAATAAGAACGCTTGGACTATTTCAGGTGGTAATGCTACACGCCCTACAATTTCCATAAACTGATTAAAGTATCTTTCTTTCATTGTAGAGGACTGTACGCTTTCTTCTACGATTACGTCTGTTTTAATCTCTCTGAATGTATCTAATATGCCATCGTCTAAATCAATATAAGATACTTCGCCATCGTAGCCAATAATTCTGAATACTTGTTTAATTGGCATTATGTTTGACACGTACCAAACCATTTTCAGAGTAGTTGACTCTCGCCAATTCTTTAATTTTTCAAATAACGGCAAACGACCAACTCCACCTTGCGAGGCTCTTGCCATAATAGCTTTGCCACTTTCAGCTGAATTTTCTTGTAAGCCTAATGCGTTCTTACCACCACCATATTCATTTATACGACCAATCGCATATTCCACGTTCTGAAATAATTGTGCGTTTGCTTTCGTGTCAGGCAGAGGGAATATTGCATCGCCTGTCTTCATAGGTATAACTGGTGCTACACTTGACATTTCCTGTCTTACATTCTCAAGGGTAAAGCCAGTTTCTAATCGGCTCACAATTACACCAATAGCATTTTTAGTGCTACGCTGTAACATATTATCCCATAAACTAAAAGAACGATTTAAACTTATTTGTGGAGATATTAAGTTCCTTATATAACCCCACCATTCGCCATCTTTGTAATTAGCAAACGCAACAGTATAAGGGAACTCTGTAATCTCTAACTCGTTACATTCAACTACTTCGTCTCCTATGACCACCGATTGATAGATACAATTACGTGAGATTTGGTGTAGTTGCACGGTAGGCTCGCCATCAGGCATTACCATTACTTCGCCAGCTTCGATATACGCTTCTTGAAGCCCTGCAAGAAATTCCATTCCTGCGTCTTCGTCTTCGTATAGATAAGTTTTATCTGCTAATAAATCACTCACAATCCATTGTGGTTTTTTTAAGCGTTCGTAGTATTCAATATTTCTAATTATTTCTCTATCAGAATTAGTAGAGGCATTAATCCTCTCTATCCTTTTCTGGTAATCTGTTTTTTCTTCGCCATAGACACTATATACTGGGTAAGGGACACCTGTAGCGTGGTCTATCGTTTCTGCATATTCAGGATATACTTCTTTTAAATCAGCTCTTGTTAAATTTAATGTTCTTGCAATCCATCTTGCGTCGCTTAAATCTTCTTTAATGGAACGTAAATCCCACTTTAACTCTGCAATCGGAACAACGTCCACACTAGGATAGCCATATTCTATATCTTCCATTTTCCACGAATTTACCGTTGCGGCTGCTCCGCCTATCATCATTTCGAGGAATACTTCAGTCTCTACTGATTCGAGCTTATTCATTTGCTCGCACCATTTTATTATATTAGATAACAGTTCAGCCTTAGCTTCATCGCCTTTTTCTCTTGCTACTATTCTAGCATCTAATCTTGTTTGTTGTTGCGTACCTACCAAATGCGATATAATTCTATATATCTCATTGAATACATAAGGGATTCTGTCTTGGTCGATATGGTCTTGTTCTTCTTCTACCGTCCAATGTTTTCCTTTATAGAAATCAAAATTCTTATTACGCTCAATCAAAAATTCATTAAAGATAGCAGAAACTGAAGTAAGGTCGTTTACGATTTTACTGTAAATTTCCTGCTTGTATTCTCTTTCTTTAACTATCTTACTCGCTGTTTCAAACATTAGTATCTCGAAATTCTAATTGACTTATTAGTTTTGGAATCGCCATATCTTGATTCTGTGCTTATTGGGTATAATCCATTATCTTCTGCAATATAACATTCACTATCTAATCCCACAAACCTTTTTTGTATTTCTTCTCTTGTGTGCGTTTTTGTTTGCCCTTTTGCTCTGCTTTTATATACTTGTTGCATCACTGCGTCGGTCGGATATTCAAAACCACCCGATACCATTAAGTATCTTAAAGCATCTACGGCATCGTCGTTACGGCTTGAATCTAAGTCTCTTGATTTAGTCTCGCCCTCTTTTACATATATTTGTTCAGGAATACTCTCTATCAAGAAAGTACAACAATCCATTATCTTTAATTTAGACGGGGTATTTGCTCTCCAATGCAACCATTGTTTCAATATATCCCAACCAAATACACGATTGTTATTTGCTTTGTATAATGGCATTACTCCCGAATTTTCAAATATTTGTGAAGGAGATATTGCGTCGGTAGTATCTCTTTTCTGCAAAGCAAACATCATAGGGTCTAAGTAATAACCAAATATATTCTCGTTTGCCGTTTGATGTCTTATATCGGTCGCATACAACTCTGTAGAGCCACTTTTGCCTCCAGTATATTCTCTATAAATATAAACTGTTAAATCTTCGGGGTCTTGTGCTGCCCATAAGCATACCGTTGGGTGTTTATCTGTAAAACCTAAATCCACCCCACACGCTCTTGTCCAATGTTGCGGTATAGCGAATGTTGGGACTACGTGATGTTCTGAATTAAACTCGTCAAAGAATTGCCCAGCGAATATATCCCAACGTCCATTTAGCCACGCCTCTCGCAAATGCTCGGGTAATGTTTCTAATTCTTCTATGTATTGTGGCGTTACGTGTAGATTGTCATATACAGTAGCAGGAACAAATACATATTTGTCTTTGTGTTTTAATTCAAATTCAGTCCAGTATGAGAAATCAGGATTAACAAATCGTACTTGAAACCATTTGTCATTTCCACCGCCTGGGTTACCTGTCATTAATACTGTCGGAATAAAACCATCGTCTCTTGCACTACGCAACGAACCAAATAGTTTTTGTAATAAGGACAATGCTACGTTCGGTGCTTCGTCCACAATCATAAATTGATATTCTAAACCTTGTATCTTATTTGCATCAGTATATCTTTGCATCGCTCTAAAGTGAATCATAGAACCATTTTGGAATTTCATCACTTTTTCTTTTTGGTGCATTCTGTATTTCCACAAACCTGCATCGTACTCTTCTTGAATCTTTAAGATAAAATTTGCATTCAATTCATCGAATGTTTCTCGGATAAATACTATTGATATGCCAGGAAATTGTGATGCTGTTAGTATCGCAGCAGCCCGTGCAAAATACGATTTACCGCCACCCCTTGCTCCACCATAAAAGATTTTCTTGCCTTTACCAATATATTGAAATGCTTCTTTTTGGCGGTCGTTAAATTTAATTATATCACTAACGTTCAATTGTCAGGTCTCCGAAGTCAATACCTTTTTCTTCTTCTTTCTTTTTAAATCGTTGGTCTAAAAATTGACCCACTCGCACAACCGAATTTAATGCTTGGATTTTATCTTTGTTCTCTGCACCATTGTCTTTCATTACATTATAAGCAATGGATAACCCTTGCCCTAACGTAATATCTACCATATCCATTAAGTCATTATTTGTAGGCTTAATGGGTAATAATTCTTCTAATGGTTTGCCGTCAAACACTAATTGATTCATAACAGACCTAGTATTAACCTAATATTCTCAATATTAATATTCCCGTGTAATTGTTGCGGAGTTACTCTAAGCAACCTAAAGCCCAACAACGCTGCGTTATTATATTTTTCCATATCCTTAGCAAATCCCGAGCCTCTAGTATGTCTGCCTCCAGTCCATACCCCGCCTTCCACTTCGAGTATAATTTTTTCGTCTATCCAACAATAATCAGCACGCCATTTCCGCTTAGGGTGGAACTGATATTCAAACACTGGGATAGGCAATGTATTCTCATTTAAAATAGCAAAAAACCGATTCCTAATGGTTTCGGCTTTAATCTTATTTAATTCTTTGGCGTTATTAATCGTAATAAACACCTGTAGTTTCCGACCCTTCGGGAGCAGTCGTATATTTGTTAGCGAAATTTACGGCACTAGTGGTAACTAATGTGCCACTTGCAGTCGTTATCAACCAATCTGATGTCGCTAATGCAACGCCCAAAGACCCTAAGTTTGTTTGTGTCCCTACTTGCTTTGCTTCTACTACTACTGTTCTTCTTGTATATTTAGGCATTTTACCTCTGTACTGGATATTTGTTGTAAAACCTTTCAAGATGCTTTAAGAATTTCTTTTTAAATCTAACATTGCGTAATCCATTAAGAGTATTTGAAGGATTCCACATATATTCTTGACATACAAAGCCTAATCTGATTATCTCTTGCGCATTGCATTTGTAAATTTGCATTAATTGATACACGTCATAGGGGTAATCCGCTAGTACGTAATCAGGCACAACGTAGTCATCGTCAAGGTATTCAAGTATATAAGTCATTCAAACCTACTTAGGACTTTAGAAACAATTTCTGCACTCATCGCAAATATAACTTCTTTTCCTAAACTGTGCAAGTCCCAATTTCCTAAACTTAACATTTCTTCATAAGTTTTTTTATGTACCAATCTCGCACCGTTATCAACAGGGAAAGATTGCCCTTCGTTAATCACATTATATTCAAAGAACTCATTAAGAAATCCTTTTATTACTAATGCAACTTCATCAACTAACTTATCCCCTACAAGATAATAGTTGTGTTCTCCTTCTAGCCCTTCCATAGCTACTTCTTGCTTAATACTACCTAACCGAGCTTCAACTTGCTCACGTGCTTTTTGGAGAGTTCTTTGTACTGCTATATTTGACATTAGCGACCACCATATCCCATAAATAATCTAAATTTGAAAATGTACTAATTATCATTTCGTTATTCCCTGCACCCAAGAATAAGTATTCGCATTCGTCGGGGTCATCTCTGAAACCAATTGAGAATATATGAGAACTAACACCTGCCATTGTGCAGAAAATACATAATTCATTCTTCCCTGACCTAACTATTCTAGGCTTTAAATCCCAAAATAATTGTGGGTTCTTATCGAATAAGCTGATTACTTGCGACAACATATCCATTTGGAAATTGCTAGACTTCTTACTTGCAATATTCAAACTGTCTATAAATTCGTTATAAACTTCTTCGTGGTCGTAATCTTGGTAAAGCTCTGTAACAAACAACGAAATCTCATCTATACAGTCTTGTATGTAACTTTCTCTCATTATACGCTCTTCTCTTTCCAGTATTCTGACAATCTATTGTCTGTTGAACCCTTCTCAAAGTATATCCCAATAATATCTGTTTCGACTAGCTGAACACACGCTTCGCCTCTGTATTCAATGGAAGGATAACGTACGTCTCTCAATCGTATCCTGTCGCCTTTGCGGATTATTAGTTCGCTTCTATTGCCAGTTAAGCTATGTACTTTGCTAAACCCTGCCGCCAATACAGTGCCAGTTGTTACTTTATGCGCACTTTCTTTGGCTTCGGTTTTTATATCTAAATCGTCATCTACTAATAAAATAATGCCACTTGGTGTAGTCAATTCGACTTTATCCATTCTTACAATTATATGGTCATTAATTGGTCTGAAGTCCCATTCAGCTTCGGGGTATAACTTATCCTCTATCATTTTATTTCCTTTTGTTTGTTTAACATTGTTTCTACTTCCCTATATGCTTCAGGGAATATATCTTTTAAAAATTTCAAATATTGGTTCGCATTGACTACGTCATCAAGAACTCTATAAGTCTGTACTAAATAAATAATTGTGTTTGGTGTTGGATATTCAGCCCAAGATTCTTCAAGCAATTTAATGTTTCTACGGCATTTTAGTTTCATTTCTTCCATAGAAATATCGTAACCAAAATTCTCTATATAATAATTTGACAAATATTCTGTCGGGCTATTCGCTCCATACATCTCGTGGATAGCTCTTTCATATCTACCTGTATCATAACTACTAATACCACGTTTAACCTGTCTTAAATCTAACTTACTACCTAACGCAGTAATGTGTGGCGAAGCAATATCAATTCTATACATACCAATTTGATATGGCTCTCTATGCCTTTCTACTAAGACTTCGTCCGTGTCTAAGAATATATACTGTGCGTCAGGATAAATCTCCCTTGCATATTCCAACAACACATTCCTCGCAGTATCAAACCTAAATTCTATCTCGGGGACATCGTGTCGCCTAAAGTTTCTGCTATGACTAATCTGCCCAATGTCAGTATAATAAGTTAATGTATCGTATTGTCCTGCCTTTGTCAGGTCTTTGATGTAACACCATTTTTCGGTATCATCTGTTGTTGTAATCCGCAATATTACAAGTATAGGATTGTTATTGTCCATTTCCCAACCCTCTTCTTATTACTTCTATCTCTCTTCTTGTTGCTTCGTAATCTTTTTTTATTTCTTCCATATCTTTCTCGTATTTTGCGTGGCTTTCACGGTATTCCGCCCAAGCTTTTTCCTCACGTACGCCATCTTCTATTGCTTTCGCTATCCTTGCCCTTTGGAATTCTTCTTCTTTTAGTCTCTCTTCTTCACGTTTACGCTTGTTCCGCATTGTTGTGATTTTACCCCATATACACCCTATACCGATAACCACTATGAATATGACTGGTTCTACTATCGTAATATACTTTATTGCCTCCATTAGAACCTATCCCGTATTTTCCCAAGCTCAAGTTCTATCATATCTAAACGATTATTTGTACTTGTATTTTGTATTTTGTCGGCAACTACCTTACTTTGAGCTAACTGCCGTGCTTTTGACTCTCTTTCTACTTCTAAGTGCATAGCCGCTAACCTAGCTATTGATTGTTTTTCATACGTCTTCTGTGCTTCATACGAATGTACTTGCGCTCGTAAGTCATACAAATTTGTACTATCTTGTGATGTTTTAGCTACTACGTACACTAATCCACTAATATTTATTGCTCCCGCTATTAACGACAATGCTAAAGTCCATTCCATAATACCCTTCTTTGTTTATTTAAAAAAT
>Ga0163155_10001770_pt1 | contig 25395 bp, 30 predicted proteins | sample OliLakLV19SP4G1_FD_148611 | JGI IMG/M metagenome (GOLD analysis project Ga0163155, IMG submission 148611) | Freshwater microbial mat bacterial communities from Lake Vanda, McMurdo Dry Valleys, Antarctica - Oligotrophic Lake LV.19.SP4.G1 | ecosystem: Environmental > Aquatic > Freshwater > Lake >... | reverse complement strand
CAACTACCGTTTTATCACGCACCGGCTCTATCGCCTAGCATCACCCAAGTGATTCGTTGGCAACCCTTCCAGGAAGCCCTTGATTTGTTGTACCAAAACATTCAACTGCTGAACGGGGAGCAGGGCTTGCAATCGCTGGTCATTACCTCAGCCCTAGCCGGTGAAGGAAAATCTACCCTCGCAGTCGGGCTTGCCATCAGTGCGGCTCGCTTACATCAGCGCGTCTTGCTGGTGGATGCAGATCTGCGTCGTCCCAGCTTGCACAAGCTCCTGAATCTACCGAACGATCGCGGCTTGTCCACGCTCTTAGACAGTAATGCCCCGATTCCTGCACGGCTGGGAGACCATACGTCTAATCTGCGCAGCAATATCTCAGTATTAACGTCTGGTCCCTCGCCTGCTGACCCGGCTAAACTGCTCAGTTCGCAACGCCTGCGGGACGTCATCGCCACCTTTGAAGAGTCTTATGACCTGGTTTTAATCGATACCCCTCCCGTTTTAGGAATGGTGGATACCATTCTGGCAGCCTCCCGCTGTAAAGGAACGCTGCTAGTGGGGCGCATCGATCAGGTGACGCGCACTGAGCTAGCGCGAGCAGTAACCATGCTGAACAAGCTGAACGTCATTGGAATGGTTGCAAGCGGGGCGAATGGATCGCTCAGCAATAACCGATATTACCACAGCAACCCTGAAGAAACTACGGATTAAACAAAACCATTCTCTGTGTGAGTTTTCTCCATGTAGCGTTTTTGCAGTTTTATTAAGTAATGAGAATCATGACTATGCGCCCTAAACCCCTAAGCACCGATGTTTGCCAGTCGGTACGGAACCAAAATCGATTGAGTTACGCCCTGGTATGGAAACAGCGCAAGCTCATCGTGCAAGGTGTCAAACCATCTGAGGCGATACCACTACCGTCCTTAGTCAACGTGCAGGGTGTTATGGCTTGTTTGCAGCGATCGCCCGTTAAACTAGTCAAGCTTGACCTAGCTCTGGGTGCAGAACAGCTTCAACTGTGGGCTAACATCTGTCGGCAGGCAGATAAACCCGCCTTTCTCCGCTTGCCATCACTGCGGGAATCTTCTCAAAAGCAACAGCCAATTCGATGGCAGCTCAAGCGGCTGTTTGATCAATGTATGGCATCACTCCTGCTGCTCCTCCTATCTCCCATACTGCTGATCATCATGCTCCTGGTGTGGCAGCACCTTCCGGGTTCCTTGTTTGTTCAGGAATGGCGCGTGGGAGAGCGCGGCAAATTTTTTCAAATGCTCAGATTTCGGACGACGGTCGGGCAGACAGACAAGCTTTTGAATCGATGGCTCTCAAAGCAACCAGCTCAATATGCTCACCTAAAAGACGCACAGACTAATTTCCTTGGTCATTGTTTGCAACGTTATAGCCTGGATGAATTGCCCCAGTTATTGAATGTGTTGCGGGGAGAGATGAGTTTGGTCGGACTGCGTCCGTTGCCGTTTGACGAAGCAGTCAATGTGCCAGCGGAGCTTCAGCAACGCTTAAACGCATTGCCTGGCATGACAGGGGTCTGGCAGATTGGCGGGCGATCGGCTCGTGTTACGTTGGATGAGTTAGTCAGTGGTGCCGACCTAAAGTACATGCAACGAGTATCGTTTCGGCAGGATTTGACCTTCTTACTGCACACCATACCCAGAGTGATTGCGGGGTCTGGTGTGCATTAAGACGGACAAGAGGCTAACGCAGGAACCGAATGCCTGACAAAAATCATACCGTTTGGGAAGTAGGGGCGTCACATGCAATGCTCTTATCTGCTGGACCTTGCAAACAAGAATTGCTCTAGCCAGGCTTTACGCAACGCTAAATTTTGTCAGTTTTCAATAAAGCCATCGGCACCGCTCAGTGTTTATCCTGATATCGTTGATGGCTAGAGAAGTAAGTAGTATGAAACCAGAGACCTGCGAAACTCACGATGTGAAACGGCGCTGCGATCGCAGTCGTAACCGCTCTAAGCGGCGAGCCATTTACTGTCCGATCGATCAGTCCCATCTTGATAGCGTCAGCCCGAAATATCCTCTTTATGCCGATACGGCAGAGCACCTTCAACAACGGGGTCTCAGTCGCAAACGAGCGTTAAGCCTGATGGCGGCCCAAACGACGGTGCAGTTGGAGGGGGAATGGCTGGAAGCCTTTTGGTGTTCAGCTTGTCAGCAGCGCAACTGGTTTCATGTTCACCGCGTGAAGCTGTCTACTTATACCCTGTCACTGGCACCGGGAACCCTCTGGCAGCAGGTCAGCGGTGTGATTCACCCACACGGCAATCCATCGGTGGGTGAATTTACCAGCAGGCAGGCACGGTTGGTGACGTTCAATGGGCTAAAAGACTTTCAACGCATCGGCTAGCGATCGATGCTTAGCGAAAGTAGGCAGAGTCTCCTAGCTTTCAGGAGTGGGCTTTTGACGGTCTCTATGATCTCAGTCCCTTCACCGCACGTTCGGGTTGCTGATCTACCGGGCTGTCGAAGTATAGACCGTTTATTTCTAGCTGAACCGGATTGGATGATCAGTACTCATTGATAAGTTTCGCTTAAATGTTTTCTTTATTTATGAAAGTTGTTCTTAACATTGAGTACTCAGCATTGTGTTGAGGGTTCTCTGTTTCTAAATTGCTGTCAGTGAAATCTAATGCTGCTTAAGCGTTGATTGATTGCAGCTTTGAGTCTTTTAAATAGGGTGATACCAATTTGAATTGAAAAGACGACACATCTTGTAGGGGCAAGGCAATGCCTTGCCCCTACCCAGCGATTGGATCTGTAGCCGTCGTGCTTTAAATTGGTATGATTCTTCATGAAGTTGAAGCCACCTTTGCCACAATGAGCTGGTTGACTGACAAAGCTTTCAGCAAACGCCTTTCCCACCCTGCACTAAAAGTGCGGGCGAACAGAGGCAAGTCCACTGTAGTGGACTAAGAGCCAAGGATCGCCAGTCCGTTGCAACGGACTTCGCTCTGTTATTCAATTGGCAATCAAAGATCTCGCGTTGACCCCGTAGGGTGCGTTAGCGACAGCGTAACGCACCGAAGTACTCATGGTGCGTTACGGCAATGCCTAACACACCCTACGCAATCATCATGGACTCGCCAAAGATGCATGAACAAACATTGCTGGGTTAATAGCGCGCCATGCATTGCAGGGCGGGTTGTTGCAAGCGGTGCAAGATCTCAGGTATGGCGGTCGCCACAACGGTTAGGACATTGGGATCAAAGGGGATGTGGGGGCATTGCCCCCAGCTAGGGGTTCCACCGTTCGACTGAGCGCTCACGCCGAAGCCCCTGCACCCCGTCCTAACCAGTCTGTCTATGGCTATAACTCATGTTGCAACGAGCAGGGATATGCTAACCTCGCCTCTATCGTTTCTGAATTCAGCAGCATTACGGACAACGTACCTGAGAAACGAGCTAAAGCATGAATTTCTCATAAAGATCACGGTTATGGATTTCTGGGTTGCTTCGTTATGTTGAACAGGTCGTAATTATAAATTATGGGGTGAACCATAATGTCTCGTAAAAAGAAGCGTACATCTGCTGTGCTTGATAAGGCTCAAACTCGCTTGGCGTCACTGAAATCAATTAACCAGGCGTTGGATTTGGGCAATGGTTTGACGATCGACACGTTCAATCAAACGATTGAGGATGGGCGACAAAAGCTAGAGAAGTACAACACCACTCTATCAACCGTGGATCAAAACTATGCGGCGGTAATGGATGCAGAGAAGCTCATTGCCGAGTGGACGGAGCGAATGTTGATTGGCGTTGCCAGCAAGTATGGCAAGAATAGTGATGAATACAAGATGGCGGGTGGTACGCGGCGCAGCGAGCGAAAACGCCCGAAACGCAAGGATTTGCAGGAGGAGACCGCTTCTGTAGCTTAGTGTTTGGTCAGTTTTCAACTTGATGGAATGGGGCGATCGCTTAGATAAGCGATCGCTTTTTGTATGGCTCGATAGCTTTGCGACGGGCGCTTGCCCCAACCCCAAAAACTGAGGACCGGTGAATGGCTGGCGAAGGATTGAATATTACAATAATGGGATCAAAAAAAATGCAAAAGCTACTGAGTTCGATCGGGATCTCTAAAAAAGCACTGTCTGCTCAGTCTACTGAGGCGTTCACCACACTGGTGCAGACTATCAAGCCTGCTGTTTTTTGGGAGGTTGGGGACACTATTGGGGCATATGCCTGGCTGGTGCTTGAGCACTCTTCGACCTGTAAGGCAATCTTGTTTGAGGCGAACTCGGACAACTACCTGGATCTCCTCAAAACGATCCATAGAAAGCAGTTGCATCGAGCGGAAGCGCATAATATTATGGTTTCTCCCGTCAGCGCTGGAATAGTTGCTGATATTAATGCAACCGCTGTAACCGTTGGGGCGATGCCCAGGATTGCTTCCTCTGGACGCAAAACAACCCTTCCGATTACAGTACAGCACGGTGCCTATGCAATGGAACGGGATGCTGTTGACCGATTGACACTGAATGAACTGCTTGTAAGGGAGCATGTGTCCCCCGATATCATCAAGCTTGATACGCAAGATGCTGAACGGCTGGTGATAGAGGGAGCCAGACAGGTGCTTGAAGCCTGCTCGCCTTTATTGATTGTTAAAACGGCTACCCCTAAGCTGGTTCACTATCTTGAAGGACTGAGTTATCGATCGTTCCCGTTCGATCAAGACAACACGATCTTTATTTCTGTGTATTTCTGAGCCAGAACTCATGTATTCGCTTAAACCGCCGAGGTTTTAGTCAAATGCGTCAGTCCTGTAAATTACACTTGTTGAGCTTTACCGCCCTCATCTCCTGTCATGTACACTTTAGGAGTAAGCCTGACCAAGGCCATAATCTGATGGTGGTGCCGTTTGATACTGGGCTATTAGATGAAGTCCTGGTGGAACAGAAAGAGCGGTGTGAACAAGAGCGCCAGCAGGTTCTGCAGCAGGTTTTAGAGTGGCTAGAGCAGTGGGGTAGCCAGTATGACATTGACAGTGCTTATCTTTTTGGCTCAGTGACACAACCAGGACGATTTCACGATCACTCTGATATCGATTTGGGCGTTGAGACGGTAAACTCAGTTAAGCAGATTGAGGCGATCGCGGCGTTATCAATGGTGCTGCTGCGGGATGTGGATATCGTCGATTTACGCTATTGTCATTTTGCTCATCGTATTCGAGAAACAGGGTTGCTATGGATGCGCGACTGCTGACTATTTTCACAGCGGATATCCGCTCGCAGATGCAATTGATCCGACGGGTAGCCCAACTGCTTGAATCGCGGGCAGAGGGCTTGCAGCGGGAGGATGAGGCGCGGTTGGAAAGTGTGGCCTATCAGGTGCATAACTTCTATAATGCTGTTGAGGATTTGTTAAAGACGATCGCGGTCCAATTTGAAAATCAGATCGCTGATACGTCTCGTTGGCACCAATTGATTTTGCAGCGCATGACGCAGGAGATTGTAGCGGTAAGACCGGCGTTTCTGTCTCAGAGTAGTTTTGAAGCGCTGAATGCCTTGCGAGGGTTTCGGCATTTCTTCCGCCATGCGTATGGAGTGCCGATTGAGTACGCTCAACTGTCTGCCAATTTAAACCGGGTCAGAACCGTACTGCCAGTACTGGAACAGGACATGGAACGGTTTCTGCAACAGTTGCAATAGCGGCATTAATGTTTAACCCAGACTTTAACCTTCAGCCAGCCCGTTTACGCATACTGGTTGAGGCGCTCCCACAGTGTTATGAGTCTTTGGTGCAAGATCTAAGGCATTTTTGCAATTTTCTGGAAGCACTTGAAGACGCTGAGTGAAACAGGCAACCACGATCGCCAACCCATGCTCGCACTACGATATGCGATCGCCCTTCTTCCAATTCGCCCCCACTCCTCACTCCCGTTTGGCTGAGCGCTTACGTCGAAGCCCACTCCCAACTCGTAAACTTCTTCCAAAGACGCTTAATTTCCTACGCAAATCTCCTGATTGAGTGCTTACCTGCCTGTACAGGATAGTAGGAATTGTTAACGGATTCGTAACACATCCTCTGAACCATTGCCGTTTCTGCACATATCAGCTAAGTCTGGTAAATAGTATGCGCACGGTACAGGCATACGCTACGCGTGACTTTGAACGTCGTCGCTTTTACCAAGCCAGTGCCGATATTGTGAAAATGTCGTATTGGGCCAGATTGCGGGTAGCCATTATTAGACCACTGGCTGAGGGGCTGGCAACGACGATTTTGATCGGCATGATCATTGTGGGGATGGCCGTGTTTGTGGCAAATGGCACAATGCAGGCGGCTTCACTGCTGACGTTTTTGTTTGTGTTGTTTCGTCTGGTGCCTGCGATTCAGGAACTCAATGGCTCTGTAGCCACCATCATGGGTATGCAGGGGTCGATTAAAAATATCGAGGCACTGCTCAATCGGGACGATAAGCCTTACTTAAGTAGTCCGACAGAATTATTTTCACACTAGCTTCTCGACAATCCAGCCTTTCAGCTACTTTTTTGTGTAATTGATTTCGTTTAACTACTTAACCGATGGCTCTACGGTGTTTACGGGGCTGAGGCAAGCGATCGAGTTTGTGTCGGTGGATTTTGGCTATGAGCCGACGGAACTCATTCTGCGTGGTATTGCTAACAATTCCCAGAGCACAGACGGTGGCGCTGGTGGGGTCTTCGGGAGCCGGAAAGAGTACACTGGCGGATCTGATTCCACGTTTTTATGACCCGATACAGGGCACGATCCGGTTTGATGGGACGGATTTGCGCGACTATGATGTGACCTCGGTGCGGCAACGGATGGCGATCGTCAGCCAGGATCCATTTATCTTTAATGCAACGGTGCGAGACAATATCGCCTACGGCTCTGAAGGGGCAGACGATCGCGCGATTTTAGAAGCGGCACGACTGGCGAATGCGGTAGATTTTATTCAGAAGATGCCGGAGGGCTTGGATACACAGCTAGGCGATCGGGGGGTGCGATTGTCGGGTGGACAATGGCAGCGCATTGCGATCGCGCGTGCCTTATTGAGAAATCCCGAAATTCTGATTCTGGATGAAGCGACGAGTGCCTTAGATTCAGTTTCGGAACGGTTGATTCAGGCATCGTTGGAGCAACTGGCGGTGGGGCGGACGGTCGTTGCGATCGCGCATCGACTGTCAACGATCGCCAATGCCGATAAGGTGGTGGTGATGGAAAAGGGGCGGATTGTAGAGCAGGGCACTTATCAGGAGTTGTTGGCGCAGCGTGGTAGGCTTTGGAACTATCACCAGATGCAAAGTAACGCCTCGTTGAACCCCTCGTGAGCTTTCATCAAGCTTCATCAAGCGAAAATCATTGAAAAGCACAGGCTTCGGTCGGCTGAGACATGGCTGTAGAATACAAGGTGAGTGTCAACCGGAACCGATCGATGTCTGAACCGAAGCTCTCTGAACTCAATCTGCAAGATCCAACCCAGCCACCGCCGCCAGAGGCTGTGCTACCAACTATGTACGATCTTCCCAGCGAAGATCTAGAGGAACCCGGCTTGCCAGATGAGTTTCACGACTTTCAACCCCAATTACTGCGGGAAACCTGCCAGCCAACTGGGTATCCGGCGGATCAGGTCTTTATTGGCACTGACCTCAACCTTTACTATGATTCTCGCCATACCCAGTGGCATAAACGGCCCGATTGGTTCCTGGTGTTAGGGGTGCCCCGTGCCCAAACACAGCAAGACTTGCGCTGGAGTTACGTGATCTGGATGGAAGGGGTGGCTCCGTTCTTGGTGGTGGAATTGCTCTCTCCTGGTACTGAAGCCGAAGATCTAGGGCAAACGCTGCGGGAGGTGAACCAGCCCCCGACAAAATGGCAAACCTATGAACAGGTGCTGCGGGTTCCTTACTACGTGATTTTTGATCGCTATCAGAACCAGTTGCGTGTGTTCCAGTTAGTAGGGAGTCGCTATCAGGAACTGGCTGTGCCAGAGCAACGCTTTTGGCTGGAGGATATTGAGCTTGGCATTGGCGTTTGGCAAGGACGGTACCAGGATGCGGAGGGGCTTTGGCTCCGCTGGTATGACAACAACCACTGGATACCGACAGCAGCGGAACAAGCAGACGAGCAAGCCCAACGAGCAGACGAGCAAGCCCAACGAGCAGACGAGCAAGCCCAACGAGCAGAGCGGTTAGCACAACGCTTGAGGGAGCTAGGTATTGATCCTGATCAGGTTTAGCGGATGGACAGAGCGGCAGATTTAAAGCGTTATGCTTCGGCAGTGAGCAACCGTTTCTCAGAGGCGATCGCGGAAAGATGAGATGCCTGGTCGCTTGCTCGTCATCTAAGGAATGCTGATTTAATAAGATGTAATTCTTTCTGTAGGGACGTTCCATGGAACGTCCCTACAGAAGGGAAATGTTTCAGATTAATTAAGCCACGATCCTTAGGGATCTGCGGGTTAATAAAGTACCAATTAGCCAGGTTTCGACTACGCTCAACCTCCAAGTATCGCGGGTTGAGCGCAGTCGAAACCCAATCCCCTGAGAGATTATTTTCTTGCAAGTCCCTTAGCACTGTGTGAATACGGCAGCATGAAGGGAAATCTGGTCGTCGCTAGTGGGTTGCGTACCAACCCGCGATAACGAACAAAAAGGTGAGTTGATCGGGGAAAATGAGTGTGGTTATATAAAACAAAATGATGCTCATGCTCCAAGGAGACTTTCAAATCCGATCAATTCTCATGCCTCTGCGAGACTATTTTCAGCAAGAGTATCAAGAGCGCTTTGACCGTATGATTCTTTTTGGTTCACAAGCAAGAGGTGACGCAACAGACGCATCCGACGTTGACGTGCTGATTGTGCTGCGCGATCCGGTAAATGCAAGCGAAGAATTGCAGCGAACCAGTCAATTTGTTGCGAAATTTTGTTTGGATCACAATCTTCTCATTGCTCGACTCTTTATGCCGCGATCGCGCTTTGACGTTGAGAACTCACCCCTACTGCGAAAGATTCGACGAGAAGGGATTGTGCTGTGACACCAGAACAACAAGCCCTCCTCAACAAAGCGCAGCATAGCCTAGAAGCAGCCCAGGTGCTCATTGAACAAGGCTTCTGCTCCAATTGGGAGCCTATTACTGTTGGCTAGCGCGATTATACTGATCAGCCGAACGATCGCGCCAACTCACGCTAACGAAAAATCTCCTAAAACCTCGGAGGTTTAAGCCACGAGGTTGGTCACAACGCGTGGTGCTTGGTTAAGACCTCCGAGGTTTGCGCCAGTGGCGATCTGCGATCGCGCTCGTCCGGTACACTTGAGGGGCAACTTGATGAGTGTGACCGGCTGTGGTGGAGCAAAAGTACATTGACTACTGGCGCGATCGGCAAGCGACGGAAAAGCAATATCACCGGATGCTTGCGGAACAAGCCCGACAGGAAGTCGAGCGCATGGTTGCCGTTCTGGTTGAACAGCATAGGGTACAGCGGGTGATTTTATTTGGTTCGCTGACCCGCGATCGCTTTGTCGCCGAGTCTGACATTGATTTAGCCGTCGAAGGGCTGCCATCAATGGTGTATTTTGAGGTGCTTTCTCAGTTGAACCAAATGGCGTCTCGCTGGGTTGATTTGAAATTGTGGGATGATCTCGCTCCTCATTTTCAAGTACGGGTTCTCGCGACTGGAGAGGTGCTCTATGCGAGAGAGCAATGCTAGTGGACTGCTAATTATTGCCACAGACCTGGAACTAGAGCTAGGGCAGACGCAACGGCGATAAACCGTCTGGGTTTGATTGGCATCAACGACTGCTGCAACGGATGACTGTGGCTCAGCAAGAGCGTCCACCTGTCATTTCGGCTGAAACGGCTCAACGTTTGGATGAATATCTTCGGTTTCGCCATGTTGTGAGAAGTGTCTATGGCTTCGATTTAGATCTTGATCGCGTTGCACGGCTCATTGAAGCCTATCCATCTGTATGGCGGCAGTTTGAACAAGAAATCCAGGCATTCATTGTCTGGCTGAAAGCGTTAGCAGCCAATCTGGACGGCTAAAGGAACGATCGCGCGCCAACTCACCTAACGGCTTCCCTGGATTGGTGAAGAGAGCATAAAGATGCCGCGATCGCAGGTGTTTCTCTTGATGATGTAACAAACGCGTTGTAAGAGGGAGCAATTGGGTCAAGTAGCTTAAAACCTCGGAGGTTTAAGCTACCCCATTGGGCAGAGGCTTGATGCTTGGGTAAAACCTCTGAGGTTTGCGTCGAATTTATGCCCTTGACTAAAACCTCGGAGGTTGAAGCCACCCCGTTGGTCAGAGGCTTGATGATTGGGTAGAGAAAACTGCCGCGATCGCTCGGCAGTACTTCTGATCATGGAACGGAGTCTTCGTAAAAAGGTAAGGTAAGCGATTCTGTAAGCGATCTACAGGGATTGTGGAGTGGACAATGCCCACCCTATTGCTATGTGAATGCGGTACCATTGGGGAATATTTGGTTCTTGCTCATGGTTCGCGGTTCATGACCCTACCTCCGCTTTCCGCAGAACGCATGGCGGTTTACCGGGCTTCAGCTCGAAGAAGACAACAGCAACGATCGGATGCGTTGCGCGATCGCCATCAACTGGGTTTAGCCGTAGCGAAGCGAGCGGCTGCGTTGCTTAAGCAAGAGTTCAAGGCTGAAAAAGTCGCTCTGTTTGGATCGATGCGTTCGTTTGCTTACATTCACGAACGATCGGATGTGGATTTAGCCGTGTGGGGTCTGAAGCCTCAAGCCTACTATCGGGCGGTTGGCTGCCTACTCGCGTTAGATCCGAGAATTCAGATTGACTTGGTAGAAGTAGAATTAGCCTCTCCTCGCCTATTGAGTGCTATTGAAACGACAGGAGTGATGTTGTGAATGCAGCCAGGTCGAACCGAGATGCCGCTCTTTTGGCAGTTCGCATTCGAGCTGAGTTAGCCGATATTGCACAGGTTGTGGAGCGATCGCACTATTTGATGGTGAAAGCAATCCAACGTGATGATGATGATTATTATGATGGCATTGCGCTCAATTTACACAGTTTTTACACCGGTATTGAGCGCATTTTGGAAGACATCGCTAGAGAAATTGATGGTTCGATCCCAACAGGTCAAAACTGGCATCGAGATTTATTGGTGCAAATGTCGGTGGCGGTGCCTTCGATTCGTCCGCTGGTGATTCAGCGCAGTGCTCGTCATTGCCTGGATGAGTATCGGGGTCTGCGTCATGTGATCAGGAATGTTTATACTTTTAACCTTCAGCCAGCCCGTTTACGCATACTGGTTGAGGCGCTCCCACAGTGTTATGAATCTCTGGTACAAGATTTAGGGGATTTTTGTAAGTTCTTAGAAGCACTTGAAGACGCTGAGTGATATAGAAACTTTGAGTACCAACGTTGATATGAAGCAGCCAATCGGTGTGCTGGCAATCCGCGCGTCAACCCAAGCTAACGAACTCCCTGCATTGGTGACGGGTAAAAGATGCCGCGATCGCGCTTTGACGTTGAGAACTCACCCCTACTGCGAAAGATTCGACGAGAAGGGATTGGGCTGTGACACCAGAACAACAAGCCCTCCTCAACAAAGCGCAGCATAGCCTAGAAGCAGCCCAGGCGCTCATTGAACAAGGCGATTTCCGGCAAAGATTTTACCCTTCGACTCCGCTCAGGGTGCAAGCTGGCTGAGCGGAGTCGTTGGCGTAGACTGCCCGTAGGGCATAGACAGCGGGTAGTTTGTTTACTAGAAATCTCCTAAAACCTCCGAGGTTTGCGCCAGTGGCGATCTGCGATCGCGCCCGTCCGGTACACTTGAGGGGCAACTTGATGAGTGTGATCGGCTGCGGTGGAGCAAAAATACATCGATTACTGGCGCGATCGCCAAGCGAAGGAAGCGGCTGCCTCTAAAGCACTGGCAAACCAGGCATGGGTAGACCTGGAACAAATCGCTAAACTACTCACGGTTGAATTTGGCGCAACCCAAATCATTGTGTTCGGTTCTCTAGTGCAGACCGATCGCTTTGATGCCGAATCAGATATTGACATTGCGGTAAAAGGCATTCCACCGCATGAGTATTTCACCGCAATGGCGGCAGTGAATCGCATCAGTCACCAACGGGTTGACCTAAAACCGATCGAAGCGCTTGAGCCACACTTTCTGCAAAAGGTGATTAAAACAGGGAAAAGTATTCATGCGGAAGGTTAAAGCGGTTGAGGTGATTGCCTTAGGAACAAGAATTTAATAACCTCCGCGTTTTCCGTAGGGGCGCACGGCTGTGCGCCCCTACCTACGAACAATTTGTCGGTTTTATTTAATCCACGATCCTTAGCGGAGGATCTTTTGGCAGAGTTGGCAAAAATACACCAACTCGAATGGCAAATCCAACGAGTTCAGACAGAGCTAGAGCATGATTCAGCACGAGCAGATTTGCTCTATGAAAATTTTGCGCTGAAACTACATAATTTTTATACTGGGTGCGAACGCATTTTCCAACTTGTGGCAACAGAACTCAATGGCGGTCTGCCAACGGGGAGTGATTGGCATCGACGCTTACTAGACCGGATGAACGCTGAACGAGAAGGAAGACCTGCTGTCATCTCTGCCAGTATGACAGTGAAACTACAAGAGTATTTGGGATTCCGGCATGTGGTAAGTAGGTGAGTGGAATTAAATCTAAGATGGACGTAGGTTGGGTTGAAGCATGAAACCCAATGCCCGCATGGGTTACGCCATCGCTTTTCTGATATGCCGGAACGGCTTTACCCATCCTACAAATAATTGTGCCTCCCTACTTACGCAGTCTGTGTGGCTATGAACTGAACCCAGAACGAATCGCAAAGTTGGTGAGCACGTATCCAGAGGTGTGGCACCAGTTTGAGCGGGAGATCCAGGCATTCGTTATCTGGCTGAAAGCGCTTGCAGTCAGTCTGGATAGCTAAACAAACGATCGCGCACCGACGATCGACGATCGCAAGGGCAGACAAAGTGGTGGTAATGGAACGAGGACAAATTGTGGAACAGGGCACCTACCAGGAATTGTTAGCGCAGCGCGGTAGACTTTGGAACGATCACCAGATGCAGCATGAAGTGAGACAACCCAGTTGATAGAGCCTTGATAAGGCTGTTTCTAGACTAGCGTTGGTCAGAAAGCTTAGGATAAAGTAAACAGCTAAGATGTTCAGATTGAGCAGGCTTTCTCATTCGCTTCTGCCGCACTACACATGGTGATAATGCCAAGCATTCCCACCTGGGTTATGGTAACAAATGATTAATTGTGCCGAACGAACCCAATGCCATGAAGCATCTACCGTCTGAACTGCTGGATGAGATTGTGCAGCGACTGGTGCAAGGGCTGAAGCCAGAGAAGGTGATTCTCTTTGGCTCCCATGCCTACGGAGAGCCAACAGAAGATAGTGATATTGATTTGCTGGTGATTGTTTCAGAGTCTAATGAGCCGCGTCATCATCGAGCTAGAACAGCCTACGATGCGCTGTGGGGCATGACGGCACCGACTGAAGTGCTTGTGCTAACTCGTCAGGAGGTTGAGCGATCGTCAACGGTGATTGCCTCGCTTGTGCACCAAGCCATCCATAAAGGCAGGGTGCTCTATGGATGAAGCCAAGTACTAGGAGGTGAGTCAATGGTTGATTAAAAGTCAACGAGACTTGGGAGCCGCGCGGCTGTTACTTGAAAGCGAGAATGCCTATCTGGATATTTCGGTTTATCACTGCCAACAGGCAGCAGAAAAGGCTATTAAGGCTTACCTGGTTTATCAAGCGATCGAATTTCCGAAAACTCACAATTTAGTGGCGTTGCTAGCGCTCTGTCTTCCTGTGGAATCTAAGTTTGGCGAATGGAGACAAATGGGAATTACGTTAAATCCCTATGCAACAGCGTACCGCTATCCAGGAGAGGCTTTAGAGCTAGAACGCGCAGAGGCACAGCAGGCATTAGCGATGGCTGAGGCGTTTGTGAATTTTGTCATTGATGTTTTACCGATTGCCCTGGCATAGTCGATCGGCACGCAGAACCCCGGTTTCTCTCAGCGCGGATGCCTGGGTCGATCGCGCACCGACGAATAACTAGGGAAGCTGCACGTTTATGAAGGGCAGAGAAAGAAGCGGCGATCGCCTAAATGAGCTTACCGCTTGAGGCAAAACCGAAGCGGTTAGGTCTTGGGCGCAATGAAGCGGGCGGCTCTGCTGAAGACTTGAGTTCAATGACCGGAATCAGCCTCATAGAGGATTGATCATTGGGCTACAATGAGGCTTGGATGCGCATGATCGAGCGAGCGACTTTTGGGAGAGATCCAACTGCCATGAACACATCTGTCACGGCTGCTTTACTCGATGAGATTCGGCAACGGCTGGTTGCAGCACTGAAACCAGAGCAAATTATTCTGTTCGGTTCTCATGCGTATGGAGAACCGACAGAGGATAGTGATATTGACTTATTGGTAATAATCGCTCACTCAAATGAACCCCGCTATCGTCGAGCCAGACCAGCCTACCAAGCATTGCGTGGTCTCGGTGTATCCAAAGATGTCATTGTGATGACTCGCGAGGAAGTTGAACAACAGGCGAATGTACCTCATTCGATCGCCAATCAGGCGCTTCGTTTAGGTAAAGTCTTGTATGGATGATGCAACCGACGACGTGAAGCAGTGGTTAATCAGGAGTCAGCGAGACTTAAAGGTGGCTGCTGTGCTGCTCAAGAGTCAAGAGTCTTTGTTCGATGCGGTCGTCTACCATTGTCAGCAGGCAGCCGAGAAGGCATTGAAGGCTTACCTGACGTATCAACGTGTTAGCTTCAGAAAAACACATGACCTCGGTCTTTTGGTTGAGCTTTGTCTCGTGTCTGAGCCAAGGTTTCAGTGTTTAGAAGATGTGGCGGATGTCCTAACGCCCTATGCGACAGAATTTCGCTATCCAGGTAATATCATTGAACCGGAAAGGCATGAGGCTGAAGAGGCGTTGAGAATGGCGGCATCAGTTGTGAATCTGGTCACTGAGGCGTTGCCGGATGAACTGAGCAATCCTGGGTAATAATCAACATAATGCCAGACACGGATTGGAGTTCTGGTGCATGATCATCCTTCCATCGCGATCGCCAGGACAGGCTGATGATTGCAACAGCGATCGCGTAAGTAGGTGGGTGGAATTAAATCTAAGATGGGCGTAGGTTGGGTTGAAGCATGAAACCCAACGCCCGCATGGGTTACGCTATCGCTTTTCTGATATGCCGGAACGGCTTTACCTATCCTACAAATAATTGTGCCTCCCTACTTACGCAGTCTGTGTGGCTATGAACTGAACCCAGAGTGAATCGCAAAGTTGGTGAGCACGTATCCAGAGGTGTGGCACCAGTTTGAGCGGGAGATCCAGGCATTCGTTATCTGGCTGAAAGCGCTTGCAGTCAGTCTGGATAGCTAAACAAACGATCGCAAATTTTCCCCCACTCCCCACTCCCCACTCCCCACTCATAAACTTCTGGAATCTCCGCCGCAAGTCTCCTGATTCGGTGCTTGCCTACCTGTACAGGGTAGTAGGAATTGTTAACGGATGCGTAACACAGTCTCTAAACCGTTGCTGTTTCTGCACATATTAGCCTTGGTTGCCGTTCCTGTTTTTTCTGCCGAGGACGGGCTGAAGCGAAGTGTCTGGAGTTAGCTTTGTTGGCTTGCATCGTGTCAAGCTGCACGGTCTTCCAGCCTTCAGAAGCGGGCTTTTGATGGTCTTTATGATCTCAGCCCCTTCACAGTATGTCTACCGATGCGGTGGTCGAATGACCTCAGTGCGGTAGTTCGTTAGGCACAGTCTGTCTTCTGTAGAGGCGTAATGCCTTACGCTCCGACGTTTGGAGTTAATCCTGCCATTGAGTTTACTGTATGACTAGACAACCAACAAAAGCGATGCAACAGACCCTGGTAATTGAGGCGGGGCGGGCAGAGCGCCAGTATTGGAAAGATTTGTGGAAGTATCGGGAGCTGTTTTACTTTCTGGCGTGGCGTGACATTTTGGTGCGCTATAAGCAGACGGTCATTGGTCTTGCCTGGGCGCTCATTCGACCGTTTCTGACGATGGTGGTGTTTACGGTTGTGTTTGGCAATCTTGCCAAGCTGCCAGCCCCAGCCGGGATTCCGTATCCGATCTTGGTGTTTGCAGGGATGTTGCCCTGGCAGTTCTTTTCGGGGGCGATGGCTGAGTGCAGCAATAGCTTAATTGCTAACTCAAACCTGATTTCAAAGGTTTACTTTCCACGGTTGATTGTGCCGACGAGCGCGGTGATTGTCAGCTTTGTAGATTTTATGATTTCGGGTATGATTTTGCTGGGGCTGATGGCGTGGTACAACTTTGTGCCAGACTGGCGCATTCTCACGCTGCCACTGTTTATCTTGATTGCGTTTGCAGCAGCGATCGGTGTGGGGCTGTGGTTAGCGGCGTTGAATGTGGAGTATCGTGATTTTCGCTATATTGTGCCGTTTATTGTGCAATTTGGGCTGTATATTTCGCCAGTGGGTTTTAGCAGCAATGTGGTGCCGGAGCAGTGGCGGTTGCTCTATTCGCTGAACCCCATGGTAAGTGTGATTGATGGTTTTCGTTGGGCCATTCTGCGGGGCAGCACGACGATTTATTTGCCGGGGTTTGCGTTGTCGTTGGGGTTGGTGGTGCTGCTGTTTTTTAGCGGTATTTGGTATTTCCGCCGCATGGAGCGCACGTTTGCGGATGTGATCTAAAGCCAACAAGATCTAAAACCAATAGGATTGGAAGCCGCGATCGCACGGTACACTTGAGAGACATTTGGCGATCGACGACTGGTAAGTGTTCACAGGGCAGGCGTTTTCGTATGCAGTACCTATCCTCTGAGTTGCTGGATGAAATTGTGAACCGCCTGGTTCAGAGGTTCCATCCAGAGCAGGTGATTCTGTTTGGCTCTCATGCGTATGGAGAACCAACAGCGGATAGCGATATTGATTTACTGGTGATCGTTTCAGACTCTGATGAACCGCGCCATCGGCGAGCCCAAAACGCTTACAAGGCTCTGCGAGGGATGGCTGCTCCGACTGAGATTGTCGTGCTTACGCGCCAGGAGGTTGAGCGATCGTCCACAGTGATCGTCTCAATGGTGTACCAGGCACTCCATAAAGGAAAAGTGCTTTATGGATGAAGGAAAGCGGTATGAGGTGGCTCAATGGCTCATCAAAAGTCAGCGAGATTTGGGTGCAGTTCGCGTTTTACTGACAAATGAGGAAGCTTATCTGGATATAGCGGCTTATCATTGCCAGCAAGCGGTTGAAAAAGCAATGAAAGGGTATCTGGTTTACCAAGACATCGGTTTCCAGAAAACCCACAACTTAAGCCGTCTACTCATCTTGTGTTTATCGATCAATCCTGACTTCAGCCAGTGGGAAGCGATGGCAGAAATGCTAACGCCCTATGCTACAGAGTATCGCTATCCAGGTGATCTTCTGGAACCTGAACGCGCAGAAGCGGAGCAGGCATTCGCAATGGCTGAGGCGTTTGTGAATTTTGTGATTGGAGTGTTGCCGATTGAATTGGCATAGTCGATTGGCGGCACCAATCGGGCAGGATGAAGCCGAACTTTAAACTTAAAGGAACGCACATTTGCGGCTGTGATTTGGCTGGAATAGAGAAACCGCTGGTTCAGAAACCGGGTTTCTCTTGGCGAGGCTGCCTGTGTCGATCGCGTGAAGCCCAGAAACAGGGTTTCTTAGTATTGACGGACATTGGCGGTGCACTTGGGTGACACATAGAAACCCAGTTTCTCTCAGAGGAAAACTGTGCGTTTGTAAAGGTCATGACGGCGTTGATGTAGCTAAAGTTTTCGTCAAGTTCGTCGATCGCGTCTAGCTCACTCGCTTCTTCTGCCGTCAGAGTGTCGTCTTTTTTCTTGTCGAGGAGCGTTTGCAGGCGATCGCCCAACGCTTCGGTAAATTTGAACAGGGTGAGGTTGTTGACCTGCTGTACTTGCAATCCGTTAGGGATGAGCGTTGAGGGTTTGAGAACGGTGGTCATGGTTGTAGCGCAATCTAAGGAGCAATGATGAGATCGTACCAGTTTACGCCTTGCTTCATGTCGATCGAACAACAAACACTCTGAGTTGTGTGAAGCAACGAAGAAGGGTGCAGGTTTCTCGGTATTCTTCCTGATTCTGTAACGAAATGTTTGTACAACCTAAAAGACACAGGACATCGTACCGAACACGTTAACTTGATGAGGTTTTCTGCATGAGTGATACAGTAATTCGCGTTGAGAACCTGAGCAAGAAGTATGTACTGAGCCACCAGCAGGAGGGGCAACAGTATAAGGCGCTGCGGGATGTGATTGCGGATGGTGCGAAGTCTTTGCTAAAAGCAGTTAACCCTTTAACTCAAAACTCAAAACTCAAAACTCAAAACTCTTCCCGTGAGGAGTTTTGGGCGCTGAAGGATGTGTCGTTTGAGATTAAGCAGGGCGACAGGGTTGGCATTATTGGGCGCAATGGGGCGGGAAAATCGACCTTGTTAAAGGTGTTGAGCCGCATTGTAGAACCAACGAGTGGCAGCATTAGCATTCGGGGACGGGTGGCGAGTTTGCTGGAGGTGGGGACGGGGTTTCACCCGGAGTTGACGGGACGGGAAAATGTTTACCTGAATGGTGCCATTTTGGGCATGGGGCGCGAAGAGATTAAACGCAAGTTTGATGAAATTGTGGCGTTTGCAGAAGTAGAAAAGTTTTTGGATACGCCTGTGAAGCGCTACTCCTCCGGAATGTATGTCCGTCTGGCGTTTGCAGTAGCTGCTCACATGGAGCCAGAGATTTTGATTGTGGATGAAGTGCTAGCAGTGGGAGATGTTCAGTTTCAAAAGAAGTGTTTGGGCAAGATGGAGGAAGTTGAGAAAGAAGGACGCACCGTATTATTCGTAAGCCACAACATGGCAACTGTTACCCACCTATGCAATAAAGGACTTTTTCTAGAGAAAGGTAAGTTATTGCTGCAAGAAAATATTAAAGCGTGTATTGATGCTTATGTGGATAAAGCGGGTGCCCGTCTAGGAAGGCTTTTAGACCATCAACGGGTAAAAGATTCATCCATTAAAGTAATTGCTGCCACCGTCAATGGTTCACCCAACGATCTGATTAATCTTAGTGCAACTGATAACTTGCTTGAGATTGAAATGGAAATTGTGGCCCAGCAATCATGTCGAATGACAATGGAAGTGATCTTGAAAGATCGGGAGGGAAATAGTTTGGCAGCATGTGTTCCTGGACATGTAGATGCAGAAAAATATATCTACAAAATTACTCCTGGGAATCATATGATGCGAAGCCAGATTAGTTTGCCCAAGCTTAATAAAGGTACGTTTAGGTTAGAGATATCACTAACCGAGCCAGGATTTCGAGAGTATGTTGGATTTCCTTTTGGAGTTGAGCTTCAAGTGGATGGCTTTTGCACTATTACAGGACACGTATTTGAGCAAAGTTTGACTGGTGCTGGCTTTCAAATTTTAGATGGTGTTATTGCAGTTAAGTCTGCTGAGATGCCTACTTATTCTTAACGTCCCTCCTTAACAACTTGAGTTTTATGGCAAAGTCACCTCGCTTCAACTACATCATTACTATTCATAATAAGCAGGATTTAATCAAAGAAGTCTTGACTTCTATTTTGATGTGCTGCCGTGACAACAGCCATATTTATCCTGTTTTAGATGGCTGCACCGATCAAACTGAATCTATTATTGATGATATTTCTGCAACTTTTTCCCATGTACCGATTACAAAGGTATATGCACCTGATGTGCATGAGATCCTTTCAATCAATGCCGGATTAAGAGCAGCCGACCAAGCAGGCGAGGGATATAATATTATTTTGCAAGATGATGTTATGCTACGCGATTTCATGTGGGAATCCAAAGTTTTGAAGCTATATCAGTGGACCGGAGAGAAATTGGGATTTGTTTCGTTCCGACTGGGCGCAAACTTTATCAAAGATGCAGCAACTTCCGAGAGTGTAGAGCCATTTACAGAGCAAGTTGAAAATGCGTATGGACATGGGTTGAAAACGGCGAGTGTTCTTCTGCCAGGGCAACTTACCTACCGCAGTATTGCCATTAAAAGTCCTGTTTGTATTCCATTCAAGCTAACTCAAGAAATTGGGCTATTAGACGATCGGCTTGCACCTTACATGTGCGATGACATTGAATATTCAATTCGCTGCCTCAAAGCTGGCTATCAGAATGCGGTGTTTGGGTTACGGTTTCAGTCGGATGTTGATTGGGGCAGCACAAGAACTAACCCAAGTCCTCAGCTTAATGAACTGGAGAAACGAAATATTAGGCTGATTAGAGAGTGGCACCATTCAACGATCGCAGATATTTGTACGAGAGAACAACCAACGGCTGTGGTTGAAGTGCCAGATACCAGCAGTGAGTTTGAGAAAACTCATGCAATAGAGGTTTGGGAGAAGAACTGTCAGCTACTGGATGAGTTTATTGATCGGCAATCGAAAGTTGATATTCTTAGTCGGGTAAAACAATCCTTGAAAAAATCTATAAGCTCTATGAGGAACGAATTCGCACATTAAAAATATTCAAGCCTGTTAGTTTTTTGTTGTAAAAACATTTTTGGAGATGAAGAGGACTAAGACTACTTAGCCTTGGAGATGATTATGAAGAAATATTTGGTTAGCTACGCTACCCCCGATCATCGAAAAAATCAAAGAAGATTGAATGAATCGGCATTGAATTTTGGAATTGACAATGCTATGCCTTACTCTTCCAAAAACCTGAAAGAGACGCTTTTCTATCAAGAGAATAAAGCGACTTTAACCCAAAAAAGGGGTTCTGGATATTGGTTATGGAAGCCTTACGTTATTTTGACCCATCTTGAAAAGATTCACAATAACGATTTGCTGATTTACTCAGATGTGGGTATTGAGATCATCAAAAATATTTCTCCTCTGGTGGATTTATGTATTTCTCAAGGAGGGATTCTTTTATTTAGAAATCATGAAAATCTGAATCGAACTTGGACAAAACGAGATTGCTTTGTTTCAATGGAGTGTGACGAGGAAAAATATCATAATAGTGAGCAAACAACTGCCTCTTTCCAGATCTATGTTAAAAACTCGTGGAGCCTAAGTTTTCTAAAAGAATATCTGCATTACTGCCAGATGGGCGATGTCATCACGGATTCTCCGAATACATTGGGGATGGATAATTTCTCTGATTTTATCGATCATCGTCATGATCAATCTGTCTTGTCTTTGTTAGCGGTGAAGCATGATATAGGACTTTTTAGAGATCCCTCTCAGTTTGGCAATCACAGGAAGTTGCCAGAACTAAGAGAGCAAGATGAGTGGCTTTCAAAGCCTTATAGCAATTTACCTTGTGCGATATCTCTATACCCTACCTTGTTGAACCATCATCGTGAACGACCCGTCAAGTTTGATCAAAGAGTAAAAGGTAAGCTCCGGAGACTTTATCACAAAGCTCAAAAGCTCTTGAGTAGATAATCCACTAATCAAGCTGTATAGGCTTTAACATTGGCTCTCCCGGCTTTGCGCTGATAAGACAACCTTATATCAAACTATCACTGGGTTTCAGCCGTCGATCGGGCGGCATTTTGTAGCCTTTCATACGATTTCAACCACAGATCCGGAAGAGCCTAACATTTAGCTTTCAACGCTTGCTTCGCTCTCTGTTCTCTAGCTCTACCAAATGCATAAATACTTCACAGGATCATCATGAATAAGCGCGCACTGATTACAGGAATTACAGGTCAAGATGGCTCTTACTTAAGTGAATTTTTACTGGAACGGGGCTACGAAGTGCATGGCATTATTCGCCGCACCTCCACCATCAATACCGATCGCATCGATCACCTTTACGAAGATCCCCATACCGAGGGAGCCCGCATGTTTCTGCACTATGGCGACCTCACCGATGGCACCACTCTGCGGCGCATTTTAGAAGACGTTAAACCGATCGAGATTTTCAACCTGGGTGCCCAATCTCATGTGCGCGTCAGCTTTGATTCGCCCGAATACACGGTCGATGCCGTCGGTATGGGAACCTTGCGGTTACTGGAAGCCGTGCGCGACTACCAGCAGCGCACCGGGATTCAAGTGCGCTTTTACCAGGCCGGCTCTTCCGAAATGTTTGGTTTAGTGCAGGCAGTCCCTCAATCGGAAACCACCCCCTTCTATCCCCGCAGTCCTTACGCCTGCGCCAAGGTATACGCCCACTGGCAAACCATCAACTATCGTGAATCTTATGGCTTGTTTGCCTGCAACGGCATTTTGTTCAACCACGAATCGCCTCGTCGGGGTGAAACTTTTGTGACGCGCAAAATTACCCGTGCTCTGGCTCGTATTGTGGCTGGGCAACAGAAAAAACTCTATATGGGCAACCTGGATGCCAAACGAGACTGGGGCTATGCCAAAGACTACATCAAAGCCATGTGGTTGATGCTGCAACAGGACGCACCGGACGATTATGTCGTTGCAACAGGCGAAACTCATTCGATTCGAGAGTTCCTGGACACGGCGTTTGGGTATGTCAATTTAGACTGGCATAGCTATGTAGAGTTTGACCAGCGCTACCTGCGCCCCGCCGAGGTAGAACTGTTGATTGGCGATCCAACCAAAGCAAAAACAAAACTAGGGTGGGAACCTTCTGTCACTTTTGAACAACTGGTTCAACTGATGGTAGAAGCTGATTTGAAAGCACTGGGATTGGTGCCGCTGAATGGTCATGTGGCTCAAGCTGTATCAGATACAGCGACGGTTCGTCAGACGATCGGTAGCTCATTGTCTTGACGGCTGAATTGACAATAAAGAGGTAGTTACAATGACGATCGCAGCGTTGGATCTCAAAGACAAGCGCATCCTGGTAACGGGTGGAGCAGGCTTTTTAGGGAAACAGGTGATCAAGCAACTGCAACTGGCTGGAGCCGATCTCAATCGGGTGACGGTGACGCGATCGCGAGAGCATGATCTGCGCCAGATGACTGCCTGTCAGCAAGTGGTTAATCATCAAGATATTGTGATTCACTTAGCGGCGCATGTGGGTGGTATTGGGCTAAACCGGGAAAAACCCGCTGAGTTGTTTTATGACAACCTGATGATGGGCACTCAGTTGATTCATGCGGCGTATGAAGCTGGTGTGCAAAAGTTTGTCTGTGTTGGCACCATTTGCGCCTATCCGAAATTCACTCCTGTGCCATTTAAGGAAGATGATTTGTGGGATGGTTATCCCGAAGAAACCAATGCGCCCTATGGGATTGCCAAGAAAGCCTTACTGGTTCAGCTTCAAGCCTATCGCCAACAGTATGGGTTGGACGGGGTTTATTTGCTGCCCGTCAATCTCTATGGACCAGAGGACAACTTTGATCCACGCAGTTCCCATGTAATTCCGGCTCTGATTCACAAAGTTCATGAGGCACAGCAACAGGGCGATGATTCCCTTAGCGTCTGGGGTGATGGCAGCCCGACAAGAGAGTTCCTGTATGCCGAAGATGCGGCTCGTGGCATTGTGATGGCAACCCAGTCTTACAGCGATCCTGACCCTGTAAATCTGGGTACGGGCTACGAAATTACCATCAAAGACCTGGTTGAACTCATTTGCGACCTGATGGAATTTAAAGGCAAACTAATCTGGGAAACCGATCAGCCTAATGGACAGCCCCGTCGATGCTTGGACACAGAACGCGCTAAGCGTGCCTTCGGCTTCAGTGCCCAAATCGATTTTCATCGGGGTTTGAAAAACACGATCGCTTGGTATCGGCAATACGCTACTTCAACTGAAAAAGCTGTCTAGTTTTTTGGATGATATGTCTCCAGGTAAACTTTCAGGATTTGATTTTTTACGAGCTATCTTTTCTGTAATCGTAGTTGCCGTTCACTCAAACGTACTTGTTTTTCTCACTGGAAAGTTGCAGCTAACTACCAATCGCCGACATTTTCAATCTTAATGTTGGCTATCTTGCAGTCCCCATATTCTTCCAGCTTTCCTTATTCCTATTCTTTCTGAAGAGCGAGAATGAGCCTCGGTATTTTCTAAAGAAACGATTGGCTAAGTTAGTTTATCTATACTTATTCTGGGTAATTCTAAAACTGGTATTTGATGCAGTTGTGCTTCGCAAAACAGATAAACTTATAGAGGAATTCTCATCTGGAGAGAACTTTATATCTTTTGTGATTAGCGGTGGAAGTTCTGCTTTCTACTTCTTTTTCTCTCTGCTATTTTTGACCGCATTGGCTGAAGGTTTTAGATTAGCGCTTTCCAGAATAAAAAGTGACTTATCAAAAGACAGAGTTAGATATTTTTGCTTAATTAACTCGTGTATTTTAGTATTCTCTTTTCCAGTGATTGTTGCTATGACAGGGAATCATAATTGGCTAACAGCCATTGGAAATCCCTTATGTTTCCTGTCCTTTATCTTCACAGCCTCTATTAGTCAACAAGAATTTAGCAAAGGAGGTATCAACCTTTCAAAGAAATCATTCAAGCTTAAGCTATGGACATTAGCATTTTTGTTTCTGGTTTTCACCTTGTTAGAGTGGATCTTTTACACAAAATTTCCTCACTATGCCAGAGTTTCTCTAGTGTTTGGCTCCTGGCTTTTACTATATTCAGCTCTTCTTTCCACTCAAAAAGTACCAAAGCTTATTAGGTTTCTCTCTGGCTGCTCGCTTGGCATATACGGATTCCATGTGTTCATTTTGGATATTACTCCTTCATTTGAATCATTTTCAGAAGTTCTTCCTGGCTCGGGTCCGCTGATTAGATTTGCCATTGGTCTATTTGGATCTATTGCTCTAACATTAATTTTGAGACGAGTCAAGATACTCAAAACTGTCCTTTGAAATGATTACTAACCGCTCACATTATTCTCAATTAATTGAGGTAATAAACGTTTTACATGCAAACGGAACCAAGCTTTATTAAAATTTACAAAGCTGTATATTTTCTACACAAACCATCCGGTTCTTGTACGATAGCATAGAAGATTATAGTAGGAATACAGAGACAGTCGAATTGTCTTACAACGAGATTTCTATGAGCAGTCCCAGGTTTACTTTTTGTATTCCCAACCTAAATAAGATTCAATATCTTCCAGCCTGTATCGAAAGTATGCTGGCTCAAGACTGTGAAGACTGGAAATGCATTTTTGTGGATGGCTACTCCACCGATGGCAGTTGGGAATATATGCAGCAGTTTGCCTCCGATCCACGATTTTCGATTCGACGGGGAATCAAGCAGGGAATGTATGCAGACTGGAACGAATGTTTAAAGCATGTGGATACAGAATACTTTTACTTTTTGACCAGTGATGACACTTGCTTTCCAGAATTAGTTTCTACAACAGTCAACGCTTTAGATGCTTATCCCGATGTGGATGTTTG
>Ga0163155_10001769_pt1 | contig 25396 bp, 26 predicted proteins | sample OliLakLV19SP4G1_FD_148611 | JGI IMG/M metagenome (GOLD analysis project Ga0163155, IMG submission 148611) | Freshwater microbial mat bacterial communities from Lake Vanda, McMurdo Dry Valleys, Antarctica - Oligotrophic Lake LV.19.SP4.G1 | ecosystem: Environmental > Aquatic > Freshwater > Lake >... | reverse complement strand
AGGTTTCGCGCCCGATCGCCCGGGAAAACCCGGAGACGGTCGCCACGGATGACGCTCTTTTAGGTTGCGGTCGATCCTCAACAGGCCGCTGCCGAACCCAAGGACCGCATCAGTGGGTGTTCGAGAGCATTACCGGGGGTCCTTTGGGAGAAAAAAGTGCGTTTGAATTTCCTATACTCCTGCTCTTTCGCCATAGGGGGCTGGAGCGGTTCTTCCGGACGGGGAGCAAGGCGGGAATCCAGGCGGCTCATGCGGACCGCCTGTTGCCCCTCACTCTTGACGGCCACCGCCTTGATGCCCGGTTGCTGCACCGCGGTCCAGATCGCGCGGGCATCGGCCGCGTCGTTCTTGTTCCTGAGCACGAAGGGCTTGACCATCCGCGCCGACAGTCACTTCACTTCGTGCCCCAGCTTCTGCAACTCGCGCGCCCAATGCTGCGAGCCACCACACGCTTCCATGCCCATCAGGCACGGCGCGCGGTTCGCGAAGTGCTCGAGAAACTTCACCCGCTTCAGCTGCACACTGACCATCTCGCCGCTCTCGATCTCGACCCAGTGCAGTTGAAAGACACGCTTTGCGATATCAATGCCCACCACCGTATGCGTCATCTCGGACCCTCCGGTTGCCTGCAAAGATCGTCTCTTGCACCTCAGGCACTTCGATGCCGTCGGCACCGGCGGCTCCGCTTCACTCCGACTCCGCCCTACGACTCCACCCATGCCTCAGCAAGGTGGGAGGCGTCCATACCATTTACTATCCGCCGCCATGAACAATCGGCGCGTGGCCAACGCCGACACGCCGAAGTCGGTGAGAGGAGTAGATATGGAGCCGATCCTAGAGACTGGCCGACGCGCGAGGTGGGTATCGGAAAAATGCCGCACCGCCTTGAGCCTGGCAAAAGGAGAGTGCGGGGGATCGTATGGTGACGCGGTGTTGATCTTGACTGCGGCATTGTCTGCAATGGCCGCAGAGGCGTGGCCGGGGGTCATTGGCATTGATCGGCGCCGATTTATTGAGTTGCTAGTTCGATTCGCGCCGGACCGGGCGCTCGTGACGCGAGTGAGCATTCCTGTGCTTTGCGAGGAATTGCTGATGTCCGGTCAGACTCTGGAGCTGACGGCCATTAGCAAGCAGGTTCTCGAACCCTCAAGCTTGGTTGTCGTTGGAGAAGATATTGACCAGTCTGAAGAGCTCGTGCTGTCGACAGTTGGCTCGATTGAAACTGCGTTCCTGCGAAAATTTAGTTATGCCAGTGTTTTGTACACGGAGGTTCGTTCTGGGTATGTACATGAGTGTCACCCTTCGGAGAGGGCCACGTCGCAGCCGATGACGCACAAGACCGATGTGGCCGTAAGCTATTCCAATTTGCTGATTGAAATAGAGGATAGGGTGCGGCGGCAGATTCATTTCCATTTGGAATGGTTGGGAGAAACCGCCCTGGAAATTGCTCGGAGGCTCGATGAGTACCACGTTGGATTTGTGCGACCAGAGAAATGGTGGGTGGATGGGGGCGAAGGATGATGCAGAGGGTCTGCTCCGGCGGCACGCACAGCACTGTGTTCCGGGGTATTCGACGAGTAAAGTGATCGACCTATGCGCACAACGTTCGAAGTTCCACCGACGATCGACGCAGTAGTTGAGAGATTTGACGGAGCCACCGCGCCATTCGACGAGCACGAGGTCAGGCAAGCGCTCTTTGCCGCGCGTGGCAATTTGGCTAACCCGACGGACTCAGAAAATCTGGGTGCGTGGGCTGAAGTCTTGGCTTTTTCCCTGATGGGCAATGAGAGACGGACAAGTCCGTGGAAAACTTATTTTGGCCCCGTCACCTCTGGCACAAGTCAAGACGGAGGCTCGTTTTGTTCGCCCGATATAGTTGATACGCCTGCTGAGGTGTTACAGCACTGGACGCAACGTGCGAAGAGCACCAATCATCCGGTGCTTAAGGCTCGCTACGCTGATCTGGCGTGGGACATGAGCCGCGCCATCTCGAAAACAGACCCCGATCCCGAAATGGCGCGAATTGCCGTGGGCGCGTACTTGGCATCGGTTGAGGCGAACGTTAGGCCCGATGCCCACGACCGGTTTCGTGCGGCTCTGCGTGCGCTCGATTTGGCGGAGATGATCCGCGATCCAGCCAAGGTGGAATTGGCCAAGAACGCATTGCTTGAGCTGCATCGCGAGGCGGTCGCGTCTGATAGCGGGCTATGGTGGATTGCTGTTGATCGACTGATGAATGATAAGCACATCGGTATTGCCGATGCGGAGAGAGATCAACTGATTGGTGACTTGGAAGGAATCGTCTCTCGACGGTCCAGCACTTCGGATCCTGCTGTGTTTGACCCGCACGCGACGGAGAGTGCGGCACAACGGCTCATCAAGTATTACTGGAAAGTCGGCAAAGGTGACGACGCCAAGCGTCTGCATGGAATTGTCGCACGCACTTTTGAGCACTTTGCATCATTGGGCGACGCGATGATCGCGTCGTCCGTTCTTCAGACCGCCGTCAATGCGTACCAAGACGCCGGACTTCGGAAGGACAGCAAGCGGGTTCGCATCGCTATGGAAGAGAAGATCGCTGAATCGCTTGAGCAGATGGTTCCAATCGTCGTCGAGCGATCCATTTCCAAAGACGACATGGAGAATTTTCTCCAATCTGTCATGACGCCGAACCTGAGCGGAACGTTTACTAGAATTGCGGCAGAGTTTCTTCAAAGCCGCAGTGAGTTGGAAAAGCTGGTTGCCAAATCACTACAACAAGCGCCATTGATGGCGACCATAAGCCAGTCAATTATCGCCGACAATCATGTGGCAGCTAGAATCGGCTCCGTTCTTGATGATCCTTTGGGGCGTCTGATTCGGCAGTCGGCTGACGTGACCGGTCTATCTGATAGCTGGCTCATCGAGGCGCTCGACCGGGCGATAGAGGTTCACGGCGTCACGCCCGCTCACTTTGCGACCTGGGCGGCGCGCAGCGGTTTGTTTGAAAACCTGACGCTCCTGAAGGAAGGGATCACGGCATGGTACGATAAGGACTTTGTTAAGACCGTGCACGTTCTCGTCCCACAGGTGGAAACGGGGTTGCGCGGGATCGTATCGAAGCTGGGCAAGCCGGTTACAAAGCCGCATTCGACCTGTGCCGGTATCAGCGTGGCGATCGGTATGGGCGACATACTCTACTCAAAGGAAATAACCGACGCGCTGGGTCCGGACCTTACGCTTTACTTCTTGTCGATGTATTCGGACCCGCGCGGATTTAATCTTCGCAACAGTGTTGCGCACGGACTGCTGGAGGCGGATCAAATCCGTTTGCCGCTCGCATCGAGAGTCGTACACACGCTTCTGATCCTTGGAATCTGGGAGCAACTTTCGAAAGCGCGAAGCGGCGCCCCGACTGCACCCGATTAAAAAAAGCTGAGGTGGGGGGGTTGGTCGCCTGCAAGCGTCACCGTATTTGTGTGGGTCGGTATTCAGCCCGGATTGATAAGGGGCGTTCTTGAATGGCGAAAAGTGGGGCCCAATTGAGACCCAGAGCCTTCACGAAGATGGGACCCAGAGCGGAGCTGTGCTAGTAATATCTAGGAAATCAATGGTCGGGGTGACCGGATTTGAACCTGCGACCAATACGTCCCGCACATGCGAAAAGTGCAAGCAAAACAGTGAGGTAGGTGAGCAGAAGGGCGCAGCGACCACCATCGAGGATCAAGGACTTACTGAAGATCGCGTGCCAACTGCGTGCCAGTGTGACGAACTGCCTGATTAACGAAGGCGAGGGTGTTTTGGTACGCCGTTGCCGAGTCGAGCGCGCTCATTCTTCGGCTCGTTGAAAACCGTTAGTGCGGGCACGACGATGGAGCGGATGGGCTTTCGCTACATCGCTCGTCGCATAGATAGTTGGGTGAAATCACTGAAGGCTTGTCGACCGTACTTCGCCTCAGATTCCTGATTGCGAGACGTTCACGCTGGGGTTCAAAAGCTCAATTCGCGGAATGACTCGGTCCGCGGCTACCTGAAACTCTTCCAGAAGCTGCTGCACTAGAATGACTTCATGGTAACGACAACCACCAACGAGGGCCGCTGCTGCGATGCCGTGCTGCGCATCCTCGAAGCGGAGCATGCCGAGCAGCGCCGTGAGGTCGTGCGCGACACGCCGTCGCAGCCTGGCATCGATATCACTTTTTTTATAGGCAGCCAGCACTACGCCCTCGAGCACACCCTCATCGAGCCGTTCCCTGGAAATCAACGCGATAACTTGTTGTTCGGCGAAGTTTTTGATCCGACGTTTGAAACAAGCATTGTGGACCTCCTGAAGCCCGACCTAGCGTACACGATCACTGTAAACGTCAACGCGTTCGGAGAATTTTCGGGCACGCGACTTTCTGGGGTCCGCAGAGCTCTCCTTGAATGGGCTCGCGGAGCCGTCCTGCGGCTACCGGTGCCGCCGCGCGGGAAGGGGCCCACAGAGACTCGTATCCACGCCGACAAACCCGAGGCGCCGGTTCGTGTGACGCTTGCATGCCACCACTGCACAGGACCGGGCGGCCGCTTGTTGCCGGGCCGCTTTGTCCCTCAGGATATCGAGAGACTGCGACACGCCCGCCTGCTGAGCGCCCTTCGCGGCAAGGCACCGAAACTCCACGCGGCGCGCACCGGCAATACGCGGACCGTCCTCATTGTTGAGAACCAGGATGTCGCCATCACCAATGCGGGCCTGGTTAGCGAAGCCTTCGACCAGCAGTGCGAACAGGTACAGCACCCACCCGACGATATCTACCTGGTGGACACGCGAGGCAACGGCAAATTTCACGTCACGCAGGTGCGCCGCGCACGTCGCGCGTGCCTGCGGTTGGGCGAGAAGTTGGGCGACTGGCAATACATGGCGGCCGAGCTCCAGGAACTTTAGATCTGCTTGCTGGAATTGGCCGCGTGCTTGTTAAAAGTGATCAAACCGCTGTCCGAAATCCAAGTTGCAGAGTCCGCCAAGCCAGTAGCGTAGATGCTTAGGATGCTCCTCTGATTGTGCCGGCGTCCTCAAGGCTCGTACCGGATCGCAGGTTCGGCAGAAAAAGCGTGAACACGCCAGCAAGAATCAGTGATGGAACAACAGTCACGGTGAACGCGAACTGCCAGCCACGACCCTCGACGAGTTCAGCGACCAAGAGTGGGTAGATCGCAAATCCGACGTTGATTCCGACGCCTGCGACGACAGCTACTGCGGTGGCGCGGATCCGTGTCGGAAAGATCTCGGCGATGAAGGCCGTCAACACGGCTGCAGTGCCGTAGAAGAAAACGGCCGTCAAGCCAAACCAGATCATGTTTCCGTAGTAGCCCTGGTCAAGCCAGATCACACCGAGTACCGCGAGAGCGCCGGTCCACGTCCAGATGATCACGGTGTTTCGGCGAGTCGTCAGGAACTCGCCGACCAACGCCGCTGCGACGTAACCTAGGAAGCCTATGCCGTAGGAGATACCAACGAGAATCGTGGCGTCCTCTGGAGTGTAGTTTCGGACCTGCTGAAAGAAAGTCGGGAAGTAGAATGCAGTGCCCGCATACGCTCCCCCAAACATGAAGAAGGCGAGCCAACCTAGGATTGCGCGCCTTCTGTAGGCGCCGAGAAAAAGCGATGTGATGCGACTCGCAGCGGATTCGTTCGGCGCCATGATGTTTTCTTGCTTGGAAGCCTCGAAAACACGACTTTCCGGGAGGAATCGTCCGAGTATCAGGGCGAGCGGCACAACTGCCAGTGCCGGCAGAAACATGTAGCGCCAGCCGTAGTTCTGCATTATCGGCGTGGCGAGCATCGAGGAAAGAAACCAGCCGAGCGGATACCCGCACTGTAATAGTCCGGACAGCAATCCGCGAAAGCGGGCCGGCGCCGTTTCGACCACCATGGCGTTGGTGATAGGGACGAGACCACTCGATAGAGCGAACGCGAGGCAGCGCAGTACCGCGAGCGTCTCCAGGTTTGGTGAAAATCCCTGCAGCCCCACCAGTAAAGCGGAGCCTGCGAGACAACCCGTGAATGTGGCGCGGCGCCCGTAGCGATCTGCCAGCAGGCCGACCAAAACCACAGACACGGCGGCTAGGATGAACGCAGCGGAGAGAATTTGACCGATCGTTACGAGTCCGATATCGAACTCGGCCATGATCGCCGGCACGGCATAGCCGAAGAAGGACTGGTCCATGTTGGTGAGAATCCAACCCAGCAGGCAGATAAAGAATACCCGACGCCCATAGCTGTCGAACCGATTGGTGTCTGGCGAATTGACGTCGCTAGTTCGCGCGGCATCCATGTCACGTGTCAATCATTTTTTTCTGCACCCACTGCCGAGTCGAGTAACTTGGCAACGAATTCATCGCGGAATTGGCGCATATGGGCGCTGTCAGCCGCGTCGGGTTCGAAGGACTCGATGTCTGCTGTATGCAAAAGTCCCTTGTCATCCAGCAGACGTTCCAAGATCTGCATTCGATGCCGAGTTACATAGAGTTCTTCGGCGAGGTTCATCACCACTTGCATGATTCGATCGGACATCGGATCACCCAGAAAGCTTGGCTGTGGCATCGTAGCTTCTCCTCAAGCTCAAGCGTGTTAGGAAAGCCGCGCGAGCTCGCGCGGCATGGAATAAAGGCACTCACTTCCGTTCGGTGTAATCAACATGGTTTGCTCGAAGTAGATTCCGCCGAAGCCGAGTTCGCACACCTCCAGATCCATGTTTACAACCATCCCCGCTTCCAGTGTAAAGGTGGTGAAGCCGCGGCCGTCGCCCGGAAGTTCAAGATGATCCAGTCCGAGGCCATGTACGAACGCGTGCCGGAAATGAGGGATGCCGAGGTCCCGGACGGTACGGATCGCACGCTCGCGCAGCGCGGCGGTGGCAATGCCGGGCCGCATGTCGGCGTAGCATTCCGAAGCAGCGGTGCTAACGGCGTGCCAATAAACTTCGAGCTTCCTTGACGGCGTTCCCACAACCGCGGTGCGTTGCGCGTCACCGAAATATCGCTGATACGTCAGCATGGCATCGAGGCAGATGGGTTGTTCCGCCGGCACCGGGTAGTCCTGGTTCGCCCACAGACCCATGCTCTTGCGGCCGGCTCCTACGAAGAATGAAGCCGGTGAACAATCGTTCCGAGCGGCCTCCACGCAGTAGTGGCGCCGCACTTCGCTCCACAGAGTGCCTTCGTGGATGCACTCGAGCGTGGAGACGATGCAATGCTGGTTTCGACGAGCTGCTTCACGCATCAGGGCGAGTTCATCCGCGGTCTTGATCTGCCGGGCGTAAATCAGATCAGGCAGCGCATCGAGGCCGCGAAGTTCCGGGAGTTTCGCACAACAGACATCTCTAAAGCGGAGATCATCAAAACCGACACGTGCTGTGGCAAGTCCGAGCGCGCGTAGCGACTCACATGCTGACTCAGGGCAACTGGAGGCTGCGCTTTCGGACCAGCGAGTTTCTGTTTCCAGCACCTGCTGTTCCACAGGGTTGAGTTCGACTCCTTCGACCGCGGCGTAGTGCGGAAACGTTCGTCCGTCTACAGCCGCGAAGTAGGGGCGGACAACAGGCATCCACGTCGGGCTTTCGGCAAGGTTCGTGAGCTCGACGTCGTGGACAATCAGTGTGGCCGGTAGATTCGGATCTCGTGGCAGAATGGCGCAAGCCGCCCAAGGCATATCAAAGAGCCAATCTGATTGGTAGCCGCTCAGATAGTAAACGTGCTTTGGAAGTACGCAAACCCAAGCGTCGATCCCTTCGGCCGTCATTCGTTGCCGGCTGCGGTCGAGGTTTAGCAGCACGGCATTACTTCCAGGCGGAGTCGTACAGATGAGCGTCGATCAGCGCCTGAGCATTGGGATGTTCTACATAGTCGATTCCGAGTCGACCGTGCGCGTAGACGAGATTCACGTTGCCGTTCTTCGAGACGACCGGACCATGTGCGATGCCGGGCGGACGGCACAGAAAGGCACCTTCTGACATCGTATACCCCGGCTGACCCGCGATATCGGCAATGCGCACATCGCCGCACAAGCAGTAGTTCTCTTCATAGACCGGGTGAACTTCCATGCCGGGCATGAACCAACCGGGTAACAGACCAGCGAGGTGAGTGGTTCCCCCAGTCACAGGGTCAACTCGCAGCATCTTGACGCAGATACCGGTCCGGAACTCGGTGCTCGGATCCGACGCCTTGAGTGGGTCGATCCAGTTCAGAGAGAAGCTGTCCACAAGTGCGATAGCCGCCGGCGCGAGTGTCGGCACCGATGTGGCGCGGAATGATGGCGCGCCGTTCGCGATCACCAGTACTGTTGCCCCACTTGGGGATTGCCATCGACCCATGGGGCTGCCCGGCGGGTGATAGCAATACCCACCCGGCGGCAACGTGGTGTCTCCGAGATGGAGGCGGCCGACCAGCACAAAGCACTGCAGTTCGACGTCCGGCGCAACCGTCACCCGCGAGTCGAAGCCGGCCGGGAGTTCGATCACGCCCGTCATCGCACCGTTCTGAGGATCCTCGGACAGGGTTCTCAGCTGAGCGCCGCCGGGGAGCCCGACGGGCTCCCACGGCTGCGCTGCCACACTGTAGATACTCAAGTTCTCGACGTGCGGCTTGGCCATGACGGTCTACGGCTGATAACGGAACGTTACAGACCAGGTTCGCGGCTCCGCCATCCACAATACGCCACCATCGATGACGGCGCCGGTGTCAGCCCATTCTTTGTCGGTTAGGTTGCGACCTCCTAACGAGATCTCGAGCTTTTCATCTGCCGTGCGGTAACCGAATCGGGCATCTACGAGTTCATGGGCCTTCTGAACGGCGAACGGCTCGTTAAACGTCGCAAAGTAGATCTTCCCCTTGTACGCAACGTTGGTACCAATGAACCATTCGGCACCGCTGGCGACCGGTATATTCCAGTCGAGCCCAATCTTCCCGCTGACGTCCGGCACGAACGGCAGCTTTTTGCCAACCGGTGGAACCAACGGATCGGTGGCGTCAGCTTTGGTCACCTTGCCATCGAGGGTCGAGACGAAGCCTGACAGCGTCAAGTCCGCAGTCAATGCTGCCGTCAGTTCCAGCTCAATACCCTTGATCTCCGCATCGACGCTACGTGCGACAAAGCCGAGTGTCGCCGGATTGAACGAATTGAGCTGCCTGTCAGTATAGTCGGAGAAGAATGCAGCGCCGTTCAGTACGACGCGACCGTCGAGCCATTCTGTCTTGGCGCCGATCTCGTAGGCCCGTACGTTCTCGGGACGGACGATCTCCTGCGTGATGTCCGTGAGGTTCTGCGGAAAGCCTTGGAAGCCCCCGGCTTTGTATCCCTCTGTTGCGGTCGCGTAGATCAGAGCTCGATCGTTCAGGCGATAGTCGATTCCGATCTTCGGCGAGAAGTTGTTGAAGTCCGCCTTCAGGTCTGACACTGAGAATGTACCGCCGATGCCGATGTAGTCGCCATCTATGGTCTTCTTGTCCTGAGTGTAGCGACCGCCAAAAGTAATGCGTGTGCGGTCGAGGATCTGGTAGGTGCCTTCGCCGTACAGTGCGTAACTCTTGGTGCTTTGTACATAGTCAGCAAGGAACAGAAATACGTCAACGTTGTGGAACTTTTCGTCTAAATAGAACAGCCCGATCGCGTAGTCGAATGCGCCGTCCCCCGAAGATGCGAGCTGGAACTCCTGCGTAAACTGCCGATGATCAAGCACTCGATAAAGGTCGAGATTCGCGGGGCGACCACCGAGATCGGAATAGAATTCGTTATCAAAGCGACGATACGCTGACACCGACTTGAACTCACCGAGACCGGTTTGCCAAGCCAGGATGTTCGACGCCCCCCATCCATTGAAGACGTTCTTGTCGCGCACATCAGCGCCAGTTCGATACGGATCCCCGTAGAGGAATTCGTACCCGCCCGGCAGTGCTCCGTTCGCGGCTGGCTGAATCGCCGACGGCGTCTGAATGCCGGACCGGTCACGCGCACCGTCCAAGGCCACATCCAGCATCAGGTTGTCAGCGATGGCGTAACGCAGTGACAGTCGAGCCGCCTGTCGATCGATCCGATTGACTTCGTCACCATTGTCGACGCGCGTCATATACCCGTCGCGGTCTCTAGCCACCGCTTCAATCTTGACACCCACCTTGTCCTCGATCAGCGGCGCGCTGTATGCGGCGCGTAGGTCCAGGCGATCAAAGGTTCCCACCGTTACGTCACCGACGAAGCGGGTTTCGGTGAGCGACGGCTTGCGCGTGACGAACTTCAATGCGCCGCCCGATGAGTTTCGACCATAGAGCGTACCCTGCGGTCCGCGCAGCACTTCAACGCGTTCAAAGTCTATGAGATCCACCAAGGCTCCTTGCGAGCGGGCCATGTAGACATCGTCAACATAGGTTGCGACGCCCTGCTCGGCCACTGGTGTGGAGTCATCCTGTCCGACGCCCCGGATGAAAGGTGCCGAACTGTTGGCGGTCGTCTGGTTCTTGAAGGCGATCAAATTGGGAACAGAGAAGCTCATGTCGCGCAAATCACGAAACTGCTGGCGCTCCATGGCCGCTTCTGTCACCGCCGACACGGCTACGGGAATATCTTGAATGCTTTCGTTGCGCTTACGGGCGGTGACGACAATCTCCTCGAGCGCTCCGCTCTCTCGAGGTGTCTGGGCGACCGAGACCAGCGATACGCTGACGGACAGCGCCCCACAGACCACCGCCATCAAACCGGGTCGAAACTGGAATTCTATCTTGTGCATGACTTTGCTATCCCCTGGAAATGCGATCGTGAATAAGCTCGCCAAACGGACTCGGGCATAAACGAAACCAGCCGACCAGCCGGCTCGAGTCTCAAGGACAGCGGCTTCTAAGCGCGGTGTCGGAGAGTATAAGTTGCGACTATATTGCACTCTGCAGACCAAAACAATACGATCGGCTTGTTCGTCAATACGAAGTTTCCACAGGGGCTGCATATGGAATCGATAGTTCGGACCTCCTGCGATGAGCGAGCCAAGCTCGATTTTGTTGAGGCCCTTATGCGGTACAACTCCACAGGCATTGGAAGAGCGATGACCGCGCATTTCCACGCTCAAGAATCGCGCCTGCCATCAGCGAAGCCTAGCGTTGATGAGATTGCGGAGGTCATGGAGCCCAGTGCGGCGTATCAATTTGGGGCGTTCTTCGAGTTTCACAATCACGCCCGACTGTTTCGCACACTACTGGGCTCTATCGGCCGACAGAAAGAAGCGGTTCGCGCGTGGTTAGACGCAGTCAATCAGCCAGGATCACTGGGTTCCGTAGAGCTGAATCCAGATCTGCCGCCGCCGAGCTATTATCGAAGCATCGATATCCACACCCAACCGGGCAACTACCATGCTGAGTTTGCGGGGGTGCTGTATCACACAATGATCGGTCCCTTTTTGGTTCACAGAGATGATCACGACGAGATGGGTTGGGCGTTGGCTCGCGGAGTGCCAAATCGCGACTATCGACGAATCGTTGATCTCGGTTGTGGCGTGGGTAAAAGCACGCTTCCCTACGCCGATCTGTATCCAGGCGCCGAGTTGATTGGAGTCGACTACGCCGCGGCGATGCTCAAGTACGGCCATCGACTTGCGGAGTCGCGCGGCAAGCGCGTGCGATTCCTTCAGCGTTATGCCGAGGATACGCAACTGCCTGATGCGAGCGCCGATCTGGTCGTTGCCATTTGGCTTTTTCATGAGATGCCACGAAAGGCACGCGACGCAACAGTTCGGGAAGCGCTGCGCATCCTTCGTCCAGGCGGTGTGTTCGCGATTATGGAATCGCCGCCGTATCGAGATCTACGGGAGACCTATAGTCCTCTGTCCGCCTTCCTTATCGACTCCACCGGTCGACGGATGAGCGATCCGTATATCCCGGAGTTCTTCAAGTCAGATCGGGTCGAGATGTTCGAGCGCAGCGGATTCGTCTCTGTGCGCGATGTTCCGTTGCCAAACGAGCTGACAGGTTGGGGGTCGGGCGAAAGCTATTTCTTTGGCGCTTATCCGTGGTGGATGACCATCGGAGAGAAGCAGGGGCATGGCTAAATTGGACACGACAGAAGGAGGCCGTATGGATGCGATGGAAGCGCGGTTCAAAGCCGTGTGTTTGAAGTTGTGGGGCCCGCAAGGCGGTGAAGAAACCTATCAGTGGATCAAGAAGACCCGACCCGCGTATTTCCATTCGCTGGCGATACAGGCTATGACGCCGATTTGGGAGTCTGAGCGATTGGATCTGAAGACCAAGATACTTTGCTGTATCGGTGTTTTCACGGCGCTAAACCGTACTGAGGTTGAGTTCTTCATGAAGATGGCGGCCTATCATGGGATTCCTCACGAAGAGGTTGAAGAGATTCTGTTGTTGACGGGGCTGGAGGCGGGCTTCCCGGCGGCTGAAATGGCGGTTCAGTACCTCTCGAAGGCCTACGAACCTGCGGCCGGGAAGTAGTTCATGAGCCGGAGTCACGTGGAATACGCGACGTTGGGTGAGGCGGTGGGGGAACCGTGGCAGATCGACGGCGTTACCACCGGTGCACGTTTCTCCCGGCTAAGTACCGATGCCGTTACAGGCGCAGAATCGCGGTATTTGCGGATCCCTTCGCGCTGGCACTGGCCCACTCCCGGCTCGTTCGAGTCTGAGCTCGAGCTACTGATCCTCCGTGGCGAGTTGCAGTGGGGACCTACGACTCTCAAGGCCGGGGACTATGCGGTCTACGAACCGCGCACCGTGATCCCCGTACTCGATAGCGAGACTGGTTGTGAGCTGGTGTGGATGTCTGCCAGCCCGTGCAACTGGATGCCGAGCGGGCGGGCGGAACCGATGTGGCGTGAGCAACCGATACACATCCCCGCCTTGCCGTGGCTGCCGCCGCCGTCGTTTGAAGGACGCACTTCTGCGGAGACGGGGCCAGGGTTGGGAGTGAAGTTTCTGCGCGAGCATCCCGTGACCGGCGCATATACGTTGCTGACGCGCCATGGACCTGCCTGGTCGGACCCGAGACTGGAGTCGCACGATACTTGGGAAGAGCTGCTTTTGCTGGAGGGCGAATTCCTGATGGGCAACACGGGCGTCGTGACGGCCGGAACGTACATATTCAGACCAGGGCTACGACCACATGGCCCTCAAGCTACCGGTCCCGGGGCCACTTGGTTCTGCCGGGGAGAGCGTCGAATCGATTTCCAGTTCGAATCCCCTGCATGGGCCGCAGAGCGTAGCCGCCGCTATCTCGCGAGCGGCGTCACCGCGCGTCCGCTGCAACAGCCTTGGGGGGCGATCACTTGAACACTCCGCATGCGGCAAAGGGTTATACGCGTCCGTTTACGCCTCTGGGTCAGGCGTCCATGGTGGCGCCGCTGCCGTGGCGGTTCGCCGGGGATCTGCTGGTGATCCATTTCCGCACCGATCCAAAGGCGTTGTCCTCGTTGCTGCCCGCGCCGTTGCAGGCTGCGGATGACAGCGGCGAGGCGTTCCTGTGGACGCCGCACCTGCGCTGCTACCCGGAGAGCATGACGCCTGCGGAGATGGGTCCCGCACGGACACATTACAACGTTTGCGTTATCGGCGTGCCGTGCCTGCTCAACGGCACTCGAACGATGTATTCCGCATTCCAGTGGGGTGACCGTGACTGGCTCGTCGCACTCAGCTGGTTTCTCGGCGCATGTTCGAAGCTCGCGACCATCGAGCAAAGCGGTTTGCATCCCCTGATGCCTGGCGGCGAACAGAGCGCGGTGCTGGGCAGTACCGTGCGGCGCACAGTCTCCCGCCATGGTGAAAAGCTAGTAGACATTGCCTTTGCCCCGGGACGAACGTTGCCGTCGTCCGGCATGGACTTCTACACGCGGCACCTTCCGCTGACCTGTGAACGCCATTTTCCGGACTGCCATGTGCCGCCGCGCGGCCGCCCGCTCGTGCACGACCTCACCCAGATGGTCATGACCGATACGAGCTTCGGCGAGATCCTGCAGGGTCCAGCAACGCTTAAGTTTTTTGAAGCCGACAATGAAGAGCTGCTACCGATTCAGCCGCGCGAAGTTTACGGCGGCTACTGGATGCCCATGGGATTTCGTCTGCACGGTGTGCGCGTCATCCACGACTATCTGACTTGAGGGGAAGACCGATGCCGAAGATACGTGTTGATGGCGTGGACCTTTGGTACCAACTGCGGGGCGAGGGTGAGATTCCACTAGTGATGATTGGCGGCTTCGCGCTCGTAGACAAACAGTTTCAGTTCTGTGATCCGCACCTTCTGCCGCATCATCGCATCCTGCATTGGCACTACCGCGGCGTCGGCAAGTCCGGTTGGAGCCAGTCTGGTCCATACTCCACTGAACGCTGGGTAGACGATCTAAAGGCCATCCTCGATCACGAGGGCATAGCCAAGATCAGTCTTTGGTGTACGTCGACCGGATCGTCAATCGGCTTGCGTTTCGCAGCAAAGTATCCCGAGATGATGCATGCCCTTGTGGCCTATCCGTTCGTGCGTGCAGACCAGACCTGGAAAGACATCTACCGCGTGTCCGCCGGGGTCGGGCGGGTATTTGGAATCGAGACGCTGTCTCGACTTTTTGCCGGCGTCGTGCTTCCACCGCAGTTGCTCTATTCGAAGGAGGGTATTAGCTACGAGCGTTGGGCGAAGGGATGCTATCGGGCGAACGTTAACTTGGCGACGATTGACGCCGTGCTGGAAGCGTATGGAAACGTCGATCTCACCGGTGATCTGCCCAACATTCGGTGCCCTACGCTGCTGTTGATGGGCGACGAGAGCGCACTGAACAGTGACGAGAAGCTCGACTCCGCGAGTTACAAGACGCTGATGGATGGCTTTCTTGCCCTCAAGCCCGACGTGGAACTGGCAATCATCAAGGGCGCCGGTAGCACGTACTGCATGATCACGCGACCGAAAGACTGCTGTGCCGCCGTTACCCGATTCCTTAACGCACTGGGGCGGCCGCGCCAGACCGTTCGTGGGTCTAAAACTGCAAAGAGGGGTACGCGCTGATGGCCATGCGAAGACAGGACTGCCTAGATGTGAGCCGGGCCGACACATTTGTCCTTCACGGTGACGCCGGCCCCGGGGTGCTCGCCCGCACACTGACAGTTGAGTTGAAGACCGGTGGACAGCATCTCGTCTTGGAGGTGCCGCCTGGTTGGCATTGTCCGCGCGGGCGCAATGACGCATCTTTGGATCTCTACATCCTTGAGGGACAGTTGCAGGTCGAGAATCAGTCGTTCTCCACCGGTGCGTATACCTATATTCCTTCGGGGATGGCCTATGGCCCGCTCTCATCGATGAAAGGCGCCAAGGTGCTGATTTTCACTGATCGCGCCTACGCGTTCGAGGTTGAAGACGAATCGCGTGCCGGAACCGATCTTGGACGACACATTGCACACGTCGATACGTGGCGGCGCCCGTGGGTCGATCCGATGAAAGACATCGTCAAGAAGTCTACCTGGGTGGATCCGAGGACGGGCGAGGAAGGGCGTCCGCCAGGCGTCCTGACCAAAGCCTTGAGAAAAGACGACGGTACGAAGGAGGTGGTGGCGCTTACCGTGCTGTCTCCTGGTTTCGTTGATCCGGGTACCGAGCATCATCCACACAATGAGTGTCTGTATTTGATCGCCGGAGACTGCTACATCGGGCTCACCTACGATCACAAGCGCGAAGATGTGAAAGAGAACCTCGTCTTGCACAAGGATTTCTATATTGGCCGGCCACCGGGTATTCGACACGGTCCGGTCTGTACGCAGAACGGTGCTTTTTTTCTGATCTATCTTGCCGACTACTACACCGGCATCTATGGTGAGGTCGACGATTGGGAGGCCCGCGTCGGCGGCTATCTCGCCTCTGAGCGGTATCGATAGCGCCATGTTGCTAAACCGCGAGCGTGCGGACGAGATCATGGATCGCGAAGGCCTAACGGCCCTAGTCGCGGTCTCTTCCAACAACGTCTACTACTTAAGTGACTATGAGTCGGACTTTCTTTACGACGTGCCTTGGGTCGCGTGCGCGATCGTGCCGCGGGATCACTCGATTGACCCATGTCTAGTCGTCACCGAGATCGAGGCGGCCGTGTTAGTCGAGCGCCCATCGTGGATGAGCGATGTGCGGATGTACTACTTCGGCATCTATGGCGGTGTATTGAAGGTTCACACCTTCAATCCCGATATGCCGCTGACCGATCCAGCTGATCTTGAGATCGCTAGGTGGGTACGCACACTTGAAGCGCGTCCCTATGCGGGAGTCATGGAGGGCGCTGCGGCAGCTTTGCGGGAGAAAGGTCTCACGAATGGGCGCATCGGTCTCGACGATACGCGGTTCGCGGCCGCACTTGGCAGTACGCTCGATGACGCTACGGTGGTGGATGCCAGCAATTTGCTGATCGAGATCCGCATGGTCAAGACCCCGGACGAGATCGCGCTGCTGCGTGAAAGTGCTCGCAAAAATTCCATTGCCGTTCAGTCGGCGGTTTCCGCCATCCGGCACGGCGCGACCTGGGAAGATGTGTACAGAGCTTATGAGGTATCAGTTGCGTCGCAAGGTGCTCGCGTCTTCGCAACATTCAATGGAGCGGGCCCCCGCAGTGCCGGCGCGGGGCGGGTCAATAAGCGCTATCCGATTCGCGAAGGGGATCAGATCTGTTTCGATGCCATGCTCAAGTGGCAGCGGTACATGGGAGATGCCCAGCGAACCGCAGTCCTGGGTGAGCCGAGCGCAAAGCTACAGCGCTACTGGAAAGCTTATGAAGCGGGCATCGAGGTTGGGTATGGCGGCCTGCGCCCCGGTGCCAGCACCGGCGAGTTGCGCAACCAGACCATCGCCGCCGTACGGCGCTCCGGTCTCCCCACATTTGAACTCGCGTTCACTCATGGAATCGGACTCGATCACATTGAGGTTCCGTTCATCGCCGGCGGTCAGCTCGGTGACTTTAAGATCGTGGAGAACATGGTTTTGAATTTTGATATGGAACTGCATGAGATTGGCTGGGGTGGCATGTTCTTCGAGGAGAGCATGCTGATCACGAAGGACGGTGCTGAGCGGCTGTACGATCTTCCCCGAGCGTTGTTGCTTGTCTGACGAAGTGCAGATCACTGCCGATGAACGGATGCGAGCCGAACATATGTTCCGGCGCATCTTTGGCGACGATTACGGTACGGTGCTCGCGACGCAGTTGGGCGAAGGCGATTTCAATCTTGTTCTAATGTGCCGAATCGCACCGAGTGTTTGGGAGTTCTCCGCGCCGGAACTGAAAGTGAAGCTGCTCGTTGCTATCGCTGTGTGTGCTGCTGTGCATCAGGATGTGCGGTATTTCGTTCGTGCTGCGATTCACCACGGAGTGACGAGAGCGGAAGTTGAAGGAACTTTGCTGCTGGCAGGGCTCGAAGGCGGGTTTCCGGCCGCCGGTGTGGCGCGGCGTTTAGTCGATCAGGGGTACGAAGATCATCAGGAGTTCATGAGTTCGATCGGCAAAACGACGCCGGTTTGGTAGCACCGTGCGCGAGTTTTCATGGACTGACATCCGTGCCTCTCTGGACCGCCGCCTGGTGCGCGTGATGGGCGTTAGTATCGCGGGCGTTACGCTCTCAACGGCTGACCAGTCCCTGTTCTCCTTCGCGATCCCCGATATCACTGCGGAATTTGGGATTGGTCTCGAAGTGATCGGTCAGCTGCTGTCGTTGTCCTTCCTGGTAGCCAGCGTCACAGTGGTTATGGCCGGTCTGGCCGCTGATCAGTTCGGGCGGCGACGCGTATTCGTCGCGCTACTGGCGATCTCGGCGCTGTGTGTCGGCGCGCACGCGTTGGCGCCGTCACTATGGTATCTCGGTCTGTTCCGGGTACTCGGATTCGCCATTGGCGCGGGGCTCTATCCGATCGCGAACACTCTCGTGGTCGAGGCGGCGCCGGGTCGCTATCGTGGGTTCATCTCAGGCCTGCTGCAGATGGGGTATCCACTCGGGTTTGCGTTTGCTTCACTGATCGCTGCGCCGATAATGGCAGCCTACGGTTGGCGATCGATTTTTCTTGCCGGATTTGTCGTGGCCGCCCTTGCACCGTTGCTGGGCTGGCTACTCCCGGAGTCATCTAAGTTTGAAAAAGAACAAGCCGCTCTCGTGCAACCGATACGCGCTACGGACCGCATTCGGCGCCTGTTTGCGCCTGACCTGAAGCGGCGTTCGCTGGTTTGCTTCGGGGGTAGCTTCCTGATCAGCCTCGCGATCGGAGGGACCACCTATTTTCTACCGACCTACCTGGTCCAGGCCCACGGCTTCAATCCTGCTGACGCGAGCCGCATTGCCGGATTCTCGTACGCAATCGGGGCGATCGGCTATCTTGCCGCATCTTACGTGGGTGAATTCGTTACCACTCGACGCAACACGTTGATCATCTGGATTCTGGCCGGGGCGATAGCGTTCGCCGCGACCGTTTGGCTTGCTCATGGCGAGGCCGCGCTGATCCTTGGCCTGGGTATTTCTATCGTTTTCTTTTACGGATCGGAGGCCGTTCGTATGCCTCTGATCGGCGAGTTGTTTCCGACGGCTGTTCGCGCGACTGCGACCGCACTCACTGGATCTCTTGCCGTCACGACGGCATGGCTCGTCTCGCCGCTGCTGCTGAGCTACCTAGCGCCGCGCGTTGGCTGGGCCACGGCGTTTACGTGGTGCGCAGTCGTGCCGCTGTTCTTGGGTGGGCTCGCATTTCTCGCTCTCGAAAATACTCCGTCGGGAGACGAACCCGTGCTCGAAGTTCCAGTGAATGCCTAGTGGCGTTCTCCACGTCGCGCTACCTTTGAGCGCGTGGACTTGGGCCGACGAGTCTTTGGCGTGGGGTCTTCCAGTAGCTGCAACACCGTATCACGGGTTGTGGCGAGAAGAGTGTTGACGGCTGCATCGTTCAAATGGCCGTTGAGATAACCCCATGCCATGCCCTCGACAACGTACTGGGCGAGATTCGCGGCGTTGTTGTAACGCTTGCTTTGCTGCCGCCACTGCGGAAATTCTTTAAGGAAAGGCGCCCGCGACTGAATAACAAACTCACGAAATGCACGTGATAGCAGCTTGGCAAGGCCGGCATCGGTTCGCGAGGCGAGTGTCAGTTCTTGTAACGCAATGAACTCGGGTCGCGTGACTTGCTTCCAGTACGCCCGAATCGCGTGGTCCAGAAAACTCTCTGACGCGGGGATTTTTGCCATGTCAGCGCGATATGTATCGAGCCGACGCTGCATCAGGTGCGTGATAGCCGCTTCCATCGCAGAACGCTTGGTCGGAAAATGAAACTGCATCGCTCCCCGAGACACGCCTGCGCGATCTGCGATGGTTGAAATCGATGTATTGGCGTATCCGACCTCAACGAGGCAATCGAGCACGCCTTCCAAAACGCGGTAGCGTGTATTGCTGGCTTTGCGGGATTGAGAAGTGCGTTTTTGTTTTGACAGAGACACGGTGGCGACCTTTCAAACCATTCCCGGATCATGCCGATGGCCTTTTAAGCCCTTTTGGAGCTCGAACTAGCTTAGGAAATTGTATCGTAATCGAGCGCGCGTCACCGAGCAGCACTGCGCAAACGTATGGCTCTGCGCAGTCCGGTGATGCGGGTCCAGCATTTCGGGGGCAAGGCCGGCCACCGCTCCGGTTGATGCCGGGCAGATGTGAGGCGGGATGAGAACTGTCATCGAGAACGACGGGGTCGGGAATGATTGTTTCGGTGAACGTTCTTGGCTTTGCGCATCGAGTCGCCCTTGAGTGACTTGACCGGCGATTTTTGATCCAGGTTGATGGTCCGCAGAACGGAAACAGGACGTTTGGAAGAAGCCGAAGCAGAGACGCACGACCGGAGAGATCATCCACAAGCTGGTAAGCGTCCGGTCTGTACCGCATAGATTTCTTGCGAGAGTTCAGGCCGGCGGGTGGATCAGATATTATTTCGATTCACGGCGATACCCCGGGAGCAGCCGGCGCTCCTACGATGCGCACCGTCCCGTCCGGCAACTCGATGACCTGAACTGGTAGTGCGACCTCGAGACTCCGAAACCAAGTCTCCAGTCTGTCTGCAAACACCGTACCGGTGACCCTGAGTTCCCCGATCGTTGGATCGGAAAGTTCGATGGTTCGAGGACTGTACCGCGCGACATCTGCAACGACGTTCGACAACGGCTCGCTGAGATACTGCAATCGCCCTTCGCGCCAGCCAGCGATACTTGCGCGATCGACGCGCCGCACGACCGCAGGCATGTTTTTGTCGCCGAGACTTAGCTGTTCGCCGACTCCAAGTAGTACTGCTCGCCTCGGACGCGTTGCACGCGAGTTCACAGGTGGAGGAACGACTCTCACGACCCCTTCTGAAACCGCGACGTCAATGCGATCGCCAGTACTGCGAACGTTGAAAGCGGTACCGACCGCAGTAACCGCCGTGTCGCCAATTACCACGACAAATGGCCGAGCGGGGCTTCTTGCAACCTGGAAGTACGCCTCGCCACCCTCCAACCGAACGCGCCGCTCATGGCGATCGAACATCGTCGCCAAACGGGTACTCGCCCCAAGTGTGACCGTAGATCCATCCGGCAAGGCAACCTCACGGATCTCCGCTATATGCGTCTGCACGGCCTGCGCGGCTACCATGGTTGCGTTGTCTGATCGGTCCGACAGGACCCATCCCACGGCGACTACTGCGGAAACGACTGCTCCAGCGAACACTGCAGCATTTGGCCAGCGCCGGCCATGTTGTGCCGCCGAACGTGTGTCCTCGCGTAAGTGCACTGGCGCGATCGCATCGTCTTCTTTCCGTGCGGCGTTCCAGTCCGAAATGGATTTCGACGTATCGTATCCATCATCCGCAACTTCGGCATCGCTTGGCCAAGGCGGCGCGGAAGCAACTGACTGTCCCGCGATTAACCAGGCGCGCTCGACATTCAGAAACGCAGCAGCATGGGAGGCGTCCTGCACTAACCATGTCTGCCATGCGGCGATCCGTTCGAGTGAGACATCCGTACATTGCAGCTCGATTAGCCAGTGCGCAGCCTCTACTTCCAACGACTCACCCAGGGACGAGGGGGCCTCGGGATCACTCACAGCTGCGCCCCCGCATCTCGTCGACGCCCCGTAGACCCTCCACGCAATGCAACGATGCGCGGACGATGTAGTTTCTGACCATTCGCTCAGTCACACCAATCTGTCGAGAAATGGAGGTAATGTCTTGTCCGTATATTCGGTGTAGCAGAAACGCTCGACGGCAACGGGCTGGCAACTCGCTGACTAGGCGATGGACGATGGCAAGTTGCTGTGCGCTCGCCAATTCCCTGTCCGGAGTCGGCACCTCGCGGAGTTCATCCAAAAAGCCGGCGGCAACAAGGCGCTCAAATCGTCCGCGACTGCGTTGTCGATCTACTGCCAAATTCGCTGCGATCTTGAAAAGGAATGCTCGAAGGAAGCTGATAGCGCCTGGCTTATCGAGCGATAGTAGTTTGACGTACGCTTCCTGAGCAATCTCGCGCGCGTCTTGCTCGGAATGCAAGCGGGCGGCTAAGAATCGCACCAATGCGGCATTGTGCTCTTTGAAAAGTTGTGCGACGAGCTGCGCTCGCGGGGAATCTCCGTTAACCGCTTCCAGCCTGTCCAACGAGTCAAAACTCATGGTCGCGGAACTCCTCCGAGCATGGTAGCTGTCGCATATCGCACCATGTTTATAGGTATCGTCTTGAATACTCGGCAGACAATATTAGGACCATTTGGCAGGTCATGCGCTTGTATCTTTTTGCGGCCTAAACCACCGACCTTGATCGTGCCATTTCCGTATTTGACCGTCCGAACGTCATAGCACTTCGGGACCACAAGACTGACGTCGTAAGGGGGAATGATGAGGGCAAGTTCAACGCGCCGAGTGGCGCATGCTTGGCTGATCGGTGCGATGGTGACCGCGATCGCAATACCAGCATCCGGGACCGACCAGACGGGCGACGGCTTGTCGCGGACGGTCGGATTTAGTATCAGGGAACAGCCGCTGTCCACCGCGCTACTGCGATTCTCTGAGCAGGCCGCGGTTCCCGTAACGACTGACAGCTCCATCGTCGCCTTCCATCGTTCGCCGGCGTTGCGTGGCAAATTCGCGGTGCGTGACGCTGTTGCCCGCTTGCTAGAAGGAAGCGAACTCACGTTCGTCGAAATCGGCGGGGGCGGTATCGCGATTATTCGTGCAAGCTACAGTGCAGTTGGGACCGCACAGCGGGGTCATCCTCTCACGATGTTGGCGAGTACGAACGGGATCGGCTTCGCGGCTGCGGCGCCGTCGGCCACATCCCGCGTTCAGGGGAGCGTCGGTTCGCAGTCGTCACCGACGACTGCGGCCAGCGCCAACCCGTTGGTGTCTGGCGCCACGTCACAGGATTCCGAGCTAGAAGAGATCATTGTCAGTGCGAATCGTCGTGACGAGCGAATCCTAGACGTGCCTATCTCGATGACGGTCCTGGGTGGAAATCAGCTTCGCGAATTAGGTATCAGTGACGTTACTTCGCTTGCTGGTCAGATTCCCAACTTTACAATGGGATCGCCCGCTGGTGATGGCACCACGCCATCCCTATCCATCCGGGGAATTGGGCTGAACACGTTCAGCGACAATCTGGAGGGCGCGGTCGCGGTGTATGTCGACGAAGTTTATTTGGCGACCGTGGCGGGCCAGGGTGCCAAACTCTTCGATCTCAAGCGTGTTGAAGTTCTCAGAGGCCCACAAGGTACCCTCTACGGTCGCAACGCGACGGCGGGTCTGGTTCATTTCGTGACAAACACGCCGACCGATGTTGCCGAGGGATATGGCGAGCTTACGCTCGGGTCCTTCAGTCAGCGGCGTTTTGAGGGTGCGCTCAGCGGACCTTTGGGTGAGAACGTGCGCGGTCGCATTTCAGTGCTTTTCGACCGCGATGATGGCTATATGCGGGAACGCGTTTCCGGAGAACGCGTCGCGTCCAAAGACGTGATCGCGGGACGGGCGCAGCTCGCTGCGGACGTTGGAGAGTCGACTTCCTTGCATCTCAGGGTTCATGGAAGTCGCGTCCGGAACTTGAGTGTGCTCGAGAACCATCGGGGTCTACTCGATCCGGTCAGCTTCACACCCTGCTCGGTGGCCAGAGTCAACGCACGCGAATGTGTCGACGCGTTCGGTTATCGAGACCCGAACAGCGATCCGTACGCGGCTAATTTCCACGGCGCTGACGATATCCCGCTCAACCTTGATACGGTTGGCGGGTCTCTAACGGCCAGTGGGCGTATCGGCGAGTGGAATTTAGTTTCCATAACCTCCTATGAGGAACTTAAAAAGCGGCACGTTGAAGCAGGCGTGGTCGTGCCTTTTGGGTTGGCGACTGCAGCCGGACTGGCCGCTTTCGAGAATGCGAAGTTCACGTTGGATTTGGACTCACGTCAGGTCACGCAGGAACTGAGGGCGAGCCGGCAATTTGAGGATTTATTCGTAATGTTCGGCGGCTTTTACATGGACGATAAAAAGGAAGGTTCCGTAGAGCTCCCAAGCTCCTACCAGAATCCGTTGGCCCCGTCGCAGGATCCCTATCTAAACCGCTTTGCTCAGAACCTCGACACCTGGGCGGCGTTCGCTTATGCGCAGTGGGATCCAAACGAAGTATGGGATATCAGAGTCGGATTGCGCTTCAGCTCCGAAGGCTCCGATTCCGCCGTGAACGTTAATACCGGCGGGTTCTTCGGCGCCGTGCTCGGCGCGCCGGATGTTCTCGAAGCGCGCCGCTTCGACGACGAGTTCGTATCGTGGGACTTCACGGCGAACTGGAAGCCAACAGAGGACTTCCTCTTGTACGGAAAGGTTGCGAACGGCTACAAGAGCGGTGGTACCAACGCTGGCGGCATCATTTCGAGTGTGCCGCAGATCGAACCATTTGCCAGCGAGAACCTCAAAATGTACGAAATTGGCATCAAGAGTGCGTGGGCGAGCCAACGAGTTCGCACCAGCGCCGCAGCGTTCTTCTACGACTACAAGGATCTGCAGTTGTTCACCCAGTCCTTTATTAGCGGAATTCCGGTCGACCGTATCGAGAACGCCGCCAATGCGGATATCCGTGGCATCGAACTGGAAGTAACCGGAAAAGTTTCCACATTTCTTGACCTACAGCTCGGAGCGGCCTACTTAGATACGGGAACAAAAGACTTCGTGGGCGTGATTGGCACTACGCCCGGCGGAGCTTCGATCTTTGAGGACCGTTCCGGAAAGAGACTCGTATTTGCTCCAGAGTTCAGCTTTAACGGCTCCGTACGAGCGCAAACACGCATGTTTGGGGGCGACGCTTCCGCCACTCTCGCGTTCAACTACGTTAGTGAGTACTTTTTCGACATCGGCAACAGCCCGCTGGATGCGGCGGGCGATTTGACGCTGTGGAATGCCCGTGTCGCCTGGGCATCCTCCGGAGGTCGATGGGATGTTGCGGCGTCTGTCCAAAACCTAACGAACGAAGAGTATTACACTGAGGGATACAATCTTTTCGGTGCTCAATATCGCTTTGTTGGTCGGCCCCGTACGTGGGGCGTGAGCTACCGCATCCGCTTGTAAGGAGAACAATCGATGATTGGTGCAATCTATAAAACTGTACTTTTAGGACTTCTAGCGATGGCCAACGCCAATGGTGCTCTGGCGGCAGATCACAAGCTGGAGCAGATCAAGACAACGCCGGATCCGTACGAGAAGTACGGTATTTCCCAAGCCATCCGAGTCGGTGACCTCGTATTCGTATCCGGTCAAGTCGGCATGGACTTGGAGGGGCGGCTTGTCGGCGGCGATGACTTCGACGAACAGGCGGAACAGGCGTTTCGCATGCTCGGGCTAGTCTTGGAGCGCGCTGGATCGGGACTCGATCGCATCGCAAAGGTGAATATCTACGTGACGGACATGTCAAAGTTCCCGACCATCGTTCGGCTTCGCGAGAAGTACTTTTCTAAGCCGTATCCTGCCGACACCATCGTTGAAGTATCTGCTCTCGGATTGCCCGGGTTGAAGATAGAGATTGAAGCAATCGGAGTGGTTCGCCGCTGATAATGCTTCGATGCGTTGCGATCCGCCGTAAGCGTATGACGCTTCAGACCATGCTCGTGAAACCCTCTGACTTCGCGACCGGTGGGGTGTGGGGGTTTTTCCACGGGTGAGCCCTGCCGACCTGACACGGCATCGATTTGGATCGAGTTGATGTTTCGCCTTGCGGCTTGGATGGCGCCTGATCCATATAAACATAGACCCCGATAGCCAATTGCGTTTTGCGATGCGCAGGTTGTCGCGCTTCATGTCAACTTGGACAAAATGTCTGAGCCAGAAAGAGAGACTTTCACCGCTTAGGCCGCCTGTTGAAATCGCTGCTGGTTGATGGTTTTACGATTCGTCCGGGCCGCAGCTATTCGC
>Ga0163155_10001760_pt1 | contig 25452 bp, 14 predicted proteins | sample OliLakLV19SP4G1_FD_148611 | JGI IMG/M metagenome (GOLD analysis project Ga0163155, IMG submission 148611) | Freshwater microbial mat bacterial communities from Lake Vanda, McMurdo Dry Valleys, Antarctica - Oligotrophic Lake LV.19.SP4.G1 | ecosystem: Environmental > Aquatic > Freshwater > Lake >... | reverse complement strand
GAGCTGACGTGGTCGGCGGACGCCGCCGACCACGTCAGCTCACCCGACGTGCTCAGCGCGGCCCGCGCAACGGTGGTGGCGTGCGCCTCGAGCATCGTGATCCGCGCGCCGAGTCGACGACGCAGCATGTCGGCGGCGAATCGCGCCAGCTCGCGCTGGAGCGACGCTCTCGCTCGGCGATCGCGCACGACGTCACGACCCGAGCGCGGCGCGATCGTCTCGAGTCCGAGCCATTCCACCGTGGGTGGCAGCGCGCGGGCATCCACATTCGACGGCACGCCGAGATCGAGCCAGAGCGCTGGAGCGCTGCGCGCTGCGGTGAGCTCACGGGCCAGCGAGCCAGCGATCAGCGGTGTGCTTGCCTGCACCGCGAAGACCACCACCTCTGCGCTGCTGATCGCGAGGTCACGGGCCACCCACGGCACGACCGTGACACCGAATGCCGCGGCAAGCCTGCTCGCACTGCGATCCGAGCGCGAGGTCAGTGACACGCGCATCCGCGTTCGGAGTGCCGCGTCGGCCACGGCCTCGAGGAGGCCACGCGCCACATCGCCGGCACCGATCAGCAGCAGCTCGAGCGGCGGAGCGTGTCCCGCGCACGGCGCGCGCGCGAGCACCGCATCGCGCACCCGCGCACCGAGCGTCGGATCGGCGTCGGTGCCGATCGCGATACGGATATGCCGTGCGGCTTCGAGGGCGCGCTGAAAGATCGTGTCCAGCAGCGAGTTGGTTGCCTTGGCGGCTTGCGCAGTCAGCCACGCGGTCCGCACCTGCCGCATGATCTCGGGCTCGCCGAAGCGTGCCGAGCGCATCCCGGCAGTCACTTCGAACAGATGGCGTACCGCGAGGTCAGCCTCGAGGTGCTCGACGAGCGCCGAACCGTCACCATGTGCCATCACCCTCGACTCGAACCACGAGGTGAGGTCCGCGTCACCCCACCAGTACAGTTCACTGCGATGACAGGTACTCAGCAGCACGGCTGGCACACCGTCACGGCGCAGCTCGTCCAGGCACGCATCGACCGCCGCGGCCGGCAGGCGCAAGCGCCCAACCACATCCGACGCAGTCGTCTCGTGCGAGCATCCGCGCATCTGCACCGGTAGCAGGAACACGTCAGCCCCTCGCGCCCGACTTCAGCTGTTCCGCCTGCGCGCCGTTCGTGGCGACGCGACGCGGCACCCCGCGACACTGCGTGTTGGTGCAGCCCTGACACTTCTGGCGGTATTGGCCACTCCACGGATTCGCGGCGCCCAGGTGCGACATCACGACCGCAGCCAGCGCATCGAGGAAGTCCGGACGGGCGTTGAGCGCTGGCGAGCGACGGAAGCCGTGCATGCCGAGAGAGTGTGCGAGCTCGCCGTACTCGATGTCGATCTCGGACAGCGTTTCGATGTGATCGCTGGTGAACGCGATCGGCACGACGAGCACGTTCTTCTGCCCGCGCGCGGCGAGCTGGCGAATCGCCACCTCGGTGCTGGGGCCGAGCCAGCGCACCGGACCGACCTCGGACTGGAAGGTCAGCGTATACGGATTGCGCAAGCCGGCTGACACCACCACGCGGCTCATCGTCGCCGCGATCTCGGACGGGTACGCATCGCCACGATCGATCACCGACAGCGGCAGCGAGTGTGCACTGAACATCACCAGCACGTCATCCCGCTCGGCGGCGGGATACAGCGCGAGGCCATCGGCGAGCGTACTCGCCATCGCTCGCACGAACGACTCGTGCTCACCCCATCGGTCGATGATGCTCCACGTGAAGGCATCCTCGAGCCCCGTGCGCCGGAGCGAGCGCCACAGATCATTGAGGCTCGATCCGGTCGTGGAGCATGACCACTGCGGATACTGCGTGAACGCAATCGCGCGCGTGATCCCATCGGCCTTCATCGCCTGCACCGCATCGTCGGCAAACGGCGCGGTGTAGCGGAAGGCAACGTAAAACTTGTGTGGTGCCGTTTCCGGGGACTGCTGATCGAGCCGCTCGCACATCGCCCGACCCTGCGCCTCGGTCCAGGAGAGAATCGGCGAGCCGCCGCCGATGCCGTGATACAGCTCGCGCACCTTCGGTGCGCGCCGCGTCGCGATGAACTTGCCGAGGACGTCCTGAAACGGCAGTTGGATGATCTCGCGATCAGCGAACAGCCGCAGCAGGAAAGGCTCGACATCATCGAGCGTCTTCGGGCCGCCGAGGTTCAGCATCACGATCCCGGTGCCACCCGCCGGTGAGTCGTCGCCCGATGGGGGATGCGCGGGTGGGCGCCTCGCGGCACGCTGGAGCGGAAGGACGTCGAGTGGAGTCATGAACGAGAAGATCGACACCTGATACCGAATTCAGTATCCGGTGAAATACGGAGTGCAGCGTTCCATCCGGCCGACGGCGAGTTCATGCCGCCGCTGCCCACCGCCCAGCGCCCCTCGGCTGAGCTCGACGGCGGGGAAACCGCGCATGGATGCGCCTCACACCTCACGAGCGTTGGGCAGAGACCGTGCGCCTTGCGGAGTGGCGCCATGCACTCGGATGGACCAGTGATCCCGACCCAGATCCTTCGAGTGCTTTCGTCGATCCGCCAGTACGACGTGCGCGCCCTGTTGATGGGGGGGGGCGGGCTGTTCTCGCCGAGGCCACGCGTCGCGCAGCGGTCTCGCGAGGCGTGACGGTCTCGCGAGGCGTGACGGTCTCGCGAGGCGTGGCAACGCCGGCTCACGTCAAAAGACTCGCCCGACTGCCACGGAACTTCGGCGACACCACACTAGCGTCGCAGCGATGTCGCAAGAATCAGCCCGTTGACACCCGCGAGCAGCGCGGCCGGGAGAATGAGCCACGGGGTATCGCGCTGCCGCAGCCGGATAGCCACCGCGGCGAGCATCAGGAGCGCGAGTCCACCCGCCGCGAGGCGCAGCGCCGGTGGCCACCAGAGGCCCACGAGGAGCCCGCCGGCCCCCAGCATCTCCAGCGCACCGGTGAGGATCCGAAGGCGTTCGAGGCCGAAGCGACCGAACTCGCGCCGCATGGCGGGGCCCACGAAGCAGCTGACCCCCGAGGTCATGAAGAGCACGCTCGTCACGAGGGCGAGCAGTGTAGAGAGTGTCACCTAGTCAATGCCCGACGCCAGTCGCGCGATGAGGAGCGAGAGCCCAAGAAGCACGAACGACGGGACGTACTTCGCGAGCGCGTGCCGCGCGCGGAGGTGGAAGATCTGGGCGACCAGCATGAACGCCGCCATGAGCAGCGCTGGCACCACCACGGGGACCGGCCAGAAGACCGCCGCGAGCAGGAGCGTGGCCAGCATGATCTTCGACGAGCCCACCATCGCGCGAATGGTGTCGTTCAGGCGGTACTCGACGAACTCGCGCGCGACTTGCTCGTGGCGAAAGGTCCACACGAAGAGCACCGAGCCTGCAACAACGACTTGGGAGGCGACAAGCAACGGTGTGCCCACGGAAACTCCAGGAAGAAGAAACCAACGCGGAAAAACGCGCCGCGACCCGAATTGGGTCCGTCGGCGCAACGACGGCACGCCCCTGGGCCACCGGGAGGGAACCCGGGGACTCGCGCACTCGGGTAGCGCCAGTGAGTACTTGCGCCATACCCATCCTTCGGCGGCCGCGCCAGGCGGTGCAACGCCACATGCGGCCTGTGGTTCAGCGCTGTGATCGTGGCGCTGACTTCGGCTCACGTTTTGGCCGGGCAGGCTATGTCCTGGTGGATGCGACATAGCGTTCAATGCCGTCCAGCACCCGTTGCAGCCCGAAGTCGAACGACGCTTCCATCGTCCGTGGGTTGCCATCAGACGGCGCGGTGATCAGGGCCGCAAACGCCGGGAAGCGTGCATCGCCGATCGCGCGACCGAGGTCCGCCCCAACCGCGGCGGTCCACTCGGCGTCGGACGTCCCGCGTGCGCGGGCCCTCGCGAGTGAGATGGCCGTGTCCGACGCGCCGCGCGTGTAGCCGTCGATGATGCTCAGCATCTGCCCGGTGTCGGCCGCGCTGAGGCCCGTTCTCGAGAGCGAGTCAACGACGGCTTCCAACCAGCTGAGCCAGTTCGGACCGTGCGGCGCGGCCACGAACGGGAGCTCGGCCAGCCATGGACGCGCGCACAACATCGCGCGCTTCGCGTGTGCCCACCGCGCCACGTCGGTACGCCAGTCGCCACGGGGCTCGGTCGCACGCGGTGGAGTTCCCATTGCCGCGTCGACGATCGCGTCGAGCAGGGCGTCCTTGTTCGGGAAGTAGCGATAGATCGCCATCGTCGTGTAGCCAAGTTGCGCGGACACCGCATGCATCGTGACCGCCGCGAGTCCATCGGCTTCGGCAATCTGGATCGCTGCCTGTACGACGTCGTCGGGAGTGAATGCAGGCTTCGGACCGCGCGTCGATCGCGAGCGATCTTCCCACAACAGTTCACTGCGGCGCCGCAGGTCGGGATCGACTCGCACCGACGCCTGCATCATGTCGTCGAAATGCAGGGGACGCGTCGTCGACTGATCCGCGTGCGATGCCTTCTCCAACCGCGCCGTACGTGCGCGCGGCTCCTGCTTCTTCCGTCCCGCCATATCGCTCCGTGGCCCAGGGGTGTTGACAAACCTGAAACTGTGTATATCATACACTCGTACAGTGTACGTAGTACGCTAATCGAATGGTCCGCTGTACGGAAGGCATCAGGTCGTCTGGTCACCCCGCAGTGCTCACACCCACCAGGTACACACCATGTCATGCGCATTCGCAGTCTCCGCCGCACACCGCACCCCGCGCTCCAGTCGCCTGGCCATCGCACGGGCGTCGCTCACCGCGGCCGCGACGCTCGGCCTGCTCCTCATCACAGCGCGCGCTGCCGCGGCGCAGTCGCCCACCCCACCGTCGAAGAGGTGGGACGTCCTGTTCACCGGCGGCGCCTTCGTTCCCGCAGGCGACCAGCGCAACGTGCTCAAGGACGCGCAGGCGAGCGCGGTCCAGCTGTCATGGCTCGTGCGCCCGTCGCTCGCCATCACGGGCTCGTTCGGGTGGGCTCGCAGCCGCGACCGCATTCTCGTGAACACGCCGAAGCTCGACGTGTTCACGTCTGACGTCGGCATGGAGTACCGCGCACCGCAGTTGTTCGCCGGCCACTTCGTGACGTTCAGCCCCTTTGCGGGAGTTGGCGGTGGCGCACGCAGCTACAACTATCGCAAGCTGGACGTGGACGCCACACACAACCTGGCCGGCTATGGCGCAATCGGTGGTGAACTCGGTATCGGCCGTGTTGGGCTGCGCGTCGAAGTGCGCGACTACGCCACCGGCTTCAAGCCGCTGAATGGCACTGGCGCGTCCGCGACACGCAACGACGTGTCGATCATGGCCGGACTGAAATTCAACCGGCACGGGAAGGCGCAGCGCTAGGCGTCGAGTCCCATGGGTGCACCCGCTGTCACCATCGAACACCGCGCTCCGTACTACGCATTCTCCCTTGAGGTCATCATGAAATCGACCAAGTCAGATTGGCTCATCCCCGGCGCGCTCATTGCGCTGAGTCTGGTGCCGGCCATCGCCGGCACGGTGCGGATGGCACAACTGGCCGGGGGCGCGACCAGCATCACGCCAGAGAATGCGCGGTTCTTCGCCGCACCAGTACCCGTGCTGCTGCACATCCCGGCCGTCATCGTGTTCAGCATACTTGGCGCGTTCCAGTTCTCGCCGGGTTTCCGACGCCGGCGGCACGGGTGGCACCGTGCTGCCGGCCGGATCCTGATCCCATGCGGGATGGTGGCCGCACTCTCGGGGCTGTGGATGACGTACTCCTATCCGTGGCCTCCGGGCGACGGTCAGCTCCTCTACGTCGAACGTCTCGTGTTCGGCTCGGCGATGGTGTTGTCGACTGCGCTGAGCGTGGTCGCGATCAGCCGCCGCGATTTTGTGTCGCACGGCCAGTGGATGCTGCGTGCCTATGCCATCGGTCTTGGTGCAGGAACACAGGTGCTCACGCACCTGCCGTGGTTCCTGCTCGTTGGCGCCAAGCCTGGCGAACGCCCCCGAGCCCTGCTGATGGGGGCCGGCTGGGTGATCAACGTGGTCGTGGCCGAGTGGATCATTCGGCGTCGAATGGCGCATCCGGTCGCCGTGTTGGCGACGGTGGTGTAGCGTGCGAGTGTTGCGACTCTTCGACGGTCCCAGTGCAGCAGGAATAGCCTCGTCGAACATGTTGCTGACCGGCGTGAGTCCGTGTTGAAGCCGAGCGTCGGGGAACGTGATACTGCATCCGACGACGCTGGGGCGCCGACACCGGCCGTTCTGTGGGCGCTCGCCAGCCTGTCGCTCTCGATGTTGATGCCGTCCCTCGACACCAGCATTGCGAATGCTGGATTGCCGACCCTCGCGCGGGCGTTTGCCGCCTCGTTCCACGCGGTGCAGTGGATCATTCTCGCGTATCTCCTCGCGATCACGACATTGATCGTCAGCGCCGGACGACTTGGCGACATCGTCGGCCGGCGACGACTGTTGCTTGCTGGCATCGGCACCTTCACGGCTGCGTCGCTCCTGTGCGGCATCGCGCCCACGCTCTGGCTGCTGGTCGCGGCCCGCGCAGCGCAGGGCCTTGGTGCGGCGATCATGATGGCGCTCACCGTGGCGATGATTGGCGAGACGGTTCCGAAGGCGAAGATCGGCAGCGCGATGGGGCTGCTCGGAACGATGTCCGCCATCGGTACCACGCTCGGTCCGTCACTGGGCGGCGTGCTGATCGCCGCGTTCGGCTGGCGGACGATCTTCCTGATCAACGTCCCGCTGGGGATTGCGAACATGCTGCTCGCGTATCGCTACCTGCCGCGTGATCGTCCACCGGCGCCCACGGGCCGCGCTGGCTTCGACGCTTGGGGCACCCTGTTGCTGACGTTGACGCTGGCATCGTATGCGCTGGCAGTGACCGGCGGCGGAACGCAGGTCGGTTCGCGCACCATCGCGCTGTTGCTGACCGCAGTGTTCGGGCTTGGCGCATTCATCGTGGTCGAGATGAACGTCACGTCGCCATTGATCCAGTTGACGATGTTCCGTGACCGGGGGCTCAGTGGGAGCCTCGCCATGAGCACGATCGTCTCGACGGTCCTGATGGCCACGCTGGTGATCGGGCCGTTCTATCTGTCGCGTGCACTCGGGCTCACGACCGCCGTGGTTGGCCTCGCGTTGTCGGCGGGACCGCTGGCGGCCGCGCTGGCTGGCGTACCAGCTGGTCACATGGTGGATCGCTTCGGCGCGCACCAGATGACCGTTGCCGGGCTGATTGGCCTCGCGATCGGCGCCTCTGCGCTCGCACTGCTGCCACGAGGCGCTGGCATTGCCGGGTATATCGGTCCGATCGTCGTGATGACGGTCAACTACGCACTTTTTCAGGCGGCGAACAACACGGTCATCATGACCGATGTTCGTCCAGAACGACGCGGCGTCATTTCCGGCATGCTGAGTCTGTCGCGCAATCTCGGCCTCATCACCGGGGCGTCGGTGATGGGCACGGTGTTCGCGGTCGCGGTGGCGACGACCGACATCGCGTCGGCAGATCCTGATGCGGTCGCGACAGGGATGCGTCGCACGTTTGCGGTCGCTGCGGTCCTGATCGTGGCGGCGATCGTGACCGCGGTGTGGAGTGGCGCACCGCCTCGACAGGCAGCGCCGGGCGAAGCGCTGCAGGGTTGGGCTGAGCCATTGTGATTCATTGTGATTCATTGCGGAACGCCGCGGCGCGCGGCGTGCGAGACCGATGTTGACCGCTAATATTTTGGCACATCAACAGGCGAGATGGTGGGCGCCGACATGCAACGCGCCAATCTGCAGGTGGGGCTCGGTCGCGTCCGGCGGCAAGCAGTGCGGCAACTGGGGCCGGGCTTTCCGGGTGAGGGTGTGCGCCCAGCCATCCGGCCGCGTTGAGACTCTGCAGCGGATTGATGCGCGCGAGCAGAGCGGCGCGGTTCGACGCCCCGAGCGGCACCCCGACGGCACATGCGTGCCATTCTTCAGGAGCCCGCCGACGCGCACCTGCGGAAGGGCATCTTCGTCCGCGATCTTCTGAATTGCCTCGTGAGTGGCGCAAAGCCGACATTCCACACCGCGCGCAGTGGTCCCTGAGATGTCGGGATACGCGCGCCATCGCCGTGTGGTAGCGGTGCGAGATCATGAAACCCGGCGCCCTGCGTCAGGTCGTCCACGCCCGCCCATTCGGCGACAATAGCCAGCTGTATCGGTCTCCGTGGCCGGGGAGCCGACGGGCGCTCCCGGGTTATTCGGCCAGCAGTTTCATCAGCTCGGCAAACGCCACCGGCTTGACGGCGTGTGCGTCGAACCCCGCCTCCTTCGCGCGCTGGCGGTCCTGTTCGAGACAGTAGCCGGTCATCGCGACAATGCGCGTCGCGCCGAGCCGTGAGGCGCGCAGGCGCCGGCACACCTCGTAGCCGTCCATGCCGGGCATGCCGATGTCGAGGAAGACCAACGATGGCGGCCGTTCCTCGGCGATCCGCAGCGCGTCCTGCCCACTGTGCGCCACGACGACGTCGTGGCCGCGCAGGCGAAGCAGGAGGGCCATGCTCAGGGCGGCGTCCACGTTGTCATCGACGACCAGAATGCGGCGTGGTGCCTCAGCGGAGTGCGCCGCCTCGGGAGTGCCATTGGCCTTCGTGGTCAGCGAGTCGATCGGCGCCGGGAGATGGACGACGAACTGGCTTCCCCGTCCCGCCCCCGCGCTCTCGGCACGTACGGTGCCACCGTGCAGTTCCACGATCTGCCTCACGAGCGACAAGCCGATGCCGAGGCCACCCGCCGCACGATCAGGCGCGCGTTCACCCTGCGCGAACAGGTCGAAGATGTGGGGCATGGATTCGCGCGAGATGCCGATACCGCAATCCTTCACGACGATGACGGAATCGCTGCCATCACGCTCGATCCGCACCGCGATCGTGCCGTTCTCCACCTGATACTTGGCTGCGTTGTTGAGCAGGTTGGCCACCACCTGCGTGAGGCGCGCCGGATCTCCACGCACCAGCAGCGGTGTCTCCGGCACCTCCACGGTGAGCTGATGGCCCATCTCGTCGATGAGCGGACGGCTCGTCTCCACGGCATCGCGAACGACGTCGCGCAGGTCGAGCGGTTCGGTACGAAGCCGGATCTTTCCCTTCGTGATGCGCGAGACGTCGAGCAGATCGTCCACCAGGCGGGTCAGCTGTTTTGCCTGACGTTCGATCACGTCGTGACACCAGATCAGCTCCGGGTCGTTCAAGCCCTTCATCTGCATGATGCTCGCCGCATTGCGAATCGGCGCAAGCGGGTTGCGCAACTCATGCGCGAGCAACCCCAGGAATTCGTCCTTGCGCCGGTCGGCTTCGAGCAGCTGTTCGGCGAGGTCGATCTGTCGGGCCACCGATGCCTCGAGCTCGGCGGTGCGCTCCGCGACCCGGCGGGAGCGCACCGCCGTGAGTCGCGCGGCCTCACGCGTCTTTCGGTAGAGCGCCGCGAACACCGTCACCTTCGCCCGCAGCAGCTCGGGCACCACCGGCACCGATACGTAGTCCACCGCGCCCGACTCGTATCCCTTGAGCCGGTCGAGGTCGGAAAGGTGCACGGCGGAGACGAAGATGATCGCCGTTTTCTCGTACCGCGGATGCTGGCGGATGATCTCCGCCAACTCGAAGCCGTCGAGATCCGGCATGCTGACGTCCATCAGGACCAGCGTGATCTCCGTCTTGAGCAGGTGCTCCAGCGCCTCGCGCCCCGAGCTGGCCTTGATCAGGTTTTCCCCGAGATCGCTGAGCATCGCCTCATAGGCGAGCAGCTTGCCCGGCTGATCGTCGACCAGCAGGATATTGACCTTCTCGAAGGTGTTGTGATCCACGTCGCTTCCTTCGCTGTCCAGAACATTGAGCATGTTTGGCATTCTCAGCGATGCAGCCACATACGGAGCGCAGAGAGCAGCTGTTCGGTGTTCACCGGCTTGGCGAGGTAATCCGACGCCCCCGCATCGAGGCACTTCTCCCGGTCACCCTTCATGGCCTTGGCGGTGAGGGCGATGATCGGGAGGCGCTTCATGGAAGGGTTCTGGCGAATGGCCTGCATGGTCTGGTAGCCGTCCATCTCCGGCATCATGATGTCCATCAGCACGATCGACACGTTGTCGGTGCTGTTGAGCGTCGCAATGGCTTCGTATCCCGTGCCCGCGGTGAGGACGTTCATGCCGCGCCGTTCCAGTACGCTGCTGAGCGCGAAAATATTGCGCACGTCATCGTCCACCACCAGCACCAGCTTGCCGACGAGGTCATCGTCCGAGCGGTGCAGGCGGTCCAGCATCAACTGCTTTTCCGGGGGCAGGTCCGCGATCACGCGGTGCAGGAACAGCGCCGTTTCGTCCAGCAGACGCTCCGGCGACTCCACACCCTTCACCACGACGCTTCGCGCCAGTGTATGCAGGCGCGCATCCTCCTCGGGAGACAGCTCCTTGCCGGTGAACACGACCACCGGCACATCGCAAATGGTCGTGTCGTCCCGCATGTGTTCCAGCACTTCGAAACCGGTCATGTCCGGCAGGCGAAGATCGAGCACGGCGCAGTCGTACGAGCCTGTGCGCAGCGCGGCCAGCGCCTCCTTGCCGGTGCCCACGGTGTCGATCTCCAGATCCTTGTACCCCAGCAACTCCGTGATGCTGAGCTGCTCGGCCTCGTTATCCTCCACCACCAGCAGCCGACGCGAACGGGGCCGTGAATACTCCTTGATGCGCAGCAGCGCCTCCTCGAGGCCTTCCGTCGTGGTCGGCTTGGGCAGAAAGCTGAACGCGCCCCGCGCCAGACCGTGCTGCCGGTCCTCGTCCAGCGTGATCATCTGCACCGGGATGTGTCGCATCGCCGGATCCTGCTTGAGCTGGCTGAGCACGGTCCAGCCCAGCATGTCGGGCAGGAACACGTCGAGCGACACTGCCGTCGGGTGATACTCGCGCGCCAGAGCGAGCGCATCAGCACCGCGCGCCGCCACCAGCACCTTGAACCCTTGCAGGTGCGCCTGGTCGACCAGCACCCGCGCATAGTGGGGATCGTCCTCCACGATGAGCAGTCGGGCGTCGTGCTCCTCCAGGTCATGCCGGTCGTCGGCCAGGGCTTCCACCGGACGCCCTCCCCACGTGCGCGCCGACGACAGGCTCGTGGTGCTGCTCGGCAGGCTGCGCACGCTCTCCGGCGACGCGAGCGCCGTAGACCCGAGGAGCGACGAACCTGACGGCCCGATGTACGTCTGCGGCAGGTACAGCGTGAAGGTGCTGCCCAGCCCCGGCGTGGAGCGCAGCTGGATTTCGCCGCCGAGCAGCGCTGCGAGTTCGCGGCTGATGGCGAGGCCGAGGCCGGTGCCGCCGTACTTGCGCGACGTGCCGGCGTCGGCCTGCTGGAACGCCTCGAAGATGATACGCTGCTTTTCGAGCGGGATGCCGATGCCGGTATCCGACACCTCGAACGCCACCACGCTCGTGGCGCGCTTGAGGAGCGGGTGCTCCCTGCTCCAGCCGCCCGCGGCCTGCGAGACGCGGAGCCGCACACCACCCTGCTCGGTGAACTTGAAGGCGTTGGACAGGAGGTTCTTGAGCACCTGCTGCAGCCGCTTCGCGTCGGTGACCATGGTGGCGTCGCCGGTCAGGTCGGTCGTGACGTCGAGTGTGATGTGACGATTGTCCGCTTCGTGGCGGAAGGGCCGCGCGGTGCCGTCCATCAGGTTTCGCACGATCACCTCTTCGGCCATCACGGTCACCGTGCCCGACTCGATCTTCGACAGGTCGAGAATGTCGGTGATGAGGTTGAGCAGGTCGGTACCCGCACCGTGAATGGTCTTCGAGAACTCCACCTGCTTCGGCGACAGGTTGCCTTCCACGTTCTCGCCGAGCTGCTGGCCAAGAATCAGGATGGAGTTGAGCGGGGTGCGCAACTCGTGCGACATGTTCGCGAGGAATTCCGACTTGTACTTCGACGTCAGTGCGAGCTCGGATGCCTTCTCCTCGAGCGCGCGGCGCGCCTGCTCGATTTCCTGGTTCTTGCGCTCCACTTCGGCGTTCTGTTCGGCGAGCTGCTGCGCCTTCTGCGCCAGCTGCTCGTTCGTCTGCTGCAACTCGCGCTGTTGTGTCTGGAGTTCGGCGGCCAGCTGCTGCGACTGCTTGAGCAACCCTTCCGTCTGCATCGTGGCTTCGATCGAGTTGAGCACGATGCCGATCGAGTCCGTCAGCTGTTCGAGGAACGACAGGTGCGACTTCGTGAACGTGCTGAGCGACGCAAGTTCGATCACCGCCTTCACTTCGTCCTCGAAGAGCACCGGCAGCACGATCACGCTGCGCGGCGTTGCCTGAAACAGGCCGGAGGTGATCGGCGAAATGTCGGAGGGCAGGTCATTGATGACCACGCTCTTCTTCTCTGAGACGCACTGGCCGAGCAACCCCTGCCCGACGCGGAGCGTTTCGCGATGGCCCGTGACGGGATCGTCGGCGAAGCCGGCGATGAGTCTGAGCTCCTGCCCCGGCGCTTCCTCCACGCGATAGATCACACCCTGATGCGCGTTCACCAGCGGGGTGAGTTCGGAGAGCAGCATCCGGCCGACGGTGGAGAGGTCGCGCTGGCCCTGCAACATCCCCGTGAAGCGCGCCAGGTTCGTCTTCAGCCAGTCCTGCTCGGTGTTGCGGTCCGTCGTGAGACGGAGATTGTCGATCATCGTGTTGAGGTTGTCCTTGAGCTCGGCCACCTCACCGCGCGCCGCGACCTGAATGGAGCGCGTGAGGTCACCCTGCGTCACGGCCGTCGCGACTTCGGCGATGGCGCGCACCTGCGTCGTGAGGTTGGCGGCCAGCAAATTCACGTTCCCGGTGAGGTCCTTCCACGTGCCGGCGGCGTCGGGCACGTTCGCCTGACCGCCCAGTCGCCCTTCCACGCCGACTTCGCGTGCGACCGTCGTGACCTGGTCGGCGAATGTCGCAAGCGTCGCCGTCATGTTGTTGATGGTTTCGGCGAGTGCCGCAACCTCACCCTTGGCGTTCACGGTGAGCTTCGGCTTGAGGTCGCCGTTGGCCACGGCGGTCACCACCTTCACGATGCCGCGCACCTGCTCCGTCAGGTTTGCCGCCATCACGTTGACGTTGTCCGTCAGGTCCTTCCAGGTACCGGCCACGCCGGGCACCTTGGCCTGGCCACCGAGCTTGCCGTCGGTCCCGACTTCGCGCGCCACGCGCGTGACTTCGGCCGCGAACGCGTTGAGCTGGTCCACCATCGTGTTGATCGTGACCTTGAGCTCGAGAATCTCACCCTTCACGTCGACGGTGATCTTTCGCGAGAGATCACCGCGCGCCACGGCCGTGGTGACCTCGGCGATGTTGCGCACCTGCGCGGTGAGATTCGCGGCGAGGAGATTCACGTTGTCGGTGAGGTCCTTCCAGGTGCCGGCCACACCAGTCACGTTCGCCTGACCACCGAGCTTGCCATCGGTACCGACCTCCCGGGCAACACGCGTGACTTCTGCGGCAAACGACCGCAGCTGCTCCACCATCGTGTTCATCGTTTCCTTCACGTTGAGCAGCTCACCGCGCACATCCACGGTGATCTTCTTCGACAGGTCGCCGTTGGCGATGGCCGTCGCGACCTCGGCGATGTTACGCACCTGCGCCGTGAGGTTACCGGCCATGAAGTTCACCGAGTCGGTGAGATCCTTCCATGTCCCCGCCACGCCGGGCACGACGGCCTGGCCGCCAAGCTTTCCGTCGGTGCCGACCTCGCGCGCGACACGGGTCACTTCGCCCGCGAAGCCGTTCAGCTGATCCACCATGGTGTTGAGGGTGTCCTTCAGCTCCAGGATCTCACCCTTCACGTCCACGGTGATCTTCTTCGACAGGTCGCCTCGCGCCACGGCCGTCGCCACTTCGGCGATGTTGCGCACCTGACCCGTGAGATTCGATGCCATGAAATTCACGTTGTCCGTCAGGCCTTTCCACGTGCCGGCGACGCCGGGCACCTGCGCCTGACCGCCGAGCTTTCCTTCCGTTCCCACTTCCCGTGCCACGCGCGTGACTTCCGACGCGAAGGCATTGAGCTGCACCACCATCGTGTTGAGCGTGTCCTTCAGCTCCAGGATCTCGCCGGACACGTCGACGGTGATCTTCTTCGACAAGTCACCGTTGGCGATCGCCGTGGCCACCTCGGCGATGTTGCGCACCTGTGCGGTGAGGTTGGACGCCATGAAGTTCACCGAGTCCGTGAGGTCCTTCCACGTTCCGCCGACACCGGGCACCACGGCCTGCCCGCCGAGTCGTCCATCGGTTCCGACTTCGCGGGCAACGCGCGTGACTTCCGAGGCGAAACCGTTCAACTGGTCGACCATCGTGTTGATGGTGTCCTTGAGCGCCAGAATCTCGCCCTTCACGTCCACGGTGATCTTGCGCGACAGGTCGCCTCGCGCCACTGCGGTCGTGACTTCGGCGATGTTGCGCACCTGCCCGGTGAGGTTGGACGCCATGGAGTTCACCGAGTCGGTGAGATCCTTCCATGTGCCGGCCACGCCGAGCACCTGCGCCTGACCACCGAGTTTTCCCTCGGTCCCGACTTCTCGCGCCACACGCGTGACTTCGGCGGCGAAGGCATTGAGCTGGTCGACCATGGTATTGACGGTGACCTTGAGCTCGAGCACCTCGCCGCGCACCTCGACGGTGATCTTTCGTGACAGGTCGCCTCGGGCGACGGCCGTGGTGACTTCGGCGATGTTCCGCACCTGCGTCGTGAGATTGGCGGCGAGCAGGTTCACGTTGTCGTTCAGGTCCTTCCAGGTCCCGGCCACGCCAGGTACCACGGCCTGACCACCGAGGCGGCCTTCGGTGCCGACCTCGCGCGCCACGCGTGTCACTTCCGAGGCAAAGCCGTTCAGCTGGTCCACCATGGTGTTGAGCGTCTCCTTGAGCTGCTGGATCTCGCCCGACACGTTCACCGTGATCTTCTTCGACAAGTCGCCACGTGCGATGGCGGTTGCCACGTCGGCAATGTTACGCACCTGCGCGGTGAGGTTGGACGCCATGAAGTTCACGTTGTCCGTCAGGTCTTTCCACGTACCGCCCACTCCCGGCACCTGTGCCTGGCCGCCCAGCTTCCCTTCCGTGCCCACCTCGCGTGCCAAACGCGTGACCTCGCCGGCGAAGGCATTGAGCTGGTCCACCATCGTATTGATGGTGTCCTTGAGTTCCAGAATTTCGCCGGACACGCTCACCGTGATCTTGCGCGACAGGTCGCCTCGCGCCACGGCGGTCGTCACTTCGGCAATGTTTCGCACCTGCGCCGTGAGGTTGCCCGCCATCGCATTCACCGAATCGGTGAGGTCTCGCCATGTGCCGGCCATGCCGGGCACCACGGCCTGGCCACCCAGTTTTCCTTCCGTACCGACTTCGCGCGCCACGCGCGTGACTTCCGATGCGAACGAGCGCAGCTGATCGACCATCGTGTTGATGGCTTCCTTGAGCTGCAGGATCTCACCGCGCACGTCGACGGTGATCTTGCGTGACAAGTCGCCCGATGCCACGGCGATGGTGACTTCCGAGATGTTACGCACCTGCGCCGTGAGGTTCGACGCCATCGAGTTCACCGACTCGGTGAGATCCTTCCACACACCGGATACGCCCGGCACCTGGGCCTGGCCGCCCAACTTGCCGTCCGACCCGACTTCTCGCGCCACGCGCGTGACTTCCGACGTGAACACGCCCAGCTGCTGAATCATCGTGTTCACGATCGTCGCGGATCGCAGGAACTCACCTTCGAGCGGACGTCCGTCGACGTCGAGTCGCATCGTCTGGTTCAGGTGCCCCTGAGCGACGGCCGCAATTGCGCCCGTCACTTCCGTCGTCGGTCGCAGCAGGTCGTCGACGAGGGTGTTGACCGAGTCCTCCATCTCGCCCCAGGCACCGCGCTTGAGGTCGAAGCGCGCGCGCTCGCGGGTCCGGCCTTCCTTCCCCACCACCTGACCGACGCGGCGCAACTCGAACGCCATCTTCTCATTGGCGGCGATGATCTCGTTGAATGTGTCGGCGATCTTGCCGTCGATCCCCGCCCAGTCGCCCGGCAGCTGCACTGTAAAATCGCCGGCTCGCACCCGCTGCAGCGCAAGGAGCAACTGGCTGCGGTCGAGTCCGAGCGGAAAGTTAGCGCCCACGCCCGACAGGGGAGGCAGCGCGACCGCGACGGTCTCGAATGCGTCTGGCAGGTAGGGAGATGCCGCTGCGTGCGTCAGTTCATGCCCCACCTCGAGGGCCTGCCACTCGGGTGCTCCCGCGCTCTTGCCATCTCGCTTTCCGGGCGAGGCCTTCGCCGTACGCACCTTCGTGCGTGCAACGCCGCCGTGCGGCGAGCCGTCACCAGCAGAGCTGCCGTTTGTGGAGGTTCGCTTCATCGGAGTGCTCAGCGGAGGGAAAGTCGGACAGAACCACGGGCGCGCGGTGGAGCAGGCAGCGGTCACGGTGCGGCAGGTCGTCAGGACCGGGACACATGGCGAGACCGTACGCAGGGTTTGCGACACGAAAGTGCGGGTGCCTCTACGGGGTCACCAAAGCTGCACTATCAAAAAGACACCAGACGAATTAGGGGCAAGCTAATGAGCGGCACGCACCGTCGCGCCATGGCAGCCGCTGGACTGCACTTCATTCGGCGGGATTCGGCTAACCCACATCCACATGCTGACCACACATCGCGCGGAAAAGTTGCGGAAATGGACACGTTCGGCCGGGGCTCACCGTTCGAGCGCGCGACACTTGCGCGGCGTGACGCGCAATGTCGCCTTCGTGCCGGGCCACGGGCGGACCGGGGAAAACGTGAACGTCCTCACGCGCACCGTCGACAAGCGACTACGGAGACGTTCATGACGACTGTTGATGCTCGCCCCGCAAGGCCAGGGGTCGACGGTGGAAAGTCAGCGTTGCAGCCGAGCTCCCTGCTGTCACGCTGCCTCACTATATGATGGAGGAGCACCATCAAGGCTGCCGGTCTGGAGCACGGCGTTTAGGCGGTCAGCCGGGCTCGCTCGCAACACTACAGCTGCGCCAGCTTCGCATCGCCAAGCACGCGACATGCAGTTGGGACAGCCGCACACCCGCTGCGCGCGCCACCCGCACAAGTGCGATGAAACGGTGGATCACGATCTATGGAGAACTCATGCACACAAACTTCCGACGGATGCTGCAGTCATCGGCATGCCTCATTGCGCTTGGTTCGCTGATGGCCTGCGGAGGAAAGAAGACCGAGAACGCGGCAGACACTGGAATGGCAGCGATGCCGGCGATGGGCGACTCGGCGGCGGCCGGTACGATGAACACACGATGGACGACCACGCTCGAGCCGAAAGGCGAGACACAGGTACGGGGCACGGCATCGGTCACGCGCGGCGCGAGCGCAGGTACCATGACTGCCGAGGTCGCCATCAATGGCGGCGTGAAGGATGGCACGCATCCGTGGCATGTGCACGCCGGTACCTGTGCCACCGGTGGCGACATCGCGGGACCGGCTGCCGACTATTCCCCGCTGAAAGCGGATGGCAATGGAGCGGCGACGGCTACCAACACGGTGAACATCGCCGCACCCACCAGCGGCGAATACCACGTGAACATCCACCTCTCGCCCGCCGCGATGGGAACGATTGTGTCCTGCGGCGATCTGAAGATGTCGCCGATGTAAGCCTGAGCACGGCATTGCCGTTCCCGAGAGGCCGGTGCAGCGCGATTGCATCGGCCTCTTTGGCGATATCCGCGCATGAGACCGCCTGTCATGCCCGCGACTGCCGCGACTGTCGTTCAACAAGGGAGTGGCGCGCCACCGTCGATCGATACCGATGGAAGAACAATGCCCGCTTCCGCGCCCCGGTGATTCACGACGCAGCGGATCTCCCGCGTCGATCTCCATCAGGTGTGCACGCAGTGACACCCGTTCGCAGGCCAGCTGCAACGTTGACCGACCGGTCATTGGTAGCCATTTCGCCACTACCTCACGACGTTCGCGCTCACGGCCGATATCTGCGCAGGACTCTCCGCGCCCACGGCACGCTCGGTTGGTGAGACGGTTCCTGAGGGTACAGTGCCTCAGCTGAACTCGGCGCGGCCCATACATGCCGTGCCGCGGCGCTCGGCTCGAGCTCGCAGCTGGGCTTCGAGCAGCTCCAGATCGTACACGGCGCGTATCGCCGTGCTCGTTCATGCTCCGCGTCGTGCGCGACTCGCCCAGCTCGACAGTGCTCACAACAATCTGCGAGTAGCTTTCGCGTGATTCGCGTGATCCGTACTGCGCGCGGATTCTCACCACGAAATCAAGGACCGGCAATGACCGACAGCTCCCCCATTCGCGTCTCCTCCTCGAGAAACAGCGGGCTGAGAAAGTGTCTGACCGGCATCAAGGGCTTCGATGAAATATCCGAGGGTGGTATTCCACGAAATCGGATCACGCTGCTCAGCGGCAGCACCGGTACGGGGAAGACATTGCTCGGCATCGATTTTCTGATCAACGGCGTGACGAAGTACGGCGAGACCGGCGTCTTCATGTCGTTTGAAGAAAACGAAGAGGAACTGTTCGAAGATGTCGCGTCGCTCAACCTTGATTTGCAGAGCCTGGTCTCCAACAGGAAGCTCCTGCTGGAATATGTGCTGCTGGAGCGGCGAGACATGCAGTCTGCCGGTGAGTTCAACCTGGAAGGGCTCTTCGTGCGACTTGACCTGGCGATCGACTCCATCGGCGCCAAACGCGTGGTGCTCGATTCCATTGACTCACTGTTTGCCGGCGTGACCGATTTCGGAATACTCCGCCTGGAAATCAAGCGACTGTTCCGATGGCTCAGGAACAAGAAGGTGACCGCCCTCATCACCGGCGAAACCACGCAGGGTACGTACACCCGGCACGGCCTGGAAGCGTACGTCTCCGATTGCATCATCTTCGTGGACAATCGGGTTCGCGACCAGATATCCACGCGGCGCATGCGTGTCATCAAGTACCGAGGCTCGAATCACGGGAGCAATGAGTATCCATTCGTCATCGACAGGAACGGGCTGTCGGTCATTCCCATCACCTCGGCGGGCCTCGATCAACCCGGGACATCCGAGCGACTTCCGACTGGTATCCCCTCGCTGAGCGCACTGTTCAACGGCGGCGGTTATACCCGAGGCAGCACGGTGCTCGTCTCCGGGACGGCGGGCACCGGAAAGACGAGCCTGGCAGTGGCATTTGCGGTGGAAACCTGTAACCGCGGCGAACGGTGCCTGCTGTTGTCGTACGAAGAGTCGCCCGGCCAACTCGTGCAGAACATGAGTTCCATCGGATTCGACCTGGCGCCGCTGATCAGGAGTGGGTTGCTGTTGATCGTGTCGGTCAGGCCGTCGTTCTTCGGTCTTGAAATGCATTTGCTGGACCTGAATACGATGCTCGCCACATTCAAGCCGCAGTCGGTGATCATCGACCCGCTGACCAGCCTGATTGGGCAGGGAAATCCGCTGGAGGTTCAATCCATGCTGACGCGCTTGATCGATGCGCTCAAATCCCAGGGTATCACGGGACTCTTCACGAGCCTGGTTGCGTCGACCGAACAGAATGACACCAGCGGTGAAATCGGCGTCTCCTCGTTGATCGACACCTGGATCGTGGTGAGGATGCTGGAGGAGAGTGAGGGACGCAGGCGCATTCGGGGACTGTACATCGTCAAGTCGCGTGGTATGCGGCATTCCAGCGATGTGCACAAGATCGAGATGAGTGATGGCGGGATGACGCTGGTTCCGATGGATGCCGACGCCACGGCGGGCGGACAGCAGAAGATGAAACTCGGCAAGGCAATCTCCGATCCGAATGCGTGATCCGATACGCTACGCCCCTTCTCAAGGCACGGCGCGCAGATGAACACGACACGTCCGAGTTGCATCGTGGGAGTCGGCGGCTCTGCCGGTGCGCTCAACGCCTACAAGGTACTGTTACAATCCCTGACGGTCGACACCGGCATGGCATTCGTCATTATTTCTCACTTGACCCCGGATGCGCACAGCCAGCTTGCGCTGATCCTGTCGCGGTGCTCGACCATGCCTACCGTGGTGGCATCGTCGGGGATGCCGATATCGGCCAATTGTGTCTACGTGATTCCGGCCAATGCCGATCTCGAAATTTATGACGACACGCTCAGGGTAATTTCGCCGCGCAGCAGACGAAATGCGCAGATTGACATATTTTTTGCCTCGTTGGCCGCCGCCAGGGGCACGCACGCCATCGGGATCGTTTTCTCCGGGTATGATGGCGATGGGACCCGTGGCGTGCAGTCCATCAAGGAGAATGGAGGCACGACGTTTGCGCAGGACTCGTCGGCGGAAGTGGACAGCATGCCGACCAGTGCGCACGCGTCGACGTATGTCGACTTCGTGCTGCCGCCCGACAAGATTGCCGCGGCACTGATAGAGATGGGGGCGCGCTTGGGTTGATGTGAGTGACGTCTGGTTCGCTCGCACACCGTATTCCGTCGGCCGAGAGCCCCCTCCTGCCGTGCGCCCCGGTACGTCGGCGACACCACACTAACGTGCATGTGGTTTGAGACTGCCTAAAATTGTTAGAAGCCTCGCCAGATTCACCGGCTTCGTCAGATGGTGGTTGAAGCCGAATTCGCGCGTCCGGCGCCGATCTTCGTCCGTGCCCCAGCCGGTCAGCGCGATCATCACGATTTGGCTTCCCCACGGTTGCAGGCGCATCTGTCGGCAGGCCTCGTACCCGTTCATCGTCGGCATGGCGATGTCCATCAGCACCACGTCGGGATGAAACGTTTCGCACGCCAATACCGCTTCCTCGCCGTCGCGAGCGGTCAGCGTATGGTTCCCGAGCAGCTGCAGCATGGTTGCCATGGAATCGGCGGCGTCGTAGTTGTCGTCCACGACCAGCACGCGCAAGGTCGTGACGGCCGACTGCTCAACAGCCTCGAGCGGTACGACGGGCGTGACGATATCCCGTATCACGGGTAGTCGTACGAGAAAATCACTGCCCTGACCCTGACCGGCACTGCGGGCTTCAATGAGCCCGCCATGCATTTCGACCAGCCCCTTCACGAGCGCCAGCCCAATGCCGAGTCCGCCAGTGGTCTTCTCCAGCGCCCGATCCACCTGACTGAACATCTCGAAGATCTGCCCCGTCATGTGCGACGGTATGCCAACGCCGGAGTCGGAGATCGCGACCACGACATCGGAGCCATCGCGCACCGAGGTCACCGTGATCTTTCCGCTGGTTTCGGTATACTTGGCGGCGTTCGTGAGCAGGTTCGTGAAGATCTGCACCAGTCGCGTCACATCGCCGTCCAGATAGATCGTCTCTGAGACGGGACTGACGGTCAGTTCGTGTTCGCGCTGGCGGATCAGCGTGGCGGTGGCTTCGACGGCTGCGTCCAGGATGACAGCCAGTGACACGCGCTCGCGTCGCAGGAACAGCTTGCCGTTGGTAATGCGCGAGACATCCAGCAGATCGTCAATCAGACGCACCATCTGGTTGACTTGTCGATCCATGATCTCGATCGGCAGGTTCGCCGTTGGCTGACCGACCTGCGACAATTTCAGAATTTCCACGGCGTTCTGAATAGGCGCCAACGGGTTGCGCAGTTCATGGGCAAGCGTCGCCAGAAATTCATCTTTCCGACGGTCTCCCGCTCGGAGCGACTCTTCCAACTGCATCCGATCGGTGATGTCGGTGGTGACACCGAGGACAGATCCCAATCGCCCGTTGGCATCGAATTCCGGTACGACACAGGTCGAGTACCGACGCGGCCCGGCAACGCCGGCGTAGGTGTAATCGATCAACGTCTCCTTGGCACTTGCAAATACCAGCTGTATCGCCGATTCCCACTGTCCACAGAGCGGTGCGGGCAACCCCAACTGGCGGTGCGTTTTCCCCACCATTTCCTTTACGGAGAAACCGGTGGCACGCTCCACCGCGGTATTCACAAACAGGTGACGATACTCCCGGTCGAGCCGCGTCAACATGTCCGGGGTGTTATCGGCCAGTGACTGCAACTCACGTTCCCGACTACGAAGCAGCGACTGGTCCGCTCGCGCTTCCGTGACGTCCAGATTCGTTCCCACCAGCCACTCGGTTTCACCCGCGGCATTCGTGCGCACGGTTTCCACCGCCTGAATGTACCGGCCGGCCCCGTCACTCCCGCGCCTGATGCTGAATTCGCGTCGGCTCTTGCCCGATGTGCGTGCCGTCTCGCGCAGCAATTCGAGTTGGGTCGGCAAGTCCTCGGGTGCGACACGTGCGCACCAGTCGCTGAATTCCACGAGGCCATCAGCCGTGGGCTGCATCCCGTAGATCTGAAACATCTGAGGATCCCAGAGTACCTGATTGGTGATCACGTTCCACTGCCAGATACCCACCGCCGTGGCCTCGGTTGCCAGGCGCATTCCCTCTTCGCTTTGCCGGGCGGCGCGCTCAGCCTGGACACGCCCGGTGATGTCGTTGAAATAGCACACGAGTCCGCGCTCGCCGCTGGGCAGCAGAATGCGGCGCACCTGCCAGTCATAACTTTCCTCGACGTTGAGATCCGCACGTTCGTGCGTAAAACTCGGTGCGGCATACCCCTCACCGGTTTCCAGCGTGTGGCGAAAGATCGCGAGGTGCTCATTCGCTATCGGAGCGGGCCAGAACGCATGTACGATCTCAACGAAATCACGGCCGATGATCGGTTGCAGTGCCGCGAAGGTGGGCAGCGCACGCGAGTTGACGTGCTGCACGCGCAGCTCGGCATCCAACGTGTACACCCCCATCGGTGCCTGCTCGATAACCGACAGAAACAATTCCCGGTTCTGTCTCACGCCTTCCTCGACCAGCTTACGCGCGGAAATGTCCTCGATGGCCAGCAGGATGCGTTCAGGCACGCCGAAGGCACTCTCGAGCCGACGGGCATTCAACAACATGGTGCGCGCGCCGATATCCGCGAACTTGTGTGTCACTTCGAACCCAGTGAACACATTGTCCCGCGGAATGATCTCTTCCAGCAGCGCGCGCAGTTGCGGGATGTTCCACTGCCCACCACCAATCTCGTAAATGAGGCAGCCTTCTGTCGCGGCTGGTTTCACGCGAAAGGTCTCATAGAACGCTTCATTGGCCGTGTTCACGCGAAGATCTTCGCGCAGTACAAGCAATGGCACCGGCGCCGTGCGCAAGATGGCCTCGGCGTAGTCGCGCTCGTCCTCGGCCGCGCGCTCGCTGCGCTTGATCGAAGTGATATCACTCAAGACCAGCACCACGCCGTCAATCTTGTTATCCAACGTGAGATACGGTCGTGCGCGCAGGCTGTACCAACACCCGTCCTTGTCCTGTACCTCGGCTTCGTGAAAGCCCAGGGTTTCCACGACATCGGCCAGTAACGTTTCGAGAGTTGGCAGGTCGAGATTGTGCCGGATGCTTCGGATAGCACGCCCGACGTCGGTACTCACGAGGTTGAAGATCTTCACCGCGGCCGGTGTGAAGCGGCGAATGACCAGGTCACGCGACAGCAACAGAATGGCGGTATGAATACCGACCTGCACATTGTTGAGATCGGCGTTGATGCGGTTCAGTTCAAGATTGCGGCCGACCATTTCATCGTTGATCGTGGTCAGCTCTTCGTTGGTCGACTCCAGCTCCTCCCTCGAAGTTTCCAGCTCCTCGTTCATGCTTTGCAGTTCTTCATTGGCGCTCTGCAGCTCCTCACTGGACGCCTGAAGTTCCTCGTTCGCCGCTTCATTCTGCTCCTGGATGGACTGCAGATAGTCGCGCGTCTCAGCCAGTTCACGCTCGAGTTCCGCCACGCGGCTGGCCACCTCGCGCCTGCCGGCTGGCATTCGTGGTACTGATACCTGTGCGGCGCCAGTCGACGATGCCCCTCCCTCCAGAAAGAAAATCAGGAGGCACGGCTCCTTGACGTTCCGGAGCGGAATGACCTGCAGGGAGATTGCTCGCGTGCCGCCGTCGTATCGTACGAGCACATCGTCTCGCCGGACCGGCTTGTGTTCACGCTTGGCTTTGTTGATGGCCGCCCGCAGCGGCATCATCAGACCGTCGCGCGCCATCTTCAGAATGTCAAAGCTGGCTTTTCCCATCGGCGGTTCGAGGTATGCGCCGGTGGAGCCGCGGAACTGCAATACTTGCCCCTCAGCATCGATGAGGACGCCAGGCGGTGCAAATTGACTCACCGACACACGGTCGGCTTCCCGTTGTGCATTGAACTCACCACGCTGCGCGTTGACGTCGTCACGGTCGTCCTCTGACAAGGCCTGATCACCAGCCAGTGGTCCCGGCATGCGTCCGGCCGTCACAGGCATCGTGTCACGGAGAGTTGGTGACGGCACGCGAAAGGCCGGCGTCACTGCGGCCTTCCGCGAGAAAATCTTCTGCTTCTTGTCGGCGGGCTCAAACAACTCCGTAAACGGCCCAATCGATTCGCTGGCGCCAAGAAACAGGAAACCACCGGGCTTCAGCGCGTAATGAAATGCGGGAAAAATCTTCCTCTGCAATTCCGGTTCCAGATAAATCAGCAGGTTACGACAGGTGACGAGGTCCATGCGTGAGAACGCTGGATCACTCATCACATTCTGCCGCGCAAACACGACCTGCTCCCGAAGCGTTTTCGTCACGCGGTAGCCACCGTCCTCCTCAACAAAGAACCGCCGTAGTCGCTCGGGCGAGATGTCCTGCGCCAGCGATTTTGCGTACAGACCGTGTCGCGCCTTCTCGAGCAGCGCCTCATTGAGGTCAGTCGCAAAAATCTGCAACCGTGCGCCGCGCGCGTCGTCGGCAACCGCTTCCGCGAAGGTCATGGCCAGCGAGTACGCTTCCTGGCCTGTCGAGCAGCCCAACACCCACACCCGTACCGGCTCATCGAGCACACGTTGGCTCAACAATCTCGGAAACACGTTGCGTTTCAGTACATCGAACGCTTCAGGATTGCGAAAGAAACTGGTCACGCTGATCAACACATCGGAATACAGAGCGTCCAGCTCCTCTGTGTTGCCTTTCAGGAACACGGCGTACTCGGCCAGTGTTTCGTGCTTGTTGAGCACCAGTCGTCGCGTGACACGTCGCTGAATGGTACTCGACTTGTACAGCGAAAAATCGACGCCGCAGTGATTGCGCAGCAGGAGCAGAACCTTCCGGAAATCATCCTGCACCGTGCCTGGGGCGGCTGCGGTTCCGGCTGCGGCCTCCTGTTTCGCCTGACGCGATCCGGTGCGGGGCGTGCCGTGCCCGAGCGACGCCAGCGGCGCGTCGGGGCTTTCCCGCTGATCGGCTTCGCGCTCTGCTTCCCCCGGCATGTCTGGCGAGGTGGCCCCAGGGCGGGATACACCATTCGCCGTTTCCCCGGCTGCAGCGGTGTTGCCTGCTGCAGTTGAATACAGAGGTTGGTTCACCGCGTTCAGCACTGCCGGATGTTTTGCAATGCGTGTCAGTTCCGCAGCCATTTCCGGGGGAGACAACACG
>Ga0163155_10001754_pt1 | contig 25503 bp, 26 predicted proteins | sample OliLakLV19SP4G1_FD_148611 | JGI IMG/M metagenome (GOLD analysis project Ga0163155, IMG submission 148611) | Freshwater microbial mat bacterial communities from Lake Vanda, McMurdo Dry Valleys, Antarctica - Oligotrophic Lake LV.19.SP4.G1 | ecosystem: Environmental > Aquatic > Freshwater > Lake >... | reverse complement strand
GCCCGACCCGGGAGTCGTGCGGCCCGCCGCCGATTCATTCCGCCAGGTGAGCAGCGGGCCTGCGATCTGCACCATCTCGCGGACAGGCACCTTGAGGTAGTTCACGCCACCCAGCTGCATGCCGACTGGCAGCCCCGCCTTGTCGAGCTTGAGCGTCTGCGTCAGCGACGGGCCGCGTCCGCGATCGTTGTAGCTGAAATTCGTAGTGACGGTGCCACCACTGTCGGGCCACTGCCGCAGTCTGCCAACGGTGCGACCGGCCATCAGAACCGTGTATTCCAGCGTATCGCCGGTGCTGGGCGCCTCCAGCGGCGGGCTGGCAACTGCGGCTGAGGGGAGCTCGGCCGGGATGGAGCCGATCCGGGCGGCTTCGGTGGTCCGCACTGTCCCCGCGCCCTGCGAGCGGCAGGCAGTGAGGGCAACGCCCAACAGGGCAATCGAACGACGCACCGGCAGCGACATGGGACGGACGAATGGGCTGGACGAGACCGATCGAGGACACACCGGACGCCCGGCACCGATTCAGGTGGGCGTCCAATCTCATGATCAATCTGTAGCAGCTTCCAGGCCGTCGGGACCGCCGGAGCACAACCGGGGGCCAGGACCCACGCCGAACGCGACTCGCCGGGTCATCGGGGCGGTCATCGACGAGCGGTCATCGCCACCTGCCGACGCCGGCAGGTCGAGCGCCCGCCGGCGCCGCCTGGCGCACAGCCGGCACGATGCTGCCCTTACACGAATGCCCCGTGCCCAGTCAGCGCACGCCCGACAATCAGCGTATTGATCTCGTTCGACCCTTCGTATGAATAGATCGCCTCGGCATCCGCGAAAAACCGCGCGACCGAGTGATCGAGGAGAATGCCATTGCCGCCCATGGACTCCCGGGCCAGCGCCACCACCTCGCGACACTGCGCCGCACAGAACTGCTTGGCCAACGCGGAGTGGTGTTCCTCGCAGCGGCCGGCGTTCTGAAGCCGGCTCACCTGCAGCGCCATCGCCTGCATCGACGACAGCTTGCCAACCATCTTCGCCAGCATCGACTGGATCAGCTGGAAACTGCCCAGCGGACGGCCGAACTGTGTGCGACGCTGCGTGTAGGCCAGCGCCCGCTCGTACGCACCCGCTGCGCAACCGACGGCGATCCATGCCACACCCACACGGGTCATGCCGAGCACGCGCGCAACATCCTTGAAGCCATTGGCACGCTGCAGGCGATTCCTCTCGCTGACGTGCACATGGTCGAGAGTGATATGCCCGTTCTGCAGCGTCCGCTGCGCGATCTTGCCTTCCATCTTCCTGACCGAGTAACCAGGCAGGCTCGTTTCGACGATGAATCCCTTGACCTGTTGATCAGCAACATCGCGGGCCCAGACGACCACGAAATCGCCGAAGGTGGAATTTCCGATCCAGCGCTTTTCGCCATCGATGATCCAGGCGTCACCATCGCGCCGGCATGTTGTCGTAATACCGCCAGCAACCCCTGACCCGACGTCAGGTTCAGTCAACCCGAATGCGCCGAGCGATTCCCATCGCCGCATCTTCGGAAGCCACTCATCCTGCTGCTCTTTCGAGCCACAGAGCAAAATTGACCCGAAGGCCAGTCCTCCGTGGACACCGAGAAAGGTCGCGAACGAGCAGTCGACGCGCGCCAGTTCCATCGTGAGCACGCCTTCCGCGACCGAATCGTGACGGACGGATCCGTCGTCGGAGATCGGAAAGATCGATGCCAGCAGATCGAGCGACGCGAACGCCGGGATCAGATGGTACGGAAACTCCGCCCGCTCCCAGTAATCGTTCGCGATCGGATCGACTTCACGCTCCATGAACTCCCTGGCGCGCAGGCGAGCGGATTCCAGATTCGCCGGCAGGTCGCGTAGCAGGTGGAGAAAATCCACATCGATCTCGGGGGCAGCGGGCGCGGCAACCTTCGCCTTCACGAGCGAGCGTTTGGCCCTGGCCAGCGCCGGGCCGTCGAGCGCCAGAAGCTGCTCGAGCACCGGGGCCAGCTCAGGCCGGTCGGACAACCTGGCCACGATCGCCGCGATGCGAGGATCGATCTGCGTCAGGAGTTCGGTCTGTGACAGAATCTCGGTAGCCATGTTCTGCAATCCTGCGGCGGCGCAGGCGGGAAACGTGTGAACGGGAACAGCGGAAACGGATGCGAGCCACAGTGCACGGCAAAGGACTTCCGCGCCTGCGCCTCGTCACGCACCGCCGAAGCTATCGGATACGCGTATCAGACGTACAACCGCCACACCGCCGGGTGGTTCCATTCGGGCCTCGCGTCGAGTTCGGTGATCCGAGCGGCAAGACACGCCACATCCCGCACGGCACAACTTGCCGGAACAGCCAGCTCTGCCATGCGACGACCCGCGCCACCGACGACCAGGCGCACCGCCGGACAGGCGCGCAACATGTTCTGAAACAACAGGTTCCAAAGCTCAGCCCGGCACTGGGCGCGCCCGGGACTCAACTGGCACCGGCCGTGCTTTCTCCTGATCCCGACGCGTGTCCTCTCACCTCGGTTCCGGATCATGGCGCTCTTCAACTTCATCAATCGGGTCTCCTCGGCCGGCTCCATCAAGGAAGCCATGGATCAGAGTGTGCTCCGGCATCGACAGATCGCCGATCGCGTCGCGAACGCGACACTCGTGAACAAGGATGGCTTCGCCCTGCCGGCTGGAAGTACGGCCGCGGCGGCGGTCTCTGGTGAGCGCGGACCGGTGGATACCGAACAGGAGATGGCCGCGCTGGCGAATGAACAGCTCTATTTCGAAACCGCGGCAACTCGGCTCAAGGGGACGTACGACTCGATTCGCCGCGCGCTGCGGGATCGCTGAAGCCGATGACAAAGCTTCCAGGTTTGCTGCCGTTCGTTGGCGGCCCCGCGATCAAGCCGATGTTCCGCGCACTTGGCATCGCCGCCAGCGGCATGTCAGCACAGCGCACCCGCATCGAAGTTGCCGCCAGCAATCTCGCCAACGCCGACGTCACGCGTGGTGCGGACGGCAAGGCATACAATCGGCGCGTGGTGCAGCTCCGTACCGCCACCAGTGACGACCGTGAGGCGAGTTTCCGCTTCCCGAATCAGTTGCCCTTCACCACCGCACCGTTCGGCACGTCGCAATTCGGCGTCCCTGCCGGCACCGCACCGTCGTCGCCGCGTTCGGTCGACGATCCGAACTACGGCGTCGTGGTCGACAGCATTCAGGAGGACACCACGCCGGGTGCCCGGGTACACATGCCCGGCCATCCGGATGCGGATGCCGAGGGCTACGTCACGCTCTCGAACGTCAGTCGCACGACGGAGCTCGTTGATCTGCTCGACGCTCGCCGCGTGTTCGAGGCCAACGCGACGGTTTTCCAGTCGGTGAAGCAGTTGCTGCGCAAGTCGATGGACCTCTGATCATGTCGATCTCTTCGCTCACAGCCCACTTGCCGGCGACGGCGGGTGCCCTGCCGGATCTGTTCCGGCGCAACGATGGTCTGGCCGCGCGCGGCGACGAGGCGACAGCCTCACCCGGTGCCGGTGACCCGACCTTCACGCACGACGAGCAGCGTGCGCTCTCGACGCGCGCCTCAGACGATACGACCCGATTGCTCGCGCGTCGCGCGGCACTCGGCCCACTGACATACGGAACTCGCATGGCGTCGTCTGACGACCGCACAGCTGCGCCGATTGGCATGCGCGGCGCCCATCTCGACGTTCGGGGCTGAACATGACGATCGATCGCTTCGGTGCCTTCGCACAGCGTGTAGCAGAATTCGGCCTGCCCGGTGAGGGCGGCCGGTCCGTGCCGGTCCTCCCCGAACCCAGCGGCGGTGGCGCGTTCGGCGACGTCCTGACGCGCGCCGTCAACGAAGTCAGCGCGGCCCAGGACATCAGTGGTGAGACGACGCGACGGTTCCTCAACGGCGAGCAGGTGGAATTGCATCAGGTGATGGCCGCCTCCAGTGAAGCCGGCATCGCGCTCGATACCCTGATCGAGCTTCGCAACAAGGTCATTGAGGCCTATCGGACCGTCATCACCATGCAGAACTGACCGTGATGCCTCCCGCACTCGAGCAGCTGTTCGACCGCATCGGCGGTATCCGTCGCGTTGCGATGCTGGGCATCGGCGTGATCGCACTGGTGGCGATCCTCGGCGTCTCGCGCTGGGCCACCAGACCAGACCTCGTTCCGGCATTCAGCGGAATCCCGCTGGAGAGTGTCGGCAAGATGACCGATGCGCTCGACGCCGCCGGCGTGACGTACCAGCTGGAGCGTGGCGGAACCGACATCATGGTCGCGGCCACCGACCTGGCCCGTGCGCGCGTCGTGCTCGCATCCTCGGGGCTGCCGGCACAGGGTCGCCCCGGCATGGAGCTGTTCGATCAGCCCAGCTGGGGCATGACCGACTTCGCACAGAAGATCAACTATCGCCGCGCGCTGGAAGGAGAACTGGAGCGCACGATCAGTACGATGAAGGGAATCGAGCGGGCACAGGTCCACCTCGCGATCAAGGAAACACAGGCGTTCCGCCGTGCGGGTGATGCACCGGCCGAAGCCAGCGTCGTCGTGAAGCTGCGTAACGGGCAGCGCCCGGAAGCCGACGTGGTACGCGGCATCTCGCAGCTCGTGGCCAGCAGCATCGACAACCTCGAGGCACAGCGTGTGGCCGTGCTGGATGATGCCGGGCGCCTGCTGTCGCGCATGCTGGACGCCAACGACCCGGCGTCACTCAGCAGCGCACAACTCGAACAGCAGCGGGCGGTGGAAGATCATCTGGCCGAGAAGGCCAGCGCGATGGTCAACCAGATCGTGGGCAATGGCAACGCGACGGTGACCGTCGCCGCCGACCTGAGTTTCGATCAGGTGGAGCGGATGTCGCAGGTGATCGATCCGGAGAAGCAGGCCCTCAGCACCGAGCAGAAGGCGGAGATCACGCCAGGCACCGATGGCGGCGCCGGATCGACGAATGTCGCCAGCAGCTATGACAATTCACGCACGGTCGAAACCATCAAGTCCGCCACCGGTGTCGTCAAGCGGCTCACCGTGGCCGTCCTGGTCAAGGATCGCATGGACACCAAGGGCGTGAGCACCACGCGTCCGCAGGCCGAGCTGGATCAGATCACCGCGCTGGTGCGGAATGCGGTCGGCTTCGATTCAACCCGCGGCGACCTGGTGAAGGTCGTCAGTACACCATTCGAGGGCATCACGGCGATTCCCCCCGAGACGACTGGCGAGAAGGCGATGCGCACCATCCAGCAGTTGCAGCGTCCGGCGCTTGGCCTGGTTGGGCTGGCGCTGGCGGTTCTGATCGCACTGACCGTGATGAAGAACCTGAAGGCACAATCGGCTGACGCGCGCGCGATGGCGATTGCCACGGCGCGAGCGCCACAGCTGAACAGCGTCGGTCAACCGATGGGGCAACTCGGTGAGCGTTCTGACGACGGTGAGGAAAGCACGCCGGTATATCAGCCGGTGCGCATGCCCGTGAACCCGCTCAAGGAACGCGTCGTGGCAACGGCAGAAGCCTATCCCGACGTCTCGGCCAAGATTCTCCGGAACTGGATCCGGAATGGCTAACGCCGTCGCCCGGATGCCCCGGGAGCTCACCTTCGAATCGCTCAATGGGCGGCAGAAGGCAGCGCTGCTCTGCCTGGCGCTTGGCACCGATACCGCGGCCAAGGTCACGCAGAAGTTGTCCACCGACGAAGTGGACATGCTGTCGTATGAGATCGCGCGCATGGACGAAGTCGCCGGTCCGGTGATCGATCAGGTACTCGAGGAGTGGATCGAGTCCGCGATCGGCATCGGGTCACTGTCGAACGGCGGAGTGGAATTCGCGAAGGAAGTACTCGAAAAGGCGTTCGGCGCCACCAAGGCCGCCGGCATCCTGCGACGCGTCCAGGGGCAGCTGGCCGACACCGCCGGCCTCACGCGGCTCCGTCGTGCCGACCCGCAGCAGTTGGGCAACACGCTGCGCAATGAGCACCCGCAAACCATCGCACTGGTGCTGGCGCATCTCGACCCCCAGCAGACGGCCAGCATCCTCAAGGAAATCCCGTCGTCGAAAGGTGGCGAGGTTGTCTTTCGCATGGCCGGCATGGAGAAAGTGCAGCCCGAGATGCTGATGCTGATCGAGAAGCACATCGGCTCCGAAGCGTCGTCGATCATGGCGGAAGGCACCGTCTCGGGCGGTCCGAAGGCGGTCGCCGAGGTGATGAACTTCATCTCTGGTGCCCTGGAGAAGGAATTGCTCGAAGGCGTGGAGGAGCGCGATCCGGAACTCTGCGAAGTGATCAAGAACCTCATGTTCGTGTTCCAGGATCTCAACTCGCTGGACGACAAGGCAATCCAGCGTGTGCTGCGCGAAGTCGAAGCGAAGAGTCTGGCCCTGGCGCTCAAGGCCGCGAGCCCGGAGCTCAAGGCAAAGATCCTCGGCTGCATGTCGCAGCGCGCAGTCGCGGCACTCCAGGAAGAGATGGAGATGATGGGGCCGGCGCGCCTGAAGGATGTCGAGGCAGCCCAGACGGCGTTCGTGGCACAGGTCCGTCGTCTCGAGGAGATGGGCGAGATCGTCATCGGCGGCAAGGGAGGCGATGATGTCCTCATTTGAACCGCTCTTCACATCGGCGCATCGCACGCGGATCACACCGCGCACCGTTGCGGCGCAGTCGGCCACGGAACTCTGGATGCCGATCCAGCTGGGTACCGACGGTCCACGGATCACGTCGGTCTTCGGCGAGGATCTCGACGATGCACACGACGGCCACGCGACCGTCGCGGCGGCGGCCCAGGCTGCGACGGAGCTTGCCGCAGCACAAGCACGTCAGGCGGAACTCGAAGCGCCGTACCTGCGCGGAGTTGCGGACGGACGCGAACAGGGTGAGCTGGCCGAGCAGGCACGTTTGCGCGGGGCCATGATGGCGGCGGAAAGCGCGCTGGACGACATTCGCATCGGCGAGGCGCGATGGCTGGCAAACATCGAGGAGAACATCGCAGCAATCGCGGTCGCCGTGGCGCACCAGATCGTCACTCGTGAGGTGACCGTTGCCTCGGATACCGTGGTCGACCTGGTGACGCGCGGGGTGCAGGAGTTCGGGCTCGATCAGGCGCTTTCCATTCGCGTCAATCCAGGCGATCTGGAAGCGCTGTACTCGGTCGAGCGCGACGGCGAGGCCGCGACAGCAATAACGCGCGGCCGCGAAGTCCGCTGGGTCAGCGACGCGCGCATCGAACAGGGCGGCTGCGTCGTCGAAGGTCGTGAGCGCATCGTGGACGGACGCGTGGATACCGGGCTCGAGCGCCTTTATCGCCGGCTGACGTACACCAATGCCTGACACACTCGTCGCGCGCGAAATGACGCGCCGCATCCTGGACATGCCGCGCATGCACACCTTCGGGCGCGTTGCGCGCGTGGTGGGACTCGCAATCGAAGTCAGTGGCCTCGAGATGGGTCTCGGCGAACTGGCGCGCATCTCGAACACCAACGACGCGCGTTCCGTGCTGGCGGAGGTGGTCGGTTTCCATCAGAACGGCTGCCTGTTGATGCCGTTGGGTGAACTGGATGGCATCGCCCCGGGCGCCAGTGTGGTGGCCCTCGGCCGGTCGTTCGGAGTGGATGTGGGACCGGGGCTGCTGGGTCGGATTCTCAACGGCCTCGGGCATCCCATCGATGACAAGGGCAAGCTGGATGTCGAGGAACGCGCGCCGCTGCTGGCCGAGCCGCCGAATCCGTTGCATCGCGAAGTGATCGCCAGCACGATGGCCACTGGCGTACGCGCCATCGATGGCTTGCTGACCATCGGGCATGGCCAGCGTATCGGAATCTTCTCGGGCAGCGGTGTCGGCAAGAGTACGCTTCTCGGGATGGTCGCGCGGCAGGCGCAAGCCGACGTCAACGTGATTGCGTTGCTGGGCGAGCGCGGTCGCGAAGTGCGCGAGTTCATCGAGAACGCACTCGGCGAAGAGGGGCTGAAGCGGAGTGTGATCATCGTCGCAACCGGTGACCAGGCCGCGCTCATTCGGGCGCGGGGAGCGTTGGTGGCGACCGCGATTGCCGAGTACTTCCGCGACCAGGGGAAGCAGGTGCTGCTGATGGTGGACTCCATCACGCGGGTGGCGATGGCCTGGCGCGAGATCGGACTGGCCGTCGGCGAACCACCCACCACCAAGGGATATCCACCATCGGTCTTCGCGGCCCTGCCTCGTCTGCTGGAGCGCGCCGGCAATGCACGGGTCGGCGGAATCACGGGCGTCTACACCGTGCTGGTCGATGGCGATGACTTCAACGAACCCATTGCCGACGCGGCCCGCTCGATCCTCGACGGTCACATCGTCCTGACGCGGAAGCTGGCGAGCGCCGGTCACTTTCCAGCCATCGACGTGCTCGACTCGAAGAGTCGAGTGCGTGATCTGCTCATCACCGACACACACCGTCACGCCGCCAACCTGCTGCTGCGGCTCGAAGCGTCGTGGCGTGAGAAGGAAGACCTGATTCTCGTCGGCGCCTATCAGAAAGGCACCGATCCGCTGGTGGACGCAGCAATTGGCCTCCGCGACCAGCTGCTCGCCTTCCTGCGCCAGCCACCGAGCGAGAGCACGGGTATGGACGACAGTGTTGCGCGGCTCAAGCAATTGCAGGCGCGGTATGATCACCTCCTGCAGCAGCGGGCCACGCCATGAGTCGCTTCAAGTTCCGGCTGCAGCGGGTGCTCGAACTTCGCGAGGAGGCGGAGCGCGCGCGCGCCGTGGCGCTCAATGCCGCCGAAGGCGAGGCGGCCGCTGCACGCGAGCTGCGTGCTGCGATCGACACGGCGCGCACCGCCGGACACGCGTCACTCACCGAAGCCAGCAACGTCGGCAGCAGCGTCGGTGCCCTGCAGCAGATGCAGTACGTCCTCGGCGCCCTCGATGTCCGGCTGCAGCTGGCCACGACCAGTGTCATCACGGCCGAAAGCATGGTACGTCGCGCGCAGGACGAGTTGCGCCAGGCGTTTCAGGCGCGACATGCCCTTGGCACGTTGCGTGAGAAGCAGTCCGAGGCACATCGGGCCGCCGAACTGACCGCCGACCGCGTGACGATGGACGAAATCGCGCTCACGCGCTTCCACCAGGCCGATACCACTCCAACCGATCCGGAGCGCTCCACCAATGATTAAACTCATCCTGCCATTGATCATCGGCCTGCTGATGGGCGTCAGTGGCGGCGGATTCTTCTCCGTGTATCAGGCGGGGAAGGCGCACGCCAGCGCCGTTGCCGACGCACAGAAGCGCGGACTGAAACCCGCCGGCGATTCGACGCATGCCGCGATCGACAGCGCTGGCACCAGCGATACGACCGCGCACGGTGAGGGTGATCACACCGCCGCCGACACCCATGCGGCGACGCCGACGACTGCCACCGCACCGGCAGCCGACGCCGCGCATGCGCCGGTGGTGACGAAGCCGAGTGCGGCACCTGGCGTGAGAGCCCCTGCCGTCACCGCCCCTGCCGCACCGGCAACGAAGGGCGCACCGCCCGACGATGATGCTGCGGCCGCCGCGGCCACGCAGGCACATCAGCGCCGACTGGCGAAGATCTTCGCCACCATGGGCCCGAAGGACGCAGCACGCGTGCTCGGTCAGATGAACGATCACGATGTGGGCATCATCCTTGGCCTGCTCAGTGAGCGGCAGACCGCGGCCATTCTCACCAATCTGCCCGCACCGCGCGCTGCCGCGCTGAGTCAGGTGCAACCACGCCGCACCGGAGGTGACAAGTGAGCAACCTGCTTCCAGTCGCGGCGCAGACGCTGCGTCCACGCGCTGATGTGGCACCGGAACGACGTGGCGCCGACACGCCGACCGAAAACTTTGCGGATTCGCTTGCGACCGCACGCGCCGACGACGGACAGAGCGTCGCGGATGGCGCGGCGCTCGCCAAGGCACGGCTGGCCGCGCAGCAGCGCGCCGACCTGCGGGCGCTGATGCTCAGCGGAGCGATGAAGTTCGCGGTCACGCGACACGATGCGCCGCCGGAGGCCGCGGTGCTTCCTGGACTGGTGGCGTCATTGCCCGCGAAGCCCGAGGCAGACGGCCGTACCGATGCCGTCGCGGATGACACGATGGTCGCAATGTCACCGATCGCGATCCCGGATGACGTCGAGGCTGCGATGCCGGTGCTGCGATCCGATCTGGCACCACTGGCCATCCCAGGTGACGCGGTGGCCGAGATGCCGGTGCTGCGATCCGATCTGGCACCGATGGCGCCGCCCGACGAGACCGTCGTGCGGGCGATGCCTGACGACGTCGTCGTCGAGTCGCTGCCCGAATTCGTCACCGATGCACATCCGGTGATCGATCAGGCCGCCGCCACGGCTGCCGCCATGCAATTGGTGGCAACACTGCCACTGATGCCACCGGCGATGTCGATCCCGGACCTGCCGGACGATGCATCGAGCGAGCGCGAGTCAGTTGGTGATGACGTCCCGACGGCGCGACTCGATCGATACATCATGTCGCTTCCCGACAGACCGTCGGCTGACGAGCAGACGACGCTGGTTGAAGATCACTTCGATGCGCCAGGTATTCTGCTGCACGACGCGCCTCGCGCCAGCGGCCTGACGCGCGTGCCTGAGGCGAGCACCGAGGCGCCCGCACCTGCGAAAGCCATCGCTGCGATCAATTCGACGACGACGGCCGGTTCGGCCAGTGCGGCGCGTGCGACGGAGCTCGGTGACCGCGGCACCACCGACGTTGGTGTCGCCGACCTCGACCCCGCGTTCCGCGAGCGGCTCGATCGTGTGATGGAGCGAATGCAGCGGGAGTTTGGCCATGAAGTCACCGTCGTCGAGACGGTGCGATCGCAAGCGCGACAGGATGCGCTGTACGCGCAGGGCCGCACTGCGCCGGGCCCGGTCGTCACCTGGACACGGACCTCGAAGCACGCGCAGGGCCGCGCCGCCGACCTGATGGTGGACGGCGCGTGGGAGAACCCGCTCGGCTACGCGCACCTGGCGGAGATCGCAAAGCAGGAGGGGCTGCGGACGCTGGGCGCCCGGGATCCGGGGCACGTCGAACTACCCGGCGAGCAAGGGGTGTCTGGCGAGACACTCGACGCACTCCTGAAGGATCTGCAGGGAAACGAGAGCGACCAAACGCAGCAGTATCGGGCCAACGTCGGTGAACGCGCGCACGATGAGGCACACGCGTCGACCATGGCTCGGGTCGCGAACGTGGCACAGGTGGCCCGGGTGGCCACCGTCGCATCGGTAGCACAGGTCGCGAAAGTGGCGCGTCCCGGTGAATCCGCTCGCGATGCCGGACAGGCGAGCGACGCCACATCGCCACTGGCGGTGAGCGGCGTCGTGCCGATGGCCGGCGCGACCGATCTCGCCGGTTCGGTGCGTGTCACCGCACCGGTGTCGTCAATGAGCATGGCCGATCGCATCAGCCACCTGATGGATCTGCAGGCGACGCAAGCCGCCAGGCCGCTCAGCAGCGTGATGCTGCGCATGGAGAACGCCGGCGGCATGGAGGATCAGATTCGCATCGATACGCGCGGTTCGTCGGTGGATGCGCGCCTGGGGCTGGGGAATGCGCAGCAGGCGGCCGCGCTCACCGAGAGGCTGGGCGAATTGCGCGAGGCACTGGAGCGACGCGGGCTGACAGCCGACGGCGTACGCGTGCAGTCCACCGCCGCCATCCGCACCACCGACAGCGCGACCTTCTCGCGCAGCACGGCACCGATCGTCGAACTCGCCGCCATGCGAGCTGCATCCGACAGTCAGGCGCAGAGCAACCTGCGCGACCAATCCACTCGCGACCAGCAGCAGCGCGAAGCATTCGCGCGCGATTCGTCGCGTCACACTCCGCGGTCGTCGTCCGACGACACGCGTCAACGCTCGCGTCGCGAGCAGCCGGAGGATCGTCGATGAGTACCGTCACGTCACCCATCAGCATCGGGCCCGCCGTTCGAGAACCGGGTACGCCAGGAGCCCCGCCTGCCCGCAAGGCGCAGGGTGCGATGGGGAAGGATGATTTTCTCAGGCTGCTGGTCGCGCAGCTGAAGAACCAGGACCCCCAGAGCCCGGCCAACGCCGATCAGATGGCGGCGCAGCTGGCGCAGTTCTCCAGCGTCGAGCAGCTGACCAACATCTCGAAGACTCTCGAGGCGCAGGGCGTCGCGCAGTCGGCGTTGCTCAACGAAGTGGCAGCTGGCACCGCCGTGAACAACATCGGGCGCACGATCACCGCGGCCAGCGACCTGATCGAACTGGATGGAAGTGGAGCCGAGACATTGATGGTGTCGGGCAATGGCGGTCCGTCGCAGCTGAACGTCTTCGATGCCCGTACCGGTGCGCAGATCGCGACCCGGGCGATGGGTTATCTGGGCAGTGGCACGAACGAGATCGTCGTCGGACGCGCGTTGCGGGACCTCACGCCGGGCATCTATCGCGTGACCGTCACCGCCGTCGACGCGAGCAATCCGATCGCATGGACCACGGGGGTTCGAGGCGTCGTGACCGGACTCGAGTCGAGCCGCGCAGGCCTGCAGTACGCGATGGGCCGCCTCCGCATTCCGCTCACTGCCGTCACCGGCATCAACACGCGCTGACCCGCACGCGACGCACGACTGACGAATTTCCGCGGAGCAGACGCTCCGCCTGATGGACCTCTCGCAGACTGCAGTTCACCTCCAATCCCACTTCCCTCATGCTTCGCTCTCTCTTCGCCGGCGTCTCGGGTCTCCGGAACCATCAGTTCCGCATGGACGTCATCGGCAACAACATCGCAAACGTCAACACGGTCGGATTCAAGAGCGGTCGCGTGACGTTCAAGGAAGGTTTCGCGCAGCTCCTGCAGGGTGCCAGCCGTCCGCCCGGTGATCAGGGCGGTGTGAACCCGGTCCAGATCGGGCTTGGATCGCTGATCGGATCGGTGGACCAGATGTTCACGCAGGGCAACGTCGAAACCACCGGCGTGAACACCGATATCGCCATGCAGGGTGACGCCTTCTTCGTCGTCCGAAAGGGCACCGAGACGTACTACACCCGCTCCGGCAACTTCCAGCTCGATGCCGAGGGTCGCATGGTGTCGCCGACCAACGGCTTCATCGTCCAGGGTCGCATGGCGCTGGATGGTGTGCTCAACGACACGATCACCGACATCACGCTGCCATTCGGTCAGAAGGTTGCGGCGCGCGCAACGAGCAAGGTGACCGTGGCGGGCAACCTCAACTCCTCCGCCGGCATCTTCAACACCGCCGACCCCGACGCTGCTGGTCCCCTCCTCGGCGGCTTCGGGCCAGACACCAGGGCCGTGGCCGCGAACAGCGGAACATTCACGAACGGCTCCATCGGCATGTTCGATGCGCTGGGCAACAAGGTCGATGTGAAAATGTGGATGTGGAAGACGGCGGCGAACCAGTGGGACTGGCAGATTGACTCGACGACGCTCCCCACCGGCTACACGCTGGGCACGGATACGCCTGGCGCGATCATCGCCGGCACACCGCCCGTCAACGTCACCGGACGGTTCACCTTCGATCCGTCCACGGCGCTCCTCACGCAGTCGGCCATTGTCGGCGGCCCATCGGCTGGAACCGCGATCGCAAGCCCGACGCTCACGATCAACGGCCCTGGCGGTGCGCGGATGTCGATCACGATGAACCTCGGCGCCTCCGTCAGCGGCGCTGCCGTGGCGGGTACGCTGGGCGGCCTGACGCAGTTCGCCGGACAGGGTACCGCCGTGCTCCGGGATCAGGACGGCTACACCAGCGGCCAGCTGCAGAACTTCAGCATCGATCGCATCGGGATCATCAGCGGCGCCTTCACCAACGGCGTGAACCAGACCCTTGGCCAGATCGTGCTGGCGGACTTCAACAATCCGGCGGGTCTGCTGCGCACGGGCGACAACATGTACGCGCTCAGCGGCAACTCCGGCGGTGCCGTGCTCGGATACTCCCTGGAAGGAAGCCAGAGCTTCATGACCAGCGGCGCGCTCGAAATGTCGAACGTCGATCTGGCCCAGGAATTCACCAACCTCATCGTGGCGCAACGCGGCTTCCAAGCGAATAGCCGCGTAATCACGACCAGCGACTCGATGCTGGAAGAGCTCGTGAATCTGAAGCGGTAAGCGAACTCGGGCACGGGTCGGCTGACCACCCTCAGCCGGTCCTGCGCCCAGTACCCTTATGCACGACGGCGTCGCCGCCCGGCAGAATCTGGCTCGGCACGCTCGGCAAGGGTTGCCGTCCCGCGACGTGTATCGCCGTCGTCGGTGTTTCGGCAAAATCACGCAAAACTATGTGCGACAAGAGGTTGCAGAGATCAAGCGCTCACCGACCGGCGTGGCATGGCCGCTGCTTTGAACTGAGTCAGACGCAGCCCGTCCTCACGTTCATCAGGATCGATCCATGGCCGACGAAGAGACCACTCCGGACGAAGGCACCGAGAAGAAAAAGAGGAGCCTGCCACCATTTGTCTTGCCCCTCGTCCTCGCGCTGGTCGGGGTTGGCGGTGGTGGCTTCGTCGGTGCCAAGGTGGTCGGCCCGAAGCTCACGGCCAGCATCATCGGGAACCTCACACCAGCCGAGCTCGCGGCACACGTTCCGGCCAAGGGGGGCGACGGCGAACACGCGGCCGATGGCGACGCGGGCGCCGAACATGCGGACGGCGCCGGCAAGGACGGCGAGCATGGCCCAGCCGGACCACCGCCACTCTACACGATCAGTGATCTGGTCCTCAATCCTGCCGGCTCGGGCGGGACACGCTTCCTGATGCTCTCGGTTGCCTTCGACATGAAGGACTCGGCCGCCGTCGACATTCTCAAGCAGCGTGATGCCGAGATCAAGGATGCCGTCCTCGCACTGGTTGGGGCCAAGACGGTGGAGCAGCTGGCGGAAGTCTCCGCGCGCGAACCGCTGAAGGCCGAGATCAACACGCTCGTCTCGACGATCGTGAAGCAGAAGAAGCTGATCAGGCGCGTCAGTTTTCCGCAGTTCGTCATCCAGTGATGAACTGACGATGGCGAACGACACCCTCAATCAGAGCGAGATCGACCGGCTCCTCGGTGGCGGCGGCGGCAGCGCCCTCGACCTGGCTGCCGCCGGACGGAAACCCGCCGCGGTGCAGCACGAGGTACAGCGGTACGACTTCCGTCGGCCGCACCGCATTTCGAAGGAGCGCCTGCGCACCATCGAGGCGATGTACGAGCGGATGGTGAAGGGCCTGGAGAGTTATCTGATGTCGCGTGTGCGCGGTCAGATCGAAGTCCGCCTGCAGAGTGTCGAGCAATTCAGTTTCGGCGAGTTCACCCTCTCGCTTCCAACGCCCTGCTGCAGCTATGTCGTCGACATCAACGGCAAGAACGGCTTGCAGGGTGTGATCGATTTCGGCAGTGATTTCGCCTTCTTCCTGGTCGATCGCCTCTTTGGCGGCGGCAGCGCGCCGACCATGCTGTCGCGTCCTCTGAGCGCGCTGGAGCAGGACGCCGTCCGGATCGTCGCCGATCGGACTGCGTCGATCGTCCGCGACACCTGGTGCGAGGTGATGCCGATCGAACTCGCCACCACCAGCTTTGAATCAGCGCCGGAGATCCTGCAGGTCAGCGCGCGGGAGGACCCCGTACTGGTCGCCAACATCGAGGTGGCCGCCACCAACGTGGCGTCCCTGATCATGATCTGTCTGCCGTTCGCGGCACTGGAAGAGTACTTCACCAGTGCCGACACGCGCCGCGTGTCGAGCACGGCCAAGAGCAAGGAAGAACTGCGGATGCAGCGGAAACAGACCGAGCGTTCGCTGCGCCGAACGAGCATCCCGGTGGCAGCACGGTTGCCGGAGTTCCGACTCACCATGCGGGACCTGACACAGCTTGCCCCGGGATCGGTGATCAACACCGGCCTGAGCGCGAGCTCACTGCTCAATGTCACCGTCTCGGGGCAACCCAGACTGGTGGCCACCGCCGGCCGCAGCGGCGGCAAACTGGCCGCCCGCATCACGGACGGGCGTATCGCAGCGAATCGTATCATCGGCACCCTCACGCCTGCAGACCGGGACACACCATGAATCAGGACGAGATTGCAGCACTGATCGCTGCCAAGAACGCCGGACTTCCGTTGCAGGATGCCGGTACCGAGCCCGACGTCGACGAGTTCAGCAGGGACTTCTCCGAACTCGATGCGACCATCGGCGCGAACGGTGAAGTGCCGCTGGGCATGTTGATGGATCTCACCCTGCCGGTGGCCATCGAGCTGGGCCGCACGACCATGTCGGTGCAGGAGATTCTGCAGCTTGGCCGCGGGTCGGTGGTGCAGCTGGATCGCCTGGCCGGTGAACCGATCGACATCTATGTCGGTGATCGACGATTTGCCGAAGGTGAAGTGGTGGTGCTCGGCGAAAACTTTGGCGTGCGCGTGACGAGGATCGTCAGTCGCACCTCCGGGGCGGAGCTCGTCGGATGACCGGTGCTGGCTACGCCGGCATGATCGGGACACTGGCCTTCGTGCTCGGTCTCGTCCTGCTGGTGGCGAGGCTCGCACGACGTTTCCTGCCGGGTGCGGTCGTCACCGGAAGCGGGGAGGCGTTCACCGTCGTACAGCGGATTCCACTGGGCCAGCGACAGGGCATCGCGATCGTCCAGCGCGGAGACCTGTTGATCGGCGTCAGTGTGGGCGATGGTGGCGTCCGCACGTTGTTCACCCTGCCGCACGCGCGTCCGTCTGCCGTCAGTGAGTCGCCGACGGACCTGGGCACCACACGTCGCGAGCAGCGCTCCGACGTCACCGCGACCGGTGCGCTGCAGTTCCCGGGGATTGCAGCGGCTGCGACGTCGGACGCTCCGCATGATCTTGCGATCGGCTCGAGTTTCCGGAAAGTCCTCGGCGATGCCCTGCGCAGCTCGGTGCGTCGCGGACTGATCCTGATGCTGGGCGCCCTCGGGGCCACGCCGCTCTTCGCGCAGACCGCGGCGCCAGCACGACCTGCGGCACCGCCGGTCGCGGCAACACCGGCGCGTACCGGAGCAGCGCCCGGTGGACTGCGCACGCTGCCGTCGCCGGCGGCGCAGCCCGGCCCGCGTGACCTCCCGAAACGACTCGATCCACAAGTCACCGCACCACGCCCGTCGAAGCCTGCCGCGACCGGCTCTCGCACCGGCGGCGAAGCAACGATTGCGCCGATGCTCCCCGCGCCACAGGCCCGCGATATCGCGGCGCTGCAGAAGCGTGCCGAAGGCAATGCGCCGCTCACGACGGAAGAGGCGCAACGCATCTCCGGCCGCGCAGACAGCATCATTGCCAGGCTTGCGCCGCAGATGGAGCTGAAGGTGGGCGGCGGTGTCTCGGGTGAAGGGCTCCGCATGAGTGGCACGGTTGGTGTCGTGATCATGATGGGCCTGCTCTCGATGCTGCCGATCCTGCTGCTGATGATGACAGGATTCACCCGTATCCTGATTGTGCTGCACTTCCTGAAACAGGCGCTCGGTACCCAGTCGGCTCCCCCGGGCCAATTGCTCGCGGCCATGGCACTGCTCCTGAGCGGATTCGTGATGGGGCCCACGCTGAAGGACGTCAACCGCACCGCACTCGAGCCCTGGATGGACGGCAAGATCGAGCAGGTCGAGATGATGTCGCGGGCCGTGGTGCCGTTCAAGGCATTCATGTTGCGGCAGGTTCGCGACCAGGATCTGCAGACGTTCGTCGATCTGGCGGAAGTCGCACAGCCGGAGTCGCGCGAAGCGGTGCCGCTCACGATCCTGATGAGCGCCTTCGTCACCAGTGAACTCCGGACGGCATTTCAGATCGGCTTCGCGCTCTTCCTGCCCTTCATCGTGATCGACGTCGTCGTCGGCTCGGTGCTGATGAGCATGGGCATGGTCATGCTGCCACCGGCGATGATCTCGCTGCCGTTCAAGCTGCTGCTGTTCGTGCTGGTCGACGGCTGGGGTTTGGTCGTCACCGGCCTTGTCCAGAGCTTCCGGTGATACTGGCGGGTTCGGTCGCCATTCCCGATCTGCTGACGAATGCTGGGGCGGCGACGTGCATCCTGCTCGCAGCACGGATCGGTGGATTGATCATGATTGCGCCCGTCTTCTCGTCGAAGGCGGTGCCGATGAAGCTGCGCACCGCGGCGATGATCATCTTCACCCTGGTGCTGGTGCCGGTGGCGCGGGCGCACGCGCACACACTACCGATCCTCACGCCGCTGACGGTGCTGAGCGAAACGATCATCGGCTTCGGCCTGGGCCTGGGCACCGCCATCGTCCTCGGTGCCGCGTCGGCCGGTGGCGATCTGATGTCGGTGCAGATGGGATTGGCGGGTGCCAGCGTGCTGGACCCGATGACGAACATTCAGGTGCCGGTGCTCGGGCAGTTCATGACGGCGTTCGTCACGCTGCTGCTGTTCTCGAGTGGCGGCCACCTGGTGATGATCGACAGCCTCGGTACATCACTCGACATCATGCCGGTGGGTACCGTTCCCGATCTGAGTGCCGGGATGCTGGCGATGTCGAAGCTTGGTGGGCAGCTGATCTCGCTCGGCGTGATGTTCTCCGCCCCGGTGATGGCATCCACGATGCTGACCAACGTTGCGCTTGCGATTCTGACTCGCGCAGCCCCACAGCTCCAGATCATCACCGTCGCATTCCCGCTGCAGATCGTGGCGGGGCTCTTCACCCTCGCCGCAGCCCTCGGCCTGACGTCGGTCTGGGCGACTGGATGGGCGTCGTACCACGACGGCCTGATGCAGCGTATTCTCGGCCCCATGCTCTCGTCGGTCCGCTAGGGGCGCCGCGTGGCTGACGACACGGACAAGACAGAAGACCCGACTGGCAAACGTCTCGAAGACGAGCGGCAGAAGGGCAACATCCCGCGGAGTGCCGAGCTCACGACGGCGGCGATGCTGTTCGGTTCGGCGGTGATCCTCACGAATATCGCCCCGGCAATGGGGAAGTACCTCTCCGATACGATGGCCGCCTCGCTCTACAACGCCGGTGCCAACCTGCGTGAGCCACGGGATCTCCTCGTTGACGTGATCGCGCTCGGCTGGCGAACTCTGAGCCAGTTGTCGGTGCTGCTGGGTGCCTTCGCCGCGATCGCATTCATCGCAACGGCAGTGCAGGCCCGGGGAATCCTCAGCGTCAAGCCACTCGAGCCATCGTTCGCGAAGCTCAACCCGCTGACGAACCTGAAGCGCGTGATCGGCACGCAGGGCCTCGCCGACCTGGCGAAGAGCATCATCAAGCTGATCATCATCGGCAGCATGGTGTACATCGCCGTCGATGCCATGTGGCGCGACGTGCTCGGACTGGCACAACAGGGCCCGATGGGCGTCGCGGTTCTGTTTCAGAAACATGCCATCGGCCTGCTGCGCCGCACGGGCATCGCCTTCGTCGCGCTCGCCGGCGCCGACTATGGGTTTCAGTGGTGGCGGTGGCACAAGTCGCTCAAGATGAGCAAGCAGGAGATCAAGGACGAAGCGCGCAACGCCGATGGCGATCCGATGATCAAGCAGCGGATCCGCAGTGCGCAGCGCGCCTTGACGCGGAAGCGGATGATGTCGGCGGTGCCGACGGCTGACGTGGTGATCGTGAACCCGATCCACATTGCGGTCGCAATCAAGTACGACCCGACGGTGGCACCGGCCCCGATCATCGTGGCGATCGGTCAGCGCAAGATCGCCGAGAAGATCAAGCAACTGGCATTCGAGCACGGCGTGCCGGTGGTGGAGAACATTCCCGTGGCGCGCGCGCTGCTGGCGAGCAAGGCGCAGCCTGGAACGCAGATCCCCATCGAGCTGTATGTCGCGGTGGCCGAAGTGCTGGCCTTCGTGATGCGCCAGAAGGCGAAGTTCGGACGCAGCTGGGCCGGGACGCACACGATCGACGATTGACCCGCCCGCGACCTGCGATGCAGCAGGTCGTTCTCGCGCATTTCGCCCCCGGTGCACGCGCGTCCTCCGGCAGCTCCTCCCGCACCGGCCAGCGGCAATCCGCGCCGCCCCACCACTCGGCAATCCCTGCCGCTTCAGGGCAAAGGGCGAACAAGCAAACCCAACCGTAAATGACCGTAAATACATACGGGACAACGTTTTACGAGGAGGGATCGACCCGAGCAAACGATGGCACTCCCCGTGCTTCTGCATGAGACCGTCCCGAACCCACACGGCTCATGTCACACGCACAGATCGTCGACCTCGCTCGAAACGCCATCCTGCTCTCGCTGCTGGTGTCGGCGCCGATGCTCGCCGTCTCCCTCGGGATCGGTCTGGCGGTCTCGATCTTCCAGAGCGTCACCCAGATCCAGGAACAGACGCTGGCGTTCCTGCCGAAGCTGGTCGGCGTCTCGGCGATCTTCCTCGTCGCACTGCCGTGGATGGTGCAGCTCCTGGTGAAGTTCACCAGCGAGCTGTTTCGCGGTTTGCCTCAGTTCGCGGCCTGAGGATCACACCATGGCCGCTTCGCACACGCCCCATCGCGCAGGCTCCGGCGCCCAACCGGCCGACGGGCACACCCGTCGCTATGACGCTCCCGCCGCCCGCACCTGCACGCGCTACGATGCACCGACCAATGGCGCGACGCGCCGGCTCGACATGCCCGCCGCGCGCACGACGCAGTATCGAGCACCGTCGTGCCGCATCGGCACCAGCTACGACGCACCACAGGCGCACGCGCGCAATGGAGTCCGCGCGTGAGCGCGGTGGCCGCCGCGCTGCCCTCAGGCGCTGACAAGCCGGCGCGCACTGCAGAAATCGCGCTCGCCATCGGCGTCGTCGCGATCATCTCGCTGCTCGTCGTTCCGCTCCCGGCCGTCATCCTCGACCTCCTCCTCGCCGCCAGTATCGCCAGCGCGCTGGTCGTGCTGCTGGTCGCGCTCTCCACCAAGGACCCACTCGAGTTCTCCTCGTTTCCGGCGGTGTTGTTCATCCTCACGCTCTTCCGGCTTGGCCTGAACGTGAGCTCGACCCGACTGATCCTCGGCGAAGGGCATGCGGGCAACATCATTCAGGCATTCGGTACATTCGTTCTCCGCGGCAACTACGTCGTCGGCATCGTCGTCTTCCTGATCCTGCTGGCGATCAACTTCGTCGTCATCACCAAGGGTGCAGGGCGTGTGGCCGAAGTCGCGGCGCGCTTCACGCTGGACGCCATGCCTGGCAAGCAGATGGCAATCGACGCCGACCTGTCGGCTGGGCTGATTGACGAGCAGGCCGCCCGCACGCGGCGCGAGCGTGTATCGCAGCAGGCCGACTTTTTCGGCTCGATGGATGGCGCGTCGAAGTTCGTGAAGGGTGATGCCGTCGCGGCACTGCTCATCACCGGCATCAACATCATCGGCGGCATCGTGATCGGTGTGATGCAGAAAGGACTGCCGCTGGCCGCCGCCGCCAACAAGTACGTGATGCTGACCGTCGGTGAAGGACTCGTCAGCCAGATCCCGGCCCTCATCATCTCGGTGGCCGCTGGTCTGATGGTCACCAACTCCGCCAACAACGGCAAGGGCATGGGCGAAGTGATCACCGGTCAGCTCGCCCGGCAGCCACGCGCGATGTGGATTGCCGCCGGCGTGCTGGGAAGCTTTGGCCTGATCCCCGGCTTGCCGGCCTTCCCGTTCTTCGCGCTCGCCGGCACGATGGCGTTCATCGCGCGAAACGCCAGCGCCATGGAAGTGCGCACCGAAGCGGCCCAGATGATTGCCGACATGCCGAAGCCCGCACTGCCGGCGACGACCGATCCCATGCAGGACCTGCTGCAGATCGATCCGATCGAACTGGAAGTCGGCTACGCCGTCATTCCGTTGATCGATGAGAAGCAGGGTGGCGATCTGCTCGAGCGCATCTCGCTGCTCCGCAAGCAAGGCGCGCAGGAGCTGGGCATTCTGGTGCCGGCGATCCGTATCCGCGATGACATCCGGCTGCAGGCCAACGAATACATCGTCAAGATTCGCGGTGCCGAAGTGGCGCGGTCGGAAGTGATGCCCCGCTTCCTGCTGGCACTGAATACGGGCGGCGTGATGCAGGAGATCGACGGCATGGACACCGTCGATCCGAGTTTCGGCATGCCGGCCAAGTGGATCACCGCGCAAGCGCGAGTCGAAGCCGAAGCGGCGGGTTGGGTCGTGGTCGAACCATCCACGGTGATCGCCACCCACCTGATGGAGACGCTCAAGACGCACGCGGCCGATCTGCTCGGACGCCAGGACGTGCAGGAAATGGTCGACGCGCTGAAGAAGAGTCACCCGGCACTGGTCGAAGAGATCATTCCGGGTCGCATCAATCTCGGCACCCTGCACCGCGTGCTCCAGCGCCTGCTGCGTGAGCGTGTGCCGATCCGCGACCTCGTCTCGATTCTCGAGTCGCTTGGCGACGCCGCCGACCAGACCAAGGATCCGGAACAACTCACCGAAGTCGTCCGACGGTCGCTGGCCAATCCGATCAGCCGTCTCTTCCTCGACATGACCGGCAGTGTGCGCGGCGTGACGATCGGCCCACGCCTCGAAGCGTCGCTGATGGGCCTCTTCAGTCCGCGCGGCACACAGCAGGGCATGTCGCTGCTCAATCCCGACACGCTCGCCACGCTGCTCCGCGAACTGAACAACATCGCCACCATGCATGCGGTCGAAGGGCGCCCATTGCCACTGATCACACCGCCCACACTCCGCGTCGGCGTGCGTCGACTCATCGAACCAGTGCTCCCGAACGTGCCGGTCATCAGCCTCGCCGAATTGCCGGCGACAGTCAATCTCACCTCCGTCGCCACCTGGGAATTGCCACATGCGTCTTGAATCATTCCGTGCGCGAGACCTCGGCTCGGTTGCCCGCAGCGCGGAGGCGCTCTTCGGCGACGAGGCGGTGGTCCTCCATACGCGCACCGTGCGCGATGGCGCCGAGCAGGTGGTGGAAGTGGTGGCCGCGTCGGCGTCGGATGTCGACGCATTCCGCGCGCAGCTCACGCCTGCGCATCTTCCCGATCCACACGCGCGCCGCGGTAATCGACCCTACGTCGTCGCGCTGGTTGGTCCGACCGGAGCAGGCAAGACGACCACGATCGCCAAACTGGCCGCCAATGTGCACGCGTTCGGCACCTGGCGCGTTGGCATGATCACGCTCGACACCTTCCGCGTTGCCGGCCTCGAGCAGATCGCCACCTATGCCGAGATCACCGGCTGTCCGCTCGAAGTGGCCTACGATGCGGTGGATGCCGCGCGTGCCATCGCACAACTGACCGCCGTCGATGTGATCCTCGTCGACACCCCAGGGCGCAGCCCGAAGGCCGGCGCGCGCGATGAGGAGTGGTGGCCGATCCTTCGCGCCTTGCAACCCGATGAGATACACCTCGTCGTTCCGGCGGGGCTGCGTCCTGACGTCGCGTCGATCGCATACAACGCGCACCTCGCCATACGCCCGACACATCAGCTGCTGACCAGACTCGATGACGTGCCCAACGACATCGGCGTTGCCGATCTGGCGGCAGTGCTCGCCCTTCCCACGCGCTGGCTGACGGATGGACTCGATGTCCCTGCCGATCTGAAGCTCGCCCCGCAGCGCATTCTCGCTTCGCTCGGCCTCCTGGCCGGAGAGGTGGCCGCATGACCCCCGCCGCACGCCCGCAACGCCCCCGGATCACCCCTCGGATCACCCCTCGGATCACAGTCTCACAACCCGTGATCGAAGCCGCCGCCAACGCGGTACTGCCACTCATGAGCCCAACCTCCACACCTGCCGCCGTCGCCCGCTCCCCCCGGGCGACGCTGACGACAACGACGCGCAGCGGCGCGGCGCTGACCACCACGCGCAAGGAGCCGACGATGGACCCGCAGGTACCGCTGTGGCACGCCATGGCCGCTGACGATCCGACCGCCCGCGAACAACTGCTGAAGGAGCACCTCGGACTGGTGCACCACGTCGCTCGGCAGATGTCGAAGACGCTGGCCGTCAAGGCAGACTTCGATGAGCTGGTCAGTTCGGGATCAATTGGACTGATGTCGGCCCTGGAAGCGTTCGATGTGTCACGCGGACTGGCATTCAGCACGTTTGCCGCACCGCGGATTCGTGGTGCCATCCTCGACGAGTTGCGACGGCAGGACCACGTGCCCCGCTCCATCCGACGCAAGACACGCGAAATCAGCCAGGCGCGTGAGACGCTCGGCCACGTGCTCGGTCGCGCAGCCAGTGACAGGGAAGTGGCCGAGCATCTCGGCGTCGACCTGCCGACGCTCTGGAAGTGGCGTTCCGATGTCGAAGGGGCGCACCATGTCCCGCTCGACCGCAGCCCGAGTGAAACAGAAACGCTGGCACCAACGCCGATCGAGATTCTCGCCGATGACAACAACGACTCCGTCGACGATGTCCTCACACACGAGCAGGAAGTCCATCACCTCCGGGATGCGATCCTGCGGCTGAAGGAACAGGAGCGGACCGTCCTCAGCCTGTACTACTTCGAAGAGATGAAGCTCCACGAAATTGCCGACATCCTGCAGCTGACGGAGAGCCGCGTCTCGCAGATCCGCTCGAAGGCGTTGCAGAAGTTGCGCACCGAGTTGCGCCCGCTGCGTGAGGAAGTCGCCTGATGAACACACTCAGCCTCGACCAGCTGCGCGCACTGGCGACCGAGACACTGGAGCGCGTGGCCGGCAGTCCGGATCTGAACCGCTACATCGTCGGCGCGTTGCTGCTGCTGGTGGTGGCCATGTCGTTGCTGACGATCTGGCGCGGACGCCCCCGCAACAGCGTCCCGGCCATGACGCCGTCCACCGAAAGCGGATTTCGTCGCTGGTTGACACCGCTCGGCATGAAATCGATCCCGGCGGGCCAGGCGACATCGACACGGCCGCCTCGCACGTCCGGGTCGAACAAGACCATCCGCGTGTCGACACCGGTGTCCAGGGTCCCGACCCGCGCACTGCGGGCCCGTAATGCCGACCCGCTGGAGATCGCACGACGCACCGGTCTGGCACGGGATGCGGTCGTCATGATGATGGCGAACGCTGACCCGAAGGCCCACGCCACCCGCATGTCTGCGGCAAAGGCCGCAGCACAACCCGCCACGAAGGCCGTGACGAAGACCGTGACGAAGACCGCGTCGACGGAACGCGCCATGACCGCTCCCGGCGCCTACGCTGCCGCGCCACGCGCAAAGCCAGCCCAGGGCGGCCGCACACTCGGCACACAGTTCAACGCCCGACTCAGTTGACCGCGCGCTCGGCACCCCCTGCCGAGCGCGGCACCTCCTGCCGGGACAGCCTCCCGGGAAGCGTATGCACAGAACTCTGCAAACCCATGCTCGGCAACAGCTTAACCGGCGTTCGCAAATGGCTCGCGCCTTGCGCCCTGCCTATCTGGACCCCTGCCCCGACGACATGCCTCCGATTCTCAGGAATTCCGGTCTGACCAGCGCCGCCGCCGCCCTCCATTTCTACGAGCGGCGCCAGCAGGCGATTGCGAACAACCTCGCCAATGTCGATACGACCGGCTTCAAGAAGGAGCGCATCTTCGGACGCATGGTGGACGACGCCGTGGCCGCTGCCGACTCGATGACGG
>Ga0163155_10001745_pt1 | contig 25695 bp, 43 predicted proteins | sample OliLakLV19SP4G1_FD_148611 | JGI IMG/M metagenome (GOLD analysis project Ga0163155, IMG submission 148611) | Freshwater microbial mat bacterial communities from Lake Vanda, McMurdo Dry Valleys, Antarctica - Oligotrophic Lake LV.19.SP4.G1 | ecosystem: Environmental > Aquatic > Freshwater > Lake >... | reverse complement strand
AAATGGTGGTTATGGACGTCACCGGGCCGGGTCTCCGTCCGATCTAGACGCTCTAAGCGTCCGAAGCTTGGAAACCCTCCGCTCTCTTATCGGTGTCCACGCTTATTACCGTGGTGAGATGCCCGACGCCATCTCGACCATTCCGCTTCGACCTCTCAGTTTCTGTCCTCTTCTTGACCCTCCTGGGAGTTTTCCACGTGAGTGAGCATTATTGTGACCCTGACGTCAATGCGTTGGCTTTCGAAGATTTGCGACAACGAAGTGAACGACTTGAATCTTCTGTGTCGTTCTTACTTCATGCGACTGCTCCAGTATTGATTGGTCGGCGGGTGCGCGTCTCGGGACTCAGAGGTACGATTGCTTACATTTCGGGTCCAGCGCTTGGGATCCGTTTTGATGATCCGAAACGTCCAATAGAAGAGTTTCACATGAATGAGTTGGGTTGGAGTGAAAATGATTGATGTCTTTTCTCCAATTACGACTAAGGCTCGCATGTACGAATTGCTCAATGCGGGTGTTCTGGGCAACACGACACGCTCCTGGTCTTCCATAGAGTCTTTTCTTGCCGAGGATTATCAGCCTAGCCCGAACGAGTCGGGTCTGTATGCTCTCCGATCTCTTGTGCCAGGTGGTAAATGCGTCTATCGAATCCCAGCAGAAGAATTGAGTGGCGTAGCCACTCAATTCTCTGGGGGTTATAACTTATCACCAATGCAAAGGGATAATCATCTCATCCTTCAAGGTGAGCTGACACTTTGTCATGGCTTTGAGGCTTATGTGAGTCGGACTCAGAAGCCCATGCGGGAAGCCTTGGCGAAATCGGGGACCCAACTTTCTGGTATTCGTGCAGTGTTAGAAGTAAAGGGGGCAATGGACGGGAATTCTTGGGATTGGTTGAACGAATTGTTGGATCGATACCCAGGACATGTCGTAGAATTCTCGACATATTCTGGGTCAGCGGGTGTGCTAGGATGGAATACTTTGACGTGGGAAACAAGGTTGTATTGATATCTGTAAGAATACATCCACACTGAACTTGTACCAGGACATAGCACATGCGTCAGCATCCGTTCGGTAATTGGGGAACTCCACCTCTCCCGATTATCGATACGTCGCCGCTCTCGAAAAACAAAGCGGAAGAAGTCTACGAAGTTCGCACGGCCACAGGTCGCATGCTCGATCTAGGGAACGTGAATCCTGAGAAATTGTGTATCAAAGACATTGCTCGTGGCCTATCTCGTGAGAATCGATATGCGAATCAACTCGCAATCAATCACTATTCTGTGGCTCGACACACACTCGCCGTTTCAAAGGTGTGTGAGTGGTACGCCCCTTGCAGTAGAGATCTTGCTCTCTGGGGTTTGCTTCATGATTCTTGGGAGGCGTTTGGACGAGACGTACCGAGTCCGCTTAAACGGCATCCGCTCATGTCCGGCTACGTCGAGTTGGAAAATCAATTTCTGGCGGCTGTTGGTTACAGGTGGAATCTTTCACCCTTCCCGTCTGTTTCTGTAAAGATGATAGACGCTTTGGTAGGTGATGTGGAGAGACACATCTATCGATTGGAAGCTCCAACTGATTTTGCAAAGTCACATGCTAAATTCTGGGACTTAGCACATGCTCTGCTAACAGTACCTCATAATGGTGAACCTCGTTCATGGAATGCATTTGAAGATGAGGTCGATTTTTTGGATCGTTTTTTGGAACTCGTATAAAGACCAGAAGGTCTAGGGAGATTGTTATGAGAGAGGTATCGGTATCAGAATCTTTGTTTGCTGTACACGGCGGCGAGGGGAGTAGTTATCATCAAGGAAGGGACGGTCTTGATCCGTCCGATTTTCCACCTGATCCTGTACCACCTCTTCGACCGTTTCTCTATCTCGATTCCCAATCCCGGAAGGTCCCGGACGAATTGGTTAATGGTCGATTCGTCGCCTTCATTCCGACCGATGTAGACGTACGGTTTGCTTCATCGGTCACACGGTTTGACGCGGTCTTGTTCTATGCCCATCCCAGGAAATCTGATTCAAGGGCATGGCGCGAATTACATGACGCGGCTTGTGGAAATTGCTTCACCTCCGGGACACCCGTTTTTTATTGGGAAACCGACGCTGAGGAATTTTTTGCCGGAGATTGGTGAGAAAGGCGATACCCGTGGGACGAGCTTGGAAGAGTTTTCGCCCGGACCAAAAGCCCAAGAAGAAGAACAAGTGGGAACCGTGGCCTGCCGCCGAGCCGGTAGCGACTCCGACTCCCGAGAAAACAGAGGTGGCTCCACCAAAATGGACACCGATGACGTTGGCTCAAGGGCCACTCGCAGAGTCTATGGTTCGAAAGGAATTCATCCTTCTGACAGGGCCAGCAGGTACGTCCAAAACATTTATGGCTGCCCTCACCGCGATGAGATGGCTTTCGGCCGGTCTAGTTGAAAAGGTTTACCTTGTTCGTCCGGCTGTCGAAGCGGGAGAAAAGATCGGTTATCTTCCGGGCAGTGCGGAAATGAAACTAAAACCTTATCTTATGCCTTTTTATGAAGCTCTTGAATCAATGGGTTATGACCACAAGTCTCTGACGAAAGAGGGACAGATTGAAATTGTCCCGGTAGGTTTTGCCCGAGGTCGAACCTTCAATGGCGCAGTCGTTTTAGATGAGTCGCAGAATTGTTCTCAGTCTCAACTTGCGATGGTCTTAGGTCGGCTTGGTAAAGATGGTCGTATGGTTGTCACGGGAGATATGGCTCAGGCGGATGTGAAGGGCGGGTGTGATCTTTATTGGCTTGCCGAAAAGATTGGTGAGATGGGGGATCCCACTGTAAAAGCCTATCACCTCTCAGAAGGTTTTGATGTGCGACATAGACTTGTGCCAAAATTCTCAGCGATGTTCAAGAGGAGTGTGTAATGGGTGTGGTGAAGGGTGCGTTACGTCGGGTGGCGTCGGCGCTTGTCGTCACGATTGTGGCAATCTTGGTTGTGATGATTGCCGTTGTGTTCTTACCTTGCTTCGTAGCAGGGGCATTCTTCAAGATTTTTGTAGGGGCATTGGCTATTGGCTGGGACACGGTCCCCGAGTTCCAGAAGAAAAGTACGGAGTAAAAGATGAAGTTGAAGGTGAAACGAACGGGCATGCGAGGTCGGCTTCCCTCCAAGAAGACGGTAGGTTCGGCAGGCTATGATCTCTATTTGCCGTGTGATGTCACGGTGAAGAAGGGTGTGCCTGTCTCGACGAACATGCGAATTGCCATTGCCGTACCAGAAGGGTATGTGGGACTTATCAAAGAACGTTCTTCTCTTGGTGCTGCTGGTCTGACTTGTTTGGCGGGCGTGATTGATTCGGATTACCGTGGCGACTTGGTGGTTGTCATGGCCTCTCTGAACACGATCCCGTTCATTTTCAAGGCGGGCGATCGAGTCTGTCAACTCTTATTGGTGAAGCATGGCGAAGAGTTCGAAGCCGAATGTGAAGAGTGTGAAGAACTCCCGCCGACCGTCCGTGGTGAAGGGGGATTCGGCTCAACAGGTAAGTGAAGAGGTGGGACGAAGTCCCACCTCTTCACTTACTGTGATTGGTCTCGACCCAGGGATTGATGGTGGGGCAATCTTACTCTCCCCAACGATTGATGGTCATGTGGTCGCTTCAAAATTGATTACACCTCGGATTTGCGTACGAGGTAAGAAGCGGGTTGATTGTTTAGCGCTCTCTCGTTGGCTTGATCAATGTCAAGCACAGTGTGAAAACTTATTTGTCGTGTGTGAGATGGTGTGGGCTCGACCGGGGCAAGGTGTTACGAGCATGTTTTCTTTCGGCCGAGCGCTTGGTCGTTTAGAAGCAGTCTTCGAAGCTCGTGGGATTTCAGTCTATGAGGTAACACCTCGTTTGTGGCACGACGCTTTGCCTCATTCCCCATTGGATCCTAAGGCTCGTGCTAGAGCGTTTGTAGCCGATCAATATCCTTTTACATCCTTGTCCAAGCGACCGGGCGGACGCCCTCACCAGGGCCTTGTAGACGCTTTATGCTTGGCTCATTATGGACTCCTTCATGCCACCGAAATCCAGAAGGCTCAAGAAGAACCCAGGAGAAGTCCCCGGAAGCCTCGCGGGCGAAAGGCTCCCATTCAGCCCCGAGCAGGAGGGGACACCGGAGACCAAGTCACTGGATCGTAAGCTCCGGACATTAGAATGGCTTGAACTCAGGCGTAAAGGCTATTCTTATGACGAGATCGGTCGTCAGTATCAGGTCCCTACAACTTCTGTTCATCGTACGGTGACCAAAGCTCTGGCATTAGCGGCTCGTAAGTCTGGCGAGTCCGCTGAGGTCGTACGAAGAATAGAGCTGGAACGATTGGACAAGATGTATCAGTCGCTTTGGGAACAGATTGAGTCGGGCAGTACTCGTGCGATCGAGATGGGTCTCAGAATCATGGAGCGACGAGCCAAGCTTACGGGCCTAGATGCTCCGGAGCAGAAGCAGATCCAAGTCATGGTAGAGATGAGTGATTCTGAAATGATTCACGAAGCTCGTAAGCTAGGGATCTCTGTCCCTAGAATTCTGGAAGGGGAAGATATAACAATCTTACCTTTTGCACTCCCTCCTGGCCCGGACAATATCCCACTTCCTGGTCAATCATTTTTCCGTATTCATGAACAAACTTCTTGTGTTCCATCTCCTTTGCCTGAAATTTCCCTCGATCCATCATGAGAAAAGAGAAGGGGGATGCGCGAAGCGCATCCCCCTTCTCTTTTCTCACAGGTATTTACAATCATGCTCGATGAAAAGTATCAAGAAGAAGCTTCCAATCTTCGTCGAAAGATTGCCCTTGCTTGGTCGATGGCTGATCGTGCATCTCGTACGGGGGCCGAAGGCTTTCTTCAGAACGTCGTGATTGATTCTCTACCCGAGCCTAGGAAATACTCAGAACTCGCGGAAGGATGGCAGTGGCAGATTGCTCGAACAATCTTTCCTGCTCTCGAAGCCGTGGCTAAGGTTCGTAAAGACTATACAGGACCACGATCGTTCTGGTTCACTATGCCTAGAGGTCATGACAAGACGTCTCTGGTGGGTCGTCTGTGTGGTTGGACGCTTGCCTATGCTCGACACAGGGTTAGTGCGATTGCCGCCGCCGCAGACAGGGACCAGGCGAATCTTCTGGCTGAGTTTATGGAGACGGAGACCAAGCTCAATCCGTGGTATGCGAAGAAACTATCCTTTAAGAGTTATCGAGTTCAAGGTGAGGACAACTTCTCTGACTTGAAGATCCTAGCTTCAGACGCTTATGGTGCTTACGGTCTGAAGCCAGACGTGATGGTCTGTGATGAGATTACCCACTGGCCCAAGCGAGATCTGTGGGATTCAGTCATGTCGGGCCGAGAGAAGCGTCCGGGCGCAGTCTTTATCATTATTACCAATGCTGGTACTATTGGCTCATGGCAATGGGAGTTACTCAACGCCGCCAAGGATGCACAAAAAAAGAATGGCTCTTGGTTTGTTTATGAAGCTCCTGGCCCGATCGCATCCTGGATGACCGCTGAGAAGCTTGAGGAGCAGAGAGCATTCTTACCAGCCAGTGTTTTCCGTCGCGTCCATATGAACGAGTGGCTCGATCCTGGTGAAGACTGTGGCTTTATTACGAGACATGAGGTTGAACTTTGTAAAGAGATTGCTGGACATGCGGCTCCCGAGAGACGAGAGCGAGGTAAGACGGGAGTTCGCTATGTGGCCCCGATCGATTATGGGCCGGTGAAGGACCGGACAGCGTGCGCAGTCCTTCATCAAGAAGAAGATGGAACGGTTGTTGTGGATAAGATGGATGTCTGGCAGGGTTCACGGGACAATCCAGTCCCTATTTTGGATGTGGAAGCTTGGATGAGTCGGGTCATTCGAGAGTTCGGGAGGGTGGAATTTGTAGTCGATCCCTTCCAGATGGAATCGACCATCCAGAAGTTCGAGCCACGCGCGATCGTAGAGCGCTTTGAGGCCAGAGGTGGGAAGAGTAACTATGAGATGGCCCAATCACTCAGGACGGTTCTTCTGGGGAAGCGATTGGCTTGGTACGAAGGGATGGGAGATTTGGTGGTGCGGAACAGAGATGGTTCGACCAGGGTCCATTCGTTCGAGGATGAGTTGGTCGAGTTGGTGATTCGTCCGATGGGCTATGGATATCGTTTTGATCATCACCCTGGCCGACACGATGACCGGGTGGTGTGTGTGGGGATGGGAGTGTGGAAGCTACTCCGAGCACCCCGGATGAAAAGTATTATTTCTTCAGACTTGTTCTTCTAAATGGCATCATCCGTCAATGCGGGAAAGGCAATCAATCACACGCTCCGCTAAAACGCAATGGGCGGTCTGTGACCGCCCATTGCGTTCTTCAGCCTAGACAGAGTTTTATCTGCCCAGGCCCTCCCGTACAAATCGTCTGGGACTTGTACGGCGATCTCCCATCTGCCGCTTTCGCGCGGGGAGATCGAAATTTTTACCCCTTCAACTGTAGTGATCCATAGCCAGCCCTGAAGGGGTTGCTTGATCTGGAGGGTGTACGCCTCCCAAGTAATGCCGTTTTCGGCGTTAGTAGACATCTCCGTTTCACGAATGATTAGGACGAGTTTTGCAAACTCCTCCTTGCTAGCGGACATTAGTGCAGTCCAGTGACCGCGAAGAGACGCGAGCGTCTCTTCGTTGATTTCCTCTAACGATTTCAAATCGTTGGAGAAAATTGTTGTTTTAATTATGCTTGTCTCCTTTTTGTATGACTGTCCAATTGGCGAAAGGTCAATTGGTGTCGACGATGGCCAAGACCAATTCTTCAAGGGTAGCATAAGTCTCGCCCGGTCCGAAACACCCTACACAAGGACGTCCGAAGGAACCTGGGTTTGTGTCATCCCCAAATCCGCCCGACTCTTCCTCCACGAGACTGACGTAACCTGTTTTGGTGCCCACCAACCGAATTTATTCGGAAAGAAGTTTAAAAGGGGCGGGGCGAAGGCGTCGTCCCTTTTGATACGCGATACCAAAGAAGCCTCTAATCGCGGCGCGGCCGACCGAGGTATCATTTAATCGCGGGAAGTTTTCCGGGGTGGATGACCAAGAGTCCATGCAGACGCCCGCATGGTGGCATCCCCACGTCCAACTGTTCCAACCGAGTCGGTAGTTGGGCCGGCGGGAAAGAATATCAGCCGGCCACCGCAAGGAGGTCCTTGGATCCCAGTAATGAATTTCTCGCCCTGATAAATTCCAACCAGCAAGAGGTCGGTGGAGGACCAAAACGTGCGGCCCCATGATTTCCAAACCTTTAGCCACAGCGATCGGCCACTCGATCGAAAGTCCGGCTTCTTCTCTCGCATTGCCGTAGACCAACCACTCTACAGGATCGCTGCTGTGGTAGGGCGGTTCCATTGTTGCTTTCATTTTAAGCCCTGCGGGCAAAGAGGAGACAGGCCCGACTCGCATCATCGATAGCGGCTTGTCGGGATGAATATTGCACACTATTGTCAGTCCATTTCCCGGTCAAGTGAATGCCAATTTCGTATGGAAGCATTCGGTTGGGGTAATAGAATTCTGATCGACCCCAATAAAAGACTTCTTCCCAATCATGACTACCGGAACCAGAATCCGGGGTGAATGAACCGGGGCTTGTGTTAGTTAGCACGACGGTTTCAATCGGGTGTTGGGAAAGAATATTCTTCCCTTCGAGAAGCCAATCCTCGGCGCGGCACCGCACTTCGGAAACAAACCCGCGTCGGAAAATCTGCTCACCGTGAAGTGAGATAGTTCTTACTGTGGGAAATTGCATGTTGATACTAGGATTAGCCGACATGTTAGAAAAGCCATAATCAAACGGCCCAAGCCGTCTGTAGCCCCAGTCTTCGACCCGCTCACAAAGAAGTTGGTACTGCCGGATAAGAAGACCGTCATAAACGACTCTTTCCGGCCACGGGGGTAAACCTTCAAGAACAAGTTCGAGTCTGGTCTCTTCTTGGATGGCGGTGGTGGTAACGACCTTCCAGTCCGGAAAGGTTTTGGCCGACAATCTTGAAGTCAGCAAGACAAGGTCTATCCGGCGTTCGATCGGCAAAGTCAAGTGGGTGATCGCAACCGCGTGACGAACTCCATTATGTATCGAATCTTCGAAGCTTGAGCATTCGACCCTGGTTGGTGGAAAGAATTTGGCAATCTCCAATCCAATCCGGATGAATTCGGCTCGATCTTCGAAACCATTCTCCTGAAGCCAATCGGCATAGACCAGCCTGGAAGTATCGTCGGCTGGGTCGTCGATGATTCCTTGGAGCAGGGCTAGGTATTCGGGGTGTTCGCTCATGTTCCCTCTTTCGCTTCGCTCAGCGGAAGGCTGTAAAGTTCTTAACCGGATTGAAGCCGAATTCGTTTTGCTAGATCCCGCAAGCGAGAATGGTTAAGCGAGGATCCTTCTGATAACTTCTTTCTCATCGGGAAGGAACATCGCGTCGAGGTTTTGCGTCCTGGGAAACATGATGGAGCGACTATCGTTTGTATGCTCGAGGCCGATCAAGTGGCCGAACTCATGTAAAGCCGCCGAGGCGATCAGGTTGGGCTTTTCGTCGAGCGAATCGGTGAAGACGAACCCTTTGGCCAAGGGTATCTTTGAGAACACTCCTAGCGGGGCCTCCCCGGCGATACTCCTTCCGCCTCCGTCTGCGATTCGGATCACGGCGGTTCGCATATCGTCGGCGAATTGATTCGCCGACGATGTACGAACGTCGATGGGAAACTCCGCCAACTCCCGACTCACTCGGCTCCAGACTGCCGCTACGTCTGCCGCTAGCAAGTCTGCGTCCAGTATCAGCGAGTTGGGGGCATTGGGCTTGCTCGACAAATTCCCGGCAAAGACTTGTCCCGGCACCGCCACGGACACTCCCGTTCTACTTTCTTCGCTACCCGCGAAGAAGTCCAACAGAACTCTGGAAGTATCGATCCGATCGCGGACTTGCACCCTTGGCGCGCCTCCCACGCCTGCGCCGACGTAGATTCTCTCCGCGTCCACGGCGAGGAAAAGAGGTATGTCACGAGCGCCGGACTCGAATGGTCGGAACCGCTCTTTTCGCTCCCCGTTCGGAGTGTACATGGCGACGATTCCGGCCGAGGAAGTGAGGAAGAAGTCGCTTTCGGCCGAAGGGAGGTTGCGCTCGTCGAGCGTGTCGAAGGCTAGGCGACGGTTCAAGAATGGACTCCAATGCGTAAAAAGCCCGGCGTGTGTTTGTTCATCTTGTTTTTCTTGTCGTGATGAATATTTATTTGATACTCTTTTCTTTCTGTTCTCGCCCGTCTGTCCACAAATATTGCATGGCCGCGACTTTCACTAATGGATAGTTATATGTCCACGATTCCATGTCGATACACTTTGCTAAATCAATTCCATCCGGCAATTCAATATAGTCTTTGAATGGATCGGATCGAACCAGAATTCCTTCAGCCGCGCGGGACAGGTCCAGGTATTGAAGTTGTGGATTTCCGGACATCGCCCAGTATTTACCAGCCACAAAGCCAAAATTAGCCGGGTGATAAGTGAAAGGATTCCGCCTGACCCATGTCTTGTGAGCAGTATGGGATTTTTCCTTTTCGTTAAGGTAGGCAATCCTCTCGTTTTTGTCTGGTGCTGGGTGATCGGCGCTGTCCGGCCAATAGATTCGGACCCCGACTGCTTCTAGAACTTCGTGTGCCCATCGCTTGTGATCGTGGTTGGCGACCAATGGCTCTGGATCATTCGGACTTGGTAGTCGAGTACAGAGATCGGGGATGTAGTATTCGAACGGACAGAAGTCGTCGCCAGGAGGATCCTCGCCCCCAATGTCTTTGCAGTCCGGTAGACTCATGATTCGGGTCGCATTAATACACGGGGAATAAAGCGCGTATGCTTTATCCTTTACGATGAACGGATGAAAGGTCTTAAAGAATTGCTTTCCACTGCGGGAGTATTCGCCTACCTTCTCCCACCCCCATTTAAAATCAGTCTCCTGCCAATACTTAATTGACACGGTCATTACATGGTTGGAAGTCTGCTCTATTGAAGTGCGGTAGCATTGTGTAATATTTTCATGAAGTTTCATTTTCCATTTTACTCGTGTGTGAAGATCGGAATTATCAGTGGCTCTACAGATAGCTTGCCATTCTTTTCAATGATATGGATCATGACACATAGCTTATTATAAAGCTCTTGATTCTTTTTATATTTGTAGACAAAAGGGACTGGTAGACTATCTTTAGACATTGGAATGAACCGTAATGTTCTCAACAGTGCCGCGTGTACGTACGATTCTCCGACTTTTTTTACAGGAAGGATACAGAAAGAAATGATGTTTGAAGTAGCACTTCGCATGATCGCGTCGAATGCTTTTACCTCAGAATTGAAAACACAACTCAGAAGTTTTGGGTTGGGCGCACGAGCAATTACTACCTGGACATCTTCTCTATTACTTTGCCCAACCATTACAATTACCCTTTCTTCTTAGGCATTTCCCAAACACTCGCCAAGCTACGCTTATTGGATAGGGTTAAGCGAACTCGCCGACCGACACCACCGATTCCCATCTCTTCAGGCTTCACTGATTCTATGTATAGGGACACGGGCAGGAACCATGTCTTATGGAGCCCATTCTTTTTCATAGTGCCCTCTATGATCGCCGCCTTCCATTGCGGTCGGGTTTTCCATAGAGGCAAATGCTCCCACGCGGTCCGTAACACGGGTTCAAATGTATCTGGCATCCAGAACTGAAGATATGAATGCTCGAAGTCTATGGTGAGGTCCAGACATTGGAACTGCCCGTTCCGGAACGAGAACTCCAAGTCGGGGCAGAGTTCTGAGTTTGTGCCCAGTAGGTGGAGTGCCAAAATGTTTCCCATGTCATCGACTTGGATCGGCATGTCGTTTCCTTTTTAATCCATGTGGAATGTGCCGTCATCGTCGAAACATTCATCGTGACGTTGAGCCAATTTTTCGACGACAGTCATCAATTCTAAGTGCATAACCCTGGCCGCAAGATATTCAATCTCAATGTCGTATGACGTGTAGTTTTTTGCGTGGTATGTCGAAACAGCCGCTAAATACTTAGCGGCCTTCGCACACAGATCGTTTGTTTTATTTTTTCGGGGCATGGTCGATCTCTCAGTCGTACAAGTCGTCCGGAACGTTCCCCTTCAACTCGGGGTCCACCCAGTCAGACTTACCTGACCTGTGAGCAGAAGTTTTCTTTTCTCGCGTCTCTTCACGGGTACGCTCTAACTCTCGGGCTGCCTCGTTCTCAAGTTTCACGGCCGAAGATCGAAACTTGGCTCGTCGAAGAGCTTCAAGCCGTGTTTCAGATGCTGCCTCTCGCCAGGCCCCTGCTAGGGCTCGTACGAAGTCTTCTTCGAGTCGAGCGAGCGCTTCGTCAGAGAGAAGACGAAGCGTCTCTAGAGTCTCGTCCGAGAGCCAAGGGAAAGACTTGGACCAGTGGAAGAGGAGAGCCTCACGGCCCGCCGCTTCCCTCTTTTGGGGCTTTGCCATTAGACTCCCACCTCGTCAAGAGTGTTGGATCGAATCAAACTTGAGACTGATACCAGAGTTGCTTTTAGCTTTGAGGCTTTTTCTTCTAGGTAAGAACCATAAGCGTCGATCTTGGTGTTGAGTTCGTTTACTCTTTTTGCTGCTCGTTCAATTGTACATTCGCGTGTTGAGCCATTAAATTCTTCCACTGCCAGTTGGAGTTCGCGAATCATTGAGTCGATCCCCGACGATACCGATTCCTTCACTGAAGGCACTTCTCCTTCAGGCACAGGGAATCGGGTCATTGATCCTCCCAGGTCCCGCACGACCGCTTCAGCCCGATCTGTAAAGTCGCGGTGACATTCGGGGACGAAATAAACCCCGCCCGTATGCTTGACCGGGAACAGGTCAGCCTGCCTGGTGAAGATCGTCTTCATCATAGAAGACAGATCTCCGGTTGTCCGGAGGGCACAATTTTCAGCAACCCGGAGTTCCAGGTCTTTGGCCAAAGCTTCATCGTCGGTAGACGTTACTGTACCGTGAAGCTTGTCCAGTTCCAGCGTCGCTTCAAAGACGTAATTGAATTTGACCTGGCCCGTCTCCTTGAATTCCCGAGTCAATTGGAAGACGACACGACGATCGTCCTCCATCAATGGGCGGACAAGCCGATCCCGTTCGAGACGTTTCAGCGCGCGGGTGAAGGCGTGACGAGTGGGTAAGGTGCGGGCCGTCTTCTCATCGAAGAAACGGTTCTTCAAAGCCTCTCTGACGGCAACATAGGATTTTGCCAAGGAGAATTCCCAGGCGACGATCTCACCTGTGAGCTTCACTCCAGGCCTCATGCGGTATGCATTGCTCATTTATGAACCTTTCTAATTTGTTTGATTGCACTTTAAGATGAGGGATTGGCGGCGTGCCGCCAATCCCTCATCTTCTTCACAACATTCACAATTCTTATCGTTGTAGAATTCTCATCAGGAGTGATTCACATCGTGTCTCTAATTCTTTCGTACTTTCTTGTCCTTGAATTGTCAACAATGTGTAATTGATCATCACGATCCTTGCGTTGTCGTGCTTGCCTATATCGAGGTACTTTTCTACCTTGTCTAGAATTTCTTTTAGAGTCCCGATCGGCATGTAGAGAATTTTATCACTCTCGATAGACATTCAATTCCTCGAAATTTGAATTGCGAAATCACCCGCCGCTGACTCTGCGTCTGCACTTTCAAGAGATTTTACAGACACTACTCCGTCACAGAAGGAAGAGATTGCTCCCTTTTGCTCTCGGATCGCGAAGCCGTAACATTTGGCTTTCACGGATGTGCGCCATTCATTAAAGACTGGTACACCCGAGAGGTCGGCCTGTCCGTCCGTGATGAAGATAATATCCGTCTTTCCTGGAGGTGCCTCCATCTCTTTGTAAAGGGCCGACAATTGCGTGAAAGGAAATTGTGTACCACGACCCATGAAGCTTGTTAGAAACTCGATTGTCGAGCTAAGGTTCTGTGTTTTATTCTTTACTCCGGTTGGGAATACCCAAGACTTTGGTGGACCATCTGAGAAGGAGACGGCCGCATACCATCTGTTTTGTTTTCCCGCAACCCAAAGGAAGGCCAAGGCTAACGCTTTCGCCTGAATGTTCATATCACCAGCCATCGATCCAGATTCATCGACAGCAATGATGAAGGGTCCGCGTGCAGGCGTCGAGGGTGGAGAGGCTTCTAGACAGAGCAAAGACCCTTCCGCGAACCGACGATAGAAGTCGAGCTCTAATTCTGGTACAACAAGTCCAGCGAGACCAGAGGGTAATACACGAGGCAAATCTCGCCCGTACTCGAAGCCTGTGACTTCTTCTCCCCGAGAGAAGGATCGGCTCGCCACGGCACCACCGAGTATTCTCTTGAGACGACCCGCCTTGCGAATGATTTTGAGGAGGGTGTCATTGCCCCGGACTTTTTTGAACAGTTCCTGGATCGCTTCTCGCTCTGCGCTTGAGCTTGGACCAGCACCTTTACCACAACCGAAAGCATCTTCTAATTCGTTTTTATCGCAAGCATTCTTTCCCGCCTCTTTACTCCCTTGATAGACAGCGGAAGCAGCTTGAAGGTCTGGATCCTCTTCTGGGTATTGTTCACGAGCTTGGATGTAACGTTCATATTGAAGCATGAATGGAAGACAAGAATTTTGTGTGGCATCCTCATCCAAGACCGTGTAATCACGAAGTTCTCGGAAAGCGGAAGAGTCTTGCAATTCTGCCATGAAAATGGCGTGCTCTGCTGATTTTGTACCGGAATACATAGGGTCGATTTCTGGATACGGCTCAAACATTGCCGTACGTAAATCTGTCAGTGCCGATTCTGACACTCTGGAAGCAAGCTTGTCTGCACGTTCTTTACTCTTGAAATATTTGAAATCCTTTAGAATCTCATCTCGAAATGTCTCAGCCCGATCACGATGGTATCTATCCGTGATCAAGTAACAAGGGGAGGAGACAACTTTGGGGGCGCTCGCGCCCCCAAAGTTGTCTGACTCCGTGTCTGATTCTGTGACTTGTGCTTCGAGTAATGTTTCTAATTCATCACTCATGGTTAACCTTTCAGTGGGCCGTCGGAAGTGGCTTGGAGTGATAATAGTTGAGTGCCGTCGTCGTGTTCTTGCGCCAAGCATTCCAAGCACATAAACATTTGGCGTACACCTCCCGAGGAAGCGTCGTGGTAGGTCTTCCGACTCGAGAAAGTCGAAGTTCACGAAGGTATGTTGCTAACATGCGACTCGGATTCTTCACGTCCGCATGTTCTTCGCTCATCACTAAGGACCAGAATTCCATCGCCTGTTCAGGATTCTTTTTCCATGTTTCATGGACAGCCGCCAAAGCAGGGACTCGTCGAATTTTCTGAGTATAGGCGTCCCGATTGGTGGATGCTAGCGTAATTACGAATAGAGAAAATGCTTTATTATCGACGACGGTCTTTGCTCGCATGGCTGTTCGAGGAGCCCCTCTCGACTTACCACCATCTGCCAAAAACGTCAGTGCTCCAGGCAAAGGTCGGAGATAGTGATGTTCACATTCGGCAAGCTCTTCGTCTCCTGCCATAAACATACGCAAGAGTTGATCCTGGGTTCGAGACGAAATTGAAGAATCATATCCCGCGTATACCGTGCGTAAATCATTTGGCGTATCACAGATCCAGCATTCGTAGATTACTTCCATTGTACAAGGGGGTGCGCCTGTACCCTCTGCGGCTTCCTGGAAGCATTCGAGCATCGCTGTGCCACCATGTTGACCGTTTACCCGATAGGTTTTGCCCTCAGATAGGACTTCTGCTTGTGCCCATACCGCCGATGTGTAGGTTCCATTTCGGGCATCAGACTTCATGGCCTCAACATGTTTGTGGTTGACGGCTCGGTCACCGGGGACAGGAAGAAGAGACAAGATTGTGTGACACAACGCGGGTGTGACAACCATGGTTTGGACGGACTTCTTTCGGAACGCCATGTTATTCGCTCGCCTCAATGAGTTTGCATTTCAGATCATTCCAACCTGCGCCGACTTTCTTAGTAGCCCTCCTGGCTTTCTCGGAGTCAATCTTCTTCAAGTCTTTGACAACCTGTCCCACTTTGGGAAGTGCCAAAGAGCAGGCTTGCTGGCTCTTAGTATCGGTATTTTCAAGTATCTCGTCGTACTGAGCCAACAATTCCGATACCTTTTGACCATCCGGATCTGCGTGATTACCGACCACCTTCTTTACGATTTTGGCTTGCGTCTCTTCATCGACCCATAAAGCATGGCACAGCGGTGATAAGTCTTCTTGAGATACTTCTGTTCGCCCTGCTAACCATGCCGAGGCACAAGCTAACTTGAGAGACTTTGCTTTTCGTCGGTCGGAAGGATCTATTCCCTCTTTCTTCAATTCCGAAAAGATCTTCATGAGGGTAGATTTTGTATTTTCAGAGAATACGATCTTGTTGGTCGCCACCGAACACATATCTAGCTCAACCCCAGAGATCCTTTCTTCGTCTTGGAAGGAAACCTCCTGATTATTGAACAGCATTTCGGAAAGGTTTGTCTGAGATTGAATAGGTCGAACAACCTTTCGTACCAAGAAGCGGTCATGGAAAGCCGCTAACGAGTCGGCTTTCTCTCCGGATGGTGTTTCATTCGTAGCCCCCATGAGCATGCGCAGAGGGCACTTCTTGCGCCCTGTACCGTCGTCGAAGGTTCGTTCGTTCATCACTTCCAGGAGAGTGTTCAGTACTGCGGAGTTAGCCCTGTAGCGATGGGCTACCTCATGTCGCCATGAGGATCGGACTATATCTTCATCTTTCGACTTTAGAAGTCGCAAGAGCCGGGCGTGTAGTCTCTGAGGGGTCAGCCACGACTTCCCTGCTGATTGACCGCACTCGACCATTTTCACCTTGGTAGGGGTGGCAAACCCCGGTAGGTCGAGATACTCGGTTATTCCAGCATACAGCCCAGTTTAGGTCACTCCAGGTCACCCCGGAGAGGAGGCCCGGCCTTATCGGCCAACCTCATCGATGAACGCCAGTTCTACTTCCGGTAGTCTGTCTCGCGTGATCCGCTTGTACTGATCCTTCTTGAGAGATTGAATCGAATAAGGGCCAAACACTTCTTCTGGGGTGGTGAACGGTGTCATCAGAATAGAGAACTTGCTTGCACGCATCCAATCGCACAACCCATTTAAGAGCATGGATTTGCCTACGCCCGGATTGCCTACCAAAAGAATATGTTCTCGGGCCAACAGACTCATCAGAAGCAGTTCGATTTCGTCCTCACGTTCTGTCAAAGCCAACGACAGATTCGTTCGACAAGCGTCAAATTTCTTACGAGTCTTTTCGACGTCCACTTCCATATATACCTCGCCTCCGACTTGTTTCGTTTTGCTCATTCTGTCACCCTAAGTTCATTTGTCAAGGTCCGAGAAGGGAATTATCAAGATTCAAAGGAAAAGGGTGGAAGGGCGCTCGCGCCCTTCCACCCTCCAACCATCTCCCTTTCATGCTTACAAATTATCGTTGGCGATCCCCTCGATCTGTTTGATTACACCTGCCTCCATGCGGCTCAGTGCAGTCACCTGAATATCGACGGCCCGTTTAGCTGTGTCGCTCATCTTAGGTCGCTTACTCATAAGCTCTCTCTTTTTGGCCTCATATCGGCTCAAAGTTTGGCAGTACCGCGTGAGCTTGGCCTCGCGGCCCATTTCATTAATCGAATCTCGCATCATCTCCACAACATTAGTTTGCGCTTGGAGTCTAAGCTTTTCAGTCTCGAAGATGTAGTTCATCAGCGCACGGGCATTCTCACCACAGCCTTCACGCATCGTCTCTAGGACTTCGTCAATCTCTGGGCGATTGATCACGGTAGTTTCAACCTCTTCTGGCTTCATCAACTCCGACTTCACTGCTTCTGACATATCAGATCCTCTTGAGATGGGTGTAAAAAAGACTCGCCAATTGGCGAGTCTCAGAACGGGTAGTCTTCTTCCACTCCGACGGTTTGCCTCAAGCCCGGCCTCGTGCCGATTGCTTCCAGGACTGAGATCGCGTCCGCAAGAGCGTACGCTTCCTCTTCAACGACAGGGATGGAGTCCATGTCCACTTCCACATGGAAGTCGGACAGCGCATCGTTGAGCAGTGCCAGTGCTTTAATGACGCGCTTGTCTTTGCATTGCATACATGTTCCTCTTCTTGTTCTTGTTCTTGTCACATGTTTCAGATACTTTTTCATTTAACCATTTGCTCAATGTAATACTGATCACTTATGAAGTTTTTTTATTTGATTTCCTGATGAAGGTTGTGAATGGTACCGAGAATAATTTCTTCTCGTTCGTTACGCTTACCTCATTGAAGATTCTTTTTCTCTCTGTATTTTGTGATACATTGATGTTAGAACTGTCACAACATTCTCGAAGACTTTTTGTATCGTCCGGCCACAAATCATTTTCTTGCCACGCATCCGCCAAAATAAGAAGGTGGTTCTTGCAGTCCAGTGGATCTGTAGCTACTTTCTCGACTGTCGCAAATAGCAAAGGGCGTAGACTTGCATGGCTATCTGGTGTGACACGGGTACTTAACCAGCGAATCCAATTTCCATCGAGTAGACTGTTATAGTGATTCCAATATCTAATATAGTTTTTCGTATGTGATCCGTTGTAGAAGTAAATTAGGAATCGATCCTTCTTCCACATTTTGTCTTCACATAATAAGTGCGCGTCTAGGAATTCGTCATCAGATTTAAATTTATGACGTGCAGCACCCCACCTTATCTCTTGATTGGGACAAGCCATCTGTGCCTTAATACCGTCCCGATTCTCCTTAGTCAGACGAACCTGCCACTCATAGTAGTTAGATAACTCTGACTCTGGTAAGTCCTCGAACCTGAAAGCGACGGGCATTGTTTCACCTGAGTCAAGGAAAGGTATAAGGGGCGGGAACCGCCCCTTATACCTTTCGAGTTCATGATGTCGGGAAAAGGGGCGGGAACCGCCCCTTATACATTCGGGTTCATGATGTCGGGAAAAGGGAATGATGGCCTGTTGAGGCGAGTCGTAAACACGTCGAACTCGTCGTGTAGCCAATCGATGTATTGTTCGTAATTCGTTACACCTTCTGCCAGTGCGGAATCTACCAATTTTTCTGTGCGATCGCGGCGGTCTGGAGTACGACTTCTGTTCCGACTGAGAAAGTCGTATTCAACAATAGAGTTCTTGAGCCACATCAAGATGTGGTATCGACAGAACGGTCCCGTTAATAGTTCCATGCCTTCTCGCATCATCTCGACCTTACCCGGCGGTACACCATGTACGTTGGTGAATACGCCATCTACACGAATGAATTGGATCTCCGCTCCGTACACGTCCGCGAGGTGAACGTAGGGGGCCGCATTCCAAGCCTTGATGTTCGTGTTATTTACGATCACCGATAAGTCTTTTTCAAGCAGGTCGCGGCATTCTAGGATGCACAACGAGTGGCGTCGAAAAACATCGTCAGGGGCAAAGAAATAAGTGCCCGACTCGTTAACTCCGTAAGCGTCGGCTGAGATAACCGTTTGCTTTGTTACTGCGACAAGAGCATCTGCTACCGTGGACTTACCTGATCCGGGTGGGCCCTGCATGATCGTGACGACTAGGGACATTCTTCTTCTTATTCCTTTTGAATTATTTTAATTGCCGCGAGTACTCGCAAGATGTTTGCGACTACATCACCAGAGACTTCTCGTCCATCCTTTGTTTTAATCGTCGGACAGAAGCCGTCTTTCTTTCTCCACGTGTCATAATCTTCTACTTTTTCGAGAGATGCTTTTACGTCTCCGGAAGTAAGGAGAGTGATCGCTTCACGTAGACATGCTTTCGGATTCATCGATTTCTTCTTTTTCGTTGAGTAGTTGCCAGTCTGTTGTGGAAGCAAGCCAATAGAAGGTCAGTAGTGTTTCCATGATCATACCCGCCGATACCTCTACTCGATTTTCTTGGAATTTCGAGTGAGGGTTGACGGATAAAATGATTGACCTATCGTTTTTTATAAACCACTCGAGTGCCACTTTCATGTGGGCGTCAATTGCCGCTGAATCGTAGAACTCGAATGAGTCCATAAGGTCGCGTAGAATTTCGATGGGGTCTTTTATTTTTCAATCTCCTTCTTACTTAAACGATTCCAACTGAGAGGCGGTTCTGATCCGAGAACGGCTCCCGACACCAGGGTACAGCCACATCCTCGACAACTGTAGTACCACCAACTTGACTCTAAGGCTGGACTCTCTTCTGCGTAGGAGTCTCGCACATGGGCCGTTCCCTCGAAGGAGAACGGCCCTCTCGATTTGCACTTGTGACACTTCATGGCATTTTCTTTTCTTCTTCGTAAAGGCTCGAAGAACAGCCTCCTGAGTCGTAGAGGAAGATGTAGCCGGGAATTGGGGAGTCCAGCCCATACTCGTATCGAGGAAGCTTTTCGAATCGCTCACCCGCTTTTGCTCGCACGATCTCTTGCCCTGTTAATATCTCTTGGTGTGTGACCCAGACGGTTAGTCCTGTTCGTCTCTTGACGAACCTGGAGATCACGCAATTCTCGCACAGGTTTGCTACACCCTTTATGTTTTCGCGGAGTAGAGTTTCTTCTACTTCGGCCATCGTCTTTCCTAGGGATTCGACGGCCCTTCCAATTGCCGCATGGCCAGATGGGGTCATACTTCCTCCGAGATTTCTTTAACGTAGAGTCGCTCATCCGCACATTCAGAATCGAAATCGTATATAAATTCAATAAAGTGTTTGCGAATATCCTCGTTGAATGGAATGAGGAATTCTTCTTTCGTATAATTCGTCATCCAAAGTTGATCCACCCCTTTATCAAATACGATTCCGTTTTTAGTGGTGAGCACATGCATACCTGTTGTCTTGAACAAATAGTTGGTCAAGACGCATGTCTCACAATCTCCGGCTTCTCCCTTGATACCGAGGGCTATCAGTGAGTTCTCTACCGCCGTTGACGTGTAGCCTAGAGCATCTAACGCTCTGACGATTTCAGCCCTATTCTCTTCAAGTTTCTCCTCAAGTGTTTTCATAAAGTCTCCTGTCTAGTAGGTTTTCGTCGAAGTCTCCCTGGAACGTTTTTACGGCATCTGAAAGCGTAACGTGCTCTTGTCGATTTTTCCCTTCGAATAACCAACAGTAGTCCGGCGACATAAGTATTTCCACGTCGGTAATACCTGCGTCTATTAAATACATGGATACGTAATTAGCCAATGGACAACACGTAGACTGAAATCTTTTTCCTTGAATCCCAAGATTGAGTAATGTTTGTTCGACCTGTCTTGATGTAGATCCTAGTATAACTAGCCCTGTTGTTACCGCAGTTTTTATATCCCAGATCAAATTGATTCCTTTCAGATTTGATGAGCCTTACAGTCTTCGTCTTTACATACAAGACCGTGAACTTCTTGAATCATGTTCTTGCTTAGCAAAATACTTTTTTCAAGACATTCGTTCTGTACCGTCGAAAGATTAGCTAGGTACTGTTCTACTTCGTGTGAATTGATTGTTCCCTTTCTCCAATTCGATAAGAGGCGGTTGGCTTTGCCTGCCTCTTCACTGAGTTTGAGCATTAATTTGACGATGCTAAGCATGCATGATTCTTTGGTCGCCGCTACTGAGGCATTTCGGATGAATACTTCTTTTGAAGTAGCTAGGGTTGCTTTCAACGAATGAATTTCTGCACGCAGAAATCGAATGCTGACCAATAACCCTACGATAATGCCAACAGTCAAGATACTTACTACGATCGTCATCTCACACCTTTCGATTCAGAGTTGTTACTTCGAACGTGCCGTCCGGGAGTGGTACTTTTTCATAATCACCAAAGATGTTCGGAGCTTCGACTAAGAGTTTCTCCCAGAGCTTTCCAGCATACACGCGGATCTCGGGATCTGCGTGTCGGGAACACCTTTGTTCAATGATGTGTCGAGCCGCACGGGCATTTATGGTCAAGTAGAGTTTTGTCTCGGTCGCGTTCGGTAGTACTGACCGGGCGGCTTGACGAGCGAATTTGCGTGCTTCGGTTTTCAATAACCCTTTTGACTCCGCCCGCTTTGCCATCTGTTCGACGATCGAATTGTACTGTCTTTGTGTGAACTTTACAGCGTCGAGCCAGTTTTTACCTTCTTCCGCCAAGAGAAGGAAGTCTCTTTCTGTAAGATCGTGCCTCGATAGGAATCGCTCTATCACTGTCCCATTTTGTGTGGAAACCCCATTTACTAGTGAGGCTTTGACCGCAATCTTCAAGTCCGGCGGCACCACGAATTCACAGTCCGACTCGTCAACATATCTCTGAGAAAGCTGAGAAGGCGTCTGGCCTGTTCTGTGACGCACTAACTCATGACTTAGGCTTCGAGATACACCTGAAACCAGCAGACCCCAGGAGGCATGCTCTAGGATGTTTCCGTGACCACTCTCGATGATGTGTTTTAAGTAGGTTCGATTCCCACCTGGACGCGGAGTCGAGAAGGACATGTAACACGTTCGGCCAGCGATCTCAGACAATGCTTCGGCAGGGACGATTGAATCAGACTTCCAAGTCCCCCCATTTTGGAAATCTCTAAGCGCGTCTTCATCGATTGTTTGACGACCAACGATTTGAATGGTTGGCTCGAAGACTAATTTTAGGCCCATATGGTTCTCGTTGGGATAAGAGGGATGGGCGGTTCCCGCCCATCCCTCTCAGTTCGGTCAGTCTACTTTGAGACTAATGGTAGCAGTCAATTCTTTGTGTGATTTCAGTGCGGCACGGCAAAATACTTCGAGGGGGTTTACACCGTCTACAGAAACGTGATCGTACATATCGTCGATCCTGCAGGTCCAATTATCGGATCCAGACTTCATAGTTACGTAGTACCCAAGAGAAGTTAGCCGTCGCCACAGTGTTGGTACTGAGATCCATGACCGTGACGGGGCGAATGAATTGGGACCAACCACTTCGCCCAATAATTCGAAATGCTTCTCTGAGGGCACGAGAACGTAATGCCCTGGCCCGTCGATCCAGGTTCCACACGTCGCGTCATCAGCGATCAACGCCCAGCCCATCAGGTCGATTGCTAACTCTCGGTCGATCGCATGGCCGACTTTTGGCAATTCAGATGTTGATTCCACCGAGTGCCTCCACGACCAATGAGATTGCATACGCCTTTACGATTGCCGCGTCGAACTGCGACGCATCGTGCAAGAGTAACTTTAGAGTCGCCCGATGATCTTCCATCATGGATTTCACTCCGGAGCAGTAATTGGGCATAAGGAATTGATAATCTTCAGGGACAAATTCTGGTGAAGTCCATGCCTCAAACAATACAGGAAAGTCTACATCTTCAGGATCAACGATGAACTTTCCGCCCCAAGCACATCCATGTTTTGCTCGGAATGTCTGGGCGACTCGTCCTTTGACGATACTCATCATCTCTTCCCAGTCGTCTTCTATACCCGCATATGTGGCGGGTGTATGAAGAGTAGCAATTTTGGACATCAATAGTCGCGCGTCATCAAAATTGAGTTCGTCTGTATCGAACTCTTTCCCCGTTGAGGGGTCCATCAACCTGAACATTTGTTACCTTTCAGTTGTCGAAGTGTGCTTTCTTCAGTGCTTCACGTTGTGCAACCTTCTTGTCCGTTTCCTTCATTGCTTGGTGTTTCTCAGACAAGGTTTTCATCCGCTCAGCAATTTGAACATTATCCGCTTTCGATAAAACAGCTTCGGACCACGTGAAGTTATTATAAATTTCAACTTTCGTGGGACAGAGTTTCGAGATTCTCACTGCTCCATTGCGCTCGGATTCGTTTACATTCGAGAGGTTGCTGAATGACAACCCTTCTACCCATTCATACCGAACCGTACAGTCTTTCCAGTTCCTCTCGGAATTCATGAGGTTTAGGATCATTTCACCGATCGGTGAAGGCGTTTTTTCCATCAATGAAGCGTGGATTTTATATTTTACCAAAGTTACCGCCCCTGCGATCCCTCCAAGCAGGATCAATGCTTTACCAGACAACTGTGCCCATTCTGGCAGTGACGTGAAGCTGTGGATTGCTGATTCGAGTGTCGAGACGATCTCATGGTGGTAGATCCCACCGAACAAACCAGTGATTGACAACAATACGTGTACGATCTTCATTCTTGTCTCTTTTCTTTCTTTTCGCGTAATGCGGCTAGTGACCTTTCGATTGACTCCCTTTGACGTGTGGCGAGACCAGCACGCAGGAGTCCAGCGCCTATCGTTTTTGCGTCGGACAGGATTTTGATCTTTGCTGAAACCTTCATCTCAATTTGGAAGCAGTCAGCTTGGGTGAAATTTTCCTCTTCGATTTCTTCTAACCCTGGGTATGTTCGAATAAGGAGCAATTTTTGATCTTTGGCTTCGATGATACAAATCCACAGTCCCGTTGAGCCCAATTCTGGCCACCAGTGTAACGTTTCAGATTTCGTTTTGTCTTCAAAAATCCACCCCTCTTCGTCCAGGGCTTCCAAGATTGATTTACCCATTGGAGTCGGCGTTTCGTTTAGTAGTCGATTCTCGGTCTTGAGTTTCTCCCGTCTTTCATCGTCCATTTTGTTGAGTAGATGAGTTGTCTCTTCAGCTCGCTTCTCGGCTTCTTCCCAATTCCGCCTGTCGCGTTTCCGGGTTTGGGCATCTGCGTACGCGCCAAAGATGAACATCCCCGCACTCACTCCACACAAAATTGTTCCCGAGCACACGGCTTCTTGCGCTTGGGAATCGAGACTTTCGAAGTGTGTCCCGAATTTTTTCGCCAGTTCCCACGCTTCTGGGTATCCGATTCCCACCCCGAATGTAGCGGCGAGCAGCACAAGTTTCCACCTCATTCCATATCTCCATTTCTTGTGTTGAGGGTTGAGATGATACGCTTCATCATCTTGATCACCTCTTGTTTTACTGTTTCGTCTCCTTCTTTAGATTCTTTCTTCATGATTTTCTTGTAGATTTTACTGGCGGCGGCTTTGATACCCTCCAAATCCTCGTTGGATAGAATATTTGAAGGTATTTTAAATTCTCTATTGCTATTATGTTTGCTGTACGCCGTCGCGAAGGCTTCAATCCAGGTGATTTTCTCTTTATCTGTCTTGTTCGACCCGTCCATTTGGAATTGGATTTTTAGGCCAACCCATTCTCGAGTCTGTGATTTATCCCACCATTGGATGGTGGTTGTATTCTTTTCACCTTGGCTGTAATGTGCGTATGGTAAAGACATTGTCTCATAGATCAGCGATCCCAATTCCGATCGTGATCCAGACATGAATCGTGCCAGTTCAACACCTGCTTGTTCTTCGATTTTTTGTCTTTTCTCTGACCTCCACATCTCAATCCCTGAGCAGATACATGCTACCAAGAGCAGAATTAATCCCATCACCGTTACAATTATCTGTGATTTTTTATCCGTATCCGTCAGGGTTTGTACCACGATGTCTCGTGCTTCACCCCAGAAACTTCCGATCCCGAATGTCACGACGAGGGTTCCGAGTAGTTTCCACTTCATTCTGTTTTCCTCATGTTCATGTTTGACAGTACGCCCGATGGGAATCGAACCCATGACAGTCGCTTTATAAGAACGACACTCTACCACTGAGCTACGGGCGTGCGAGTAGGCGCGAGTGGAGTCGAACCACCGACCGGGGATTTAGAAGATCCCTGCTCTATCCATCTGAGCTACGCGCCTTCATATGGGTCGATGAATAGTTCTTTCCAAGGAGTATAGCTTCATATGTCAAGCACGGGTAGGGTGGAAACGAAGAATTTTCCCTTTATTTGTCCGAATTATTGCCTGACATGAAATAAGGGGAGAGGTGGTTTCACCACCTCTCCCCTTATTTTTCAGTTCACTGACGTTGTTCGCGTGGTCACCCACGCTGACCATCCACGCTCCTCGAAGCGTTTGGCTACTGCGACGGCTTTGGCGTACGGCATGGCCATCGCGTCCACCTTCGCATTCACCAGTGGATGACTAGGATCCGCACAGACGAATCGCGTCATGTGCCCTTCACGGGCACTTGGCTTCGTCATTATTACCACGAATTCAATGTCCATTTTCGTTTCTCGTGCATGGGGTGTACGACGAGAGGGAGGTAGGAGCGAAGCTCCTACCTCCCTCTCGTCAAGGGTTCGCACTTATCAACTCACTATCGTCGATTACTTTTTCGCTTCAAGTAATCGATTTCCATCCGAATTTCTTCACAGCGAATTAAACGCTTTTCCGGGGTCATCCCCGGTTCCATTCGACACTCTTTTAAGCCCTCTTCAAGTTCGGCAATCTCATCGGCGTGCGGCTCATAAGCCGCGCGGATCTCTCGAGCTGCTACCCGACTCATGGTGTTCATGGTCGGGTTGTTGGCCATTACCGCGGCCAGCATGGCGCACGTTGAGCCAACGAAGGTGATGACCCACAGTGCGGGCATCACAACGATGTCTTTGAACATTCTCGCATGGTCCTTTCGACGGCCCTTTCACATTCCCAAGTGGGAGGATGGGCCGTCTTGAAGTGCGGAAGCAGTCGGGCGACGAGAACGTCGCCTTCTGGTTCCAGGATGAGTGTCCAGATTCCGACGTATCCTCGTAGGACGTCGGATTTGTCTTCACGTGACCGGACTCTGGTCAGGTTTGAGTAGAGCACTTCCGCTCTACTCGTTTCAATACCTT
>Ga0163155_10001717_pt1 | contig 25900 bp, 20 predicted proteins | sample OliLakLV19SP4G1_FD_148611 | JGI IMG/M metagenome (GOLD analysis project Ga0163155, IMG submission 148611) | Freshwater microbial mat bacterial communities from Lake Vanda, McMurdo Dry Valleys, Antarctica - Oligotrophic Lake LV.19.SP4.G1 | ecosystem: Environmental > Aquatic > Freshwater > Lake >... | reverse complement strand
TTCCACTCATCACCAATGTGGATGTGGTAGCGACCAGTGCTACGAGCGGACAAATGCGCGTGTGTTGGTCTAAGCCTCGTGCGGCGGATTTGGATACTTTGCTCAATCCCGGACCGTATCGGTATGAGGTGTTGCGAGCCGTCGGGCTTACGCCGAATGACGCTGCGTTCCAACCGATTGGGGTCAATTTAGTAAGTCAACATTTTGCAAATGCCAATGATACTTGCTTTGTGGATACCAATTTGAATACGGCAGGTACGTCTTATAGTTATAAAATTCGATTCTACACGGGCAATCGCACCGAACCGCTGGGCACTACGAATGCTGCTGCTTCTGTCTTTTTAAATGTAAGTCCGACCGACCGCGCCAACGTATTGACGTGGCAGGAGAACGTGCCGTGGGAAAATTATCAGTACATCGTTTTTCGACAAAATGCGCAAGGCGGGTTTGATACGATTGCAATTGTGTCTACACCTACGTATCGCGATGGAAATCTGACGAACGGGCAGCAATATTGTTATAAAATACAAAGCGTTGGTTCGTATGGCGTAGAAGGGATTTTGTCGCTGCTGTTGAATTTTTCGCAAGAGAAGTGCAGTACGCCGCAGGATGACGTGCCGCCTTGTGCGACTGTGTTGACGGTGACGAATATTTGCGACCAAGGCGTGACGTGTGCGGAAGGTAATTTATTCAATACTTTGCAATGGAAAAATCCGGTAGAAATTTGTCCAGAAGCGACGGATGTAGCCGGTTATAATGTGTATTATGCGCCGACACAAGGTGCACCATTTCAATTAATTACGAGTATTGAAGGTGCTTTTAAAATAGACTATCAGCATATGCCGGAGTTTGGACTGGCAGGTTGTTATTACATTACTTCGTTTGACGCGAAACGAAATGAGAGTGATTCCAGCAACGTGGTTTGTGTAGACAACTGCCCGTTCTACAGCCTGCCCAATACATTCACACCCAATGGCGACGGACAAAACGATTTGTTCCGCCCATATCCGTACTGTTTTATTGAAACGGTGGATTTCAAAGTATTCAATCGTTGGGGACAATTAGTGTTCCAAACCACCAACCCAAATCTGGAGTGGAATGGCGAAAATCTGGAAGGCAAAGAACTGGCGGATGGCACCTATTACTATAGTTGTCGCGTGTTCGAGCGCCGCGTGGATGGCATTCGGCAAATGCCGGAAATCTTGAGCGGATATATTGAACTGATTCGGGGACGATAATGTTTGAAGTTTTTGTGTTTGAGGTTTCTTGTTTGGGTAATAGCACTCCGAACGAGAAACTTCAAACATCAAACGAAAAACAAGAAATAAGAGAAATGTTTACTGGAATTATAGAATCCCTTGGCACCGTTAAAAACGTCCGTTCGGAGGGTAGTAATGTTCATTTCACAGTCGAATCTTCCATTTCGCACGAGCTGAAAATTGACCAAAGCGTGTCGCATAATGGCGTTTGCCTCACAGTGGTCGCTTTGGACGACGACGCGCATACCGTCACTGCGATTCAAGAAACATTACAACGCTCCAATTTAAGTCAGCTTACACAAGGCAACACGGTCAACCTCGAACGCGCCATGCTCGCCAACGCCCGCCTCGACGGACACCTCGTACAAGGTCACGTGGACACCACCGCTGAGTGCATCGAAATTCAAACGTTGGATGGGAGTTGGTATTTTCGATTTCGCTACACCCCTACTCCCGATCATTTGCTGGTAGATAAAGGTTCGATTTGTGTGAATGGTGTGAGCCTGACAGTCGTAGAACCGCATGATGACATTTTTTCCGTTGCCATTATTCCTTACACGTATGAGCATACGACATTCAAGACTTTACAAGTCGGCGATGCTATTAACTTAGAATTTGATATTATTGGAAAATATATTGCAAGATATGCGCAGTTGTATAAGTGATTGACCATTTATAATTGACCATTGACCACCTTATAATAATAATAAACGAAGAATCAAGTAAATTTAAATTATAATAAAATTTTTATTAAAATATTGGTTGTCAACGTTTTGGGTGCCTGCTTACTGTAAACTGCTTACTGTAAACTGCCTACTTACTTAATACACGGTAAAGTAAGTTTTTGATGTACTTTTGTATAAAAAAAATGTAAGGAGCGAAAAAAATCCGCACCAATCCGCTAAATCCGTCCCACCATGCGGCGGGATTCCAATTAATGTGGTGCGGGCTGCTATAAGTGCAAGAGGATTTATATAAACAAACTTAATTTACACTGTATTTAACACGATCGAATATTTGAATTAAAAATCATGCAAGCATATTTAGAGCCAACTGACATTTTAGATAGCGACCACCCACAAATTCAAGCTTTCGCCAAAAAGGGGACGCAAGGCGCACGTTTAGATATTCAAAAAGCGGTGCGCATTTACTACGCGGTGCGCGATGGCTGGAAGTACAATCCTTATAATATCAGTTTCAATCTTGATTTCATGCGGGCAAGTGCAGTGTTGGAGCGCGATGAAGGACACTGTCTGGATAAAGCGAATTTGATGATTGCATTGCTGCGGGCAGTGGGCATTCCAGCGCGATTGTGTCTGGCGAAAGTGCGAAATCATATCGCGGCGGATCAGTTGACACAAGTATTTGGCACGGATGAACTCACGCCGCATGGCTACGTGGAAGTGTGGCTGAACGAGCATTGGGTGAAAGCAACACCGGCATTTAACAAAGAATTGTGCGATAAACTAAATGTGGCAACACTGGAATTTGACGGGCAACACGACTCCGTTTTTCAGGAATTTGATAAAACAGGTGGGCAGTTTATGGAATATTTGGAGGAGTATGGCAGTTTTTCGGACTTACCGATGGATTTTGTAAAAGCGAATATGAAAGCGCATTATCCAAAATTTTATCAAGAAGATTTGGAATTCAATCGGGAAAAGTTGCTGGAAATGGCAAATAGCAATACCCAGTGAGGGCTAACACAAGCATCTTTTTTTGGCAGCATCCTTTTACCCTCTACCCCATTACTCCCACATTTCCACCGTTAAGTCATCCAGGTAAATGGGATTTTGCGTTACATTCCAGACATACACTTTCAATACGTCATTCAGTTGAATATCACTCGGCGTTTTTACAAAAAAAGACACTTTGTCCCAAGCATTGCCGCGACCGCCCCAAAGGCTGTAACCGTCATTGCCGGTTTTGTTGTCAATGCGAATGACCCGCTTTTTATAAGATTTATCCTTACGTCCAAAAGAAACAATGATATTAGCTGTACTGCCGAAGCTAAAGCCATCGTACTTGCGCATACACCAAGCGCTCGCCCGAATCCAAGTGTGTTTTTTGATGCCTAATTCTTTGACTTCTTTCCACAAAGTGGGACTAAGTTGCGTGGCGGCATCTAATTTAAATCCAAAGTGTCCATTTTTTACTTCCGTAGGGGTATAATTTGCGGAAAGCGAGTCCTCAAAATTATCGAAATACAAATCGCGGATGTACAAAATTTCATTTGTATCGGGCTGCGTTTCGCCAGAATCGTATGTGACGAGTTCGTCATAACCGAGTTGGGTTTTGCCAAAAACAGCTTTGTAATACGCCCAATTAGCATCTTCTGACCACATCACGCCGCGCGTAAATTGATAGGTGTTGAATAAATTGAGCCAAGTAAAAAAGAGTAACAATACACCGATTATTACTTTTCCTATTATATTTTTGGTCGTAAATGATATAAAATAAGCCAATGGAATGCTTAGCAAGGCATACATTTCAATCATGGGGCGAGAACCGAAGCCGTTGATGTAATTCCAACACCACCAACTGTAAATGATGTAAATATGTAAGGGTAAAATAATTAAAACAGGTGATAAAAAGGCGCGTTTTTTAAATAACAACGGAATGCCTAACAGCGCCAGCCACATAACAGGCGTGTACGCCAACCAGCCATTTTTATATCCAAAAAGTCCGTGGTAAATCTTGGCGCGTAGGAAATCGAAGCCTTCCTCTCCGTAGCTGTAATAGAGAAAATGTCCAGTCGCATATTTCCAGTATAATAATTGCGGAACGCCCATTATAATAAAAACGCCAATGGCCGCACCATAAGCCTGATATTTTTGTGTAATGAAGCGAACGCGTTCTCTTAAATCTTTTCCAGAGGTAATATTCCACAGTAAGGGTATGAAAATACACAACATTCCAATGGGTCGAATGAGTGTGATCAAACCCGCCACCACACCGATGCCAATTACTGCCCTGATGCTACCCTTTTCATACCAACGGATGGTCAAAAATATTAGCAAGCTGTACAATGCAAACAAATAGGCGTGCGACATCGGACCGTTGATGATATTAAAAAAGTATAAATTGGTAGCCAACGCAAGTGTCAGCATGACTACTGCGGTCGTCGGGTCATTTACGTATTGTAATAAGATTTTTCGTAGAAAATAAAATCCTGCTATTGTATAAAAAGTCGGCGCTATCGCCATCATATAAACATACCAAAAGGAGTAACCATCGGCTGGGTAATCAGTGAATTGCGTAATGAAATGTGCTATAAAAAAAACGGTGCAAAGAGAATTGCCAGTCCCAGCGTGTATTTATTGACTTGTTTTGCTTTGTTTTTGTACCGATTGGAATCTGAATCAAGAGAATTGATACTGGAACTAGGTTTGTATCGGTCGCGCGCCTGCACAGATTTATCCAAATACAGCAAATCGTGGTGAATAAACATTGCGGGTAAATACAGGTAATAACCCCAAGGGTCGCCACCGCCCAAAAGCTCGTGGTTCCATCGCTTGTAAGCATGAATCGAAAATACATAAGCGATTAAAATAAGCAAAAGTGCGAAGAACGAGATGCGATTTGCCATTGTTTTCAAGTAAAGACGGAATGACGAAGCGATGATGTGCCTGCGAATGTACTGCAAAGATAAGTTCAACTGTAAAATTAGCCCTGCTCAACGCATTTTTTTTGTTGAAAAAAATCCCGTTCTTGCAAGGTAACAAGCGCTGGCTGAAATGAATGCGCTTATTATTTCACTATTGCCTTGACCATTTATGTTGAAAATAAAACCAAAGATTGCTAAAAAAACTCTTTTACAAGCCTTCCGCCTGATGGCAACTGCCAAAATTATGACGGAAGTCTACGAAGAAAACTTTAAGTTCGTCTCCAAATACGTGCACGCTACCTCCCGCGGACACGAAGCCGTGCAACTCGCTTTAGCATTGCAATTATTACCACAGGATTGGCTGTCCCCTTACTATCGGGATGATGCGATGCTGTTGGGCATTGGGCTACGACCCTACGATTTGATGTTGCAATTGATGGCAAAGCGCGACGACCCGTTCTCCGGCGGACGCACGTATTATTGCCATCCGAGTTTGAAAGACGCTGATAAACCGAAAATTATACACCAATCTTCGGCGACGGGCATGCAGGTGATTCCAACGACCGGGATTGCGATGGGGATTCAGTATTTGGAGCGGATGGGAGGATGGGAGGATGGGAGGATAGGACAGGAGGATGACACGGCAGGAGGTGGTTCCCCCTTCGGGGGTCAGGGGGTTGTCGTCTGTTCCCTCGGCGATGCGGCGGTGACGGAGGGAGAAATCGCGGAAGCCTTTCAAATGGCGGCGTTGAAGCAATTTCCGATTTTGTATCTGGTGCAAGATAATGGTTGGGATATTTCGGCGAATGCAGCGGAGACACGCGCTCAAAATGCAGCCGAATACGCACAAGGTTTCAAAGGCATTGAAGTGCGGAGCGTGGATGGCAGCGATTTTTTGGAATGTTATTTGATATTAGAAGATATAATAAAAACGATTCGGAAAGAACGTCGTCCATTTTTGGTGCACGCGAAAGTACCATTGTTGAATCACCACACGTCGGGTGTGCGTAAAGAGTGGTATCGAGATGATTTGGCGGAGCATCAAGCGCGCGACCCCTACCCTATTTTACGGCATCATTTATTGGAAGAAGGGATTTCCGAAAAGGAATTGCAAGCCATTGAAAAAGAAGCATTTGAAATGGTTTTGACAGATTTTGACTTGGCAAAACAAGCCGAAGACCCCCACCCAGAAGACCTTTTCACACACGATTTTGCACCTACGCCTGTGGCCGAAGAACTTGGACGGCGCGAACCCCTCGGCAAGCAACCAACTGTCATGGTGGACAGTGCGCTTTTTGCCATCGAAGAGTTGATGCACAAGCATCCGGAATGCCTGCTTTACGGGCAGGATGTAGGCGGACGACTCGGCGGCGTGTTTCGGGAGGCGGCGACGCTAGCGCAAAAATTTGGCGATCATCGCGTTTTTAATACCCCAATTCAGGAAGCGTTTATTGTAGGAAGTACAGTAGGAATGTCCGCCGTTGGGTTGAAGCCGATTGTGGAAGTGCAGTTTGCCGATTATATTTTTCCGGGTTTGAATCAGTTATTTACGGAAGTGAGTCGCTCGTGCTATTTGTCGAACGGGAAATTTCCGGTGAGTATGATTTTGCGGGTGCCGATTGGGGCGTATGGCAGCGGCGGTCCGTACCATTCCTCGAGTGTGGAATCTATTTTGACCAATATTCGTGGCATTAAAATTGCATATCCGAGCAACGGTGCGGATTTGAAAGGCTTATTAAAATCGGCTTATTACGATCCAAATCCAGTGGTTATTTTAGAACATAAAGGCTTGTATTGGAGTAAAGTACCGGGCACCGAAGCCGCGAAAACCATCGAGCCAGACGAGCATTATATCATCCCATTTGGTAAAGGTAGAATTGCATTGCAAGCTGATGAAGAAAAGGTCGAAAAAGGCGAGTCGCTGCTCGTCGTCACTTATGGCATGGGTGTTCATTGGGCGTTGAATGCGGCGAAACAATTTGATAATAAAATTGAAATTTTGGATTTGCGTACCCTTTATCCATTAGATGAAGCATTAATTTTTGAATTGTCGAAAAAGCACAGCAGAATTTTGGTGGTGACGGAAGAACCGGTCTATAACTCCTTTGCACAAAGCATCGCGGCTCGCATTTCAGAACATTGTTTTGAATATCTCGACGCGCCCGTGCGCACGCTGGGTTCAGAAAATATGCCTGCCATTCCATTGAATGAAACGCTGGAAAAGGCGATGATTCCGAGTGTGGCGAAGGTGGCGGCGGCGATGGAAAATATTCTTTCCTATTAAGAAAAGTGTCCTGTGTTTCACGCCGCAGGACACTTCTATTGCTTGCACATCTCCCAATTTTTAGAAACAAATGACCCTTTTTATCTTAAAGTTACCGACTCTAAAGTGTAAGCTGTCAACTTATTAGTGTAAGTTGCCAGATTATTAAATAAAATCGCCAACTAATTAAAATTAGTTGGCGATTTTTTCTTTGCAGTCGGCAACTAATTAAAATAAGTTGGCAACTAATTAAAATAAGTTGGCAACTAATTAAAATAAATTGGCAGTTTACACTAATTATTTGGCAGTTTACACTAATTATTTGGCAGATTACACTAATTATTTGGCAGTTTACACTAATTATTTGGCAGATTACACTAATAAGTTGGCAGTTTGCTCTACAAAAACGGTAAATGTTTATTTTTTTAACAAGACTACTCTTTTCTTCTCCGCTGATTTTCGCGCCGCATCCAGTATCTGATTCACCAACACATTATTATTAATTGTAGAAACATCATAAGGTTGCGGTTTATAGGTTCCTTTTGCAATGGCGGCGAGGCAAGCAATACCATCGGTGAAGGGAAGATAGGTATCAGGCACGGTGATGGTTTGTTCAGGATTATTTTTACCCAAGCGATAGCGCAACGTCTGGCGATTGCCAGCGATGGCATAACCATTTTCTCCATACACTTCCATATCCTTGCGCCCAGCAGTCCATTTCCACGAGGGTTGCAACACGGCGGTGAGGTCGCCATAATCCAGCACAATCGTTACATCATCTTCGGCGCGATAGGTTTGTGGCTCGAGGCGTTGGGCAACTGCAAATACCGCGTTTGGCACTTTGCCATTCAACAACCAATTCGATAAATTAGCACCGTAGCAGCCAAAATCAAGAATAGGTCCACCCGATTGTTTTGGGTCAGTCAGCCACTCCATGAAAGCGCTGGTCAAGCCCAATTTAGCGGGACCTTCGTGTCCATCATTGACAATAATGCGGCGTATTTTGCCAAAATTGGGGTCACGCGTGAGTTCCATCAGTTTATAAATAGACGGATACCAACTGGTTTCGTAGTTTGTAATGACTGCAATACCAGCGGCTTGCGCCAAATCCTGTATTTCCTGAGCAATTTTATAATTCAATGCCAGCGGTTTTTCCACCATGACGTGGATTTTTCGGGCGGCGCAGGCTTTTACGGTGGGCAAATGGGCAGCAATGGAGCCAAAATCGGCTACTGCTTGCGGCTTGGTTTTGTCTAACATTTCCTCCAATGAATGATAATGTAAGGAAGCCGGTAAATTATAACGTTTGGCATAATATTGAAATAAACTGTCGCTGGGTTCGTAAATGCCTACAATTTCTGCATCCGCGTGTTGTCTGCCAAATACAAATCCGCCCACATGGTCGTGGCTTAAACCGGCAATAGCGATGCGGACTTTGGAGGTGTCTGCCAATGATTTGGCGTGCAATTGCAGTTGCAAAACTAGAAAAATGCCAATTAGCATCCAATAAAGTAGGCTACGAATCATGTCCGTTCTTTTCAAGGTTTCTGTCAAATGTAACCAGCAATTTAAACTTATCCCCATCCTTTAAAAATAGGCTTTCAAATCATTCACAGTCAGCATGACAATATTAATCTTGCCATTAACTGATTAATCGGGTTATTACTATAATTTGTCCCGTAAAGCAGGATTGGCATAACTTGTCCCGCACGGCGGGATTAGCACATCAGCTTATAATTCCATTTGTAATTATAAACATACGTTTATAGTGCCTGCCCACTGATAACTGCCCACTCACTTATGATACGCAACATTATGGTCTAATCCTGCGCCACACTTGGCACACATCCCTCGGGTACCGCTACCGCCTGCGCAGCCTTTGCTACAAGTGTAGTGCCACACGCCCGCTGCATTTTGTGCGGGTTCTTCCGCTGTTGCCGGTGTTTGCGGATTTTGTATGGTAGTAGTTGTGGTCGTGGGTTGTGGTGTAGTTGGCTGCGGATTCATAATGATAGGTGACGGGGAATTAGAAGGAAGTTGTGGATTGCCGGCATTATTGCCCGGCTGATTATGAAAGGCTGCGTTGTGTGCGTATGCCGTGCCGCACGTAGGGCAAGTACCAGCTTGTGCTGCTCCACTACCGACACAATTATTAGGACAGATGTAATGTTGAACGCCAGCCGTTGCCACCGTCGGAGCAGTAAGCGGTTGCATAGGCGTAGGTGCTGGACCTTGAGTGGTGGTTGGTTTTTTATCCGATTGACAAGCCACGAAAAGCAAGGCTACAAAAGCGACACATAAGGAGATAGTAGGTTTCATAATTTGTTTTTGTGCAAAGATAAAAAATATGGGATAATCAAAGCCTATAAGGTTGGGGGAACCTTTTAGGTCAGGTTAAACGCATTAAAATGCGTCCTTGCAGCGCGTCGGATTCGCAATTGTCTAAAAAACATCTCTTCTCTTTTTGAACACCCTGTCCCGCCGAGGTTATCCTAATATTTGCATTATAAACCAAAACCATTTTCATTACCTTTACCTTTACCAATCATTTCAATAAACATATGCATTTGCAACTTCAATGTCCCAATTGTCAGACTGCGATTCGCTCGGAAGATATGAATATCGAAAAGCTGATTGCTAAATGTCCCCATTGTCATACCGTTTTTGACTTTGAGGAGCAGGTGCGGCAAAGCGAGCGGCAACATCGGCGCGGGGAAGTAGCCTTGCCACCAGGTATGGAAGCGGTGAGTTATTTGAGCGAACTTGATATTGAAATCAACTGGCGGAAGACCTCCAACGGCAGCTTTTTCATTTTTTTCACCATTTTTTGGAATGCCATTGTGATTCCCTTCGCTATTTTCGCTATCCTTTCGGGCAATTGGATGATGTTGGTTTTTCTGAGTGTACACTTAGCCATCGGGCTGTCGTTTTTATACGCTACGCTCGCTACTTTTTTTAATACGACTTATATTATTGTGAATTCGCGAGCAATCAGCGTCGAACACAAGCCTTTAAAAATGCCGTTTTATCCCGACCGGATTATGTCAGTAAGCGACGTTGACCAATTGTTTATAGATAAATATGTGGAAAGTAAAACCAACGGTCGCCCGAATTATGCCTACGGTGTGTACGCGCATTTGCAAAATAAAACGCCTGTCAAATTGATTCGAGGTTTGAAAAATCCAGACCAAGCGCGGTACATTGAGCAGGAAATAGAGCGTTTTTTGAAGCTGGAAGATAAAGCGGTGGAGGGAGAATGGGTGGAAGGTGGAAGATAGGAAGATAGGAAAATTGGAAGATTTGCAATAATAGAACATTGAATAATGGAATGTGAGTTGGATGTATTGTCCTATCTTCCTATCTTCTACTTTCCCATCTTCCGTCTGAAAAACTTTTGCGGCAAGCATTTTTTATGTATTATTGCTTCATAACTTTCAAATTTCTCATTTCAAATCTCAAATCTAACACTATGAGCGTACTTGGTGATTTAAGAAAACTATTATTTGGCGCGAAAGCAGTCGCGTCCTCTGCCGTGAATAGAACGGTGGAAGCGGGCAAGGAAGCTGGGGAAGAATTAATGGAACGGTCGAGCGATTTCATTGAGAAAGCATCGGAGAAGGCAGGAGAATTATACGATAAAGCAGCGGACAAAGCGGGTGATTTGTACCACGCCGCAAAGGATAAAGTGGAAGACATCACAGAAAATATCTGGAATGACGCTTCTAAACGCTCCGAACAAACGACCACGCCGCCGCCAACTCCTACGCCAACGAATGCGGATGATTTTGTAGCCTCCACTGTTTTGGAAACGCCAATTGGAGACTCACTTCACATGCAGGAAGACCCGTACAGCCCAACGCCGGAAGTAGAAGCGGAAAAAGATTTTTTTGCAAAAACGGGGGAGCAAATAAAAGATACGGCGGAAGAAGTGGGCAACAAATTTCAAGAGAAATCTGCCGAATTTAAAGAAAAGTTGAAAGATGCAGCGCAAGATGTAGGTGCAAAATTGGCAGAGAAAGGTAGTGAAGCGATTGATAAGGCCAAGGAAGTGGGCGCACAATTGAAAGATAAATTTGATAATTTGGTAGAAAAAGCCTCGCAAGAAGCCGAGAAAGATAAACTCGAACAGGAAGCCATCAAAGCCGCTGCTGCCCTACAGGAAGCCGAGTGGCAAAAAAGAGCCGCTGACAAAACTGCCGACAGTACGCTGGGTAGTATGGGTAGCTTTTTTGACAAAGCCCAGCGCTACGCCGATGGCGATTATCACGATACTGGTGCTAAGAAACCGCCTGTAGATGACCCCAATGTGCTGGAATTAAAACCCGACCCAAATTTCAAAAAAGAGAAAAAAGATAGCGCGGATGACTTGATTGATGATGCGATTATTGATAAAGAATAAAAAGAGGATGGGAGGATAGGATGAAGCGTGTTCCTATCTTCCCATCCTCCTTATCTTCCAATCCTCTACTTATGACCTCAAAATGGGAGCGACTGCGCTCAGAGCCATTGGCAGACCTCAAGCTATTTCAAGCTCGGTTCGATTATATGAAAAATCCGCGTAACGGGGCAACGCATCAGATGATTGTGTTGGAAGGTCCTGACGCGGCAAATGTCGTGGCAATCACTACTGACGAGCAGGTACTTTTGGTACAACAATATCGCTTTGGCATCGGCGCGGATACGCTGGAATTGCCCGGCGGCATTGTGGATGCTGGTGAAGCCCACGCGCAAGCAGCACAGCGCGAACTCCGCGAGGAGACCGGCTACACGGGCAGTGCGTGGCAACACTTGGGCAGCATCGCTTCCAATCCGGTTTTTATGAATAATTACACGCATCATCATTTAGCAGAAAATGTGGTTTTGACTGATAATTTGCATTTGGATGAGGGAGAAGCGGTGGAGTTGGTGCAAATGCCTGTGCAAGAAGTGTTTCAGAAATTTCGGGAAGGTTTTTTTCAGCATCCGCATACGGTGAATGCGCTATTGTTGTTTTTTGTGAAAAAGCACCTTATTTAGTGTTGCTTTCAACACTTGTTACAGTCCCTTTTTCCTCGGATAGCATTTTTTTACCACAAAGGTCACAAAGTTTTTTACACAAAGAACACTATGATAAAGTATGTAATAGACAATGGATATCAAAAAATTATTTTAAACTTTCTTCCCTAAAATCGTATTGTACTATTCTAAAATCTAAAAATATGCGTCCATTAATTACAATAGTTGGCATGGGTCCCGGAGTAAGTCAGGCAGTGGCAGAAAAATTTGGACAGGAAGGGTATCAGATAGCTATGATCGCCCGCAACAGCGAGAAATTACAAATTTTCAAAGATGCCCTTGCCGAAAAAGGGTTGACTGCCGAGCCATTCTCCGCCGACGCAGGCGATGCGGGAAGCCTTCAAGAGGCGTTTGAAGCCATTCGATCAAAAATGGGAGACACGTCGGTGCTGCTTTACAATGCGGCAGTTTTGAAACGAAAATCGCTGATAGAAGAGAATATGCACACGCTCACCGAGGATTTTAAAGTAAATGTGGGGGGTGCTTTGGAAGCCGTGAAAGCCGTCATTCCAGCGATGCAAGCCAATGGCGAAGGGACTTTGTTGTTTACTGGCGGTGGTTTGTCTTTGAATCCCAGTCCGTTATACGGTTCTTTGGCAGTTGGAAAAGCAGGAATGCGAAATTTAGTTGGTTCGCTGTTTGCCCATTTTAAAAATACGCCGATTAAAATAGCAACGGTCACGGTAGCAGGTATAGTCACGATGAAAAGCGAGCGACATAATCCTGCCGCGATTGCAGAAGAATTTTGGAAATTGCATCAGACGCCGAAGGAGGAATTGAAGTTTGAGGTGGTGTATTAAATGCTCAATACTGATTACAGTTGGTTCAATATTTCTAAAAATTCATCCATTTTAATAACCCTAATCTTTGGGAACTGCATTGCTTTTAAGATGTTAAAGTGCTTGTCATTGCTTACAATGAAATGAACATTTGCCGCAAAGGCGCAATCCACAAATTTATTATCGTCTTGATCTGCTATTATAGAAAAATTAAAATAGATATCCTGTTTAATTACATTAGGCAACAAAATAAGAGTGCCTATAATCAATTCAACTGTGTCTTGACCAAAAAACGTATCAATTTTTATTCATATTATAATAAAATATCATTAGTAAGATAGACTTCGTAGGCTTGACTCAAAAGTTTGTCAACAACAATCCGATAAGGAGACCACTCTGGTGCGGCAGCAACGATAATATTAGTATCGAGTACTACTCGAAGTCGTTCATTGCTCGTCACTATTCAACAAGTTTTCTAACGTTTCTTGATTGTAACCACGTTCCTGACTTACTTCGTTTATTTTTATACGTGCTTTTTCCATTAAAAATCGGGCAATTATAATTTTTAGCTCTTGCAAAGATTCATCTGAAATGCCAGTTGCATAGAGTTTTAATAATTCCATTTGAATATTTGAAAGCGGCGGTTCTATATTAAGTGTCATAGTTTTAGCTTTTTACAAAAATCGGAAAAAATTACGAAATTCGCAATCTTAAATAACTGAGCACATTTGAACCACAGAGTTTACAAAGATTTTTCCTTGATTATCAACACTTTGTGTCTTTGCGTGAAAATTGGCGATTATTTAAGCCTGGCTACTTACTTCTTTTGCAAAGTCGTCGCTAATACGCCCCCAATCACCAGGGCGGTACCGAGCCATTGAAGCCAACCAAACTGTTCGCCGAGGAAGATATTTGCGAGTACAATAATGGCAATCGGTGAGAAACTGCTGATGATAGCCGTATTGCTCGGACCGATGACGCGCAAACCTTCTGCCACCATAAAGGAGGGCAGCACGGTGGATAAAATTGCCATCAAAAAAGACAAGCCGTACACTTCCATTGGATAATGAAATAATTTCCACTGGTAAATAATTCCATGATGGAGTAGAATGGCTACACTTGCCGCAATCAATGCCAGCGCGGTGAATCGTTGCGTGCCTAAGCGAGGAATGAGGCGGCTTCCGCCAAGTAGGTACAACGCATACGCCAACGCACTCACAAAAATTAAGCCTGCTCCCATCCAAAAATTTTTATTATAATCTTGTATTAAATGGTCGGCGAAAGCAGTTGCAATCCCCAAATAAGTCAATAATAATGCATAGAATTGAATGCGGGTGATAGATTTTTTTAAAAAAATAAATGAAATAAGGACTACCATGGTTGGATAGGTAAATAAAATGAGCCGCTCCAAGCCCGCAGAAATATATTGTAAGCCTAAAAAATCGAATAAACTGGCAAAATAGTAGCCCAATAAACCTAAAATTATAATCGTCAACCAGTCTCTCTTACTCAATGGCGGCACATTTTGAGCGACGGCTTTGCGTTTTGCATTCCAAGCGATGACGAGGAAAAATGGCAAGGAAAATATCATGCGCAAGGCTAATAAAGAAATGGGGTCAATATCATACCGATACGCTAATTTTACAAGTACCGCTTTGGCAGCAAAACAGATGGAGCCGACGAGGACAAGCAGCGAGGCGATGACTTGAGTGCGATTAGAAAAAGGAAGCGTGGCAACTTTCATGGAATGAAAACTCGTAACACCGATTCAAGTTCAGTGTTACGAGTAAACAGCGTTGGCGGAAAGCCGGTTGCTTGTGATCACCAAACTTGTTTGGTGAAAAAATGTGCTTAAACTTACTTGGCGAAATATGAAACCAAACAAGTTTGGTTGTTACATTATAACCAGCCGTTCTACAAAAGAATTGTTTAAATGCGTTCCTTTTATTAAATAGGTTCCTGCTGCTAAATCATTCACTAACAATTCAACCGTATTCATTCCTTTATCAATTTCCACCGTTTGCTTACGTTGTAACTGACCCTTTATATCATAAATAGCAAGTTGAAGTGTTCCTACTGTAATAGTTTGGTATTGCAATGTAACTTGGGTACGCGCCGGGTTAGGAAATAAATGGAAGGATGTAGCAATGACGGGCATGGTAAGGATACGTTTATCAGTCGCCTCATCGGCTACCACATTTCCGGTGTTGATATAAATGGTGTAGTCCTCGACTTCGCCGTAAGGGAACGTGCCGCAAGGCGTAGCCGCACCGCCGTATCGCATACTCACTCGCATTTTGGCAGTGCCGACCGCTGCGTTAATTGGAATTTGGAAGGTAGCACCGATTGCATTTACAACGCCGTCTGCACTAAAAACTTCTTCGTCTGCATCTATAAAATCGCCGTCTCGGTTATAATCAATCCAGACGCGCCAGAATTCCCGGAATCTGTCTGAAAGATAACCCGGCGTGAGCGTGAGCACGTGTGAAGACCCTCGATTTGCATTAAAAATGGTATTGGTGAAGTCGCCATAGCCGCCATTATTGCCACTATTATTTAAAAACGCACCGATGCGGACGCTTTGTATCCATTCAAAACGAGTGTTACTACCGCGCGCCGTACAATCCACAGGTGCTTGAAATTCAACGCGTTGTGAAGCAGAAGCCGTGCAACCACGCGCATCTGTGACGGTCACGGTGTACGTGCCAGGTCCGAGATTGTTGAGGTCTTCTGTGGTAGCGCCATTCGACCATTGAAATTTGTAGGTTGGTGTACCGCCATTTACAGCCAAATTAATAGCCCCATTATTCGTACCATAAGCCTGTGTCACATTAAAAGATAAACTAATAGCAGTAGGTGCTGTAACGTTGACCGCAGCGATATTTTTGCAGCCTTGGCTGTCCGTGACCGTCACTTGGTACGCACCTGCATTCAAGCCGCTAATGGAAGAAGTCTGACTACCGTTGCTCCAAGTGTACGCGTAAGGAGGCGTTCCTCCGCTTGCGCTGGCTGTCACTGCATTATTGTTTGTATTGGTACAAGCACCTTGCTGCGTTGTGATTTGGATGCTTATCGGAGTCGGTTGTAAAATGTTAATCGTAGTGGTCGCTTGTCGAATCCCATCGGAAACCGTTACAATATAAGTGCCAGCACTTAGACTCACCAAGGAAGGGGCACTTGCGCCCGTATTCCAACTATACGTATAATTGCCCGGACCACCAGAAGCGGAGACCGTCACGGCTCCATCGCGCGTACCGGCGCAAGACGCATTTTTTAAACTGGTGACATTTACAATCAAAGGAGCGGTAGTTGTTTGTTGCAAACAGAAATTATGACTTTTAAAATTCCCAAACTGTGCACCGGAAGCCAACACCGCGCCACTCGCATTGGTCAACTGATAGCTGCCTTGCCCGCTTTGGCAACACATTCCATCGTTATACGTATCGTATATATTTAAACTATAACAACCGTATGGCAGACAGACTTCAATCTCCGTTGTAGAACTAATGGGTACGTCGGTGTACGGCCCGCCTGAAGCCCAAATTTTTCCAGTCGCATCTTTAATATCCCAGAACGTTTCACTTGGGTACAAATCAAAATTGAGGCGGAGTACAACTTTCGCATCGCAAAGCAGATGTTGATAGCTCTTAGCAGTGGCACGTCGTCCGGTAGCGCCGTTGGTGTTGCGGGCGCGGACGCTGTACCAATTGCGTTGACCATTTGCCAAATTGAGTTGAAAACTGGTGTCTGCCGTAGTGCCAATCACGTCCATGTGCTTGCTACCGAGGGCGTACACGTCGTACACATTTGCACCCGCTACCTTGCGCCAGCGCACTGCCGCCGCGTTTGCACCTACATTGAAAAAATTAAAGTCGGGTAAATTCATTATAGAAAAGAATGCGTTTGAAACGGCTATTTTTCCATTTCTGCTTACGCGAATTAGGGCTTTGGTAGCGGTGATTTTAGGGACTTTCCAATCTAAATAGCGAAAGCTTGGATTGATGTTGGTTGCAATGGTTTGCCACGAATTGCCATTATCGGCAGAAAATTCTAAAGTGAACGTTCCAGTTTTACCCAGCGCATCCCAACGAATCGTTTCGGTTTCATCGGGTACAAATCCATCGCCACCCGCCGGATAAGTCACGGTCAGTTCGTCTTTTAAAAAATGATAAACGATGAAATAGGTCTGCGGTCCACGCGGCACGAGGTAGCCTTTTATTTCTATTGTATAATTTCCCGCCGCAGGCTCGTCAATGGTGACTTGTTCCATATTATTGGCTCGGTCAAAGCCTTTCCCAGCTCCTTTTTCCAAACTATCCCGATGCACAGATTGACTAAGTTTCCAAGGAAGAAAAATTGCACTGGTTGGTGATTTTAAAGTTATATCCAGGTCATTCACGAGTGCTTTGGCAGCGTTGGGTAAACCTTCTGGATCAATCCAATAAATCATGGCACGAAGTTGACGTGTACCTGTCGGCACGTTGATAGTGTGCGTACGAGTCGCGCCATTTGCAATATTTGATGTTGTGTACCAATTATTTTGCAAAGATTCTAACGCCCTGCCTGCGTGTACCCGTCCCCAGCCGCTCACATAGTCGGGACCCGGATTGTACAAATCTTCTGCGGTATTTAATAATAAAGCTTTAATAAGTGCCGAAGAGGGATTTGCGCCACCTTGCTGCGCTCGATACGCTTGATACAACAAAGCCGCCGTGCCCGCCAAACTGGGCGAAGCCGCAGAGGTGCCGCCGCCGGAAGCGTACGAGTTATTCACACCTGTTGATAAATTGCCTTGTCCGTGTGCGCAAATGTCAGGTTTGATGCGCCCGTCTGCCGTGGGTCCGCGACTGCTGGAAGACAAAACTTCGTCGTTATATTCGGCATTGCCGACAGCAATCGTGTTTTTAGCTGATTTTTTACCACCAGTGATGTTGCCAAAACGGGTGCCATCTTTTGCAATACTATTGGCATACTTTCCACAGCCTGCTTCCCCACTATTGCCAGCCGAGAACACATGAAAGAGCGCATTGGCACCAAATATCTGTTTGTCAATCGCTTGTCCGTCTTGGCTATAAACGCCGCCACAAGCCTCGCCGTAAGAGGTGGAGGTGATGACCACGCCGCGTTGTTGCAAATTAGCCACTGCCCCTTCCAAATGTGGATAACCATTGATGTCGTATAAATACAGATACGCATTCGGCGCAAGCCCCATACCCAAAGGACTCAAGTTTCCTGCACCTACTGCCAGTCCAGCCGTCATGTCGCCATGCGTACCGCCTTGACCAGCCGTGTAATCCGTCAAACGTCCTTTAAAATCATCGTGCGACAAGCCGCCGTCATCACCAATTGCGATGGAGACACCTGCTCCGTCATAGCCATTATTTGGTCCATTGCTTATCAGATTGACGCGTTGAGCGGCTCTGCCATTCCAACCTTCTGCTTGAGGTGCAATTTCAGCAGCTTCCATGAATAGAATCGCCGGATGCCCCGCCAAATCCAGTAAACAACACAGTGCTGCCGTCACCACTACGCCGTCGCCCTGAACCCTTGCCGTTGCGTGACCAGTTTGTTTTAATTGGTCAGCTAACACTTGAACAGAGATACTTGGATACGGATAAACGATTACTTCCACACCTGCCGCCGACAGCGCGTGTGGTGGATAATTGGCAGTGGATAAGGCTTGTGAAAGTTTGTATTGCGGCTTGATTGGTAAAATAGTTCGGACTTCCAGCGCGTTCAAATCCACAGCATCAGGGACTTTGGCAATGTAGGCGTAGTTGGGTAAGTAACCGAAAAGGCTAATGCCCAGGCTGGTCAGTTGTGTTTCTTGTTGCGGTGTCGGTACGTCGTAGAATTGCAGGACGAGGTAGTAATAGTCTTCAAATTGACTGGCTGCCAGTTCGCTCTGATTCAAGCTATCCGTGGGCAGCATTTCAGGTGAGTAAATGGGTCCGGACTGAAGGTAAATGCCGTAGTCTTCTTGTGCGGCAATCGCATTCAGCACCCCCACGAGCGCTAAAGTGTAAATTAACTTGTGCATCTTTGTCTTTGTGCGTAAATTTATATTAATATGTTTCTATTAATGGGAGGTCGTTATTGTTTGTACAAATGTATATTATTTTTAATTCAAAAAAAATGTTTTTAGCGTAATTTATAAGAAAAAAATTAAATATATTTTAAATATATTAAAAAAAATTAAATTTTAAATGTGCTTTTAGCTGAACAGAATAGATACCAAACACGTTTAAGATGCCCATAATATTACGTACGTAGCAAGATTGACAGAAGGATTAAATAAATATTTAATACAAAGAAATCACAATAGATTAGCTCCTTCAAATAGCCTACTAGTTTGTCGAGCAACATCAAAATTATCTTACTTTTGCACTTGTCACCCTATGAACCTATGACCTTATCACCCTATTAACCATCAAAAATGCGTTCAGAATCCTTTGATAAACTCTGGAAAATGATTGGGCTGCGCTACAAGTCGCACCCGTGGCACGGCATTCCCATTGGTGAAAATGCGCCGGAGGCAGTGACCGCTTTCATCGAAGTCATCCCGTCGGATACTGTAAAATATGAAGTGGACAAGCAAACCGGCTATTTGAAAATAGACCGTCCGCAAAAATTCTCCAATATCGTACCAGCCTTGTATGGCTTCATTCCGCAAACGTATTGTAAAGAAGAAGTAGGCAAATATTGCATGGCAAAAACCGGACGCACGGGCATCATCGGTGACGACGACCCGCTGGACATCTGTGTACTCACCGAGCGCGAAATCACGCACGGCGACATCATCCTACAAGCCATCCCCATCGGCGGCTTGCGCATGCTAGATGACAATGAAGCCGATGACAAAATCATTGCCGTGCTCAAAGACGACGAAGTCTATGGACACCTCACCAATGTAAGCGAACTTCCTGTGGGAATTGTTAATCGCTTGCGCCATTACTTTCTTACTTACAAACAACTGCCCGGCGACCATCAAATGACCGAAATAACTCATGTGTTTGACCGCGCAGAAGCGCTCGAAATCATACAAGCCAGCCGGAAAGATTATCAGAACGCCTTTGGCAACTTGGAGGAAGCACTGTCGCTTACTTTGTTTGAAGCGTTTGATTTTAGTCAACGGCAGAAGGGGATGTTGAAGGGGTTGTAATCACCAAACTTGTTTGGTGTGAAAAAACCAAACAAGTTTGGTCACTACAAAATCACACAAGCCAGCCGCAAAGATTATCAGAACGCCTCTGGCAACTTGGAAGAAGCACGGTCGCTTACGCTCCTTGAAGCATTTGACTTTAGTCAGCCCCAAAATAGATGGTTGAGAAAAAACATCCCTTTTTTTCATCTTTGCCAATGAACTGCATAACTGTTACAAACAACTGAAAATTGCGATTTTATTTATATTAAAAAATTATTCAATGTTGCTACAAGCAATATTGACAGCTTTTATTTATCAAGTCTATCACGGTTTTTAAATAAATATAACCGTTTTTTTAACAATGAATGCCAGACGACAAATGAATGAATAGGTTCAATTGCACATGAACGGCATAAAAGGGTTTGTGTTAAAAACGTATCTATTTTTTAACAAAATCCTTAACTAATGAACTCACTATGTTACAATCTCCAATGTGTGAGAAACGGCTTTCAAATGGCTGTATTCTTTACCCTTGCATTGATGTTTTTAAGCGTTACCGCATCCATCTCCCAAACGACTTGTACTGCCAGCGCTGGCACACTGAATCAGACTGAAATCTGCATTTTAAACGACCAGACTATCCTGAGAGCCACTTCCAAAGGCGACACCGTTGTACCGCAAGGTTTTCGGGTGCGCTATGTACTCACAAGCGGCACGGACTTGGTGATTCGTCAAGTATCCGAACGTCCTGTTTTTATTCTACCGGATTCAGCCACTGGGCTGTACACCTTGCACACCTTGGTATTCAATCCAAGTACACTCGACCTAAGTACCGTCCAAATCGGCGTGACGACTGGCTTTGCTGTAAATGCACTCCTTGTACAAGGCGGCGGCAGCATCTGCGCATCTTTGGATGTGACAGGTGTAAAAGTACGTTTTGGCACTTGCGAAGACATTTGTCAAGCAAAAGCAGGTAGGCTCTTTCCTGCCAACCGAGATTGCTTGAGCAATGGAACGGCAACGTTGACGGCAAACCGACTGACCTCTTCCGTCATTCCAAGCGGCTACACGCGCCTATACGTCCTGACCCGTACCGACAGTTTGATTATCGAACAAGTAAATGCTTCGCCTACTTTCAATGTGACGCGCACAGGCAAGTTTAGAATTCACACGTTGGTGTACAATCCAGCGACTTTGAATCTCGGCATTGTTCAATTTGGCGTGACCACTGGTTTTAATGTGAACGCGCTGCTTATTCAAGGGGGCGGCTCTATTTGTGCTGCGTTAGATGTAGATGGTGCGGTTTTCCAAGTAAATACTTGTCCGCAAGTGTGTGAGGCAAAAGCAGGCAAGCTCTTTCCTGCCAACCGAGATTGCTTGAGCAATGGAACGGCAACGTTGACGGCAAACCGACTGACCTCTTCCGTCATTCCAAGCGGCTACACGCGCCTATACGTCCTGACCCGTACCGACAGTTTGATTATCGAACAAGTAAATGCTTCGCCTACTTTCAATGTGACGCGCACAGGCAAGTTTAGAATTCACACGTTGGTGTACAATCCAGCGACTTTGAATCTCGGCATTGTTCAATTTGGCGTGACCACTGGTTTTAATGTGAACGCGCTGCTTATTCAAGGGGGCGGCTCTATTTGTGCTGCGTTAGATGTAGATGGTGCGGTTTTCCAAGTAAATACTTGTGCACAGACCCAAGTGTGTGAGGCAAAGGCAGGTAAATTACAAATCGCACAAGTGGCTTGTTTGCGCAGTGGTAGAGCTGTATTACAAGCAAGAGTCGTAGAAAATCCAACCGTACCACAAGGCTTCCGAATAGCTTATGTGCTTACTTCCGGTAGTAATTTATTGATTGAAAAAATCAATAGTTCTTCCCCCATCTTCGAGGTGAATAGAACCGGACGTTTTACCATTCATACGTTGGTGTATGACCCTACCACACTCCATATTACCGGTATTCGGCGCGGTACGACCGGCGCGGATATTGTAAAACTTTTCATTCAAGGAGGTGGCAGACTTTGCGGAGCCTTGGATGTAACGGGTGCACCCTTTGATGTACAAAATTGTGGCAGCCATCTCACTGGAAGCATAAAAACCTTTCCTAATCCTGCCACGAGCATTGTAAATGTGCAATTTGAAGAACTGGAAAACGTGAAACGTATTACCGTAGAATTACTCGATGCGACGGGTAATTTGGTCAATACTTGGCACTTTGACGGACAAACCCAGCAGACTGCTTTAGATATCGCCGCTTTAAATACAGGCACATATAATCTGCGTATTTTGTACGATGACCAATTTTCAGAGACGATTCGCGTAGTGAAGGCATCTTATTAAATTAGAAATATCGAAAATGCGCTTTTGGCAACCACTCTCCCTTCGAGTGGTTGCCTTTTTTGTTTGCATTTCATCGAATCGCTACGGGAAGTGCGGAATGTTTTTTTTAAATTGGCATTCTGATAATCCACAACTAAATACAGTGTAAAATAAGGTTTTTCATAGCAAAAATCCGCTAAATCCGCGTCATCCGCGTTCCAATTAATGTGGTACGGGCTGCAAGAAGTGCACGTGTGAAAATGCTATATAAAAATCATCTTACAGTGTAACAAAATTATTATTTACAAAAACCCAAATCCATGCACCAAAAACTCCTCTTCTTCGTCTCTCTCATTATATTATTACAAACCACTCATGCCCAAACCACCTACCTCTTCATCGGCACGTACACCGATGGGAAGCCCGACAAGGGCATTTATATTTACCAATTTAATACCAAAAACGGACGACTTAAATCACTAAGTACTGCCGAAAACATTACGAATCCTTCTTATATTACCATTGCACCGAATGGACGTTTTCTGTACGCGTGTACGGATACGCGTTTGCCGAATGCAGGAAGTGTGACGGCTTTTAAAATTGATAGCATTCACGGCACTTTATCGCTTTTGAATAAACAGGCAACCAACGGCGAGAATCCTGCGTATGTAAATGTGCATAAAGACAATCATTTTGTAATAAGTGCGAATTACACGGGCGGTAGCGTCTCGGTTTTTAATGCGAATGCGGATGGTAGTTTAAATTCCGTTGCACAAGTTATTACATTTATAGATAGCAGTATTAATAAAACCCGGCAGGAGAAATCCCACATTCACTCAGCGGTTTTTTCACCAGATTATCATTACATTTATCTGCCAGATTTGGGAGCGGATAAAATTCGTGCTTTTCAATGGGAGGTGAATGAGTCACAACCTTTAATTCCAGCCGATCATTTATTGGTGAAAACCACGCCCGGCAGCGGTCCTCGACATTTTACGTTTCATCCCAACCAACCTTTTGCTTATTGTGTAGAAGAATTGAGCGGAACGGTAACGGCTTATTCCTATCAAAATGGGAAATTGGATGCGATTCAAAGTCTGTTTGCTTATGCTACCAAACGAGATTCTGCCTACAGTGGTGCCGACATCCACGCCTCACCCGACGGACGTTTTCTGTACGCCTCCAATCGGGGCGAAAATAGGATTGCCATCTTTTCTATTCATCCAACGAATGGAACGCTTCAACTTATCGGTCATCAATCCACTTACGGCAATCACCCGCGCAATTTCACCATTGACCCAACTGGACGATTCTTGTTGGTCGCCAATCAAATGACAAGTAATATTGTGGTTTTTAAAAGAAACGGAAAGACTGGTTTATTGACCAGAAAAAAAGGGGAAATAAAAGTACCAAATCCATCGTGTTTGCAGATGCGAACGTATGGAAAGTGAGGGCTTTTGGGATAAAGCAAAACAGTCTGAACTTTATGCGCTAAGACATTGTTAAACATTATTAATTATTTGACTATTAATTTTTTTATAATATTATTTCCAGTTATCAGCGGAAATCAATAAACCGTACATTTTAAGCAAAAACAAATTGAAACTTTACATTAAATACATGGTCTCGATTCGGTGCAAAATGATAGTGAAGGCAGAGTTGGACAAACTTGGGCTGCATTACGACGTAGTGGATTTGGGAGAAGTGGAAATTAAAGAAGATATTAGTGCTGAACAGCGCGACCAGTTGAAGTGTGCTTTATTGAAATCAGAACTGGAGTTGATGGACGACAAAAAAGCCATCTTGATTGAAAAAATAAAAAGCGTCATCGTGGAAATGGTGCATTATGAAGACGAAGTACCCAGAACAAAAAATTCCGATTACATCAGTGAGAAACTCAAGCACGACTACACTTACCTCACCAACTTTTTTTCGGAAGCAACGGGTATTACCATTGAACATTATATCATCGCGCACAAAATCGAAAAGGTAAAGGAATTGCTTTTATATGATGAACTCACGCTTACCGAAATAGCCTACCAATTGAACTACAGCAGCGTGGCGCATTTATCCACCCAATTCAAGAAAGTCACGGGCTTAACGCCTTCCTTTTTCAAGCAACTCAAAAGCAGAAGACGCAATTCACTGGAGGATGTGTGAATAATTATCTCTTTTTTGTAAGGGTGTAATACTTCTCCACAAAAAGCACTCCACTTTGTCATACTTCCTTCGAAAAGATAAATCTCAAACTTAACAATTTAAATAACATTACTGTAATATCCTACAAACAACTTTATTTTTCTCATTATTACTCCTTTCAAAGTTTAAACATTAAATCTAAAATCCAATGTAGCGCAAAAATGTGTGAATTATGTAACTTTTTTACATAATTGTATAACAATTTCCTGCATCAAAGATTTTAACTTGTCTCCGTAAATTTTATTCATAGTCATGTAATTTTTTTAGAATGAACTCAAAACTACTAAATGTAGTAATAGCATTTGTTCTGCTATTACTACCAAACTTACATTTTGGACAGGCGCCTAACTTGGGAACCACTTCCAGTTTTGCGCTCTTTACTGCAGCCGGAGCGTTTGATAATAGTGGAAAGACACAAGTAACTGGTGATATTGGTACGAACGTGGGCGCATTCAATGGATTTCCTCCTGGAATCGTAGTTGGACAAACACATGTGGCAGACCCGGCTTCCGCACCAGCCGCCACAGATGTAGATGCTGCCTATATGGAATTGGACGACCTTGAATGCGAGGCTGTCATAGCCAACACTACCTTAGGAAACGGTCAGATACTTACTCCCAACATTTACTGCTTGGGTGCTGCTTCCACTATCAATGGCAATTTAATTTTAGATGGAGCGGGAGATCCAAATGCATTATTCATTTTCAAAATAAATGGCGCTTTATCCACCAGCACACTCGCAAGGGTTATTTTGAGAAATTCAGCTTCCTCGTGCAATGTATATTGGCAAGTAAATGGAGCATTCGCTTTAGGAGATGGTTCTTCTTTCAGAGGTACGCTCGTGGCTAACGGCGCGATCAGTTTATTAGAAGGCTCCTCCCTTTCTGGTAGAGCTCTTACCCGACAAGGAGCTATTTCGCTGCACAACAATAGGGTTAATGTAGATATAGGCTCTTGCTGTCCGCTGCCCGTAGCATCCACAATCTCAGCAAGTGGGGCAACCACATTTTGCGCAGGCGGTAGCGTTGTCATTTCAGGAAATGTGGGCGGCGTTTTTAGTACCGGCGCAACAACCGCATCTATAACTGTAACCGCAAGTGGCGAATTTTTTGTCACCAATACAAATGATTGCGGTACAGTAACTTCAAATAGCATTATAGTAACCGTGAATCCGGCACCAAGTTGTACCATCACCGGGAATAATTCTGTCTGTGGGCAAGGGCAATCCACGCAACTTTGTGCGCCTGCCGGGGCTGCCAGCTATAG
>Ga0163155_10001714_pt1 | contig 25931 bp, 32 predicted proteins | sample OliLakLV19SP4G1_FD_148611 | JGI IMG/M metagenome (GOLD analysis project Ga0163155, IMG submission 148611) | Freshwater microbial mat bacterial communities from Lake Vanda, McMurdo Dry Valleys, Antarctica - Oligotrophic Lake LV.19.SP4.G1 | ecosystem: Environmental > Aquatic > Freshwater > Lake >... | reverse complement strand
CGAATCGCGCGCACAGCCGCTCGCCATTTGCCCCGCCGCCCCGGCATTCGGAGCACCCGCATTGCTTGACCCACCCGTGTTGACCTGGCCGCCCATGCCCAGCCTGCCCCCGGTTGCTGGGCGGCCGCCGGCAGCGCTGAGCTGCGCGGCACCACCCGTGGTCCCGACGACGCCACCCGAGGAGCTGCCGCTAGCCCCGGCAGTCGGCCCCTGGTCGCTCGCCTTGTCGCTGCAGGCGAGCGCCAAGCCTAGAGGAAGGACGAGGAACACCAAATACTTCGACGCTAGTTGGGGCATCTTGACCTTCTTACTGAAGGGCAGCGCCCTGTCAACTGTAGGACCCTCTGGGGTCGCTTGAATGTTTCGACCCAACCCAACGATCCGCGAAGGTGCGCTCTTCGGCGTATCGCAGGTAGCTGCCAGTGTTGAGGCCGAGCGACTTGTCACCGAACATACCCCCCGGGACGGAGGTTGAGCCCACCCCGCCGCTGGCTATCACCAATGCGGCTATCTGAACTGGCTTGAGTCGAAAGAGCCCGCGTACTTTCGTGAATATCCAGGGCCGTCAAGCACCTATCAGATCTGGTCAGGATGGATTTTTTGCCGGTTTAGGATGCGCGAGCGACCTATGCTCCATGCATCTCAGTGGGCAGCGAGCAAAGGCTTGCGCTTGAATTGGTGCTGAAAACGCCTCAGTTCCGAAGAAAACGGCAGAGAAAGCTCTTGCTTGTATTGCTGGGCGTTGCCACTATTGGCCGACTATGAGTCGAACCTTGTTCATTGGCCTTGGCTTGCTTCCTCTCTTGTTGGCGAGCAGTTCCTGCTCCGAAGATGCCAGCAATGCACGTCCAACTGGTGGGGTGTTAACTGGTACTGGTGGTCGCACCTCCGGCGGAGCTCCGGGTTCTGGGGGCACTGCTAACGCTGGAGGCTCCAAGGCGAGCGGTGGCACGGGCGGAGGTTCTGCGTCGGGTGGTGCCATTGGCAGTGGGGCAACCGGAGGCACCGGGGGCGCCGGGGGCCTAGCGAATCGCGGTGGTGCGGCTGGGAGCGTGATGTGCAATTCGGGTGCCACGGTTCCAGACCTCACGAACTGCGACACCGCCAAAGTTGCGGCCTTCTTCAAGGCTGGGAAGAAGTGCGAGGGTTGTCACTTTTCGCCGGACGATCCTAATGATTTTACCCTGAACAAACTGCACGAGTTCGACACCGAAGAGGGTCTGAACGTGCTTGTAGGCAGGATTACCAGGAGAGCTGCGTTTGTGGATTGCGGGACCAAGACACTGGTTGAGCCAGGCAATGCAGAGGCGAGCCTCATGTATTTAAAGCTCAAGGGCGCCCCCCCAAATTGTGGATTGCAGATGCCCAAGCCGGAAGGCGCTCGCCCGCAGTGTTCGTTAACGGCAGACGAACTCAAGTGTGTCGCGGACTGGATTAATGGGCTTCCGCCTAACGGCGCTGGCGGTCAGGGTGGCACCGCCAACTGAAGCGCTAAACATCTCAAGCTCCGCCTGGCGCACGCGCAGTTCGATTCTTATGCTCCGGAATTTGGGCGGTGGCCTGCTACGCCAGTAGGCCCGGCACGCTGCCGGTGATGGTGGGATCGCCGAATGAGGTGACGGGAACCTCCATCGCCTGGCAGAGGTCGATGAGCAACCGGTTGACGGGAATGCCGTCCGAGCCGCGCACGTACTGGCCTGTCTTGATCGCGCCGCCACAGGAGCCGGCCAGCATCCAGGGCAGCTGGGGCGTATGATTGCCCGTCAGCATGGTGGTGGCCCACAGCACCACGGTGTTGTCGAGCATGGTCTTGCTGTTTGGCCCGACCTCGGGAACAGCGGCCAGACGCGCCAGGAGCTCGGAAAACTGACCCATCAGCCACTTGTCGAGCACACGTTTCTCGTTGCCGTCGTCGTGGGCGATACTGTGCCAGGTGCTCCCGCCGGTGCCGGGCAGCCATGGGAAGGTATGGGCATCGCCCCAAGCAGCGCCGAGTTGCACTGTCACGACCCGGGTGAGATCGGCGCGCAGGGCGGCAGTAGCCAGGTCGAACTGGATCTTGAGCAACGCCGGATAGTTCATCAGCGAGTTGAAGTCGAGCGGCATGCCGGCGGTGGAGGTGATCGAGTCAGGGACGAGGGGCTGCCTCGCTTCTGGCGTCTGCGCCAGGATGCTCTCGATATCCCGGATGGCCTGCAGGTGGCCGGCGACGTTGAGCTGGTCCGCGGTTCCGAGTGACTTCGAAAAGCGCTCCAGATCGCGGCCCAGAAAATCGAGCATGCTGCGCTTCTCGGCGCGCACGCGCTCCATCACCGGGTCCTTGGCCGTCATGCCAGCAAAATAGGAGTTCACCACGTTGTACGGGTTGATCTCGGGCGTGACCGGCTGGTTCTCTCCGATCCAGAAGGAACGCAGAGCCTCGCGCTTGCTGTCGACGCCATACACGCCACCAAAGGGCAGTTGCAGCGGCAGAGTGCGCAGCAATCCGATGTTCTGGGCCGCCAGCTTGCCGCCAATCACTTGGTCCAGGGTCGGCGCGGTCGGGGACCAAACCGACTCTTCGCCGAGTTGTCGGTCCACCGACGGCCCGCCGGTGAGCATCATCGCGTAGCTGCGGTGGTAGTCCTCGGCTGCGTTGACGTTGGGACAGTCCATGGGGGCCAGCATCGCCAGCTGTTCTTTCCAGGGCGCAAGCGGGCTCAAGGTGTCAGAGAATTGCAAGTCGCTCAGCTGGGTGGCGGTGCCCGTGGGGACGTAGTCGTCACCGGGATATCCATTGGGCGCCACCACGATCATCAGGCGCTTGGGGAAAAGAGGCGTGGCCGAGAAGCCACGCCGCGGCGCCAAGAGGGGCAACAAGGCTGCTCCCGCGCCGAGCCCTGCCAGCAATTGACGGCGACTTGTCTGCAAGTTCTTCATGGCTGTACCTCCGCTGAAATGGTCTCTCCTGGAGAGGGCGAACGCGAGATGAATGCGGGCGTGGTGGTGATGGCGGCCATCAACACGCGCAGATCCGGATCCTTGCCCATGGTGATGCCCTGGGTCACCGCCAGCGACGGCTGGTCGGCGTCGGTGTCGGAGCGTTGCAGCACGAACCGCAGCCATTGCCGTGCCACACAGGCGCGCACCTCCTCCGATTGCGCCAGCACACGCGACAGTTCCACGGCGTCCGCAACATTCACTGAATCGCCGGAGGCAAGCTGGATGGTGGCGCTCGAATCGACGGGCTCGCCGCCATCCATGGTTCGATAAGCCCCCACCCCGTCGTAGTGCTCGAACGCCATGCCGACGGGACTGAAGGCCGAGTGGCAGCCGATGGCGCAGGCGTTCTGGTCGTGCTCAGTGAGCCGTTTGCGCGTGGACTGGTTCGGATCCGCAGGCTTCGCGGGCGGAACGTTGGCCGGGGCCGAGGGGATCGTTCGACACAGCAGTCGCTGGACCACCGCCAGCCCGCGCTTAATGGGGTTGAGATCGGAGTGCAGGGTCTGTGAGGTCAGAAAGGCAGCCGAGGTCAGCAGCCCCGCGCGCTGGGTGGGATCGAGGGTGACGGGCGTGTTTCCCAGCGCTCCGGTGTACCCATAGATCTTGGCCAAGTTCGGATCATCGATCGTGGTGGCGGACGACGTGAACAGACGATCCAGGCTGCCGTCGTTTGCGAAGACCGCGCGCACGGAGCGCTTGCTCTCGGCAACCATCGCGGCGCCTAGTGGCGCCGTGAACGCGTACTTGTCGGCCTTGGTCATCTGGGACACATCGATGATGCCGACCCACTGGAGGATGAAGTTCTCGGCCACCCGCGCGCCCTTGTCGTCGGCAAGAAGGCGGCGCGCCTGAGCGTCAATCTGTTCTGTGTTGCTTAGGTTGCCCGCATCCGCCGCATCAAGGAGTGCGTCGTCCGGCATCGACGACCAGAACAGATAGGATAGCCGCGCGGCAATCTCGTGGGGTCCAAGCGCGATCCGTCCGTTGACCGCTTGGGCGGGCTCGGCAGACCGTTCCCAGTGATAAAGAAAACGCGGCGACTGCAGCATCAACCAGACCAGCCCGCTGATCGCGGTGCGGTGGTCGTAGGCCAGCGCCGTGCGCAACTTGTCAGCGTAGTAGGTGAACAGCTCGTCCTGCTCGATCTGCGACAGCGGGCGCCGGAAGGCCCGTCTTCCGAAGGCGGCGATGAAGGTTCGCGCGCACGCGTCCTCGGCAGTGCGTGTGGCGCCCGTGGCTGAACAGCCCGACAGGGGCAAGACTTTCTCCACGCCCGCCGCGGCGACGGCTCCCGTCCAGTCGATGAGTCCCTCGGCCTCTACCTTTGAAATGTTGCCGCTTTGCTGGAATCCCGAGGGCGACACCATATCGGTAAGCGTGGCCGGCAATGGCGTGGACGCGCCCAGCAAATCCGAGACCGTGTTGGCCAGCTCGTCGCGGCTTAGCCGTCGCAAGGGCCGCGTTCCAGGGGGGCCCGCGGGGTTTGCAGCCGGCGCCATTTCTCCCCCGGCACCGCCGGTAGACGTGCCCTGCGTGGGATCAGGTTGATTGGTGGCGCGTTCGGGGCTCGTTCCGGAACCGGGGATGTGGCCGGTACAGCCGGCCGCGCCGGCCGAAAAAAACAGAGCCACGGCCACACATGCCGGAAACTGTACGCAACGCGTCATATCCGATTCCTTTCTTCCGGAACTGCGAGCTTTTCTCGACATAGGAGTCCTTTTCAAACAAACGTGAGAGCACACACCGGAGCACTGCGGCTTTCACTCAAGCATCAGCCACCTACATCGCCGCTGGCTCTCACCAACGCGGCTATCTGAACTGGCTTGAGTCTAAGGAGCCCGCTTACTTTCGAGAATATCCAGATCCGTCAAGCATCTGTCTGATCTGGTCAGGATGGATTTTCTGCCTATCTAGACTGCGCGAGCGACCTTTCAAATCCGTTCAAGAGGACCGCACCAACTCAATATCCCGAAACGCGCTGGGAGGCTTCCCGAAATACCGACTGAACGCCTTGGAAAAATGGTTTGGATTCTGGAACCCAAGCCCATCGCTGATCACCTTGACAGGCGTTTTTGTGAACTTGAGGAGTTCCAGAGCTTCCTCCATCTTGAAGCGTGTGAACGCTCGCGCTGCGGACACGCGCAGCTCCTTCCGACAAGCTCGCTCCAAGGAAGACACGCTCATGCCCAGATGCGCAGCCATTTCCTCCACTGAAAGGGCTTCGTGAATTCGGCTCTGAAAAAGTTCTATCAACCGATCCTCAACGCTGTTGGAGCGCGCGGTCTGGCTAAAATCATGGGAAAACGCGGGGCGAGGCAACTTACGCAGGAGCTCCCAAAAGAGCGTCAACGTCAACGAATCCAAAAGAAATGGACTCACCGCGTCCGGCTGCTCCACCGCTTGGGTAACGCGCTCTTGATACGTGGCCATCAGTTGGCTGGTATCGCCAAATACCAAATCCGAGGGGGTCGTCCCCGGACCGAAGACTTCCAGCTGCTCCGACGAACGCCTCAGGCCCAACAGCAAGAACTTGATGACCAGAAAGCTGCAGGGAGCACGCACGGTGTCCTCATGCACATCCAAAGGACGCACGAGCACCGTTTGGCCCGGCGCCAGCGAGAGCGGTGTGCCGTTCAGTGCGCAGGTGTAGATCCCGGAAAACGGGTGTAAAATCTCGAAAAAATCGTGGGTATGGGACCCGACACACCAACCCCGGGGCGCATCGATCACGTCGATGTTTAGAAACGAACATTTGGGGTGCATGGGCGTACCGGTGGCACGCGGATTCCAAAAGGCACGAACCGTCGTTATCCCGTCGGTATGGAGCTTCATGTGGCCGCCCACCGCGTCGGCGTCATGACGGCCCACGTGCTCTATCCAGCCTGGGATCCCGGTGAATGACCTAGACGCGACACGCTGCATCGGCAAAAGATACACGACGCGGCGCAACTGTCACGTGCGATGGCCCAAAGCCCACGATCCCCAACACTTCAGACTCTCGGCACCCCTGTTTAAGCCTGAGCGCATCGATCACTCTCTACGCCTCAGAGTCTCCTCCGCCAGCTGGTTCAGGGGTTGGTCTCAATCGCGACTTTGGAGTGCACATGTTGAAGACGAAAGACACATGGAATGCGCTGATGCGGCGAATAGCTCTGAAGTCCGCTCCGTCGCCGTGCCTGCTTGTTGGAGTCGCTACTGGTTTGCTGGGTTGTACAGGTGTCGCACCGACTCGCCCAACAGGTGTCGACGTTCTAAAGCGCATACCCGGTGTTGGTTTCGATGAGGCTTATGCATCACGGGTGATGCTCGATCTAGGAAACGCGGTGGCGTCCGTCATTTCGGTTCCTCACCTAATCGCAGCCAAACGGGCAACGGGGAGGCCTGAGGATCTCCTCGACGTTAAGTACCTCGAGGCTTTGAGCGCAGCGGGGCCTTCCAAACCGCAAGCTCCATAATCGTGATTGCTCGAGTCGCCGGGACCTAAAGAAGCCGGGATCTGAGTCTCGCGCCTGGTCGCAACTAGGTTCACTCGGTCGTTCCTTAACTGCCATTGAACGGTGTTCCGACGATGCCCTGCCCGGGCAACGAGGGCTACCGAGGCTCCCCAAGCCCTTTCCGCCGAAAGCGCCCGGGGCTCGAGCCCGTGTGTTTTTTGAACTGCTTGATAAAAAAGTGTACATCGCAATAGCCCAGACGCTCGGCGATCGCGTCAACGGTAAGCTCGGTGGTGCCGAGCATCGTGCGGGCCACGGCAATGCGCTGCAGTTGTCGGTAGCGAGCTGGAGAGATCCCAGCGTGAGCGGTGAAGCGGCGGCGAAATGCGCGTTCGCTCATGCCAATCCCGGCCGCTACGCCTGCCACCTCTAGCTTTTGATCGAGGGCAGCTCCGAGCCGGGCGCAGGCCTCGGTCACGAACTCTCGATCGCCCTGCAATTCGTGACGTTTTCGATCTGCTTCCAGGACGCTCGCCAAAAGCAACAATGCGCGCGCAGAAAACCCGGGTTCTTGTCCGGGTAGAGCCGATTGATAATCCCGAATCAGCTCGTCGAACGCGGCTATCAGGTGCGGCTGCAAGCCTGGCGAGTGGACGGGGCGTTGCGGGTTAATGAGCCCGTCCCTTTCAAATGCCTCGAAGATTTCCCCACTGAACTCCACGAAGCACTCCGACCAAACCACGTGCGGAGCAACGCGACGGTAGGTGTGGTAGACGCCTGGAAAGAGCAAGATCGTGTCGCCAGCGTTGACTAGACAATCGCTGCATGCCGGGCTCGAGAACATGCCTCCGCCATCGAGCACATAAATCAGCACGTAAGCGTTCAGGGTGCGATTCGAGCAGTTGTCTTCCTCCTGCTCGTCTTTCTCATAAATGTAACCCGCACCAAGCACGACGCCCGACGCTCTTTGAAAGGCTCCGTAGCGCTCGTTGACTCGTCGCATGCGGGACAGCATAGCAGAACGCGAGGTACGCTCTGCCGTTCCGGCGCCAACGCCAAGCGGGCGAAAGTCCGCCTCAAGCCAGCAACGCGGAGATTGCCCCGTTGCTCCACTCGGGCTTACCAAAGCCGGTATCGAAAATGCCCATCGCGTGCAGCAGCGTGAGTAGCAGATCCGCATGAGGTGCGTTGCCCGCGCGATTGAGGTCCAAAAACTGCCCTGCGCGAATCGCCCCGCCAGCGCTCCCTGCCAATAGATAACCCATGTCTTCCCGCGAGTGGAGGCCACCGGCAGATAGTTCGTTGCACCAATACACGATGGTATTGTCCAGCACCGTCCCCGAGCCTTCCTGAATACCGTCCAGGCGCTGCAGCAAGCTGGCAAGGCGCTCAGCGTACCAAACGTTGATCTGGGTCAACAACTCCTGTGTCGCAGGAGTGCCGTCATCGTGCGACAGGGAATGGTGTCCTTTCTTGATCTGGGGGTTCAGGAAATCGAACACCACCCCACCGACCGACTCGTTGTTCTGCATGCTCGCGATGCGCGTGAGATCACAAGCAACGGCCATGGCCATGAGATCGAGCTGAAGCCGCTGCACTTCGGGAAACTGGGCGTTCGCCTGGTAGTCGAATGCGGGCCCAATCGACGGGGCCTGGCACCTAGCTCCGGTGTCGGACACCTGCGTTTTCAATCTGAGCTCGATTTCGCGCAGTGAAGTCAGGTGAGCCTCCACCTTCGCGCTGTCGGATGCGCCCACGCGTGCTTGGAAATTCGTGTAGTCTACGAGTACCGCATCGAGCACGGATTTCTTGCGGGCCGCGAACTTCTCGCGTTCCACCGGATTGACCGTGAGATCTCTGAAGAGACGATCAAATACCTTGTGAGGATCCTCTTCCGGAGGAATGGGCTGATTTGGCCCCTTGAAGACCATGCGGTTCCAGTTGGTTTCCTTGCTGCCGGAAATGCCATTGCCGGGCTGCGCCGCCAGCTCCAGGCTTGGAAATTTGGTGTTGCCTCCGAGTACCTGGACCATGCGTTGATCCACGCTGATGCCGTCGGCGAATCCCGAACCGTCGAACGGCCCCTCGTTCAACCTTTGCGAGGTCAGCATGCCCTGCATGCCATTCTGGTGATCATCGCCATTTTCCGCGTTCTGCTCGAGCCCAAAGATCGGCGTCAGCTTGCTCTTGAACGGCGCGAGCGGCGCAAGAATACGCGACAACTCCCAGGAAGCCTGGCTGCCCGTGGGCCGCCAGTTGTCCATGATAGTCCCGTTGGGCGTGAAATAGACCAAACAGCGTTTGGGAAACCCGCTGCCGGTGATCCCGGCCGCACTTTGGGCGGACGCCGGTTTTAGGAGCGTCATGGCCTCGAGCCAGGGCAGAGCGATGGAAACCCCACAGGCGCCTTGCAGCACAGTGCGACGACTCAATTTTTTCATCGGCCAACCGCCTTTCGATAGAGGAATGTGTCGGTATCGGTGAGAGCCTTCGCCAAGCTGGGCAAGTGACCCCCGCTCTGCTCGAGGGTGGCGTTGAGCTTGTCTAGCGTGCAGGCATCGTCAGCGCTTTCGCCGCGGGCGTAGGCAAATCGAAACCAGTGCTGGACCTGGCAACTCGAAACCAGTCCACTTTGCGCGAGTTTCTGCGCGAGCTCCAGCGGACCATTGAAGGGACCCGCGACATCGACATCCGTGAGCTCTCCGGTCACATCTATGGCCAGTCCGTTCTCACGCTCGCGAAAGCGGCCGCTGGCATCGAACTGCTCGAATCCCAAACCCACTGGATCCATCAGCCGATGACAACCCGCGCAGGCGGGATCGGAGCTGTGTTGGCTGAAGCGCTCGCGAGTGGTCAAGTTGGGATCGAGCTCGGGCACGCTAATCACCACGCCGGGCGGGGGCGGGGGCAACGTTTGGCAGAGGAGCGATCCGCGGACGAATTTTCCACGCCGGACGGGAGACGTCTGCGTGGCATAGGCATGGCTCGCCATGATGCCTCCTTGCGTCAAGAGACCTGCGTGTCGGCTTGGCCCCGTTGACGCGCGCACCCAGGAATCCGCTCCGCTGCTATCGGCGCCGTAGTAGCCGGCGAGCTTGGGATTGACCATTGTGTACGGGGCCGTCAGCAGAGCGCTCAGCGTGCCACCGCCGTTCGTGAACACTTCCTCGACGAAGCGCTGGGTTTCTTCCTGAAGCAATCCGGGAATGGTTAGCCCGAAGCCCGGATACAGCTCCGCGCTACGCTCGATCTCGCCCACACGAGCCAACTCCAGCCAATCGTGATGGAACTGCTCGACCATTCGATGCGAGCGTGGATCGCCTAGCAGTCGCGCCGCTTGCGCCAGGACTTGCTCCCGCATTTGGAGCTGGTTGGCTGCTGCCGCTTGGTACAGAGCAGCGTCGGGAGGCGCCCCCCAGATCAGGTACGAAAGCCGCGTGGCCATCTCGTACGGACCAAGCCTCATGATGCCCGGGCTGACCTCTTCGGCTCCAAACTCTGGCTTGTACAAGAACGCCGAACTTTGGAGCATGGTCTCAACGACCATCTCGCTGGCTATCGTGGCGTCCAGATTGATAACCCCATCGTTGTAGACAGACTGCAACCGGGCCCGTTCCGGATCTGTTAGGGGGCGGCGATAAATGAGCTGGCCGAGTTCGCGGATAAAGCTCTCGGAGCATGTTGCTTCGCCAAGTGTTGGATCACAGTTGGCGAACCGCGAGGCACTGGAAACGAACACTTTGGCGAGTTCTTCGGCTGCCTGGGCGTAGCGCTCAACCAGAGCCGTGCTCACGTTTTGGGTTTCGGCGTTGTTTACGAAACCCAAGCCCCTCACCTCCGGCGGGAACGCGACGAATGCAATAGCCGGCTGGCCAAGCAGCACGCGCGCCGTCTGCTCGTACTCGGCGCGAGTGAGCCGGCGCAGCGGGGCTGGGCCCGGTGAAATCACGCCACCGAGGTTGGTGCAAGCTTTTTGGAGCTCCCCTGGGTTGTTCGGCAGCGGCGTGCTCGGGGCACTGCTAGATGCTGCCGGGGTTGTGGTCGGCGCGGTTGCTGGCGTTGTTGTAGGCGCGTCTTCGGAGCCGCGGTCCCGTAGCGGCGTGCGGACCTCTGCGGAACAACTCATCAGCAGAGACGCGAGCGTTGCCACTCCGATTGCAGCGAAGCCGCTCCTGCGCACCCAGTTTCGATGTCGATTCACGCCGATTCCTCCTATGAAATGAGCATGCGGCGTCAGCGGCCGCGGTGCTCCCTACGGAGGCTTTCCCCGGCACAATGGCGGAAAACCTGCGGGAGAAGCTACGATTCAACCATGACGTTTCGCTCCCTGGACGACAAGAGAGGATCCGGCCAACTGAGTGAGTATTATTCGGCATCATGCTGACGGAGCACAGGCTTGCCGAAGCGTGCCCGGGGGCAACAAGAGCCCTGCATGGGAACCTCAACAGAACCTGAGCCGAAGCTGCCCGAACGAAATCTGCAAAGGGCCGCTACCGGGCCTGGGTGTAAGTCGCCTTACGGCGCCGCACCCTGTGCGGGCGGCAGAGCTTTCTTCTTTTTCTTAGTTTTGTCTGCGTTATCTTCGTGGGCATCCTGATCGCCGCGCCGCTCCGGATCGTACTTCAGCTTTCCGTCTTCGACGTACCAACCCGGTGCGAGCTCACTGCCTTCACTGCCGGCTTTGGCACTTGCCGCCAGGCGGTCCTTTGGGTCGATCCCGTCGGCGCCGACCACACGCCCGTCAGCCGTGCGCGGTTGATCCGTTCGATAGTCCAAGGACGGCGATCGAGTTAACGGCTTCTCCTTGCTCGCGCAAGCACTGGCCAACAGTGCCACCGACAGCAAACACCCACACCAATGCACAAGCTTCATGGAGGGTTACGGTAAGGCTCGCCTCGCTCACCACAACCCGAAAACCTCCCGAACGCTGGAATTGCGCAAATTCGCGTCACTGATGGGCGGAATTGCGTCAATCTCTTCCACAGACGCAAAATTCGCTGGCTGTTCGTCGGCATCTTGGACATAGCTCGCCGCTAACTCATGACCCAATCCAAGCCACGCCCCCGCATCTTCGAAGGCTTCAACAGCATCCTCCACGGCGGCGACTACAACCCCGACCAGTGGCTCGAACACCCGGAAGTGATCGACGAAGATTTTCGATTGATGCCACTTGCTGGCTGCAACACCTTCTCGATCGGCATCTTCGCTTGGACGAGCTACGAACGGGAAGAGGGGCGGTTCAACTTCGGCTGGTTGGACTCGGTCATGGACCGCATGGCGAAGGCGGGCCACAACGTGATCTTGGCGACGCCGAGTGGAGCCAAGCCCGCGTGGCTCTCCAAGAAGCACCCCGAAGTCCGTCGTGTGAACCGAGATGGCCTGCGCGAACCGCACGGCGAACGCCATAATCATTGCTGGAGCTCACCTGTCTATCGCGACAAAGTTCGACTCATCAACACGCAACTTGCCGAACGTTACCACGCGCACCCAGCCCTTCACATGTGGCACATTTCCAACGAGTACGGCGGACGCTGCTACTGCGAGCTTTGCATCACGGCGTTTCATGCTTGGCTCGAGCGGAAATATGGCGCCGTCACAGCGCTCAACGAAGCTTGGTGGTGTGGATTTTGGAGCCACACGTTCACACAATTTTCTGAAATTGACCCCCGCGATAGCAGCCTCGACGGCATGGTGCTTGACTTCAAACGCTTCAACTGCTGGCAAATAGCGGACTTCTACCGCTTTGAAACCGAACCCCTCAAACGCCTCTCGCCCGCCATCCCCTGCACCACCAACTTCATGGGGGTGATCGAGAGCATCGACTACGCAGTGCTCGCCCAGCACGTGGATTTCGTCTCAGACGATCAATACCCGTTTTATAGCGTGCTCGACCCAGAGCTTGCCGACAACGCCGCCGCCATCGGTATGCGAGATGATCTCTATCGCTGTTTTAAACCCGATCGACCATGGATGCTGATGGAATCGTGCCCCGACGTGGCCCAATGGAAGCCACCCATGCGCCTCAAGCGCCCGGGCATGCACCGTCTGGAAATGCTTCAAGCCTTGGGGCACGGAGCCGAGGGCACCTGCTATTTTCAGTGGCGTAAGGGCCTGGGCGGCCAGGAGAAATTTCACGGCGCGGTCGTCGATCATGTGGGCCATGAAAACACGCGCGTGTTCAAGACGGTGGCGGCTCTTGGCTCCGAATATGGCTTCTTGGGGAAGATCTTGGGCAGCGAAGTCAAAGCGCAGGTTGCCCTCGTTTATGAGCAAGAAGCACGCTGGGGCTTTGAAGCATCGAGTGGTGCCCCAAGCCAAAATGACGCCTATGTCCGCGTCTTTCGGGACCACTATTCCGCTTTTTGGGATCGCAGCGTTACCGTGGATATTGTCGACAGCTTGCGCGACTTGAGCAGCTATCAGCTCGTGGTCTTGCCGCAACTTTGGCTACTCAAGCCCGGCGTTGCCGAGAATCTGAAGCGCTATGTTGCTGGGGGTGGCACGCTCGTCGCCACGAATTGCACCGCCATCTGTGACGAACACAATCGCTGCTTTGCCGGTGGCTGGCCCGGTGGCGGACTGATGGACCTTTTCGGGATCTGGGAAGAAGAATTCGACTGCATGGATCCAGCATCCCCGCTTGAAAAGAACGCGATCGAATTTTCTCCAAACAATGTTCTGGGCTTGATCGGAACCTTCGAAACGCTCGACGTGCGTTCCCTGCTGCATCTGCGTGGCGCCGAAGTGCTGGCCACTTTCACCACAGACTTCTACGCCGGCAGGCCTGCCATCACGCGGCACTCATTCGGACAAGGGCAAGCGTACTTTTTAGGCGCCCGCCTCCCGCGCGCCTGCTTGACACCGTTTTACGCCTCTCTCAGGCAGACGCTGGAAATCGAGTCGGCGCTGCCAATCGTTCTCCCGAATGGCGTCTCCGCTCAAAAACGAGTTGGGGCAGAACACGAGTATGTGTTCATCGAGAATTTCTCGCGAGCCCCGCAACATTTGGACTTGGTGGGCCTTTCGTACGTCGACGCGGTGACTGGTCACGCCGTCGAAACACTCGAACTTTCGACGACGGGCAGTGCTGTGCTCGAGCGTGCGCGCTAAGCCCAGCACCGATTTCAACCAACCCAGGGATCCAACAATTGCACCTTGGTACGTCGCATGTCGACCGTATTGCGGGTCACCAGTGTCAAGCGGTGAACCCGCGCGGTGGCAGCAATCAAGCCATCGATCGCCGGCACGGACTCACCACGCTGTTCCGCTTCGGCTGTGATACGTCCCCATTCGCAGGCTATTTCCGACGTGACCTCAAGTAGCTTCTGATCGAGGTCACTTTCAAGGTCTCGAGCCACGCACGCAACGCTGAGCGACGCTTCCCAGGACTCAAGCGCCCGATCCCTTTCTCAAGCTCGCCGAGCGTGAGGACACTCATCCCAAGGGAGCGCTCGTCAACAGCACCCAGCCAGTCTGTCACGCGAAGATTCGGTTGCGGCTTCGTGAACTCCGAAACCACGCAGGTGTCCAAAAGATACCTCACTTGAACTCCACTTTCCGCCCCGAGCTCTTATCGCGAGCAACTTCGAGCCCCAACGGAGCCTTGGGTGCGTTGAGCAGAAACTGCGTGAAAGATTGAGTGGGTGTCTTCTTTCCTATCAGGGCACGGTACGCATCGATACCGATCACAACGGCAGCTTCCTCGCCGTGGCGTGTTACTATCTGCGGCCCCTTGGCAGATTCCGCCACCACCTCACTAAATCGATTCTTAGCTACTTGAAGCTGCCAGGTGCGGCTTTTTTGCTTTTCCATGTGCGGTCTAGACAGTCTAGCTGCTGTGTAAACTTTCGCAACTCGGCGCACCGAGCGTTCACCAACCGTCCCTCAGTGGCATCGCCTCGTCGCATGACGGAGCGACGCTGGTTGGGGTGAAAATCCAAGAAGCAATTACGTCCCCGGCGGGGAGAAGAACAGCTTACCGACGCTCTACCAAGCTGTCCAAGCCCATTGACCCCAGGTGCTGGAAGACCTCGCCGAGCATGGCGGCCTTCCGAAGTTCGTGGTGCGTGAGTTCGAGGAGTACTTGCGCTGCGGGCTCTTATCCGCAGGTTGCTTGCACCTCGTTTGCCGTAGCTGCGGCCACTCGCAACTCGTAGCTCTCTCCTGCAAGCCGCTCCCTCGACCCGGCGATGCAAGACGACGAGCCGCCCAAGCTCTGCTCCGACAGCGCCAACTAAAACCAGGCGGGGTTGCGCAGGCGCAGGAGCTGGACACCAAAGCCCGGTGGCGGCGAATAGGCGAAAGTCCGCCCGCGCGCCGTCGAACTCCACCGCCGCTTGACTCCGTACTGGTCGAACTGTGCGTCCCGACTCACGAGAGTGAGCCCCCGCGTTAGGCATTGAACCGCGAGCAGGCGATCGAACGGGTCTCGATGGTGCCAGGGGAGCTTAGCGACACCAACGACGTCGGTTGCCTCTGGCGTCAGCAGCTCAAAGCTATTCCGGGCGCAGAGCTCGGGGAGGCGCTCAATGGCATAGGGAAGTCTCAGCTTACCCACGCTCACCTTGATGGCCGCCTCCCAGAGCGAGACCACACTGACCGTGTTGCTCGCGGCTTCAATGAGCCTGCGTACAGGCTCCGTCTCCTTCGCACCTTGGAGAAACCACAAGACCGTGTGGATCTCGAGCAGCAGCATCAAGGCACGTACTCCTCGAAATCGCCGAGGGTGTCGTCAAAGTCAGCGTCGAGCTTGAAGCCCTTGCCCTTGGCAGACCCAAAGCGCGGTCGCTCGGCTTTGCGTAGAGGCCGCAGCTCGGCAATGGGAGTGCCATGACGGGTGATCCGAACGACGACTCCATTTTCTACCTCATCCAACAAGCTTGACAGCTGTGTTTTGGCCGCGAACGCGCCAACTTGCTTGATCGAAATTCATCCCGGCCATCCCCACGAAGCCGAAGTGATCAAGCTTCTAGAGTCTACCCGCCAGCAGGTGACTCCTTGTGGCGCAAGGTGGGAGACTACAACGAGCAGCATCCGCTCAGCGGCGGACAACGCATCGCCGCGCTCGTTCGCAGGCGCCATTCGTCCGACTCTGCGGATGAACGAACGGACATCTGCGCGCTCGCTGTCAGGCCTGATAGGACTCTGGTTCACGCCATGCGCGCCAAACTCTTCATTAATGCCATCGTCAACCAGACGACTGTGCCAAGCCACTCCAAGTTTCGCCCAGAAGGGCCTGGCTCTTGGCTCATGTGTTCCGCGCAGTTCTCGATACTTGTGTCCGCTGCGGCGGACCCATGCGCTGGCTCGAAACCGCCACCACCGAACAAGCTGCCACTTCGCTGCTCGCCAAACTTGGGCTTGCTCCTCAGCCTCCGCCCGCGCCACCACCGGTTTTGTTCGGACAGCTGAGGTTTGGGTTCAGCTGAGCTTCTGAATCTGGGCTGTGGTTGCCCTTGGGGCGCTTACCTCGTCGGAGGTGAGCACCTCTTGGGCGCAGATCTGTTTGCGCCGGTATCTGCTGGCTTTTGAGCTCCGCAGTCGCTCGTGTTCACCACTGCCTGGGCTTCGGTGACTTGGTTCGGAGGCTGCAGAGCGCCTTCGGCTGGATGGCCTGCCAACGCGAACAGACGCCTCGTGCAAAGGCCGAAAATTTGCTGGCCGATCTTACGCGGGAGGCGTATTCTGGAGCATCAACGATGGTGGCACCGGAGGTTTCCCTGGAGCAGTTGGTGGCCGCTTTGAAGGACGGCCCCCCGCTTCGCTTCGCGATGCTCTTTGGCTCAGCCGCAAAGGGCGCGCTTCGGGCCGACAGTGATGTCGATATCGGGATCTTTCCCATGGATTCGAGCTTGTCTCTGTCCGAGGAGCTCGCGCTGCAGGCGGAATTGGCTCGGGTGTGCGGCCGCGAGGTAGATCTCGTGCGGCTGGATCGAGCTTCGACCCTCGTGCGTTGGCAGGTGGTGCGCTACGGGCGCGTATTGATGGAGACTTATCCGTTTTCAGCTTCACGCTTTGCTGCCGATTCCATAGCTGAGTATTTGGATTTCGCGCCGGCCTTCGAGCGCGCATCGGAAACCTTCCGTCGAGTTCTCGCGGCTGAGCAGCGGGGTGTGGTGTCTTGATCGACAGAGACGTCGTGTTCCGGAAGCTTTCGTCGCTGCGAGAGCAAGTAGCCCGGATGGGTCGGCGCCGCCCCGACGACGTTGGGGTGTTCAGGGCGGACGTCGATCGACAGGATGCCATCGGGATGAGCTTGCTTGTAGCCGTTCAGGACGCTCTGGATATCGCGTTGCACATCGAGTCAGCTGAAGGATGGGGCGTGCCTGCCTCCTATGCGGAGAGTTTCGCAATGTTGGCGGAGCACGGAGTCATTGAGCCACCGCTCGCATCTGGGTTGGCGAATATGGCCGCCCTGCGCAATCGACTAGCCCATGGGTACGGCTCCGTAGATATGGACCGCATCTGGGCGGAATTGCCCGAAGGGCTGGCAGCGCTCAGCTCGTTCGCATCAGAAATTGCCCGCTACCTCGATCCCGCGCCGAAGGCGTAGAGCTCCCGAACGCATGCGCGTCGCGCCTTCCAAGGTGATTTCGGCAGAATTCAAATTGATTGTAGTCCCGCCGTGAGATTGGCTAACGCGAGCCTGCGGGATTGGCACAAGCCCCAAGGAAGTGCCTCACCACCGGCGCCAGCAGCGCAACAATCTGGCGCGCCTGAGCTTCATCGATAATAAGCGGTGGCAAGAGGCGCACTACCTTCTCCGAGGTTACGCTGATCACCAGCCCGGCCTCGAGCGCGAGCGTCACCAACTCGCCGCAAGGTCGGTCGAGTTCCACACCTATCATGAGCCCGGTGCCGCGCACTTCGACAACCCCCGCAACGCCGGCAAACTCCGAGCGCAAGCCCGCCATCACTAGCTCCCCCATGCGACCCGCATGGGGGATGAGGCCGTCCCTCTCGATCACATCAAGCGTGGTCAGCGCTGCAACTGACACCAGCTGACCTCCGCCAAAGGTTGAACCATGATTACCAGGCTTGAAAACCTGGGCTGCCGAGCCCCGAGCTAGGCAGCCGCCGATGGGCACGCCCGAGCCGAGCCCCTTGGCGAGCGACATCACATCGGGCACGACTCCCGCCCACTGGTGCGCGAACCACTTGCCGGTGCGACCGATCCCGCTCTGCACCTCATCCACCATGAAGAGCCATCCTTTGCGATCACAGAGTGCTCGTAGGTCGCGCAGATAATCTGCGTCGGCCAGGTTGATGCCACCTTCCCCTTGCAGCACTTCGAGCAAAACGGCAACGACCGAAGCGTTCGTTTCTGCGGCTTTCTCGATGACGGCAAGATTGTTGTAGGGTACGCGGAGAAACCCGCCAAGCAGCGGCTCAAAGCCGGCACGGGCCTTGACCGAGGCGGTTGCGGAGAGCGTGGCCAGCGAGCGACCGTGCCAGGCCTTTTCCATCACTATGATGGTGGCGTTCTCAATGCCCTGTTGATGCCCATACAAGCGCGCAAGCTTGATTGCACATTCATTGGCCTCCGCACCCGAGTTGCAAAAGAAGGCGTTATCCATCCCGGCAAGCTGGGAGATCCGTTCGGCCAGCTTGGCCTGTTCGGGGACAGTAAACAGGTTGGAGCTATGGATCAAACGACCGGCTTGCTCAGCAATCGCTCGCGTGAGCACCGGATGCGCATGTCCCAAGCCGTTGACTGCGATACCTGCGAGCGCGTCGAGATAGCGCTTGCCCTCCGTGTCCCAGAGCCACGCGCCCTCACCGTGAGCGAACGCCACGGGTTGCGGGCGGTAGGTGTTCATCAGGTAATTCGCGGGCATGCCAGGCTCCTCCAAGAAGAAGAGCATTAGCCTAGCGGGAATTCCCAGCGAAACGCCCAAAAACCAACCAACGGCGTCGATCAGTGAGGGAAATAGGCATCAGCATCGAATAAGATGCAACCTGTCCACTTAAGCGACCTCGGGCTCGGCGACTTCAACTTCCTCGCTAGCGCACCATGAACGTGGAGCCTTCGCTCTTGCGAGTGTTTCACTGAGCATCAGGCAAAGTGGGGATCAGATCCGGAAGTTTTTCGAGCCACTTGAGGTCCTTCGCCGTAGGCAGCGAAAGACGGTTGGCGCCCTCTAGGAGATCACTTCCAGGGCTGACACCCGCTGGAACCCTGAGCCCGCAGCCAATGCCTACCGTAAGATGCTGTGGTTCGGAGCCAAGTGCCGAGATCTAGTGGACCAGCTTTCCGGTACGGCTGACCCAGTCTCGCAGGCAATCGTCTTGACCTCACTCGGAAATGCCGGCGACACGCGGACCCTTGACACTATTAGTGCGTACCAGTCCAGTGAGGATCCCCGGGTTCGCGCTGGGGTAGCCCAGGCGGTCCGTCGCATCTCAGATCCCGGAGCCGACCAGGTTCTCGCCCATCTCTACCGCGATCCGGACGAATCGGTCCGGTATAGTGCCCTCGATGCGATTGGAGAGCGGTCGAGTTCGCCTGCCCTGGTGGCGGCCGTCTCGACCTGAACAAGTACCAGAGCTTGAATTGTTCTCGCTTGAAATCTTGAGCGGCCTGCCTTCGGATTTGCAGAGCGACGTTGCCTGCGGTCGAGAACGAAGCCTGTGGTGGTGACTCGAAAGAACCGATGCTTCCGTCGTAGGAAACGCTGAAAATGGTGGCTCTATCGGCTCGCCCATCGGAGAACACAGCTTCTTCCGCCAAGATGGAGCGTTCGTTGGGCTTGACGCCGGTCGACTTGTCGAGGGGGAGCAAGCGCTGGAGAAACCCAACAGCCACCGGCCCCTCGCCGTCCGATAGGAGGTACCGGTGCAGGTCGGAAACGCCGGCCGTCTGTGCTCCTCGGTTCACCAAGCTGACCACAAAACCCTTATTTGTTTTGCAGAGATCGGTGGCCGCGATGCTGGCTTTGAAGCCTGGAGACACACTGGAAGAACCTGGATCGACGGCGCCGACCTCGATCGCCGCAATTTGGCTGTAGACGTCAAAGGCGCTCTCAAGGCCCACCGCTTCAGCCATTTCACCCTTGGCGATCCTGAACAGGGAAACGGCGCTTCCCGAGACGTTGTCCAGGTACGCGAGGCTACTGGTAACCAGAACTTGCCCATTCGTGTCGATGAAACGCAAGGATTCAAGTTTGGCGTACCAGCGTGGCTCATTTCCCAGATAGGTGACGCGGATCGTATAGTGGAAGACATTCTCGGATTGAGCTGATGAGCGAAAGACCCAGGCGTCCCCCAGGGAGAAATCTGGTGTGCTCTGGGCAAACGTTACCGGGACTTTCTTGCGGAGAGTGTTCGCTGGGGAGGTGCCGTCGCCAAATGAAACTCCCTTGAACTCTGCGCCAAACTTACCGATCAACGTGGGCGGCGTTCCAGACGACTCCCCGACGATCGGGCCGATGCAAGCGAACTCTGCCTCTGTGAGGGCTGAAAACGGGCCTGCGCCTCCCTCGCCCCCGTGACTTCAGACGGACCGGAACATCCGAGGGACCCGGCGACGATCGAAAGGGAACCAACAATGGCACGCGGAAGGTGTTGCGATGAAAACATGGGTCTCCGTTAGAGCTTGCCCTTGGCCGCGCCAGGCAAACCCACAGCGAAAGTTGCGGCGTCAGATGAGCACAAGAAACTCACGCCAGGGCACCGCCTTCGCGCCTGACGCGAGAGCCGTGGAACGGGTTGGTCTTGGCGCACTCAATATAACCATGCTAAAGTGGTCATATGTTGATTCCGGCTGGGAAGTTCAAGGCAACATGCCTCAATCTGATGGATCGGGTTGCATCGACGGGGGAAGAGATCGTCATCACGAAGCACGGCAAGCCCGTTGCAAAACTGGTTGCGGCAGAGCGCGCGCGGAAAGCGCCGCGCACCGTGCACGGATGCATGAAGGGAACCATCCTGCTGTCGGCCCCTACCGCCGACCTTCTCTCGACGAACGAGCGCTGGGACGCCGATGGCAATCGATGATCGTTTGGTCCTGGACACGCATGTTTGGACGATGCTGGTGGCTGGAGATCGCTTTGCTCCGCGCATTCTGAGACGCATCGACGCCGCCGCTGCAGCCGACGCACTCTACCTTGCTGCGGTCACTGTGTGGGAGATCGCCATGCTCGCCACTAAAGGAGCCCTGAAGCTCAATGCACCCACGCTGTCATGGGTCACGGACGCAGTGCACGCCAGCCGCGTCATCGTGTTTCCCCTCGAGCCGTCAATCGCGGTCGACGCTGCCGAACTACCTCTTTTTCACGGCGATCCTGCCGATCGTATGATCGTCGCCACAGCCCGGTATCTCAAAGCTGTGCTGATCACGCGAGATACCAAAATCCTCGACTACGCGGAGGAGACGAAGAACGTCCGCGCGATAGAACCTCGGTAGGGTGCACGTGCATCTGTACGAGCAGCATCGCTGACCTCGCCGAGCTCTTGCATCGACATCAGCTCATCGCTTCACCGCGGATGTTCACGATCTATTTCACGACCCTTGGCCGCGGGGTGAGCATCCAGCCGGGCCCACACGTCTTGAATCACTCGCTGTCGCTGCTGGAAGACCTCGCCGAGCATGGGGGTCTCCCGAAGTTCATAGTGCGTGAGTTCGAGGAGTATTTGCGCTACGGGCTCTTATCCGCAGGTTGCCTGCACCTCCAACGAATCGTCGCCAATTTTCACCGGCCGCGCTCATAGTCAATTATTCATCTGTGACTGCTCGTTGCAGATTCACGTTTCAATTATAAATATCCTCGCGACGCCGACGCTGGTACACACCAATGCCAACAGGGATTAACCCTTGCTCAGCTTCTCCGCAGCTCCACAACATTCCGGTCCGGATCCAGCACAAACAGCGAAATCCCGGCGCCAAGCTGCATAGGCCCTCCCGTGATCGGGATATTCAAGCGATTGAGCTCCACCACGGTTTCTTCAATCGACTCAACGCCCAGTGCGACGTGCGTGTACCCGGCGTGCTTCTCCGGAATGTCCATCAAGACGTTCGTGGCGCTATTTCCTTGATTGCCGTTGCAGATCAAATTGATCTCAACGCCACTCGCATTTTTCATCACAACGACGGGTTCGGCTCCCCCCCGAAATACTGCTTCGAACCCAAAGAGTGCATAGAATGTTCCCGAGCGGGTGATAGGTCGGCGAGGCGTGTAGCGCCGCACCATGCCCCGCATCATTTTGTCACCGCGCTTGATCCTTCTACTTCGTTCCACACGGAATCGCGTTCTTCAGGGGGCAAGTGAGCCATCATGGCATTGAATGCACCGAAAGCTTCTCGGGCCACGCGCACGTATTCGGCGGCGCTGGCCATTCTGAGGGGCACGGCCACAGCGCGAACCTCGGGGTTGCCGAAGCCGGCTTGACGGAAGACGTCTTCGAGCACCCCAGCACCGCCCAGGCTAAACGGTCCGAGTTGCGCGAGACGGGAGACGAAAGTTGCGCGCGTCGGCGGATCTGAGGGGGCGGCGCCACTCGCGCAGCGCGGTCAATGGATGCGGCATGTACATCAGACCAAGCCGACACAACACCACATCAAAGGAAGCGTCCGGGATGCGGGTGGCAGAGATCCACCACCAAGGTCGCATCGCTACGACACTCGGACAGCGCTAAGTGAGTTCAGCCGCGTGCGCGCCGAGCCCGCACGGCCCGTGCAAGATTCTCCAGCACGGGCTCCGTCTGCTCCCAACTGATACAACCATCCGTGATGCTCTTACCGTACTCAAGCTGACTCTTCTCAAGCATCTCCTGGCGGCCCGCTTCAATGAAGCTCTCGATCATGATTCCGAACACGTTCGTTCCGTGGCTCACTTGCTCGGCGAGCGCTTCGGCCACGATCAGCTGACGGGAACAATCCTTGTTGCTGTTGGCATGGCTGCAATCCACCATCACTCCCGCATCCAGCCCCGCCTGCTTGAGGTCCGCGCAGGCCTTATTGACGGCTTCTTCCGAATAATTGGGCCCATTATTGCCGCCGCGCAAGATGACATGACAGTTCGGATTGCCGCGCGTGCTCACGATGGCAGCCAGGCCCTGCTTGGTCACTGACAAGAAGCGATGGGGCGCCGCGGCCGAACGAATGGCATCCACCGCGATCTGCACGGTGCCGCCCGTGCCATTCTTGAAGCCCACCGGCATCGACAAGCCACTCGCCAATTCTCGATGCACTTGGCTTTCCGTGGTGCGCGCCCCAATCGCTCCCCAAGACACTAGATCTGCCATGAACTGCGGCGAAATCGGATCGAGAAATTCGGTGCCCGTTGGCAATCCGATGTCCAAGACATCCAGCAGAAATTTCCGCGCTACGCGCAGCCCGCGGTTGATTCGAAAGCTGCCATCCAAATCCGGATCGTTGATCAAGCCCTTCCAACCCACGGTCGTGCGCGGCTTCTCAAAGTATGTGCGCATGACGATCAAGAGGTCATCCTTCGTACGCGCCTGCGCCCGGGCGAGGCGTTCGGCGTAGTCGAGGCCAGCCTCGGGATCGTGTATCGAGCAAGGACCGATCACCACGAGCAAGCGATCATCGGTGCGTTGAATGATCTTCGCCGCATCGCTTCGACTCCGCGCCACGAGGCTCGCTTGCGCCTCGCCGAGCGGCAACTCCTCCATCAGGATTGCCGGAGGCAGCAAGGGGTTCAGGCTTTCAATGCGAACATCGTCGGTAGGCGAAAACATCAGGGGCTCCGGCAGCTTTAGCCCGGCTTTGTGGGGTCCAGCCGGGCGCGTCCTGTAGCGCGGACCTCCCGGTTGCGCTAGCGGGTCGGGATGGAGTTCCTCAAGATTGCTCCGAGTCCAGACGATGCGGCATCCGACGCCGAGATCGAGGCCTTACTCGATTCGGTCTACGTCTCGGGCGGATTCACGGCACCCGAGCTGGCGCCCACCTTGTTGAACGCTCGGGCCGTGCGACAACGCGGGGAGGTGCTGCTGGCACGCGGGCGCGACGAGGATGCGCTCCTCGGCATGGTAATTGTGGTGCCCTCCGACTCGCCAGGAAGGCGAATGGCCGGGCCGGATGAAGCGGAGCTGCACCTCCTGGCGGTGGCGCCCGAACAGCGAGGAGTTGGCGTCGGACGCTCACTGGTGGAACGCGCGCTCGACGTGGCTCGCTGCGCTGGCTGCCGGCGAATGCTGCTGTGGACACAGCCCACGATGGTGGAGGCGCAACGCTTGTACGAGCGTGTCGGATTTCGTCGACTCCCTGAGCGTGACTTTAAGAACTCGGGGCGTTCGTTCCTGGTCTACGAATTCAAGCTATGAGCTAAGCTCAGCTCACGGCTTAACGTTCAGCTGGCGCCGCTGGAGGCTTCGCTGCACTTGCCGCTTCCCTGCGAATCGCGCTGAAGGCTGGGAGCGCGGCTGCTGGCCTCGGCTTAGGTTGCGCACTCATTGCGCTTAGCGCCGCACGCGGGGTAGTGGGCACCGCGGCCGCTGGTGCTCCCGGATTTTCTGCAACTGCGACAGGCACGGTTCCCGTCCGTGATTGCATCCGGATGTAGGCCACCAGAAGATCAATGCTCTGCTGCGCCGTCGCAAGCTCACGCGCCTGCTGATTGATGGCGTTCGCAAGTCTTTCGTAGCTGGCTTCTGTGAGAGGCTCCGCGCGCCCAGCCCGGTCGTTGGCGGTGCTCGCTTTCTTGTTCGCCGTGAGTGCCTGCTCGGTGGCTTCTTTCGCTTGGGTGAGCGCCGCAAGAGCGGTCGTGTAGGCGCCCAACAGCACGGCAATCGTCCCGAGCCCCCCGCCGATCCAGGCGGCCAGCTTGGGCAGCGACGCCGCAGGCGGCGCGGAAGAATCTGTGGTTGCCTGAACAGCCTGTGTCACGGTCATCGTTGGTGTCCCTCTCGGTTGAGGGATATTGGAAATCCAAGCACTCGACAAGCCAGCTCGCAGCACATCACAAGACTTACGGCGGCCTCGACGGCCAGCGAGCCTTCGCTAGCGCACCATCACCACGAACCGTGTGCCCCCGTTGCGCCACACGAGCAGGGCCAACTTGCCCTTCCCTGCGAGACTCTTACGAAGCTCTTCCGCCGACGCTACGGGCCGCCCGGCCGCTTCGATGATGACGTCTCCAGCTGTGAGGCCCGCTTGCTGAGCATTGCTGCCATTAGCCACTTCCCGCACGAGCACACCGCCCTTCACGCTTGCCGGAACATTCAGCTGCTCGCGCTCCTCCTGGCCGAGCGTCTGGAGGCGTAGGCCGTTCGCAGCTTCCGCCTCGGCGCCCTGCCCTTTGCCAAGCTGGGACGACATGGCTGAATCGGAAGGACGTTCATCTAACTTCACGCTGAACTGCTTCCGTTCGCCTTTTCGTATGGCCATGAGGCTCGCGCTGCTGCCGGCACTGGACGCGGCGACCGCGTTCCGCAACTGACCCGCTGAGGTGACGCTCTTTCCGTTCACCTCGACGATCACGTCGCCGCGCTGGATTCCTGCCCTATCTGCCGGCCCGCCCCCAACGACGTCGGAAATCAGCACACCGGCTGTTGTCTTCAGGCTCATCGCCTCGGCGAGATCGCGATTCACGTCCTGCAACAGCACGCCCAGATACCCGCGCACAACGCGCCCCTTCGCAATCAAGCTATCCATGATGGGCTTGGCCATGCTGCTCGGGATCGCGAAACCAATGCCCACGCTGCCGCCACTCCTCGAGAGGATCGCGGTGTTGATACCCACGAGCTGCCCGCGCGCGTTCACCAGCGCTCCGCCTGAGTTACCTGGATTGATGGCCGCATCCGTCTGGATGAAATCTTCAAACTCTACGATTCCGAGATCGGCGCGGCCCTTTGCCGAAACGATGCCCTTGGTCACCGTTTGGCCTAGGCCAAATGGGTTACCAATTGCCAACACCACATCTCCGAGACGCAGGCTGGATGAATCTCCGAAGCTGACAGGGATCAACCCATCCGACTTGCCTTTCACTCTCAAGACGGCAACGTCGCTCTTTGGATCGGTTCCCACCACTTCAACCGCATATTCTCGCTTCGAAAGCGAAGCTATTTTGATCTCTGAGGCACCCTCCACGACGTGGTTGTTCGTGAGGATCAAGCCTTCTCCGACGACGACACCGGATCCAAGCCCCTGCTGGCGTTCGTCCTTGTTCTGCCCGGGGCCAAAAAAGCGCCGGAAGAACGGATCATTCATATAGGGGTGCTCATCACCGCGAACTACTTTGCTGGCCGTCACGCTCACCACCGACGGCAACACTCGTTCGACCACATCCGCGACCGTGGCGAGCTCGCCCGAGGATTGTTGGGTGACACCAGGCTGAATGCCCCCTAACTCAGCTCGACTCTTCGGCTCAGCCGTGGGCGCTCTCGATGAAGCGCACGCCACCAACAATCCGAAACACAACAACGGCAACGACCGACCAACTCTCAGCATTCTAGACTTACTCCTGACAGCATCAATAACGCGAGACCGAAGACCCGCAAGCCAAACCTCGGAAGCCAAGCTTGGAAGCCAAGCTCGGAAATCGAAACACGGCGTGG
>Ga0163155_10001700_pt1 | contig 26076 bp, 26 predicted proteins | sample OliLakLV19SP4G1_FD_148611 | JGI IMG/M metagenome (GOLD analysis project Ga0163155, IMG submission 148611) | Freshwater microbial mat bacterial communities from Lake Vanda, McMurdo Dry Valleys, Antarctica - Oligotrophic Lake LV.19.SP4.G1 | ecosystem: Environmental > Aquatic > Freshwater > Lake >... | reverse complement strand
AGAGAGAATCACCTTGTGCTTTGACCGAAGGACCGCATCCCGAAGTCGGCGGTGGTCAGCCACGCTGAATCCGTGTTCGTAGAGCTTTGCACTTTTGGGCAGCAGCGTTTCCAGCATGTAGGGGGCGTCGCAGTAAACAAGAACATCCTCACCCGGCTCGTCGAGCAGCCATTCAAAATCCGAGCAGGTGATGGTTGCGTCCTTCAGCACGTCTGCCGCCCGAATGAGTCGTTCAAACAAGCCATTGGACCAACCGCTGGGGTACGAAAATGTCGTTCGGCTCCGTCGCTGAGGATCCAGAATCACCCGACCGAACATCGAGCAGCGATTCAGGAATAGATAACGCAGGGCTGCATCTGCATTCTGATCATCCAGCAACGAATAGAACTTATCCCACAGCCGTTTAGGATAGGTCACGCCAGATGGCTTCTTCCACAACGGCTCATCAGCTGACGCAGGCGTAATCGCCATACAGTCTGCGATGAACTCCTTGGGCCGAGCCTTTAGCGCCTCGTAAACCGCGACGAGCGGACGATTGAGGTCATTGATCCAGCGGGGGATTGACGGATCAACAGAGAAGAAAATACCAGCTACGCCGACGAACGGCTCTCGATACTCTCCGAATGATTCCGGGAAGTAGGCTTTGATCTGATCGCGGGCTTGGGGCTTTGACTTCCCACCGGGGTAACGTAGGAAAACGGGACAGTAGTGTTGAGACATAACGGCGATTCCGGTCGTCGGCAGGCGGAATTGCTGTCGAGGACTGGGTGATATCGCCGCGATCCGAGGGCCTTCTCGCCATTTGCACGCGACTGATTTCTGAAATAGCTGCTATGGGCGATGTGTCATGGTTCATCGAGGCCGAAACGAGAGGTCGAGGAACGGGGAATCGGCGTTCTTGTAGCCTTGGTGGGCACTACGAGTATTTTCCTGATGGATGACGAGGAGGAAGTGGGTGCAAAGTGCCCGCTAAGATCCCCACATTTGCCCCACAAAAGCACGCCACCCTTGCCAGATGTGCCGTTTGTGAAAAGATTTGCGCCGCCCAGAACTTCGATTTTTCGTTTTTGAAGAGCGTGAAGAGGCGCCGGAGATCCCGCTCGATCAGAAACCACCCATCAGGTTTGCAGATAGATGGACAGCAGCAAATCGGCGTCGCCTGAACGTTTCGCAGGCGGATTCTCGATCACTTCCCAAATGACAGCGAGAATGATCCAGCACGAATACAGCCGCTGACCCATCAGAACAATCGAATTATCTGCAGGGAGGGATGGGTACCCGTAGGCGCGGGTCCTTTTTGGGGGACTCCTTCGGTCAAAAAGGTACACCGGGGAAACAATCTCGCGCACCGGGAACTTGGTTTGCGCTTGAGTCAGGTGCTTAGAAGAGGTAAGTGTGTGAGTGAAGTCGGTCAATGACGCCGACTCTTCCGACGATCCAAGCGTGAGTGACATCGCCATTCACCGCCGACCAGGTGACCGAAGATTCCGCGCCCATTTCACTTGATCCCGCCGACCTTCCTGCGCCTCATCCCCGCCAACTTTGCCCCGAAAGTCACCGGCAGAAATCAGGTGCGAAGTAGGTATGGGCTTAACTGCTGAACTCAATCGTCATCGTGGAATCGGGTGTGAATTTGAGTGCGCTGTGCCGATCATCGGAGCCGGAGATGGTCGCGCCGTCCAGGACACCATCGCCAACGTTCTTTCCGCCAACGGCATCCGCGCCTGCAGCCGCCCGTACGACCACGCCCCGGTGCCGCTCAACTGCGATGTGGCGGTGGAGTCAGACGCTTCGATCCAGGGGGAACAGCGTTTGCAGGGCGTTCGATGGGCGCAGGTCGAAGTCAAAACCCGCATCCTCCGCGGCGTTGCGGAGTGGGAAGCCATCGTTCCTCGGATGCTCGAAGTGGTGCGGTATTGCGGAGGGCGCATCACAGCATCATGCGGCCATCATCTCCACCTGAGTTTTGATGAGTTCAAACGAGAACCACGCGTCGTTCGCAGCCTTTGGAACCTTTTTCACCGTTTTGATCAGGTGCTTTTCGGACTTGTCGCCCCTTCACGCCGCCACAGTAGCTACTGCCGCCCCATGCCATCGATCTCCAAGGTACTTCATGGAGCCAATAGCGCCAGAACCATTCGGCGGGTGTTGAGCACCTACGACAGGTACCAGGCGGTGAATCTCACCCAACTGTTTGAGGACGCTCCGCACATCGAGCTGCGCCATCACCATGGCACCCTCGATGCGAACAAGGCGAGACACTGGCTGCGTCTATCGCTGGCACTCGTTGAGCACGCCGTCACCCGTTCCTGCCATGCAGCACCGGCTCCGCTGCCAAACGACCGCAAATCATTGGAGGCAATGCTTGTCACGATCGGGCTGAGGGTGAACACGCGGGTGTACTCGTTGGTCAGCCCCGAACTGCGCGAAACAGGAAAGTACATCCTGAAAACGTGGAAGAAATTCAATGGAGAGCAGCCGCTGCCGAAGCATGCACCGGCAAGCGACGTTGAAGGGGGCGAGTGATGTGCGCCATTGTCGGCATGATCGGTTACGTCCCGGAGGGTCGCTGGGGCGAGACGTACGCGGTCCTCACCGAGATGCTGAAGGTCTCGGAGTGTCGAGGCACCGACGCGACGGGATACGCGGCATTGGTGCAGCCGTATGACAATCGCACGCAGATCAAGGTCATCAGGGAAAAAGAAGCGATCCGCTCGACCCGCTTCGTCGAGACGGGCGCATGGCAACAGCTCCGGCATCAGCGTTCGATTGCGGTGATCGGCCACACCAGAATGGCGACGAAGGGAGATGCAAAGCTCCGCATCAATGCGCATCCATTTTCGGGCGGCGGCTTTCACCTTGTCCATAACGGATGTCTCACCAATGACGAAGATGTGGTTGATGAGTTCTCCTTGCGCATGCAATCGCAGACAGACAGCGAGGTGCTGCTGCGGTTGATCGAGCAGGTGGGCGATCCCCTGACCGGCCTCGATCTGTGCCTTCGGCGCGTACGGGGCACGATGGCAATCGCTTTGCTGGATCAACGGCAGCATTTGGTTTGGCTTGCGCGTCGAGATCGTCCGCTGTGGCTCTGTCGCCTCAGAAATGATCGCCGCTGGTGGTTTGGATCGACGGCGGAGATCCTGCTGGAAGCCCTCTCGGCGGTAATGGGGAAAAAGGTCGATGGGCAACTTGAGTACCTCGCGCCCATCGCTGAAATGACACCCTTGGCTCTGACTCCGGATGGCTTCGTCCTCGCACCGTCGATGCGGCTCGGGTGAAGAACGGTGTTGACCAACAACCTGAGTTGGTGGAAGAGTGTATCACTGCTCCCTTCACGCTCACTTTCGCGGCCGATCATGCGTCTTTGCCGCACACATTCTCGGCGCCAACTCCATCAAGAAACGCGACTGGCCAACAGAAATCGCCATAAATCTTGACCCGATCGGCAGATGTGAGCCTGATGGTTCACGCATGCCACTGATTCTCCTGCGCAAAATCCTCCTCACGCCTTCGAATCCAGCTCCACCCTGCCGTTTCCTGATGGGTCGTCACGTCGATCGGCGTCGAGGCGGGATGCGTGTTCGAGTAGGAAAGTCACGGGACGCAATTCGCAACAGAGTAAGTAGCGCAATCACTTGACGCCTTGGGGAGGTTGTGTCCTGAGTGCGACGCTTTGGGAGCTGCCATGCCTGCTGCAACATCAAGTCCGCAATGCATCGATCACTTCATCGGCGCCAAGCCCATCGTTGATCGGGTGAAGGTCGCCCTGGAGGCCGCTTGGAACGTGGGTAACGGCTGCATGTTTCCCCATTCACTGATGGTCGGGCCCCCGGGCCTGGGGAAGACCGAACTTTCTCGCATCGTCGCAAATGAGATGGGGGTCGAACTCGTTGAGGCATTGGGCCAGACGATCCGCAGCACGGCGGAACTCAATGGGGTTCTACTTCAAGCCGAAGGCGGATGCCTGCTGCTGGATGAATCACATTCGCTGCCTGCCGACATTCAGATCGCTCTGTTGAAGGTTTTGCAAGAAGGAACCATCTTCCTGAGAAACGCACTGAGCGGGGGCAACGTTAAGACCATGCAACTCAAGCCCTTCTGTCTGATCGCAGCCACGACGGATGAATGGGCGATGACCCGGCCGCTGATCGACCGCTTCCGTCTGATTCTGCGGTTTGATTTTTACTCGGTGGCGGAAATGACCCTCTTGATCACCCGTCGCGCCAGAGCCGCTGACATCGCGCTGGACGACGGTGTTGCCGAACTGATCGCACAGAGAGCCAAAGGGACGCCGCGTATCGCCCTTCGTTTGCTCGATTCCTGTGTCCGCACCATGCAGGCCGAAGCCTCAGGCACGGTCAGTACGGCGATCTTCGAGCGCACCTGCCTTCTCGAACAGATCGACGGCTTGGGTTTGGACGCCGTGGAGCAGAAGTACCTCACGCTTCTCAAAGACGCCGGCGGACGGCTGCGGGTCAACGTGATTGCATCATGTTTGGGATTGCCTCGCGCGACCCTCGAACGATCCATTGAGCCGTTTCTGATCCGCGAACGATTGATCGAGAAGTCGGAAGCCGGCCGCTGCCTGACGGACCAAGGTTGGCGGCATCTGGGATGAAAAGGACTTTGCGATGACAGCCAAAACAAAACCAACCTTGGACATCATGAGCGCCGAGCCGCCGACGTTGAATCATGTCGTGCCGGCTCAGATGCGGGCAGTTCAGCAGCTTCAAGTCGCGCTGGCTGCTCATTGGAATGACCGTGCAGTTCATCGGAATCTGCCGTTCGGTCCTGTTTTGGTGCAAGGGCCCGACGGAACGGGAAAGCGAATGCTGGGCCGTGTTATCGCTCGGGAACTGGGTTGTGCGTTCCATGAGATGTATGGACCGACGCTGTGCATGGGCGACGACGTTCACGCAATGCTGATGGAGGCGGATGACAATACAGTTTTGTTTGTCACCGAGGCGCAGGGGATGAATCAATACGCTCAGACGCTTCTCTCCCGCGCCATCGCAAGCAGACGACTGAAGATCGCCGAAGAACCGTTCGGTCGGAAGTACATCGACACGCTACTCGCCCGATTCACCACCATTCTCTCGGCCACAACGCTGGAGGGGCTGATTCCTCCCCTTCGAGGGCAGATGAGCATCGTGCTGAACCTTGCGCACTACACGCCGAGCGAGCTTGCCGCGATATGTCATCAGCGAGCCGGTGCCCTGAATTGGACGATCAAGGACGGCGTGGTTGACCTGGTCGCCGCGAGTTCAGAGGCCACCGCGTCGAAGGCAATGCAGTTGATGCGGAGCTGTCGTCGCGTCGCAAGCGCAGAGGGAGTCGACACGATCACCCAAGCCCACCTCGACAAAGCTATCGATCTGGCGGGGATTGATCGCGGGTTCGGGCTGGATCGCAACCAGCAGGCGTATCTGCGGGCGCTGGCGCAGGAAAACGGGACGATGGCACTGGCGTCTCTTGCCCAACGTCTGGCCATTGCTCCCCGCTCTCTGGCAGGCATCATCGAACGGTGCTTGTTTCGCAAGGGGCTAATCGAACGCACTGAAGCAGGAATAAAACTGACCGCCAAAGGCTGGGTGTTTGCTCGTGCGGTACCTGCTGATCATCAATGATGGAGATTCACGATGCCCGGATCAATTGGACCTGTCACCAAAGCGGCTGTCTCAGTCTCGGAGATGGCGAAGTTGTGCGGACTGAGCCGCGCCCGCTTTTATCAACTTCAACGCGAGGGGATCTTCCCCACGCCGGTTTTTGACATCAAAACGCGCCGTCCCTGCTATCTGGAGGAAGACCAGCGGCGAATTCTCGAAGCTCGGCATCGCAACTGCGGCGTCAACGGCAAAACAATCTTATTTTACGCGCCGAGAGGTTTGTCCGCTCTGCGAAAGCCCGGGCCGCGCCAAGGCAAGCCGTCCGCAGTCCCGATGATCGAGCAGCACACCGAATTGACGGACGCGCTGAAGGCTCTGGGGATGAACGTAACAGCGGAGCAGATGGCGAAAGCGTTGCGCGAGGGCTTCCCCCAAGGAACTGTCGGCGTCGATGAGGGCGACCAGATCCGACAGGTCTTCCTTCACATTCGGCGCCAGGACTCGGCAGATAACGTGCGGAGATAAGAGTCAATATCAGCCCAGTAAGCGAAAGGAAGTGTCCACATGCCGTCTAATTCACGTACACAAAGCCGACAGAATTCGGGCGATAATGTTTTTGCCGGCATCCCAACCCACGACGGGCAGCCGGCGCTCTTCACGCAGTTTCTGGCGGGCCACGACTTCTCCACGCATACCCGCCGCGCTTTTACGTTCGACATCCGTAAGTTTGCCGCGTGGTTCAGCGGGTCGAACAACGAACCATTCGATGTGAAGCGGGTGACGGTGCGCGACGTGGCCGACTTCCGCGACTTCCTTCGGAGGGAGAAGCTACAAGCCGTCACCAGCGTCAACAGAGCCATCGTGTGCGTCCGCAGATACCTCGGATGGCTTCTGGGTCAGGGTGCGATCCCGACGAATCCTGGGGCATCTGTGAAGGAATTGAAGCGAGTGCCGATTGCCCCCAAGGGCCTGGAGCGGCACGAAGTCCGTCGTCTGCTCCGCGAAGTCGAGTTGCGGCTGGATCTCCGCGCCGCCGCCATCTTCAGTCTGTTGCTCTACAGTGGCTGTCGCGTGTCCGATTTGGTTCAACTCGAACTCCACGACCTCATGATTGGCGAACGCAGCGGCACGGCGGTCTTTCGCTTCGGCAAGGGGCACAAGCAGCGCAGTTGTCCTCTCAACAATCAGGCACGCAAGGCGATCCACGCGTATCTTGAAACACGACCCCCTTCCGATTCCCCCAAGGTCTTTGTTGGCGAACGCGGGCCCCTGACGGATCGCGGAGTTCGTGCGCTTTGCGACAAATACGGCGCGATCACGGGCGTCAAGCTGCATCCCCATCGTTGCCGTCATACCATGGCCCATCAATACCTCGCCGACAACCAGAACGACCTCGTGGGGCTGGCCCAGCTTCTCGGGCATGAATCCCTAAATACCACTTCGCGCTACACCCAGCGGAGCCAGGCGGAACTGTCTCGGGCAGTCGAGCAGGTCACGTTCTGACGGGCACCACCGAACCATCATTAAATCGCGCAAGCAGTTCCGAAATCCCGTTCTTCTACCCCGGCAATGACGCCTGTGTATCGCCAATCCACCGCGTTGTCGGTGATGACAGGGCAATCGCGCGGACTATCCAGCACGCTCTGCCAGCCAGAAGCCTTCCGCCGCTCCACCGCATCGCCCAGATCAATCACAACGCCAAAGTAGTCCAACCCATCCGGCCACGTTGGATCGTAGACATTCCCGTTTTTATCAATGCACCAGCCGTGCAGGGAAGCAAACGAGGTCAAGCTGCACCGAGCGTATCCTTCGCAGTAGATCAGCCCTTCTCTCTTCGCCAGCCTGATCGAGTTGAAGAAACACAGGCCAATGCCGCCAAGCCTGATCTTCTTCAGCGTCGTGGTCGTGTATTCCGAATCGAGCATCATTGTGGATCGTGCCGAAAAGCGTCGGCTCTCGCTGCTTCTATCTCGATGTTCTCCGCAGACGATCTCTCGTTTCTCACGTCCTGTTTTCCATTGGGCAGAATCCCGGTCACCCAGATTCTCGTCCGCGCACGCGCCACCGCTGTCCCTCCAATCCGACGGAATACCCGCCGGCCTTCGTGATGAACCCCATCTGCCGCAACGCTCGAAGCACGCACGAGGCATGGCTGCGACCACAGCCAATGCCCCGAATTTGCCCGAGCGCGCCGATGACCTGCGTATAGCTGAACGCGGTGTGCGCCCTAGACCCCTGTGATCGCCGCATCGCAAACAGCACGACCGCCAGCTCCGCGACGGTAATCCTGCTCTTTCTTCCCTTTGCCTTGGCGTACTCCAGAGATACATCCGAGCGCATTGCCCCACGGATCTCCGCGACGGTTGCTTGTCGATCGGCTTCAAAGCCGTCGTAGTTGAACCGAAGGAGAGCAGCATCGAACGTCTTTGCGACGTGTTGAATCAGATACTCGAATCTGTCCCGCCTGCTTCCGTCTTCATCTTCGCCAGTATTCAGGTGTCGTTTCGTGTATTCCATCATTGCTTCGTCCAGCGAGGGAACACGTCTCAGGTGACGGCTGTAGGCAAGGATGAACCCCAAGCTTCGATCAAATGCATCTGACTCTGCTTTGAGTTGTTTCAGTAAAACGGTGTAGCTGGGGTACACACTATTAAGAGATACTCCTCTGCCTCTGCTATTACGGGGAGAGCCAGGAGCAAGCCCGACATCCAGCAGAGCGTTTACCAAGTCATCTGGGGGCAGACTTGTCGTCTTAGGCGACAAGTTCTGCCTTTCCTTGGCGTCGATCAATCTGGTTTCAAGCGCGCCGAAGAGAAAGAAAGGAGAAATGTGAAAGGAAAAGACATCCTCAATACCCGACGAACATATAGGAACCTTGATGCACTGGGAGCGACGAATCCTGACGCGATCCCCCTGGGTGATGAAGAGGCTGGGAAGCCCTCGCAATCCATCCACTGGCGCGTCAAAGCCCAGTCGTTGTCGCTCCCTGTCCAGCCAATGCCCGAAGTCACCAATTGTTCTGACGATGTGCTCCAGGGTGGCGTGTCGATAGCGACAATCCCACGGGTTGTAGGCCAGCTTGATGTACAGGTGGATGCCCTTGCCATTCGTGGATGGTTCGCAATAGGCGCCAGGGAAATGATCCGTCAGCAGCCAGTCGGCAACCCTACGCGCGTCCTTCTCCCCGTTGTGGCAATCGATGTCTGCGCACAGAAGCATCACACCGACGTACGGGTACTTCCTTACCTTGCCCGTGATCCCAAAGGCTGCGGTGTCGAACCCGAGGCGATCCTTGGCGTTGTCGCTGCTTCCAAAGCCGATTCTCGCCACACCGTTGTAACGCGAGCGGTAGTAGTAGACCTCCCGGCGTTGCAGGTGGGCCTGAAGTCGTCGCTTTGAAAACCAGGAGGGCTTGAACTTCTGCCCTTTGATCATCTCGCCGTTGAAGAACATGTTGAGGTCGTCGTTGTAGTTCAGGGGCACGACGAGCGTTTTCAGTTTGCCGTTCTCGTCCTCGAAGCTGAACCGTTGCGAGCAGTCGAGGGGATTGATGAAGGGCGAGAGCGCGTACCAGGCGGCTTGTGTTTCAGGCGTAAAAGGTGTGATCGTTGAAGGCGAAGGGCGCGACAGGCAGCTGCTGCCCGGCGTGGTCACATCGTGAATGATCAAGTCCAGGTCGGCGGCTGCGCATCCGATCAACTGGGCGTCGTTCGTCTCCATCGCATTCGCTCGCAATAAAAAAGCCCTGCGGGGTCGGAGGCCCGCAAGGCCGGAGCAAGTGCGGATTGTCTCATTGTGTTTCCGCAGAAAGGCGTCCGACTCCGTCTACGGTTGGCACTTGCTCCAACGGCCTCCGATCAGCCGATTGCCACGTCGAGCGGCAATACACTGATGTCGGCTTTTGCGCAGATGAGTCCTCAGGCGGGCACGTATGCGGGGAACGCCACTCGCTGTCCCGCCGCATCGCGCTGCGAATCTCACCCGTCGTCGTGTACTCGTTCGCCTTTACGGCACAGCGCACGACCTGTTGGACCATCGGCGCCTGGATGCCGCGGCGATAGCTGGTTACGTCATGTCTGCGCGGGTATCGGGAGGGTGACCGCCTGCTTCCCGCCCGAAATCACAATGACGGCGAAATGATCGGCGGGCATTGGTTCATTCAGCCGTTCGACCACCGGCGACACCTTCGGATACGACGGGTTCAACTTGTGAAGCCGTCTTTGGAAAAACCGCAGCGATTTGTATGCCTGCCACCGTGGTAGTCCTAGTATTTGCGTCGGGATGACATCGTTGCGGTCGGACTCCTGGACGAATGCCTTCACGCTCGGATCCTTGAGCACTTCTGGAATCTCTCTCCCCTCGCGCGTCAGATCGATGAGAATGAAGGCAAGGTCTTCGCCGAGGTGCTGGCTCGCCTGGTGCTCAAGCAACTCAAGGTTACGCTGGAGAATGGCATAGCGGCGATGCGGCCCGTCTGGATCGCTGGCGTCGCTGCTGTGTTGGATCAGGATGGCGTCGTTCATGTGCAACACGGGAACGAGTTGGGCATATTACTCAAGAGGGACTTTCGGCATATTTTCCGTCAAGGGTACCGGGTTGTACACGTTCCGGTCTCGCTCATTCGTTCTCGGCGTTTCCACCAGACAATCTCGCGTCCGTCACACCGTCGGTTTCGCGGGTGCACGGCCGCTCGTCCTTGGCAACGCAGCGAGCTTCACTCCTCAGGCACGTTCGCTCTCCCGCTCGTCATTGATTCGCCTGCATCGTGAGCTATCGTTAGCGGCACGATCACCTTCGGAAAACCTCGTGACACGATCTTCAGGCGCGCTTTGATTGCACTGTTTGAGGTGCGTTTTTCCAACCCAAGCGCGCGCAGTACACCCGGCAAGCATTTCTCGATCCGGCGTTCTGTGACGGAGCGCCATTCGCTGTCCCGCCGCATCGCGCTGCGAATCTCGTGCGTCGTCGTGTACCCGTTCGCCTCCACGGCACAGCGCACGACCTGTTGGACCTTCGCACAGAACGTCGTTGAACGCTCACCCATGCGTTGCGGATACACCTCCTCCGCGAGCGCCCTGCCAAACACACTTTCGATCATTTCCCATGAGACGCCTCGAACGGATGCGCCGCGATCGATCAATCGTCGGGCTCGAAGATCCGCCGTTCGCAGGACTGCATCCGTGTACTCGGGAATACTGTAGAACTGAATCCGACGTGCGTGTTTGGACGCTACTTGCCGCCGGCGAGCCTGTTCGAGCAGATGTGGCGGCACCCGATTGTCCGGTAGCTTGTGCATCAGGCCGAGCATGCCGTAACGGTCCACCTTTTCATTTTGACGATTGAAGTATCGGGGCTGGTGATCCTTCCCAGCAGCGACCTTGTGAAAGTGGCGCAGGGATGCGAAGAAGACCACCTGCCCATCGGACTGGCTTCGTTCAGACACGATGAATCGCTGGGCCAGAAAGTGTTTGCTGATCAAATCGCCAAGGACCCTGCCAATGAGCCGATGCAGTGCCGGATATGAACCTTTCAGGGCTTGCGCGTCATTAAGCAGGAGGAGATTGCGTTCCAGGATGGCGCGTTGAAGGTCTTTCCAGCCGGTGTCGATCGTGATGCCGTAATCGTGAAGAAGGTGGCCGATCGCTGCGGACTCGTTGCACTTTCGGATGTGCATGGTGAGATCGATAATCGTGCCTGAGATTGGGCAGACGTGGCACTTGAACAACCAGTGGCCGCTCCCTGCGCGAAACACACCGGCGCTGGGGCGATGGTCGTCGTGGAACGGACAAAGAATGGCTTGACCGTTCTTTGCCGTAACCGTCGTTAGCCCGAGGAGCACTCCAAGGTCTTGCCGCTTCAGATGGTCAATGGCATCGGCGATCGTGGGGAAACTTGTGCTTCCTGTGGCAGGATATGCGCCCACAATAAGTGCAAGTGATGTATTACACTCGCACTTATTGTGGGCGCATATCCTGACGGGAGGCAAGTCCCTCTCAGGTACCATCGGGAGCACGCGAAGCATCTCCTCTGCCGTGTAGCGGTGTTTTTGACAATCAACGACCCGAACCTGAAACCGCGCACATCCTCGGCCCGCTTTGACCCAATCGAACCCCGGTAGCCGCAGCACGCGGGCCGGGTTGACGACGTGCGGATCACCATCCAGGGCTTTGACCAGTCGCTTCTGGATCTCCAGGAACTGATCACGGTTTACGTTCGGTTCTGCCAGCCAGTAGACGTGAAAGCCGTTGCGTGTCTCGACGAGAATCGACGGTGTGAGGGTAAAGCGGCTGAGGCGTTCCCGATATTCCTCCTTATGCTGCCGTACCTGGTCATCGGGTAAGTAGCGACCTGCATCGTTCTTGCCACAATCCCAGTCCAGAAAGAAGGCGTTGAACCGCGTGATCTGGGCGTCCCGCGTTCCCCCGCCATTGACGATGAAGCCGATGTCATCCCCCTCGACGTTCCGCCAGCGGAGGGTCTTCTCCGCTTGACGGAACGCCTGGGGCTTGTTCTTCCAGGTGGTACCTCCAACCTGAAAGTAGATCCTGCTATCGGGTCCGTGGATTAGATCAAGGAAGCCGGCGGGGTCGAGTTTGCCTGGTGGATGGTTCGGATCAATCATACACTGTCATTTCGACCTTTGAGTCGATGCATCCCAACGTCTTCACTCAGCAAGACGGTGTTCCTGGCGCAAACGATCCTGCGCCGCCGGATTGATCCAGAGGCATTCCGTACGCCGCGGCTTGATTGGCATTCCGGCGTGCCGCGGGTGGCCGGAGGCGTAGCAAGCCACGGACTTCGTGGCCCGCATCCATCCCTTGAGAGCGACGTCGTACAGCTCGGACGGATAGCCGGACAATACAACCATCCCGCTCAGGCCGGTGATCATTGACAGCAACAGCTCGTGCTCGTGCAAGGTCATTTCACAGCGATAGACTTGCGCGGAAACTCGGGTGGCTGGGACGTAAGGGGGATCGAGATACCACGCCACGTCTGGTCCGAGCTTTTCATACTTCCGAATCAGATCAGCGAAGTGGAGGTTTTCGATGGTGGCACCACGCAGCCGGTGCGCCACGGGACCGATGCGATCGACGACGCGGTGAAACGACTGGCTCTTGGATTGTCGGGTGTAACCCCATGAACCGTTAAAGATGCCGGAGAAGGACTGACGAATCAAAACGAGATGCTGACGAGCCCATTCCACGTCATCGCTCTCGCCGGCACCACGAATCCGCGCTTCTTCCGCAATGTCACACAGATCGTGCTCGGCACGAGCGTTCAGCGTGAAGTTCAGCCTTAACTGAAGTTCGTCGGCATCCGTCTGGATCACGCGATACAAGTTGGCAACGCCTGGATCGAGATCGTTAAAGACTTCGATCTTTGCCTTCGGGCGCGCCAGCCCCACGGCGGCGGACCCCGTAAATGCCTCGATGTAAGCCGCCGCTGAACGCGGCAAATACTCGTTGATCCAGTCGACGTGATGGCCCTTACCCCCGTAGTAGGCCATCAAAGGAACGGATGTTTCGCTTTGCAAAATACGCATGATAAATCTCCTACAGTTTCAGGTTCAGCATCGCGAACAACTCTGTAAGCTGTCGTTGCTGATCTATTAGCGGAATAAATCGAAACTGTTCTGAAGGTTTGCACGCGGATCTGCGCAGAATTACATCGCTGGTGAAATGCAAACAAAAAAAGCGACCGCCGGTTTCAGCAACCAGCGGTCGTTTCGTTCTCTTCGGGGCTGTGACGGGACTCAGAAGTTCCTCCAGACGATCTCCGGAATGCTTTCGCCATTGATTTCTCCGTCAGCAGGTCGGTGCCATCGGTTATCGCCCTCCACAGAAGAGGGCATGCCGGTGGTGATGAGAATGATCTTGCCGACGGCGCCGTTGAGCGCGGCGATCATCTCCTGTGCCTGTTCGCCGTCCCAATCGGTCCCGCGCTCGTCGCACAAGAAAAGCGTCTGCGACCAGTCGAACCGTTCGATCAGCTTGGCGGTGGTCCCGTTCTCGATCTGGACGTTTCGCAGGCGGTCAAACACGCGATCGACCCAGTCAAGCCCGGCGTCGAGATGGAGGATACCGCGACGCTGACCGGGCTTGCGTTGCCGGGGGAGCTTGGCGGTCGCTCGCTCGATCGTGGCGGCGAAGCCCGTGGCACGGAGAATCTGCTCCGTGTGAGGCGTCGCGCGGTCGGCCGTATGAGCCTGTCCCAGGGCCAGCGCATACTCCGCTGCTAAGACTGCGCGGCTCACTGGGTCGATTAGGACGCGGGACAGGTTCAGGGCTTGACCATCCAAGTCATTCAGAACCTCCAGCGGCGAGGGAATCTTGTGGAATAGCCAGGCGCCGTTCGAGCCGCGGGTCTCCACGTACGTGTGGTGGCTAGGCAGCGGCAAGCGGCTGTTGTTGGGGTTGAGGAACCCGCCGCGAGAACGCGGCGGGGTTCCTGCAATCGTTTCTGAAAAAGTGTTCTTCATGGTCGTGATCTCCTAAGTGTGTTTGTGTGATTACGCGGCCTTCTTGATACGCTCGACGCCGACCGCATAACTGCTGGTGTTGGGCTCGATGACGATGCACTTGCGGTGCGTGCGACGGCAGGCGATCACGGTGCTTGCGACGCCGCCCGTCGGGTCGAGCACCAGCGCGCCGGGCGGCACCGCGCACGAAATCAGATCGGCCAGCAGAACCACGGGCTTCTGTCCTCGGTGAAGCTTGCCCGGCTCCTGCTCCGTGTAGAGAACGTTCCCGATCGGATCGTGCAGTTGAGCGCTCCCTTTTCGAAAGTGAAGGACGAACTCCACGGTATTGGTGAACGAGAATCCCGTCGGCTTCGGGCCGCTGATCTTGTCCCAGATCAGCGGGACACCCATCTCGTATCCGTGGGCCTCCGCTGTCGTCAGCAGCTTCCGGTAATCCAGATGGGTGCAGAACACCAGCGCCTGGCAGTTCTCGCAGAGCAGGGCCAAGGTGGTGCCCAGGAGGTCGTCGAGCTTGCCGGCGGACTCCTGCGGCGTCGCACCCGGGAGATCGGTGATCAGCAGCAGATCCACCGAATGCGGCGCGATCCGGCCGACGTGATCCGCGACCGTGCCCTGCCAGTAGTCCGAAAGAGCAGCCGCCTCCGTGTCTGCGTCCGCAGGCGCAAACTGCACGGGCGTCGTGATGCCCATCAGCTCGTTCACCGCCGCCTTAACCAACTCGTGCGTGACCTTCCCGACGCCCGCCGCGTCCACGGCCTTGCTCCAGGCGTCCTTTTGCTGCTCGGGTTCCAGCTTGACCAGCGGGCGCACCTGATACTCGTTGGCCGGCGCCGTCGTGGCAACGTTCGCCAAGTTGTCGAAGGCGTCGACTGCGGCGATCAAGTTGTATGCATAGCCGCGCGAATAGCCGAAGCGGGCGTGGACATAGTCCTCGAAGCGGTCATGCGTCTCGCGATAGAGACGATCGTCCCGGATCTCGCGCAACGCACGACCAATGCCGATCTGCAGCTTCTCTCCGCGCTCGATGCGGCGCTCCAACTTCTTCAGCCGCGTGCGTTCCGCCGCGCTGAGCTTCTTCTCGTCCTCATTGTCGCCAACAATACGAACCGTAGAATTACACATGGTAATTCTCCTTGCATGGCCGCGTTACTTGTCCAAGGTTGGATTGCGGTCAGATCCGAAAACCAAGGCCGTCGAAAATCTCGATGACAATGTTGATTTCGGATTTGCCCAAATCGTTCGGGAGGTTTGCACGCTGGAGCGCGCATATTTCTTCTCGTGCGAGATTCTTGATTCGTAGTCCGCGTTCAAAAGGACCGTGGCGGGAGCGGCACAGGACGTCGCAGGGAAGTCGATCGATCTGCATATCGCCGACGAACACGCGCCGAATGAATTGGTGTTGCTTCGAAGAGTTCGCGCAAGATGAACGCGCCCGCAAAACAAGAAGGATCAGCTAACGAGCGTCAGGGCACCCTTGGAGAAAGCTGGCGATGGCCAACGCAACCGCGCGAACTGAACAGAGAGAGGCAGTCGGTTGAGTTTTACGAAACCGACTGCCTGTTTCGCGGAGCGAAACTCATCACGACCCGTCGTGGTGGAATGTTCAACCATGAGATCACCGATCAGCCAAGGTTCTTCCCGTTGGTGACCCATCAGGGTATCGAGCTGCGTGAGAAGCGCAGTTTTCCGTGCGCTCGGAATTGTCCCTTGATTCGGTCGCAGGTTTGACCGTTTCGCGCGTTGGGGATTGCTAGACTTTGTGGGTTTTGCAGCCATGCTCGCCTCGGTTTTCAAATCTTCACACTGATTTCCGTTCATTCTTCGCACTCGCGTTTCGTGAGAGTTCTGCGGCTATGCGCTCGGCTCCGAAGTCGAAGTTCTCCTTCAAACTCTCGCTGTAGATGAAGTAGCGATTTGAGCGGATTGCGGCGACGCAGCCGGAGCCCGAGCAGCCGAACAGTTCTCCTACGATGTCGCGCGGACGGGTAAACTTCTCGATCAGGAAGGTCGAGAGGGACTCGGGCTTCTGCATGATGTGCCGTTTCGTCCCGTGGAGCGGCGGAAAGTCCCTTGCCGACAGAACTTGCTGGCGCGACGACGCTGCGAAGTTGCTCAAGTTGGCGTGTGGTTGCGAAAAGAGCCAACAGAACTCCGTACTGTATGTCGGCGACTCAAAGTCAGTCGGCTGCGGCGAGTGCTTATCCCAAATGAACGGTGGGAGTGGTTGCCAACCGTGCCGCTCCGATGCCTGGACGATTTCGCTTCGCGGCCAGCCGCCGCGCTGCCAGAGCGCGATGACTCCATTCGGGTGCGTTTTGTCACCGAGAAGCCTGAAGCAATCGCATACTTCTTTGATCGCCTCTTCAGTTGTTCCGTTATCGCAGCCAATGAGGTCGCAGGCCGAAGAGCCGTACACATCAAGATGCCCATCGCCATCTTTGCAGTAGCTCGCATAAGGCGGATCGAGGAGCCACAACCGCACAGATCCGGGCTTGACCTTCTTCACGACCTCACGCCAATCGCAGTGGTGCGGACGGTCGAGTATGCCGTTCGATTTCACCGCGATGTCGATAGACTTTTGAAGCTCGACGGGCGCGACCTGTGCGCGGGCGAGCTTCATCAGGTGGTCGGTTGCGGGGCGACAACGGGAGAAGCCGTTCTTCACCACCTCTGAGATCACGAGCTTCGGCGAAAGATTGAACGGCGTGCCGGTTTCGCGTGTGATCTTGGCTTCAGTCCGCTTCTGTGACTTCGCCGCGATAACGTGCTGATTGAGCGATGCTCCAGGGTGCCGCTCCGGATGCGTGGCAGCCAGATACATGTCGCGGACGTAGACGTGGGTGTACCTCGACTTGCCGTTAGCGCGTTTGCCAAGCCGCGTCTCAATGGCACGGAACGACTGTCCCAGGCGGTCTTTCAGGTGTCGAACTTGATCCGCGACAGCGAACGTGGCTTGCTCGGCCCGCGCGAGCAGCAGTTCAAGTTTCGCGTATGCGGTGTTAAGGATACTTTCCGATGAGGGTTTGGATGAGTTGTTCATCCACACCTATTTTGGGCGCAACTTTTCACCTCCAAACGTCAAAAAAACTCTGTTTTTGCTGGATTTAGCAATGCCGCGCTGCTAACGTGTGAATTCTTATGCAGCCGCAACGATCCCTGTGGAACGCTTGGAAGCAAAGGGAGGCAATCCCCCGTGCGCGTCACCCAAAACGACCGTCAGACCTACGAAAGAAGTCCGTGGTGCGTCGCTGTGCGGAGCGCGTTCTTGATGCTTGGAATACGCATTTCGGTGGATCAATAACAGAAACAAAGCAGCATGATGAACGGCTGGAATACTATTACTCGAACCAGCCCCTTTATCCCGAAGACTTCGGCTTCGCTCGCTACAAATGGAGTCCTGACCAACGCCACAAACCAAGGATCATTTCGGTTGATGAGCTGGCGCGAGCCTTGTGGTTGGTGGAGTGCAACGAGAATCAGGAGTTGCGTTTTGCCGATTGGAAAAAATGCTTCGGTCGATTGCATCGTCAGCAGTTCACCGCAATTGTGCACGCTCTGATCGACTTGAAGTTGATCGAAAAAGCAAAAGGGCATTCGGCTAAGAAACGCCGCGCCGCGAGCTATCGATTACAGTGACAAACCGGGAACTTCGATACCGTGACGAACTGCAAGCGGTCGCAGGGCGTCGATTTCACCGACTGCGTGCCAGGATGCCCGCCTCGATGTTGCAAATCTCATCGAACCATTTCTGAAACTGCACCTTTGTCCAAACCAAGCAAGCGATGACGGCCCGAGATTATTTCTTGTCGGCGGCAGATAAGCAGCGATTGAGCATCATTGCCAACCGAATCCCACCGCTCTGCAATTGTCGTTCGATAATTGGCTGATTGATCTTCACATACTCGTCATTGAGTGCGACGGGCTCCTCCTGTTGGGGAACGCCGTTGTAAGCCGCATCGACAGCGATCTGGTGAGCCTCATTCGCCAATTCCTCCGGCCCGCCTTCTTGCCACTTCTGTCCCGGTTGCTCGTCGATGCGCGCATTCAATTGCTTCGCATACTCTAACGTCCGCGTGTCACCGATGTAGCCGCGCAGCAATGTCGTGTCCCAAACCGCATGTAGATTGTTGATGGCACGGCTGCCCGGCATCCTAACTTTTGTATCAATTCTGCCGCGATCTGCTCGGTTTGCACAATGCAGCGGCTGGTGCAGATCGGCGACCAGATGCACCAGAAACTTCAACGCTTCCACTCTCGCCTCGCGCGGTTTCGTTCGATCTGCCAGCAGGTGTTCAAACGCATCCGTGCGGTCGATGACGTTATTCTTGTCATTGCCATCTCGCTTCTCATCGAATGACGGCTGACTGGTAGGAATGTTCACGTAATGCCAAGCAGATGTACGCCATCTTTTACTTTTGCCGCCACGGCGGAGCAGCGGGCTGCGCGGTTCGCTGAACAGGGACTTGGATCGCGGCGCACCTATACGCGTCAACAGCGGGCAGCGCGCGAGCAACTTGGTTTGGAAAAGCTGCCCAGGGCCATTGTGAAAGACTCTGGCGATCCCCATGGTCCGCTGCCGGCGAGCAGTTCCATCGTGGCGGAATGTTCAACCGCGTGAACGGCGCGCTGGTGCTCACGACGGCCGTTAAGTGCCAAAGTGCCGCGTATGTCGGCCCGTGCCCGTGGGCGTGGGCGCAATCGTGGCACTTTGGCACTTAACGACCAGGCTACGCACGAGCAGCGCCCCGATGTCTGCAATCGCAGACATTTCGAGTGTTAAGAGGCAGGCCGGGAGGGTCGGCGCGACTAAGCGAACGCTGCGAACAGCTCGGGCGTCGTGAGCATCAGGACAGCCAGCTTCGCGGCGATCTTCGTTACGTGATTGACGAACTCACGCGTGCAGTCCTGATCACCCTGATGATGACCCAGCTCATGGATCAGCAGGTCAAGGTTTCCCATATCTGCTGCTGGCGTGTCGCTGAACCAATTTGGGCCGATGGACGAATGTCCGACATTCCATCGCAGCGCAATTGTTTGCGCGTCGATCATCTCGCAGTCCGCGCACGTCGAAGCAGTTGGATTGTTCAGGAAATCGAACGTGCCGATCTTCTTGTCCAGCAGCTTGTTGCACAGGAACTCCGCAAACGTCTGGAATTTTCGCATCGCAGTAGTAATTTGGTCTGGCGGCCAAGGGATCGGCGCGGTTTTCAACTTAGGTCGGAGATGACTACCACTCTGAATCGCCCCGGCGGTCTTGATCGCCTGCCATTCTGCAGCGGAAAACGTACCTGGGGCAACGGCAGTATAGCCCTCAGCCGTAAGTTCCCCGGTCGCCTCGCGGTTGAAATCAGTCACAAAGCGTCGAGGTCCGAAGCGAGTTTCCATCACCGACCGTACCGCCGCCGGCGCAGCCTCAGGCAGCGCGTTGGTGACACTGATGCTGGCCGCTTGATCCGGGTTCAAGCGGTGGTGAGTAACGTTGAGGACAGCAGCGAGCAGACAACGATGAAACTTGGGCGGGACACTATTGCGATCAATTCCCAGCGGAACCTTCTGTTGCACATCAGCATGGAACAGGTCACCAACCGGGCCGACCACCGGGATGCCCATCTCGTAGATCATGGCACGTTCGCCAGCCAGTGGCGCATACACATCGACCCGCGTTTTGCGCTCGGTCTTGATGAGCGCCCCTTCGTCCTCCACATGCTTGCTGACGGCGATTGTCGGCAACACCGTCTCAAAGGACGCGATCTTCTTGCGGTGCGGCAGCGCCGTTCCGTTGATCGTCACGGTGATGGCCGGCGGGATGATCAGCGTCTGGAGTTTGGCAAGCGTTTCATCGTACTCGCCCAGATTCAGTCGCATGTATCCCTCGAAGCGCGTGCCTGCCTCCCGCGTTTGACGCAAATGGCGCACCTCCTTGTCACCCTTGGGAAACACGACCGTGCCGGTAGTCGATGAGATGGTTACGTCATCGTGGGGCCCACAGAGAACGATGGCAACCTTCTCGCCGACATTGAATCGACCGCGCTGACTTGGGTTGTCCATTTTGTAGGAGTCCGCGTACATGACGTACGACTCGGAAAGATCGCGGAAGCCATCGGGGCTGTCGTCCTCAACCTCGATCCGATACCTGCTGCCACGAACCTTCTCGAACGTCACGTCCACGAGGCTCACCTTCTCATCGAGCGCGTTGGCGATTAGTTCGGCCAGCACGCCGAAAGCGCCGCGCCAACGGACACGCTTTCGGAGGCCGGGAGATGAGATGCGAATTGCACCAATTGCTTGTGCGGACATAGATACTCCCAAAAAGACGTTGGCTACCTGTTGTTTCCGAAAACGTCGCTCCACCATCCTCGGGACACGACTTCGCCGGCGTTCCGGCTGCGGTCGCCCCGATCTCGAAAAGAACATATACCACACCGACATTAATAAAGCTACAGATTTTGTCGCAGTAATAGAATTTAGTTTTGCGTGGCCGCCGATGACTGCTAAGCTGGCGTGCCGATGCCTCGAACCACGCCGACACCCTCGTTCCCGGAAGCCCTGACACGGATTAGCCAGCTTGCCGAGCGCGGCGCCCAGGAAAGTCGGGATTCCCGTAACCTGTTTGTCGAGATTCTCGCCCTGCTCCCAGTGATTAAGGGGATGTCGAGCCAGAGCCGATCAACAGCACCAGAGCGGCGCACCCGCCGTGGCGAAGCCATCGAGTCCTACGCCGTGGAAACCACAAAGAATGGGATGTTCTTGGTGGAATACCGAACGAACTCGCAACCGTTTCGTTGCCCGCAGTGTGTCTTTGATGCGCTGGTGACCGTTGCCGCCGAGATCGACGTGCCGCTGGACTTCATCGATCTGCTGCTGGGGGTGAGCAAGGAACTGCGGTCACGGGACAAGATTCCTGACTATCAGTTGCGGGTGGCGGTGCGCTTCTTGCAGGGCCAACAGCCGCCGCTTCTGCTGCGAGCCCGATCTCGCTACAAGCCTGCTGCCAGCGGCTTTCACCGCGCCGCTTACCGTGCTTGGCGGGAGCGTGCCGCAGCCGGCAGCCCGCGATAATTCTGGTTCGCCTTGGTCTATCGGCGCTCATGTAAAGAGTTCGGTCAATCTCAACTGGCTCGGACGCACGAACCGCGTGAGGGCTTACGATGCATCAGACGACCGCGCCTGCCGAACCATGTGCCCGTCAAACGTGACCCTCGCCCAGCTTTTCGGAAACACGCGGCGAAACAGGTTGACGGACCATCGGCATGCCTTCCGCTCATTCATGCCACGGACGTGCCCCCACTCATGCAGAAAGGTCACCACCGAGAGCGTGCCCGAAATGATGATGACGTTCATCGGCGGGATGTAGCAGCTGCGCCCGCTGTCGCCGCCATTGAGCTTGCCAAACACGAGTTGCGGTTCCGGCAACTCGTACGCCGCTGCCAACGCTCGATTCAGGCTGCGAAACTTCTCTTTCCGATCTTCGATGTTGCTGCGCCAGGGTCGGCTTCGCGCTAATGCTTTCACGGCGCGGAGGGCCGCCGGCTTGAATTTCATTCGATCATCCAGCAATTCAGCAACAGACGATGGGTAATCATTTCGGTTCGGCATCTATTCCGCCTTCTTGGGTCGACCTTGAGCCGGTGGTGCCTGTATGTAGCCGCGAATCACGTCGATCAGGTCTTTTCTGCCGGCGTAGTAAGCGTCAAGCCACCGTTCGATTTCGTTCGTCGTGGCTCCCGCTTTGATTTCCGATTCGACATCCTGCCGAAGTTTTTCGATCTGATCGGCAGTCATGTTCGATCCTTCGCTTCCAGGTGCTCGAAGTCCGGGAACTTTGAAATCTCTGCCATCAGCATGTTCGGATCGTGCCCGGCTGCTTCAATCGCGTCTCTCATGCCGCCATAAAAGCCAGCAATCATCTGGTTCCACTCCCCGATCTCCTTGATGAGGGCTGCGAGGTCACGATGTTCCCAGTAATTACCTTCATCCTTCACCGACGCGAGGACGCCCAGTTCCTTCGCATGATCGAGCAGATGAACCAGCCCCACATGGCAGCGAAGGAAGTTCTTGACTCCACCGCAGTTGGCATTGCTGGCATACTGGGTCTTGCAGAAGCTCGCCCAGCACCAGCCGTTCAGATTCGTGCTGATCTGATGCCCCGACGATGTGATGCGCTTCGGATATCGGCATAGACCGAAATTGGCATGTTCGCAGCCGTCGCCGGGATTGATCGTGAACGCCACAAGGTTGCTCGGTGTCACCGTCGCCCAATACTCTCGGCGATTGCGGGTGTATCGGATCGGCTGACTCGCCTGGACGAGAAGCCAACGGAGTGGATCGCCATGCTCGACCATTTCGTACTCACAAGCCTCGCGGCCATTCAGTTCGAGGACTTCGCCCACCTCGGCAAAGGGCAGTTCACATGCACGGCGACGAAGGTTCAGGATGGCCTCGCGCGCATCCGCATCGGTCGCAGCATCGGATTGAAGCGTATAGTGGATAGTCAGTCCCATGATTACTTTCTTAAGAGTTTTGCGCCGTGACAATCTTGAGCGTCAGCCACGTTGCAGCAGGAAGACCACCTCACCCATCAGGTATTATGCCGGTCGGCCCAACAGGGCTTCGTGCAGTCGAACCATCGCCAATGTGTCCTGCTTGCAGTATTGCAGCAGATCGACCCGCACCTGCTGCGCCTGCCTGACGCTGAACTGACTCATCGCCATCCGCGCAAATCGGGCAATCGCGGTACCTCCGTCTCCGATCTCCAGTCCATCGTATGACATCTCGGGAATCACCGCTGGCAACAACGCCTTGATGGAAAAACTCCCGCCGAGGTCATGGTGGTAGAAGCCGTTGCGGATGATGGGGAGAAGATCAAATAGGCGTTTCTTCAACCGCCCCAGTCGTGAAGCCAGATCGGGAAAGCGATCCGCGAGAGCGTCGATCCGCACCGCCTCGAAGTTTGAGTAGACAATCACGCTGCCCTTGTTACCGACATCGCGGAGCAGGTTCTCTGCCAATTCACGTTGACAGTCCCGCGACGGATCGGCCAGGTATTCCGAATGGCCAGTGGCTTTCCCCGCCACAGAACAATGGTGGATTGAATACTGGGTGACGATCTGCTCGAACGGCCCGATGTCATCGTACAGCGGCAGCGCGGTCATAACGGATTCAAAGTCGAGATAGTGCGCGGGCCACTCCACCCGAGAAAGCTCCTTGCAGAACGACGGGCCGACAAACGCCTTGCGAGTCCGGATGCAGTTGACCACCCGTTGTTGTAAATCAGTCAGTTGGAACCCGCGCGGAAGCGACTCGATGGCGACGACACCGGCGGCGCCAAGCTGGGCGACCTTGTTTTTATGAAGATTGGGGAGGTTGAAGACGGAGTTCTGCACGCCCTTGCCAAGGCAATGGGTGCAGAAGAACTCGCAGTCGCGGCAGTCGGCGATCAGTTTCCCGATGGGTGGCTTGGGGCTGCTCGTGCCTGCGCGAACCGGTCCCCACAGCGGTGCATAATCCTTCAGCCGTTGATCAACCTCCTTGGTCTGGTCGATCACGACGAACGTATCTGCCGCCGTCATGCCCTTTCGGAGTTGGCGCGACAGCAGCATCAAAGCGGCGCGGGTGACGGTGACACTGCAACGCCGCATGACCATGATGGTATACGCGAGATCATCAATGAGATCGGAAAGCCCGTCCGTGTCTTCGAGGTTCATCTTGACCTCGAACACATCCCATCCGCGCTTGGATCGTTTCAGAATGTCCGCCCTGGCAACGTAGTCGTCAGCGCTGAAGGCTGCTTCAAATAGCACGGTGACCGAGGGATCATTCAGCGCGTTTTGTGTGCGACGGACGGCATCGGCTGTGGTGCCGGGTTTGATGAAGACGCCGTGTGGATGAAGCTCTCGCGCCAGCCGACCGATCTCCTGCCCTTGCTCCATGCGGAACAATTCTCCCTCGGAAGGTGGAGACGAATCGACACCTGCGCGCATTAACCAACCGCGCGTCATGCAGATGCGCGCGTTGAGGAAGATGCTTTTGGTGATTGGCGTCATTTGATTCCCTAAAACGAGCTGCGCCTTAGCGATCAGCCGGCATTTTACGATGACGATAAACGGGTGTCGAAGTGAATGCCGGCATCGGGGAGATCGAGACGAAGCAGGTGATGACGTAAGGCTGTCAGCGACGAACCGATTTACAGAACCTCAGGATGCGCCAAGGTCTACGCGAGTGTGTGCGCCAGTGGTGAAGGCGAATTACGCTCACACCCGCTTCGATTTCGACGTGAAATATGGTCTGGTCTGTGCAGATCATCGAATCGGTTGAGATGGAACAGATGCCCTGCACACCCGCAATCCGATGCCCCCAAGTCGACGACGGACCATACGCACCGTCGTGACAATACCGCTGCAACCCTGCACTCCAATCGCTTCGCGCCCTTCAAAGGATCGCGCCGAGCGACGTCGTCTTGGTTGAGAGGAAGTGCCGGTGAATTTGCTGGCGACGGCGTGCGTTGCGTTACGGCCGTCGCCGCCGCCGCGCAAAAGGGGATCGTGGGGAGGCTGGCAACCGCAATCTGATGGGTGGGGGTTAGGTCGAAGCAGGTGAAGTAGACGCCGCCGTCGATCGCTGTTTGCGGGTGACGCTGGTTTTGTTGGCGGGCAGTCGCGACCTCTGTGGCTGGCACGGCGCGTCGGAACCATCACGACATGCCTTACCGCGGCGTGCTCATCGGGGCCGAGCTGATCGCCGCCGGGCATCGCTCCGTGAATCTTCCGCAGGGCCGACGAGATCGCGTGACCGGGATAGGGGTACCCGTTACCGGGGGTCACTTCGATGGGACTCCCATGACTCTGTGGGTATCCCATTTCGTATCCCGCCGCACTGAAATTGCTTCTTCGCGAGCCTGGCATGTTCAGTAGCTCAGTCGAAAGCGTAATGCCTGCATTCGGATGCGCCTCGGTCCGCCACACACCGCGCTAAATTTGCGTGCAGAGCTGGCGGAGTCTCGCGTGACTGGTCGAGATGTGAGTAGAAAGGAAATCTTCATATGAAAAACGTAATGAAAGTAACGTGCGGCGACCTGGCAAGGCTCATCGCCGACGCGTACGAGAACGACTTCAATCGAACACCCGCCTGGACGCTTTTGGATCTATTCGCGAAGCCGTGCGCCGACATTCGCGTCGCCCCAGTGATGATTCACGCGCATCGGCATGGAGAACCTGCCGAACTCCACGTTCGCTCTGAGATCCGCGTCGATGGAAAGCTGGCAGCCGCAATGGACAACAGCTTCGACACGTTGAGTCAGATCTTCGGCCTCGAGGTCGTGGAATCCATCCGTGGCTCGCTAAACCATAACGAATTCAGTCGGCTGAAAGCCATCGATGACGTCAAGCGTTGCTCACGCTCGGCGAAAGCGATGTCCCGCTACCTCGTGCTCCAGCAAGGTGGCGCCTCAGCCGAATGGTACTCGGAGTTTCACGAGACCAGAGATGCCGCCGAGGCACGCATCCTCGAGATCGAGGACGACAGCTACCATGCCATCGGTCCCTTCAGGATACCTTTGTCGATGGGGGCCGCAGGAGTCGATACGGAGCTGCTGATCGATAGCATTTGCAGCGCCGTCGCGCGATTGTTTATTGACGAGCATGCCGCGTCAGTCAGTCGCCTACTCAGGCTTGGCAACATCAGTCACGAAACATTTGCGTTTGGAAAAGCTCCCAATGGTGATGCATGGGTTTCCGAGCGGCGGATCAGACTTGCCCTGGCGCCGCGCGAGTTCTTTCTAGTACTTGGCGACATTGCCCTTGCCGATTGCGAATCCAAGAGCGGCATTGCTTCCGTCAACGCGTATGCCACTGTCAGTGAGGTTCTAGACAATCTCCGCGAGTGGGTGGTTGATGCCGCGGAAGACGTGAACGCTGCGGACCAAGTGGTGATTGGGGACCTGCTGGAATCGGGCAAGGTTGCTGGAGCCGTGGATTTATTCTGTCGTTC
>Ga0163155_10001695_pt1 | contig 26111 bp, 21 predicted proteins | sample OliLakLV19SP4G1_FD_148611 | JGI IMG/M metagenome (GOLD analysis project Ga0163155, IMG submission 148611) | Freshwater microbial mat bacterial communities from Lake Vanda, McMurdo Dry Valleys, Antarctica - Oligotrophic Lake LV.19.SP4.G1 | ecosystem: Environmental > Aquatic > Freshwater > Lake >... | reverse complement strand
CTGCTCACCCACCGCGATCTCAATCTCGCTGCCGCCGCCGCTGCCGTGCATCGCGAAAACAATGAACTTCGCCGGCTTCTTGACTTCAAATTCCCAGCTCACCCAATCCTTCTCGTTGCCCCAATACCCGAGCGTATTTTTCTCCGGTTTATTTTCGAAACGCAGCCCGTTGCCGTGCACGATCGAATCGCGCGCGTGCAGCGTGATCGACACATCCGCGTCTTGAACGATGGGCTTGCCTTCTGGCGCCGGCGTCAGAGTCAGCGCTTTGATCGAAATCGGCTTCGCAGCGCCCGCCGGTTCAGCCTCCAGCGCGAGCGGCAACTTGCCTGGCTTCTCAAGATAAACGCGGCCCAGTTTTACCGTTGTCGCCGCGCCGTCCGAGACACCAGCCAGCTCTTTGCCTGAGAGCGTTCCCTTTATTTTTCCAGAAGCAGCGGTCTCAAGTTGCGCCTCCACGTCGTACATACCCCAGCGCGGAGAATTGACGTCGCCTTTCACCTGCGCGCCCGGCGCCGCCGGCGTGAATGTCATTACGCCATCCGCCGATTGCGTGGACGCATCGCCAGCGTGCGCACGCGCCATGAGAAGAAACGTCCACAGCACGGCGGACAAGAAAGTTTTCAAATGCATTCAATAGGTCTCCATACTTACGAATACGCCCGCGTTCTCAGCTTTGTTGCTTAACGTTACAAAAGAATTCTCGAAAAATACCACCGCGAAGGTGGGCAGACATTCCTGTCTGCCGGGGACGCGCACCGACCACGTAAGGAACCATCGCGGCCAACGCATCCCTCCCGGGGACAGGAGTGTCCCCGCCACCTTTGCAATCGACACTTTTCATCCCGTCGTTCTCTGCGTCTCTGCGCCTCTGCGGTGAAAAAGGCCGTTACGCCGTCAACCGTTTTTCCATCGCGCGCACACCCAGCCAGCCGAGCACCAGCGCCATGACAAGCACGATAAAGGGGCAGTAGAGCGCCCAACTCACCGAGGTGCTTTCGATGCCGGTCGTGACGAGGCGGAACGTTTCGATGACGTGGAACATCGGCAGAAAATACGCGCCCCAGTAAAGTCCGTACGGCAACTCCTGCACGGGAAACATGAGCCCCGAAACGTAAATCAGCGGTGTCAAAAACGCCGTGAAATAATATTGAAACTGGTTGATGTTCTTCACCACCGACGTCACCATGAAACTCAATCCCGCAAACGCCATCGCCGTGAAAAATCCGGCGACCGGAATCAGCACCGCATAGGGCGAGCGGATATTTCCAAACAGCGCCAGCACACACGCCACGATCGCTGAATAAAGCAGCCCCTTCGTCGAGCACCACAGCAGCTCGCCCAGAAAAATGTCCTGCCGCGTCAGCGGCGTGGCCAGCATCGCCGAGTACGTTTTCTGATAACGCATGCGCACAAACGTCGCGTGAGTCGCTTCGAACGACGCCGTATACAGCGCTGTCATGCCCAGAATTCCCGGCGCCATAAACGTGGCGTAATCGAGCCCATTGAAGGTTCGGTCGAGGTAACGCCCAACGCCAAAGCCGATCGCGATCTGAAAGAAAAGCGGTTCGAGCACCGCGGGCGTCGCATTCGCAATCAGGCTCGTGCAATACACGCGGTAATGCCGGTACCAAACGGCCAAAACGCGGTTCAGGCGGGAAGGCATTGGCGGCGGCGCCATCAACGCTGGCGGCGCGCTCGCATCCACCGCGGCCCGGTGCGCCTCCTCTGCGGGCCTACTCATCGAGGCTCCTTCCCGTCAGCTTTAGGAACACATCTTCCAGCGACGCGCGGCGCACGGTGCCGTCGCGCAATCGATGATCGCGCAAAGCCGAAAGCAGAAGCGGCTCGTCGGGGCTGAACGCGAATCCTCGGTCCCCATGCTGCTCGGCTTTCAAATCTTTCACCAGCGCGGCCGTCGCGGATGGTATCTCCTGCGCATCAAATTCGAGCACGAACTTTGGCAGGTTCGTTTCAATCAAGCCCTCGGGTGTATCCTCCGCGATCAGGCGTCCCTTGTTCATGATGCCGACGCGGTCAGCCAGTTGCGCGGCCTCTTCCATGTAATGCGTCGTGAGCAGAATCGTCATGCCCGCCGCTTTCAATTTTCGCAGCGTTGACCAGATGGCATGGCGCACCTGCGGATCAAGCCCGGTCGTGGGTTCATCCAGAATGAGCAGTTGCGGATCGTTCAGCAAGGCGCGCGCGATCATCAGGCGGCGCCGCATGCCGCCGCTGAGTTCCTGAATGGGCTTGTTTTCACGCCCGTCCAATTCCATGAAACGCAGCAGGCCGCGCATTTTTTCTTTGAACGCGTCGCCGCGCAGCCAGAAAAACATGCCGTAGATTTCGAGGTTGCTCCAGACGTCGAGGTCTTCGTCGAAGGCATCGTCCTGCAGCACAACGCCGAGCCGCGTTTTCACCTCGCTCTGACATTTCCACGGATCGAAACCGACGACGTTCAAGCTCCCGCCGTCCGCCGCGAGCATGGCGCCGATCATTTTTGACAGTGTGGACTTCCCGGCGCCATTCGGGCCGAGCAGCGCGTAGCAGATGCCGCTGGGGATCGTCAGCGAAATACCGTCCACGGCTTTGAGCTCGCCGTAATTCTTCACGACGTTCTTCAGTTCAACGATGGTGCCGTTGCCGGACGCCTTGCCGTTCTGCATGGAAATAAGATGTTCGAAAGTTTGCGTTTTTCCATCGCAGTTCGCAAAGCAAGTGTTACCGCGTTGCCCACTGAAAACGTGTCATCTGATCGGAAACCGACAATGCGCCTGTGCAGCACATGTGGCAATTGTACCGCGATTCAATAGAATCTCGCCGCGCACAGGTGATTAATTCGAGAAAGAGTCACATTGTCGGTATTGGCACAATGTGTGATAGCTGAACTTGTGTGTCCCGAACGAGTTGGTTTTTTGCATCACCGTGAGGTTTTCGAATGTACGCCAACAGTGTGAGTATTCCCTCCGTTCTAAACTGCTATAATCTGAATACTGGCGCGTGTGACAAACAGAAACGCGGGTCCGTCAACGTCGATGAAGTCGAACGGATTTTTCCGCTGATCCGGACCACGCGTTGGAAGGTTCCCAGCCGCCCCATGAGTTCCGTCGTGACACACCGGCACGGCAATAATTTCGTCTTCACTATTGAAACGTCCGGCCTCACGGTCGCCGTCGGATCGCTCGTGGTTGAGCCCGTGGATGAGTACGAGATCTGGCAGAAACTGCTAAAATTGTCGACGCCGCAATCCGGAATCGTGCGGCTCTCCCCGCCCGCCAAGCGCCCCTGGGTGGCGTACTCCGTCGTCCCTAAAGCGGTCTTCGCCGGCAACGATACTCGGTGGATCGAGCCTTTCGCCGCGAACCTCGGTTGGGCGCTGCTGGATGAATTCGGTCTCCCGATCTGCTGAGATTTAAGGCGGCAGATCGATGAGGCGCGCATCCGCAAACGGAATAGTGAACGTGCTCAAAAGTCCGCCGCGGAAAAGGATGGCTTGGAGGAAGTAGGCCATGGCGTCTTACTCTGATTCTTATTAGAGCGGCTTTTGCTCGGCTGCCGCGCGCGCTTTGATCTTTGCCAAGGGCGGCATGATCAGCACCTTCGGCATCGAAACGTACCCGTGCTGCGAATACCAGTGGCACGCGCGAGCGAGCGCCTCTTCCGGATCGGTCTGCGGAATATTCAACTCCTTAATTGCCTTGCCGCATTCGACCCACATTTTTTTGCGAGCCATTTTCACGCCCTCAAACGAAATCGTGGGCGTGCGTCCGAGCATCAGCGAAAACGTGGTATTGAACCAGCCCGCCAGATAGGCCACGAAATAAGGAAGATGCACTTTCGGGGCCGGCACTCCGGAAATTTTTCCCAGCGTTTGGCAGATCTCCATCAGCGTCATGTTCTTACAGCCGAGAATGTAGCGCTCCCCCACCCGCCCTTTTTCTGCCGCGAGCAAATGCGCCTGCGCGCAATCGCGCACATCGATGAGATTCAATCCCGTGTCGATCACCGCCGGCATCTTGCCTTTCAGAAAACGCACGATCATATCGCCGGTCGGCGTCGGCTTGGCGTCCATCTCGCCCACCGGCGTGGTGGGATTGACAATGACGATAGGCAAGCCCTTTCGCGCCAGCTCAATCACGGCCTCTTCCGCCTGGAACTTGGTCCGCTTGTAAGTGCCGATCATCAGATCGATCGAAACAGGCGACTCTTCATCGGCCAGGCCGTTCTTCACGAACCCCACGCAGCCGACCGTTGAGGTGTAAACGATGCGCCGGACTCCGGCATCACCCGCCGCTTCAATCAAATTGCGCGTGCCCTCGACATTGGATCTGTAAACCTCGCCAGTATCGGCGACATCGAAGCGGTAATCGGCGGCGACATGGTAAAGCGTCGAACACCCTTTCACGGCGGCGTAGAGCGATGACTTGTCGCGCAGATCGCCATAAGCAAACTCCAATCCGCGAAGGTCGGACAGGAAATTAATGTTGCTGGTTTTGCGGAGAAGCACTCGCACGTTTTCACCGCGCTTAATGAGCGCGCGCGCCACGTGATTGCCCAGAAAACCGCTGGCTCCGGTGACTAGAATCATCGGCGTAATTTAAGGTTCAGGCGGCTCTTTGTCACCAGGCATTTGCAATTGTTGATAACCAGCACCCCCTCGCTTTTTCAGGCCTCTTCGCTGTGATCTGTTAAGGATGTGTAGCGCACGGGCTTATACTTGACCAGCGCCCCTTTGGGTTGATAATGCCACAGTTCGGTAGGTCTTGGTGGCAGCGGTAGTTTCGGCGCGCTCTGGACATATTCGCCGAGAATCCCGCCTTCAATTGCGCCACGCCTCTTCCGAATTGTGCATTCGTAAGACTGTGCATTGGACACGAGATCGTGAGGGGGAAGTTTGCGGGGCAGGCGTCATGAATGCTGCGGTACTCTCGGAAAAAGTTCTCGTCCTCAACAGGTCCTGGGTGGCTGTCAACGTCGCGACGGTGCGCCGCGCCTTGACGCTTGTTTATCAGGATGTCGCACGCATCGTCGCTCCCGATGATTACTCCACTTATAATTTTGAAGGCTGGGTCGAAGCCACGCGCGCCGCGCGCGAAGGCCTGCGCGTGCACTCTTCCAGTATTTCGTTCGGCGTGCCCGAAGTCATCGTCCTGAGCGTCTTCAACGGCCGCTTCAGCAAGGAAGTCCGTTTCTCCCGCCGCAACATTTTTGAACGGGATGAAAACACCTGCCAGTACTGCAAGAAAAAATGCGATCGCAGCGACCTCACCCTCGATCACGTCATTCCGCGCAGCCGCGGCGGCACGAGCACCTGGCAGAACATCGTTCTAGCCTGCGTGAAGTGCAACATGCGCAAAGGCGATAAGCTGCCGAACGAAATCAACATGAAACTGCTGCGCAAGCCCATCAAGCCGCAGTGGGCCACGCGCGTTGGCGTAAAACTCGGCCGCGCCTGCAAACCCTCCTGGGAACGTTTCCTAGAAGAAGCCTACTGGGACGTCGAACTCAGAGAGTAAAAACCAAATAATGCATATGCATAACGCATGAGTGCGCACAAAATGTTCAGATCATTATGCTTGCAAAAACGAGTGCGGAACACTATTTTAAGGTTTATATCTCATTAGAATCTTAATTAAACAATGGGTTCGCCAACTATTTTAGCAATTGCGCTCGCTAGGGCCACGGCGAACGCCATCTCAACGGCTGGGAATCGACCGCGGCGGCGAGTAACGTCTCACCGTCGCGCAGGCTTCTAGCCTGCGAGTCACTTATTAATCCAAATCGCATGACGCACTCAAACCCGCAGGCAAGATGCCTGCGCGACGATCTTCAACATTCGTGCCTTTGAGACTTTGTGTCTTCGTGTCAAATCCGTACACTGTAAAAAAAGTCAGGAGACCCACATGTTTAAGAATCTCAGCTGCCACGCGCTCGGCCACAAACCCTCCAGCTTCGAAGAAACCGTTCAGCTCGCAGCCGAATTCGGTTTCGCCGGTGTCGACCCCGACTTGGCCTATGCGCGCGAAAAAGGCATCGCTGCGACGAAAGACTTGCTCGCGCGACACAAACTGAAATTAGGCGGTTTCAGCCTCAGCGTGAAATGGCGCGAAGCCGATAGCGACACCGTCTTCGCGGACAGCCTCGAACCCTTCATCAAGGACTGCCGGACCGCTGCGGAACTCGGCGTCACACGCTGCGCCACGTGGGTCATGCCGTGCTCCGACGCGCTCACTTATAAGGAGCACTTCGATTTCTTCGTCAGCCGCATCCGCCCTATCGCCCAAATTCTCAAAGGCTACGGACAGTCTCTCGGCTTGGAGTTCATCGGCCCCCGCACGCTGCGCGCCAGCCGCAAGCATGGATTCATCCACACGATGGACGGCATGCGCGCAGCCGCTGCAACTATCAACACCGGCAATATCGGCATCCTTCTCGACAGCTTCCACTGGCACACCGCTGAGGCCACCGTCTCCGACATCGAACAGCTCGACGTCAGCGAAGTCGTTTACGTTCACGTCAACGATGCCGTCGCCGGCGTGAGCGTCACCGAGCAGCTCGACAACAAGCGTGAACTTCCCGGCAATGGTGTCATTGATCTTAAAGGATTTTTCGGAGCTCTGAAAAAGATCGGTTACAGCGGTCCGGTGACCGCCGAACCGTTCAACCAGACCATCCGTGACATGAAAATTTCCGATGCCGTCAAAGCCACCAGCGCCGCTCTCGATAAAGTAATGTGATCCGTACCGCGGCGTCTCACCGCCTTATGGTCAAGCCACAGCGCCGGGCGGCGGTTTCACCGAAGCCCGACCGTAAGGAAGGGCTCCTACCAATCGCAGTTCAAAACCGCAAATCAAGGATTCTGGAACATCATGACATTAAAGGACTTGGGTCACGTACTGTTGTCTGATCAACAACTGCGATTGGTATCAGCGTATCAATGCAACTAAAGCGTGGGCCTCTCTGACAGCCCGCTAAGCGTAATCATGGTGCATACCTCATCTTTTTTTCTTTAAATTCCCTCAGACTTCTTGCGGTCAATCGCTGTCATGAAGTACTGTAATGATGTGAGCACTGTTACTCAGTGTCCGCTGAATGAAAACGGTTCAACAGCGTTCGATCTGAGTTTTTCGGTGCTCTTCAGATATTAAAAAATTGGGAGTGCCGACTGCAGATATCCGGTGTCTTGTCTAACGACGGCATGCTGGAGAGAAGCAAAAAGCACTCCCTCTTTAATTTTCACCGCCCATCGCTCTAAGCCTTGTTCAGTGTAAAATGCATCCCTTAATCACCGGGGGTTGCCATGAGCTTTGCACTTTGCCTCATCGTCTGTTTTCTTGGCGCCGTTCTTTCCGCCGCCGATATCCCCGCGAAAGAGCGCATCGTCATTCTCATCACCATTGACGGTTTTCCCGCGTGGATCTGGAAAGATCCTTCGCTCTCCACGCCCACCTTAAGAAAGCTGGCGGCGGAAGGCGCGGCCGCGGGTGGGATGAGTGTCTCCAATCCCGCCGTGACCTGGCCCAATCACACCACGCTCGTCACCGGCGTGAACTGCGCGAAACACGGCGTGCTCTTTAATGGAATGCTTACGCGGCAGGGTCCGGGAAAGCCCAACAAATTCGAACCCTGGCGCGATAAAAACGAACTCATCCGCGTGCCGACCGTTTACGATCTCGCTTTCAAAGCCGGACTCACGACCGCCCACGTCGATTGGATCCCCACGCAGAAGGCCGGAACATTTTCCTGGGAATTTCCCGAGCGCGCCGATCCCAAGGGCATCATCGAAAATGAAATGGTCGCCGCCGGTCTGATGACCCAGAAAGACCTCGACGACTTCGGCAAGCGCAACATTGTCTTCCGCGACGAAATCTGGACGCGTGCCGGCGAATACCTCATTACAAAACACAAACCCAATCTGCTCCTTTTCCATCTGCTCACCACCGATTCCTCAAATCATAAATATGGCCCTGGCACCCTCGCAAGTTTCACCGCCTACGCCTACGCCGACAGCTGCGTGCGCCGCCTCATTGAAGCGCTGCACGCCGCCGGGATGAAGGACCGCTACACCCTGATCATCACCACCGACCACGGTTTCAAAACCGCCAAGCGCATCATCCGGCCTGATGCGCTGCTGCGCCGCGAAGGCCTTTTGAAACGCGCCGGCCCGACGGTGACAAGCTGCGGCGTCATCAGCAAAAGCGGCGGCGGTTACAGCATGCTCTACATCACCGACCCGGCGAAAAAAGCGGAACTCACGCCGCGACTGAAAGAACTGTTCGGCAACATTGAAGGCGTCGCGCGCGTTTACGAGCCGTCCGAATACAGCGCCCTGGCACTGCCTCACCCCGCCGACAACGACCAGGCCGGCGATCTCTATCTTGCGGCAAAATCCGACTACGCGTTCAACGATTCGTTCACCGAGGGCGAGATCGTCATCGACGTGTCGTCCGATCCCACCCTTTACGTCGGAAATCACGGCTACCTGAACGGCGACCCGCAACTCAACGGCGTCTTTATCGCCAGCGGCTACGGCATCAAGCGCGGCGTCACGATCGAGCAGATGCGCAATCTGGACGTAGCGCCGACGATCGCAAAACTGCTCGGCATTGAACTGAAAAATGTGGAAGGCAAAGTACTCGAAGAAATTCTAGACCTGAAAAATTAACCCGCCTTCCGTCTCTCGCCGTTCTTTGCCCCTCCGCGGTGACTAAATCGCGCTAAGCAAACAGAACCGTTTCCTTCAAAAACTTCTCCACGCTGGTATAAAAGCGCTCGATCGTCTCCGCCTTGCGCCAGCCATGCCCCTCACCGGCATACACCTGGTACAGATGCGGCACGCCCCGCCGCTGCAGCGATTGCACGATCGCATCCGATTGCCCGCGCGGCACAATCTCGTCCACTTCGCCCTGAAAAATAGCCACCGGGTCAACAATCTTGTGCGCATTGAAAATCGGGGAACGCAGCCGGTAAATCGCCGCCGCTTCCGGCAGCGGCCCCAGCAGCGAATCCAGGTAGCGCTCCTCAAACTTATGCGTATCCGCCGCGAGCGTGAACATGTTCGACACACCGTACAAGCAGACGCCCGCTTTAAAAAATGTCGGGTGCGTCACCAGCGCCTGCAACACCGTGAACCCGCCCGCGCTGCCGCCCATGATCACCAATTTTTCTTTATCGGCGATCCCCGCTTCAGCCAAGTGCCGCGCCCCGCTCACCGCGTCTTCAACATCGAGAAGGCCCCAGTTTCCGCGCAACGCATTCATGTAATCGCGTCCGTATCCCGTGCTGCCGCGGTAATTCACATCCAAAAGCACATAGCCGCGCGTCGTGAAAAATTGCGCGTCCGCGTTGAACGCAGCCTTCGCCTGACTCGTCGGTCCGCCATGAATACGAATGATTGCAGGCGGGCTTCCCATGGGCTTCTGATCCGGTCGCGGCTTCGGCGCGTAAAGTAACCCGTGAACTTCCGCGCCATCGCTGCTCTTCCAGCTGATCGGCTGCGCTGGCGTGAGCACCTCCGGCACCACATTTTCGCTTGTGGCACGCTTCAATACTTTTGTGCTACCGCTTTTCAAATCATGCGCCAGCAGCCGCAAAGGCTGTGTCCCGGACGACGCAGCCATCGCGAGCACGCCGCGCGTGCGGCTCAGCGAGGGCTGCTGCAGATCGGAATACTCTTCGAGTTCCGTCACTGTCCGCGTTTCGCCCGATGCCGCATCGATCGCCTGAAGCGTTGATATGCCGCGCTCGTTTCGCACGCAATAAATCGTCGAACTGTCCGCGTTCCACGCGTACGTTCGCAGCCCCTGGACCCAGGCCGGACCGCCTAGCTGCGCACTCGTTTCGCGCGTCAGCACTCCCGCATCGGCCCCCTTGCGCAAATCGTACAGATGCAAATTGAACCAGCCATCCTCGTCACTCAAATAAGAGAGGTAGCGCCCATCGGGAGAAAACTCCGGCTGCAGCACCGCGTAGTCTCGCGCGCCCGCAATTTTTAGTTCCTTCCCGCACTGTGGCAAGCCGCCCGTAACGCTCCTGGCTTCTGTGAGGAAAAGTTCACTGCCGTCCCACGGCATTTGCGGATGATTCCACGCCACATAAGCGACATGGCGGCCGTCGGAACTCCAGCGCGGCTGCATGTAAAAATCGCGGCCGCACGCAAAGATCTGCGGCCACTGCCGGCCCTCGGAACAGATAATCCCCAGACCGTCCTTTCGCTCAAACGAATACACATACAGCACGTGTTTTCCATCCGGAGAGAGCGCCGGCGCCGCGCCATCTCCAAAATTTGGCGTGATCGCTGTCGGCTTTCCGCCGTGAAGTGGCAGGCGGTACATCCGTCCGTTCGACATGAAAAAAACGTGGCCGTGTCCCACACAGAAATCGCCACCACCGTAGCCAACCCGTGCTCGCACGGACAACTCATCGGTCAAGTCGCGGGGCGCCTCCCCACTCTCGGCATCCCACGCCACCAGTACGCCGCGATCCGACCGTCCTTCCAACCACACCACCGTATTGCCGTCTGTGTCCCACTGCGATTCGCCCAGCCGCAAGCCCTGCGACAGAAACGCCGGGCTGATCGGGCTCGGCCATAGTCCATACGGAAGATTTGTCTCGTCGTTCATTATTTAAATTCTACCCTTTCAGTTCTTCCTTCGTGAGCTTCGTGGTTAAAATAATTTTCCGTTAGTTGAGCTTCAAACAACGTTCCAGAAATTCCTCCGCCACGCGCTGCGCGTCGGGGGGATAAGTGTGGCCGAGCTCATGATTGTACCAGCCGATCTTGTCGCTCGCTCCAAGCTGCTTATAAAGGGGGCGTACCGCATCGACATACGCCCAGCACCGGTCGTCATCCGCGGAATTCCCCGCGAGAATCAGAAATCCGCGCGGCGCAATCAAGGCCATGAGTTGATGATGATCGAGCCCGAAGCCCGGCTTTTTTATGCCTTCACCCAGGTACCACACCGCCTCCCAGTTGCTAAACGATAATCCGATTCCGCCTTCGCTGAAAACCGCCGCCTTGTAACGCAAATCGAATGCGGCCGCGTAGAGCGCCTCCTTGGCGCCAAGCGAATGGCCGAAACAGCCCATGCGCTCCTTATTAATCTCCGGGCGCGATTCCACAAAATCGGCCGCTCTCACGGCATCGTACAACAGCCGCGTCATGCCGAGCCAATCCGGATGCCGCGCCAACACCTTCGCCACATTTCCCTTGTAGTCTGCGCCCTCATCGAAAATGTAGCAGCGCGGGCACCACACCGCGTACCCGCGCGCAATCAGTTGCAGCCCATGCACGCGGTCGGGCCGCTCCACCTCGATTCCCGCCGGCTCCTTCGCCTGCGATTTTGTCGTGGGATGAAACACCACGACCACCGGGAATCCGCCCGCCGGCGGCGCCGCTTTCGGCACCAGCCAATAACCATCCGTGCTGACACCGTCCTCGATCTGGTACGTGATGTACTCGCGTGTGCAATCCGTCAGCACTTCCTTCTTGAGTATCTTCGGGTTCAGCGGCGCTCTCTCCTTGGGCAGCGGCCCAAGCAGCGTCATCCATTCCGCGCGGATCTGTTCCCGACGCTGCCCCCAATCGGCGGCGTCGGTCATCAACGCCGACAGTTGCGGCGTGTTCACCGGCATTTTTTCCGGGGCCTTCTGCAAGTCAGCAGCCTTTGCATGAAGGGCTAAAATAAAACACGCGATGAACTGAAAACCGACCGTTGCAATGAATTGTTGCCTCGTCATCACTATGGCTCTCCACAACCGGTGTTGCCAATGCGAATTCTCGAATCCATTTGCGAATGAATTTCGATTTTTGATCTTCAGGGCCGTTAAAGTCCTTTGAGGGCCCTAAACGCCCGATAATCTTACAGGGGTGAACATGTCCTGCTTCGCAACAAGCCTCAGGAATCGCCAACGTGAAACGCGCGTTTCTTCTTCTCTTACTATGTCTTCCCGCGTTCTGCGGTGACGTGGAATTCTCGGAAACCGTCCGTCACTACGACGTCGAGCGCAACGGCGTCTCGCGTTTTTACGACTTGCCGTGGTCTGCCGTGCGCTTTGATCGCATGGAGAAACTTTACAGGAGCTGGCGGGAAAAACTGCAAGCCGCCGATTTTGATTCCCTGAATCAGCCCGGTCGCGTCGATTACGTGCTGCTGCGCACGCGGCTAAATTACGAATTGTCGAAGCTGACGCAAGAACGCGAACGCCTCTCGCAGATCGACGCGCTTCTCCCTTTTCGCGGCGTCATTCAAGCTCTAGAGAAATCGCGCTGGCATATGTCCGCACCGAATTCGGATGCCGCTGCAACAGGCCTCTCGGCGATTCCTGAACAAATCCGCAACCTTCGCGGCCAGCTCGAAAAAGGGCGCAAGGATAAGCCGAGAGAGAAAGCAGATTCGCCCCCGGAAATCGCAATTAAAAATTGGGACGAAATGCCAGCCATAAAACTGACACCGTTACTGGCGCGCCGCGGCGCTCGCGCGACCGACGATATTCGCAAGACGCTGAAAACATGGTTCGACTTTTACAGCGGCTATCAGCCGGATTTTTTGTGGTGGATGAAAAGGCCCTACGAGGAATCCGACAAGGCGCTTGAGGACTACGGCAAATACCTGCGCGAGGAAATCGCGGGTCTCAAAGGCAAAGACGAAGACCCGCTCATTGGCGAGCCTGTTGGCGCGGAGGGACTCAAGCGCGACCTCGCCCTGGAATTCATGTCCTGCAGTCCGGATGAGCTGCTCGTCATCGGTGAACGCGAGTTCGCCTGGTGCGAGGCGCGCATGAAAGAAACCGCTGCCGAAATGGGCTTTCCCGATGACTGGAAAGCCGCGCTCGCGAAAGTCAAAACGCTTTACGTTCCACCCGGAACGCAGGACGCGTACATCGCCGAGCAAGGCACCGACGCTATCGCCTTCATCAAGCAGCGCGATCTCGTCACCATTCCGCCACTCTGCGAAGAAATCTGGCGCGTCTCCATGCTCTCCCCCGACGAGCAGAAAAATATTCCATACGCCGCTTACAACAGCATGCACATCATGGCCGCTTACGCGCGCGAATCCATGAAGCACACCGACAAACTCATGAGCATGCGCGGCAACAACAAACATTTTACGCGCATCGTCACCGCGCACGAACTGATTCCCGGGCATCATCTGCAGGCTTTTTTCGCGCAGCGCCACCGCGGTTACCGCGATGTGTTTTGGACGTCGTTTTTCGTTGAAGGCTGGGCGCTTTACTGGGAAATGGCGCTCTGGGATAAAGGCTTTGCGCGATCGCCGGAAGACAAAGTCGGCATGCTCTTCTGGCGCATGCACCGCGCCGCGCGCATCATCGTGACGTTGAAATTCCATCTCGGTCAGACGACACCCGAGCAGATGGTTGCGTTCCTCGTCGAGCGCGTCGGCCACGAATCCCTGGGCGCGACCAGTGAAGTGCGCCGTTTTATCAGCGGGGAATACTCGCCCCTTTATCAATGCGGCTACATGATCGGCGGTTTGCAGCTTCGAGCGCTCGCCAAAGAGATTGTCGGCGGCGGAAAAATGAGGGAGAAAGAATTTAACGATGCCGTGCTGCGTTGCGGCCCCATCTCTGTCGAGATGATCCGCGCCACGCTGCTGAACATCCCGCTCGCCCGGGACACAGTCCCCACCTGGAAATTCGACTTAAATATCCGGTAATCTTCAGCCAGCAATTTCAGGGCTTAAAGCTCTCCGTCGGATCCGCGTTCGGCCTCTTCTGGCCGGGCAATTCGTCGTCCGGAACGATCTCGGCGCCGCCGCGCTGCATGCCATTGAGATGCTCTTTAAACATCCCGGGCTTCACGGCCTTGGGCACCATTTGCAGCCCCTTCTTTTCTTCCTCGGTCATGGGAAGTAATTGGCCCGGCTCCTGAGCCACATGCGGCGTCAGAAAAATCAGCGCGGCCGCTGAGGCCGGCGCCGATTGTTTAAGTCACTATCCATAAAGTAAGCGAAGCAGCGTTTGCTGCAAAGGCGGGGCGAACTACCGCAGGGCGACAATGCAATCCCAACGGCGCAAGGGCCTGCGCGCTCCCCGGATAAAGCTTCGAAATAGACGGGATCGGTCCTTTTTACGCGAAGACTTCGAGTGCGGGTTTGCCGTTGTTGCCCACGGTGAAGGGTCTGCCGTTGGGCGCGGTGACGGGCTGGTCGAGAGGCAATCCAGCGGCCCAGCCGATAGTCGCGTGCAAGTCGCCAACTTTCATGGGTTTTTCCGCGGGCTCCGCGCCAAGAGCGTCGGTTGAGCCGTACACGAATCCCTTTTTCACGCCGCCGCCGGCCAGCACCGAACAGAACGATGTCGGATGATGCCCCCGGCCGTCTCCTTCAAAAGATGGCTTGCGGCCAAACTCGGTCGTCACCGCCACCAGCGTGCTGTCGAGCATCCCGCGCGATTGCAGATCGGATATCAGCGCGGCAAAGCTTTGATCGAATTGCGCGCCCACTTCTTTCATGCTGTTCTCGAGACCGTTATGCATATCCCAGCCTTTGCTCTCTACTTCAATGAAGCGCACGCCGGATTCCGCCAGTCGGCGCGCCAACAGGCAACCCTGTCCAAACTTGTTCTTGCCGTAGCTCTCACGCACTGCTCTGGGTTCGGCATCGATATCGAAACCTTTCAGGTCGGAGCTGCGCATCAACCGCAGCGTGCTCTCGTAGAAATCTTTGTACGCCGCCACGTTTTCATCGGGGTAACGGTCGCGGAAATCGCGGTCAAGCTCATTCATCAGCGACAGGCGGCTGTCGAGCTTCGCGTTGCCGTCTGGCGAAGCCGAATACTGCAGACCGGAATCCGGATCGAGCACCGGCAGCGGGCTGTACGTCGCGGGAAAATACCCGTTTCCATTGCCGGCTGGACGGTTGATGCACACCGACGACGGCAGCGTTTTGTGGCTCGCGCCGAGGTAATGCTGGCACCACGCGCCCATGGCGGGATGAACGATTGTGCCGCGCTTTTCGTAACCGGTGCGCATGACATACTGGGCGTCGGCATGCACGCCGACTTTCGCGGTCATCGAGCGGATCACACAGATTTTATCCGCGATCGCCGCCGTCTTCGGAAGGTACTCCGTCACTTGGAAACCGGCCTTCGTCGAGAGCGGTTCGCCGGGGCCTTTTGATTTTCCCGGCTTCGGATCGAACGAATCGATCTGGCTTAGACCGCCCGCCAGACGCAGCCAGATGATATGCTTGGCTTTGCCGAAACCAGGTCCGCGAGGCTCTTCGGCTTGAGCGCGTGTGCCATTCATCGCGGACATCACGCTGACACCGAAAGCGCCGAGCGCGCAACGTTCAACAAATGCGCGGCGAGACATGGCGTTCAATGTTCTAAAGCGCTTGCTCATTGCCGGGCTCCTTGAAATTATTGAATAAACAAAAATTCTCGCGTGTTGAAAAGCACCCATGTCATTTCAGAAAGCTGCAGCCCGTTCTCAAGCGCTTTGCGCGCGGCGGCGGTCTGCGCCGGTGTCGGACGCCGCGAGAAGAAGCTGACGTAGAGCGATTCAATTTGCGCGTCTGGCGTCTTTTTCCGTTCCGCCGCTTTCATCACCTGCGACTCTTTGCTCGCGATGACTTTCTGAACGTCGCCGTTCATCTGCATCAACACCTGCGGCACACCGCCTTCGAGACTGGAATCGTCCGCCACGTTTCGGTCGGACTGCCCAAACATGCGGATGAAATGCGATTCCCTGGCTGGCTGTTCGAGTTCCGATGCGCGCGCGATAATGAAGCCTTTCAGTTGCGGAGGTGGCGCCCCGCCGCCATCCATTTCCAAGTTGGCTTTGAGGTTCATTCTGTTTGCGCCACCGTTCGCGGCGGCTCGTTTCGCGGCGGCTTCAGCGGCTTTGACAGTGAGCTCTTTTTCAGGGATGACGAATTGTTTAAGGTTATCGGCGCGATGCAATTTGTAATGATCGAGCGAGTCGCCGGCACCGAGCGTAAGCACGGAATCCCAGGCTTGTTCAGCGCTCATGCGGCGCAGTACCGGGCCTGGGAAAAGGTACGGCCCCTTGGCCAGATCGGGCGTGATGCTGGCTTGCCGCTGGTACGCTTTGGTATTGAACAGGATACGCTGAAAATCGCGCAGACTGAATTTCGCGCGTTTCATTTCCGCCGCAAGTCCGTTCAGCAATCCCGGATTGGCGGACTTCGACAAATCATCCAGATCGGTCACCGGTTCGCTGACCGCGATGCCGAACGCTTTTTTCCAAAGCCGGTTTGCAATGGCCGCCGCAAAGCGCGGATTTTCCGAATGGGTCAACCATTTCGCGAACGAACGGCGCAGCGTCTCGGGGTTGGACGTATCGACCGCATAGGCGGGATTGGTCGCGTCTTCCGGCGCCCATCTAATCAGGTTCGGTTGGACGGTATCTCCGGGCTTTGCATCCTTATATTGATAGTCGTCGGGGAACTTCAGGCTCTTGCCGGGAATGTCTTTTACTTCAGCGGCATTGACCTCGATCAACTGCCTCAGGAAACGCTTGTCTTTCTCATCGAATTCCTCCGACTTCTTGATGACCTGCTTGACCAGCTTTTTACTTTTCACGCCATGTGTTTCAACGCCGCCGAAGAACGCAGCCATCTGGTAAAAATCTTTTTGCGTCCACGGTGCGAGCGGGTGATCGTGGCACTGCGCGCAAGCCACGTTTGCGCCCAGAAAAACAGTCAGCGTGTTCGACAGGTTATCGAGCGGCATGCCGGGATCGCGCAGCAGGTATCCGGCGGGCCCGGACGCCCCCAGCCTGCCCGTTGCAGTCAGCATTTTGAACACCGTGTCGTCCCACGAGCGGTCCCGGCCAATCTGGTCCTTCAGCCATTCCTGATAGACGTATGTCTGACCCCGTTTGCCGACGACATCCTTGATGCGCAGCGTGTCGGCGAGCCAGTTGAACATCTGCGAATTGTAGCCGTCAGAGCCGATCAGACGATCGATGAGTTTCGCGCGCCGCTCGCTGGACGTGTCCGCCAGAAATGTCAGTGTTTCATGCGCTGTGGGCACGCGGCCGGCGACATCCAGGTAGACGCGCCGAACGAATTGTTCGTCGGTGGCATCGGCGTTGGGTTTCTGATGCGCCGCCGAAAGTCCGGCCAGCACCAGCGCATCAAGCCGCGCCGCGCCGCTGGCGACGTCGGCTTTGAGCTGAACCTTCTCTTCAGACGCCGCCAGGATGCCGGCGCACATAATGGAACACAGAAGTAGTTTTAGCACGCACTGATTCATAACCCTCTCCGATGAACCTGTCTTTTTCCTGGCGGGCGTTGGCCTGAAGTTCGGCGGCGATTTACTCCTTCTTTTTTTTCTTCTTCTCCCCTTTGCCGTTCTTCTTCATCTTGCCCTTCTTGGTTTCGTCCGCGGCCTTTTCAGCAACCGCTTCACTGATGTCGGAGACCGTCATTTTGTCGCCGGTCACCGATCCGGAGATCTGCACGGAGGCATTCTTTTTCAAAAGTTCTTCGATCTTGGCTGCGGTCGCCGGGTTGGCGGCGAGATTGAAATCAGTGCCGGCCGAATGCAGCACCGCGACGATGTCCGCACCGGCCGTTGCGGGTTTTGCGCCGAGCGTGCCGGACTTGCGCTGTTCGCCGGCCGCGGTCACGGCTGGCGCTTCGCCATCGGCCGCGACGGCAAATCCACCGGCAAAGCCACCGGCAAAAGCACAGAGGGAAAGAGCAACCACATGAACTGCCCGCATGACATTCTCCTTTTGATATCTCTCTTATCACACGCCACGCAGCATGCGGCCGGTAGGAAATAGCGCGAGCGGCGAGCGCGTAACGCTCAAAAAATAAATCATTGCGAACGGGGCGGCGTGTTGGCGGCCATCATGCCGCGGATATCACGGTGTGTCAGCGCGCGTTCGAAGATGAACAGTTCGTCCAGATCGCCGCGGAACTTCTCGCGCTTCTGTTCGCCGATGCCGCGCCCAAGGAAAACGATCTCGCCCGCCGGTTCGTCAAAATCGCCCGTTTCACCGCTGCGCCGGCTGCGCGTCGACGTCACGCCGTCAAGGCGGCCATCCACATATTGGCTGACGTGAACCGGGCTGCCGGGCTTTTCGCCGGGGACGATCAAGATGGCGATGTGATGCCATTTACCGTCGCGCAACGGCGTGCTGCCGGTGACGAAGCCGCGCCCGATTTCCGTGCGCAGCGTGCCGATGGAGCCTTGCGCCGGATTGCTGTTCCAGCCGATCTGAACGGCGCGCGCGGCGATGCGCTTGCGATCTTTTCTCACCCACGCCAGCACCGTGTCGCCTTCGGAAATCAAAGAGTCTGGCGGCAGCTTCATCCAAAAAACAACGGAGCGGGCGGCATTATTTGAAATGTTCGGGAACGGAATTCTCGCGAATGTTTCGCCATCAAAATGGGCGGCCGACTTGAAGCGCCCTTCCACGGAAAGTGTTTTCGATGTCGATTTCCAAAACGCATTGAAGGCCTCACGCGGCGAACCGTTTAGTTCGGCTTTCGCGAGCCGGCCGTTTGTTTCGTCAAACGACCAATGCACAAAACCACCCGGCATCACCGCATGTTCAAGCGCGACCGGTTTAGCCCAGCGCGCGACCTTTCGCTCGCGGTCTTTCACTTCGCCAACGCCTGATTTTCCAAAGCGCCGCGCCTCCTGTTCCTTCAGGAGGATTTTTCCGGTGTTCTGTCTGTCGCTGTCGGTATGAGCGGCCTGAACCGAGCCTTTCAGCACGAAGACTTCCGTCTCGCCCGCCGCGTCAGTTTGCATGCTGAACTCAGTCCCAAGGTCGATGACTTCCACGGATGGCGAGGCGATGCGGAATCCAATCGCTTCTGCCGGCACATTGGCTTTGAGCGTTCCATGGCGCAGCACCGCTTCCCAGGCGGAGCTCAAATCCAGCGACGTCGGGCCTTCCAGAATCACCTGCGCGCCCGAATTGAAAGTCACTTCAGCGAAGCCGGTTTGAATCTCCAGCCGGCGCCCCTGTTCGAGATAGTCGCCAGCGTTCAAGGCGGCATCCCGTCCGAGCCACGTTGCGTCTTTCGATCCTGTCAGACGTGCCACAAAATCGTCCGATCGCACATCGGCAACGAGTTCGTCGCTCGCCGGGCCGCGTAAACCGATAAGGGCGCCGGCGGTCAGCAGCACCATCGCGGCGATTCCGGCCAGCCACAGCGCGCGCTTGTCCCCGCGTTGAACGCTGCGCGGTTGCGGCATCAGTTGAGCGGGTAGCGCCGATTTTTCCAAGCCGCCAAGCACTCCGTGTTCCCATTGCAGCAAGGTGTGCATCTCACAATAGTCAAGATACATCGCGCGGGCGGCAGCACTGCTTTTCAGCAGCGCGGTCAGACGCTCACTCTGCAGGGCCACTCGTTCACCGCCTTCGTTCTCGAACAGCGCGCTGAGCAGCGATTCCAATTCTTTCAATTCGTCTTGATTCATGCGCCCTCCGTCGCGAGCGAACGTTTGACGCACTCGGTCAGACTCAGGCGGGTGCGGAACAGAAGCTGCTTTATGGCCTCCGCTGAGTGGCCGACATCCGCCGCGATTTTCTGCAGCGTTGCGCCCGCGGAATAACGCCGGCGAATGATATCGCGTTGCCGCGGACTGAGTTTCTCCAAACACGCTTGCAGCGTGCGCTGCCGCGATTCCACATCGTCGAAGTGCGCGGCGGCTTCCTGGGCGAGCTCGGGGATGAGTTCACTGTCGAACAGTATTTTTTCGCGGTTAGCGCGCTGCCGGGAGGCCATCACCTGAAGATAGGCGACTCGGAACATCCACGCGGTGAAATGGGTTCCGGGCGTAAACTCCGCCGCTTTCTGCCAGAGTACCACGTTCGTTTCCTGCATCACATCGTCAGCTCGGGTTGCATTTCCCACGAGTGAAAGGACGTAGGCGTACAGCCGGCTTTGGTTCAGCGTCAGCAATTGAACGAACTCCGCGGAACAATCCTGGCTCATGCGCTGCACGTTCCTTGAAGGTGGCACTCCTTTAAGGAGATAGCACGCTGGCGGCGCGGGTAACGCGCTAAATGGCGGAAAGTTTTAAATTGAGGAGCGAAGTTGCATCGTATTCATGGACGCCCGGCACCAGGCTTTCAGACGGGCGTTTTCCCCTCCGTTAAATCCATGACAGCGGATACGCCGGATCATCCGATTTCAGCGCCTCAGCCGTCAAATGCAGCGGCTGTTCCGTGTCGAACATCACGGCCAGCTCTTCCGTTCGCGTCGCATCCATGCTCGCGGCGATGGTGCCCGGATGCGGACCGTGCGGAATGCCGCGCGGATGCAGCGAGATCGAACCTTGCTCAATGCCTTTGCGGCTGCCGAAATGTCCGCGCACGTAGAAGAGCACTTCATCGGCCTCCACGTTGGAATGGACATACGGAACTTTCACCGCCTGCGGATGAGTATCGAGAAGGCGCGGCGCGAACGTGCAGATGACGAATCCTTTCACGTCGAAGGTTTGCTGGACCGGCGGCGGCTGATGAACCGTTCCCGTGATCGGCTCGAAGTCATCAACGTTGAAAGTATACGGATAAATAAACCCGTCCCAGCCGACCACATCGAACGGATGATTGGCCATGGTATAGCGCGTCAAGCGTGTGCCATCCTTGATGAGGATGTCGGTATCGCGGTTGTCATCGATGAAAAGCATCTCGCTCGGGCCGTGCAGATCGCGCTCGCTGTACGGCGCGCCGAGCTTGATCTGGCCGTCACGGTTCATGTATTTTTGCGGCACGCGCACCGCGCCTTCGGCTTCAAGAATCAGGTAGTCCTCGTCGGCGATATTTTTCGGCGCCAGGCGGTAAATCGTGCCGCGCGGAATGACAATGTAGTCGCCTTCGCGGTAGGGCAGTTTTCCCTGGCTGGATTCCAGTACGCCGCCGCCATGGAAAACAAAAATGACCTCGTCCGCCGAGCCATTGCGATAAAGCACCGTCTGCTGCGCCGCCGGTTTGCAGCGGTAACACGTCACGTCGGAATTGAACATCATCGGCACGCGCCCACTGATCGGATCGCCGCCCCGCGGCATTTGCGCTGTCTTCAAATGGTAATGCCGCAGCACCTGTTCGTTCGTTTTTTTGAGTTCTACATGACCCACCGTTTCAATTTTTTTAACACGCGTTGGCGGGCGCTGATGATACAGGATAGCGTAGGCGCGATTGAACCCGTCCGTCGTGACCACGTGTTCGTACGCGATGCCTTCAGCGTTGAAGGCCCCCTCGCGAGGCAGCCGCGTGTGACGCTTTGCGGGAACATCGCCGAAGCGGAGATAGGTAGGCATGGCGCACTCCTTTAATAATTGCCATAGCGGAGAAGAGAGTTGAATTTCATTCGTTGGACTCCGCCTGTTTTTTAACTTTTTAGTTCGGCCGGTTCACGATCCAATGGCGCAACACGCCCAGCCGCTCTATCTCACATTCAACCACATCGCCGGGTTTCAGCCAACCGTCTGTGTTTTCAGGGCCGAGTTCCAGAATGCACCCGGTGCCGACCGTGCCGCTGCCAATCAAGTCTCCCGGCAAAAGTTCCGCGTCGGCCGAAGCGCGCGCAATAATCTGAGGCCATGTGAAATGCATGGTGCGGGCGTTGCCGCGTGAGAGTTCTTTGCCATTGACACGCGCGCACATTTCAAGCGTTAAGCGGCCAGCCGCATCGATGCGATCCTTGAAGTCATCCAGTGTCACAAGATACGGCCCGACACCCGTCGCGAAGTCTTTGCCTTTCGCGGGGCCCAGACCCACCGACATTTCCGTGCGCTGAATATCGCGCGCGCTGAAATCATTGATGATCGTGAATCCCGCGACGTGCTCCCACGCCTTTTCCAGCGGAATATCCCGGCCGCCTTGGCCGATGATGATTCCGAGTTCCAACTCGTAATCGAGTTCGACGCTGCCCCGCGGAGCATACACTTCATCATCGTGGCCGATCAGCGTTCCGGGATTGGAGAAATAAAATGCCGGCGCTTCATACCACGCCGGCGGCACCTCCAACCCGCGTTTGGCGCGTGCCGTTTTCACATGCTGCTCGAACGCATAGAAATCGCGAAACGCGCGGGGAGCTTTGACCGGCGGCAAAAAATAGGCGTTCTGCCGTTTGATGTCCTTGTCTGAAAAAATCAGGTATCTGTCGGGATGCGCTTTCAGATTTTTCGATGGAAAGGCATCCAGCCATTCTTTGGTGCGAATGAGGAAATCGCGCGGATCATGTACGACCTGCGCGGTGGTACAGGCCCAGAGCTGAAAATTCCGTCCCACGATATTGCCCAGGCTGGGCGCGAGTTCATTGGCGATATCCACCAGGCGCAGCCAGCGCCCGTCCGGCAAGGCCACAAACGGAACAGACTCAGCCTCGCTGGCGGGAACAAACACGTTGGCAAATTTCATCACGTTGGCCCTGGGACCGCTTGAGCGACGACTAGACTTCCCAATCTTCCATGCGCAATCCGTCGATACGGGAGAATTCGGACGAGTTGTGCGTCACCAATGTCAAATCATTCGCGAGCGCGATAGCGGCTATTTGAAGATCGTGCGGCCCGATGATGGAACCCGTTCTAGTCAGCTTCGCGCGAATGTCTGCACTCAGACTCGCGGCAGCGTCGTCAAATGGGAACGAGTTAAATGTAGAAAGAAACAATCTCGTGTGAGCGAGATTTTCAGCAGGTTTTTGGCTTCGAAGCGCGCCGAAAAACAGCTCTGCTTTAACGATCGAGCAAACACTGGCGTCATTTTCTTTTAACGACATAAGGCGCAGTTTAAATTTTTCCGAACGACCGCGCAGTAGGCCAACGCAAACGTTGGTATCAAGTAAATAGTTCACTCCAATGGATCCCGCCGTTCAAAATTTCCCTGCTCCGGTCTCACAAAAGTGGAGTCCTTAATCGAGCCGAACATTTTTTCGATGAGGCTTTTGCGTGATTCATTACTCTCAACGTTTGGTTTAGCGCGTTGAATATTCAACGTCACTCGAGAATGGTTTTCAATTCCCGGAACAGGCATTACTGGCCAGAACGCCCCGTTTTCATACACCGCTTCGATAGTTTCATGCATGACATGGCTCCCAACAACCTTTTCTGATTATCGCTCAACGGGAATGTATTCGCAATTCAAATCGCTACAGTGAACCCCGCCGCGTCTGTTCGCGCTCGATCGCCTCGAACAGCGCGCGGAAATTGCCCTCGCCGAAGCCATCGGAATTGCCGCGGCGCTGGATCACTTCGTGGAACAAGGTCGGCCGGCCGAAAACCGGATGCGTGAAAAGCTGCAGCAGGTAGCCGTCGGGACGGTCGCGATCGACCAGAATTTTCAACGCCTTCAACTCATCGATATCTTCCTTGATCTCGCCGACTCGCTTCAAAAATTCCGCGTCGTAGTAACTGTCGGGCACATCCATGAAACTCATGCCCTGCGCGCGCATTTCGCGCACGGTTGTAACAATGTTCGGAGTCAGCAGCGCGATGTGCTGCACGCCCGGACCTTTGAACTCGTCGAGAAATTCCTGGATCTGCGAATTCTTGCTGCTGGGTTCGTTGATGGGAAGCTTGATGTAGCCATCATCGCCGACGACTTTGCTCATCAGCGCGCTGCGTCCGGTGTTGATGTCGAAATGCGCGGTCTGATCGAATCCGAAAATGCGGTGATAAAAATCGACCCACTCATCCATGTGCTCCACGTTGGCGACCACATGGTCGATCATGGCGAACTGAATTTCTCCGTCTTCAATTCCCCCTGGCACATTCACGTAGCCCGGCGCAAATTCACCGTGCTTCTTGCGCTGAATGAAGGTGTGCACCGTGTCACCATAGGCCGCAATCGTGCCACCGACGAAGATGGCGTGCTCATCGACCGGCCTGACGACTCGGGCTCCGGCTTCCGCCGCCTTTTTCAACGCGTCCGCCGTGTTGTTGACGCGGAAGGCCAGGTCTTTCACGCCGCAGCCGTGAAGGGAAACGAATTGCCGGATGACCTCGGCGTCGGGCCCGCTGCCTTCGGCCTGTGCAAAAAGAAAATTAACGCGGCCCTGCCCCACCACCACAGCCTTGCGGCCTTTTAAACCCGTGGACGTGTCGCCTGCGCAGCGCCGGTACATGCCAAACTTTGCGGTGTAAAAATCAGCCCACTTTTCGACGTCATCGACCAAAAACTCAATATGGTCAATCCCTTTAACGCCAAGCGGGTTGTGACCTTTGGCGTGACTTTTATGGATCAATTTTGCGCCGACGGAGTCTAGATGCGTGTGCATTGGCGGGCCCTCTGGAGTGAAAACAACAAGCATTAGCCGCAGCCTGCAGCTCGTCTCTATTAGATCACATGGAAGAGAGGGTTCAATCAGTCTTATGCTGTGACATAAAAAAAAGAGAGTGCTTTCCGCCCTTCTTGGTCTGCTTGGCTCCGAAGAGCCGTTTTGCATTCCTAAGGGTCGATCAGCACTCCCACTGGTAATCAACCACAGGGCATTAAAAAAGGCAAGGAGTCACTCGACTTTTTAAAGATCTTTTTTAAGTCTCCCGCATCCAAATGAATGACGAGATGCCGCTGAGTAAACAGCAAACCAAGCCTTGAGCTTTGCCATGCAAAAATATAGTATGTACGCGTGCGAACTCGACTGATAACCGTTCTCTTTGGTTTATGTGCGCTGCTTCTCGTGGGGCTCTGCGGCTGCGAGGCCGCACGCATCTCCGCGAAAGAAGAAAACAAGCCCCCGCTGCCCATCATTCCCAAAAACGAAATCGCTCTGAAAAACGAAATTCCTGTATTGAGTGGGGTTCTTCTGGATGGCTTCGAAGGACCCGATCATTCGGTGTGGGCCTTTGATTCAGCCGACGACGAAGGCATCGCCGAATACACCAGTGACGACGTGACGCAGGGCAAGAGGGCGCTGCGAATAAGCATTCGCGAAAAGGGCCGCAAGGGCCGTCTTCATCTCCGGCGCGATGTTGAACTGGATCTCTCACAGGCGAGCGCACTTCTTTTTGATCTCGTCTCTCCTGCCGAGAAATTGACGGCGACGCTCGCGATCAAAACCAATCCCGGCGACAGCTATCAGGAGTCGCGCCCGATCGATTTAAAACAAGGCCTCAACCGCGATGTGCGCTTCTCGCTGGAAGGCAACGGCTGGAAAAATGAAAAAACCAAATGGGAGTTCAGCGGCCCGCCGGTCAATCTGCACGGCCTGCATCGCATCATGCTGCTGCTTTCCACAGGTCACGAATCCAAGGGCAGTTTCCTAGTTGATAACCTGCGCGTGGAAGGCGAACTGCTCCGCAAGGCGGAAGACGCTGGCGCGGCCTACCGCGAGTGGCGCCCTGAAATCATCGCGATGACACCGCCGCCGAAAGCGACAACTCAATACACCAGTTTCGAACTGCAGGTGGCGTTCAAAGCGAGCTACCGCGACATTTTTGACAGCAGCGATCTGGCGCTCGGGCTGCGCGTTACGACACCGTCGGGAAAAAATCAGGATGTACGCGGTTTTTTTGGCGGCCTTTACAAAGACACCGGAACGATGCTGAAGCCCGATGAAACTGGCGCGCCTCTTCCACTTTGGGGGCCGTTTTCGCCGGGGAAGAAAAAGAACAAAGAGAAGCAGTCCGAGGGTGATTCAGAGAAAAGCGACGCCAGCAAGAGCCCACGCGCCGGCGGCCTTCCGCTCTGGCTGATCCGCTACACGCCACTGGAAGTGGGCCGCTACACCCTGCAGCTTTTCATCCGCAATTCCGCCGGTGAAACGCGCACGCGGGAAGTGTCGATGGTCGTGGCGCCTGAAGTCATCGACCCCGCCGCGCCCGGCCGCAAAGGCGGCAACGTGCGTGTATCAAAGCGGGACAGCCGGCAGCTTGAATTGCAGGACGGTTCGCCGTTCTTCATCTTCGGGCAGAACGTCTGCTGGGCTCAAAACTGGACCCCCTATCTTGAAAAAATCAAAGCCTACGGTGGCAACACGTGCCGCATCTGGCTCTGCCCATGGGGTTTGAATCTCGAAAGACAATCCGACGCCGGCACGTATGACTTGAAAGAAGCCGAGCGTATCGATGCGCTGATTGAGGACGCCGAAGCCACGGGCGTGCGGATTATTTTCTGTTTCACCTTTCATGGAATGACCGGCGGCGAATGGTATCGT